>ENA-OQBU01000290-OQBU01000290.1-human-gut-metagenome-genome-assembly--contig:-NODE-290-length-11442-cov-4.873266_pt1 | contig 11442 bp, 14 predicted proteins | sample MGYA00242492_ERZ504566 | MGnify/ENA primary metagenome ERZ504566 (study PRJEB26092, sample SAMD00036261) | human gut metagenome | host: Homo sapiens | study: EMG produced TPA metagenomics assembly of...
GGAACCATGACTACAGTTATCATGCGCACCACTGATGATAATCGTGGTCAACTGTTTTTGGCTTATCCAAGGTTTTCCATTTTGGGAACCTGGCCGATTACCCTCGTTTTCACGAGGCACCTACAGGCACCCAAGAATAATCTCGACTGCCCCACCGGCCGACCACCACCGGCCGGTCCATGATGCTCATTCGAGATCTCCCGCCGACGATAGGCGCCCGGACCCATACCGTCTATCCAAGGGGAAGCCAATGAAGGACACGGAGAACAGGCCGCAACCGAGAAAACGCAGGAAATGGGGATCGGTGATCGTCCGCAGGGACGCGGACGGCAACCCGACCAGTTTCCAGGCGCGGTACGTTAACCCGCTCGACCCGCCCAAGAAGGTCGGACGGAACTTCGGCCTGGAATACGAGACGGAGGCCTACAGGTGGCTCGACGAGGAGCGCTACCTCGTCACACTCCACAACAAAGGCATCAGGCAATGGGTTCATCCATCGCAGCGAGGCGCAAACACCATGCCCACATTCAGGGAATACTCCAAGGACTACTTCGACAAATACCGCAAACCGGACGGCAGCAAGCTATCCGGCCGGTCCAACCGATGCAACGGAATCGTACTGCGTCGGCTCAACGAGACGTTCGGAGACACCCCGCTCGACCGCATCACCCGGCAAATGGTAGACGAATGGTATGCAAACGCCAGAGACACGTTGACGGCATGGACGTTCGAACAGGCGGCGCGAACACTCAAACGAATCATGCTCGCCGCCGCGAACGAACAGGCGGATGGCACCCCGCCGCTCATCCCCGCGAGCCCGTGCCGGTACCGCGTCGTCAAACCGCAATCCAAACGACGTGACCAACCGCCGGTCACCGCCGACGAGATCAACAGGCTGGCCGAGCTCTTCCCCGACTACCAGCGGCTCGCGCTCTGGCTCTCCCTCCTGGCAGGCGGACTGCGCATCGGCGAGGTATGCGCACTGCAACTCAGGGACATCGACCTGGAGAACCTGCAACTCCACGTCCGACACTCCGTCAACCGCGGCCCCGACGACAGGGGCAAATACCAATTATGCGAGCCCAAGACCAAAAGCAGCAAAAGGGTCGTGCCCATCCCGAAACCACTCGCCCCGCTCATCGAGGCCCATATCAGCCGGTTCTGCAAGGACCGCAAGCCCGACACCATGCTGTTTCACTCGCCTATGCTGGACGATTGGCTGCTCCCGCCCACGACCATCGAACGAACATTCCGCATGGCCCGCGAAAAGATCGGACGCCCCGACATCACCTTCCACTCGTTGCGCGCCACGCACGCCACCATGCTCGTCCTCGAGGGCGGGACCATGCGCGAGACGATGGACGACCTCGGACACACCAGCCTCACCGTCGCGGTGGACAGCTACCAACGGGTCGTCAGAGAACACCACCGCGACACCGTGGAACTCCTCGCCTACCGGTACATGCCATCGAACGATCCGACCGTAATCCGCACGGTCATCGATCAGAAGGAACGCCAGATCGACAAGCTCCGGGACGAAGTGGAAAGACTCAGGAAGATCCTGCTGGAACGGGATACCGGAATACCGACGGACCCGGACACCGTTTTACCGAAAACCAAAACCGGTAAAGACCGGCATCAAACGGAACAGCCTCACACGTCTAAGTGTTGCAACAAGTACAGCGGCAACGCTTAAACACGTGAGGCAGCCACGGTCGAAGCGCGAGGCAATGCCTTCAACCGACTGGATACCGCGATACCGGAACCGGTAAATACCGAAAAACCGAGATAACGAAACCGGTTTCAGCCCTCGGAATCCATTACCGTACGACCCTTGCCGAAGAGATGGTCGAACAGCTTCTCCCCGGCCTCCTCCCGGTCGTATACGCCGCTCTCGTACATGTCCAGGATGAAGTCGGTCCTGGCGAACCTCGCCCTCACATCATCGGGAAGCGGCAGCGCGTCCCCGGCGGTCACGCTCATGGTCACGTCGCTGAACCGCACGTCATCCACGCCGGCAGCTTCGACGCCGGCAGGATCCAGGAGCATCACCCACCGGTCGTCGTCACCTTTCGGGTCCGGGCCAGCGATGCGCGCCCACACGCTTCTGTCGTCCATGGTCCGGGCCTCGCCCGACTCGGGTTCGCCGTGATGGCTGAAACTCACCCATCTGGTCACGCCCATGTAACCGGTCTGTTCATCATCCATGGTTCCTCTCCTAGCCGATCTGTCCGAGAATCTGCCTGAACTCGTCGATGGCATAGGCTCCGGTTCCTTCTAGCGGATCGTGTGCGAACACCATGAAGTAGCGGTATGCGCCGCCGGCCGCGTTGGCCCAGATGTTGCCGAGTTCCAGCTTGTCGCGGCTGTCGTCGTTCTTCAGCATCTCGCCCTTGGTTTCGATGGCGAGGATCTTTCCCTGCCTGGTCATCGCCAAGAAGTCGGGATAATGGTTGATGAACCCGTTGATGGAGAACTCCCCGTGTCGTTTTTCCGTGACGCGATGCCACCAGAGGATGCCGTCGGTGTTGGCGAGCATGTCGGCCATGTCGCGTTCCAGGTTGTTCATGCCGTCTTCCTCCGCCTCGTACAGGGAGTTGGGAAGGGAATCGAACGGTTTCCTAAGAGTGAATGATGCCGGCAGCTCATAGCATGGATCAAGATAGACAGTGCCGGTGTCCCTGAGCCTGTTGAATTCGTCTCGTTTGAACTTTGCCGCCTGGCGGTCCACCTCGTCGCTGACGATGCGGGCGTATGCCCCCAGATTGTCGTATGCGTCGTTCAGCTGCTCGTTGTCCATGTCTTCGACGACGTTCCGCAGAAGTCTTCTTAGTTCGCCGTCGCCGTACAGTTTCCGCTCCTGGATTCTCGTCTCGTTGAGCAGACCGTCTCGTATTGTCTTGCGTTTGTTGTCCGTCGCGTCCTTCGCGAACAATGCCCGTGTCATCGCCATCTGGTCCGTGCTCATCCATTTGACGCGCACATGGGAATCACCGTCGACGTCGATTTGTTTCGCATCGCGGATGGCCTGCGGACTGAAATGGATTCCCTGGGTGGGGCACTTGCCCGCATGGAAGTTCTCAAGCAGCGACGCCGAGTCGAGCTCCGCGGCATCTCCGTCATCGAGTTCCGCGAAGAGGTTGCTGCCGGAGGATTGCTGTCTGATCATGAAACGCGGCAGTCTCAACCCCTTGACGCTTTCTTCGACGGCGTTCCTTATCGAATAACGCATGGCGTCTTCCTCCCCCAGTCCCGAGTCCTCCTCGTCGAACGCATGGTCACCGGTTTCCTCGACCTGCTGCTCGAAATCCTCTTCGGCCTTTGTGGATTCGGCGATGATCTGGTCGACACGGCCTGCCGGCTCGTTGATTTCGGTGTCTGTTTCCGGCAGGGATGAGGCCACGTCGGTGAATACCATTCCGTTCAGGTCGTCATGCTCATGGCCGGCATCCGCTTCGGAATCACCATCATGAGTGTCGGCCAGTTCGTCCTGGATGTGCCGGACATCGTTGGATTCCTCTGCCGTTTGGCTTGCCACGACGTCGTTCTTGGAGAATCCCGCGCCGTTCAGACCGGCGACGACCTGGTCTATGGTCTCGTTGAAGTCGGCCGATGACGTGAGCACGTAGGAGACGTTCAACGCGCGCGTCTTCGCCCTGACCGCGTATGGTTGGCGGAGTACACGGCCGACTATCTGCTCGACGTTGGTCTTCGACTGCTTGTTCGCGACGGTTGCCAGGACATAGGCGAACGGGCAGTCCCAGCCCTCGCTCAGCGCCTCCACCGTGATGATGAACCGTATCGGACATTCCTCGGACATGAGATCCACGTCCTTGAGCTCGTCCACGTTGCCGGTGCGTATCGCTATCTGCTCGTCGGGGATGCCGGCGTGACGATCTTCTCCTTGAGCTTGCGGAAGGTCTCGGCGTCGTCGGCTCCCCGGCGTTCCGCCTGGAACAGGACGATGGGGCGGATGTAGCGTCCCGTCTTCTCCCGTTCCCTGCCGGCGATGAGTTCCAGGCGCCGTTGGAGCAGTATGGCGTCCTCCACCACTTCGCGTTTTTGCCGTCGCGACGGTAGACGATGACGGGAAGTTTGACCATCTGCTCCTTCTTGAGTTCGAGGGCCGAGACCCTGGCGATCACATTCGATTTGGACGATGGCGTGGCAGTCAATTCGAGAACGAACCGAGGATTGAGATTGCGCAGCATTCCCAAGGACAGATCAGACTTCGCATGGTGGGACTCGTCCACCACGACAATCGGGTTCAGACCGGACAACGCACTGATCAAGGCGGTATCGTCGGCGCCTTCCACATCGACCGCCATGCCGGACGCCTTCTGATAGTTGGTCAGCTGCATGAGGGCGGAGTTCTCCTGATATGCCTTGCGGCCCTCCTTGTTCTTGAACGAGTCGTAGGACAGCACGAAGATGGTCAGCTGGTCGTTCACGGAAGAGACGTCGAGACCGCGGCCGGCAAGTCCCTGTTCCTTGTCGAGCACTTCGACCCTGTGGGAGAAGTCGCGGTCTATGGCGATGCGGAGGTAGTTGGCGGGATCACGCAATTGCCTGATGGTCTGGCGCAGGATCTCCTTGCGCGGCACAAGCCACACCACGGCCCTTGCCTGCACCGGAGGAAGATTGTCATCCAGCACCTTGAGCGTGTTCGCGGCGATGAACGTCTTTCCGCCGCCCGTGGGCACTTTGACGCACACCTTCGGCACTGTCCCGAGGTCCGCGGAATAACTACGGACCTGTCCCTCACCGATATGGAGATCGCGCCGGTTTAGATATTCTTCATAGGCTTCTCGACCATTACCGTTGGCGGAATCGACGAGTCTGGCGTAGTCGCGCACGCAATCCAGGACACGCCTCTGGTATTTCTTAAGCTCCATGATCAAACCCTCGCAATCTGTCGTGGAATCTGCTTGAACACCACGTTCAATTCGTTCAACTTGTCGTCGTCAATCACGCACCGGTCCGCGTATATGACCGTAGGCGTGCCGCGTCTGGGCAGCTGTCTCAGCAGTCCCGGTCCCAACGTGGTCTCTCCGTCGGGCTCATACGCGAGATAGTAGACCGTCTCCCCCAGTACGCCGAGCAGGTAGGGATGTTCGGCGGTCATGTCGACATACGGGGCCTTGGTCTCCGAATACCAGATATACCTGCGGATCTCAGCCTCGGACACGTCAGCGTTGAGACCGCCATCGGCGTCAAACATCACGGAGCCGAGTTCGTAGTAGGAGAAACCGGAATCAATGCCAGGGACGTGTTCTCCCTTGTTAGTGATACCATTCACGACGATTGCGGATCCATCCATTTTCGGCCCCTCGATCTTGCCGTATTTTCCTTTGGGCACGCTTTTGGCGACTTCGATGGCCTCCTTGTAGAAGTCTCCACATTTCTTGAGATTGGCCGCAGTCAGTTTCTTTTCATAAAGGCGCTCCGAATGGCTCTTGTCGACTACGTAACCGCTGATTGTGCGCCGAGCGCGTTCGGCGGTGATATCCGACGCGTAATCACCCATCTCAATAAGAATGAATCGACGATTAGTTGATTTACCGCATTGTCCTGAAGCACAGCTTGCGCGGTCGTGCCAGAACCTCCGAACGCATCCAATACCAATCCGTCCTCGGGACAGACGATTTGCAGAATCCGACGTATCAAAACGTGAGGGCTTTGGATTTTGGAACACGGCCCTACCACCGAACATAGCTTTAAGTTCCTTCGCGCCCTCGTCGGTATGACCGACATCATCATAAAGCCACAGATTCGTGGGCAATTTGCCCTCGACGTCGGTCAGGTAAGTCTTTCGACGTATGCCGCCCATACCGTTCTTTGTGAAGAAGTATCTGGGCCAGGGGCCCTGTTCGAGCACCTTCATTGCCCGCGACTTCGATCTGGTCTTATCGTAGGAAAACACTATACCTTTAACGCCTGGGCGAACTTCTTTTTCCGAAATTCCACAGACTTCGGCTCGCTTTGCAGCATCATGCAGGTCCTTGAGCTCGTACTCGCACCACCCGTTCATGGTGCCAAGCATTGTTTCCTGATCGTATCGCCAGCATGCGCCGCTGTACGGGTATATCAAATCACCCGTGAACGGATGTTGGATGGCATATACCATTCCCTGATGCGTGGCTGCGTTCGGTGCGAATCCGTCGCTGCTTGTCCATGGCGCGCGGTCCCCGTCGGGATTGGCGTACTTCGAGTCCATGTCCTGTGATCGTTCCAAGCGTCCCGGCATCCAATCGGGGCTCACGCTGTAGACCATCAAATGTTCAATCTCGGCAGGCATGCCGTGTTTGTCGTTGCGTGGCGAATAGGTGCGCTGCCAGGAGATGTCGCCCTGGAAGCAGTTGGCTCCGAAGATTTCGTCGCACATGAATTTCAGCGCCGCGCACTCGTTGTCATCGATGCTTATAAATATGGCGCCGGTTCTCCTGAGCATCATGCGCATCAGCCGCAACCGCGGATACATCATGCACAGCCACTTGTCATGACGCGAGAAGTCCTCTCCCTCCTTGCCGACGACCTCACCGAACCATTTTCTAATCCGCGGATCGTTCACGTTGTCGTTGTAAATCCAGCCTTCGTTGCCGGTGTTATACGGCGGATCGCACAAGTTGGCACAATGGATACAAGGACAAAGGAGAAATAACGCGAAACCCCTGGGCAGAAATGAACTGCGACCAGGGGTTTCATTGGCTACGTATTCATTGAATACTAGAACCATGATCGAACAATTGCGATCAAGGCAATGAACGAAAGGGGTTTGTTTGTCTGATGAACCAATTACTATTTCACGCGCATAGGTTCTTATTGATTTGCCGAGGAAGGTTCAATAAAATAATCAAACCCTTTTTCCATCAACGATGAAACAGCAGAGTCAGATGCTTCCTTTGCAAGAATAAATTGCTTTCCTTTCTCAATGAGATCAGATACATCTGACCAGTCTTGTGGAACAGGAATCAACATATCACGCACATGACTTGGCTCCAGATGCTGCTGGATAGACCCATACTCGTTCATTAGCATTTTGATGCTTAGCGTTCGTTGATAACAGAAATGCGGCGACATAATACCGAATTCGGGCTGAAGGAATTCGCACTCGAATCATGTCGTCAGAAACGATTTGGCCATCCATTAGTTTTGTGACGTATGCTAAGCGCCCAATGGTGCCAGAGCGGGTTAGAAGCAAATCTCCCTCATGCACTGTTACGACGTCAAAATCTTTTAACTGCTTCTTTGACGCCAGAGAAAGATCAATAAGCTTGGCGGAATCCCTCTTGTCCTGAAGCATCGCTCCCGGCACAAAATAACCTACGACGTTTTTGCCATCAGTCGGATCTTCAACAATGACATTCTCGGTCTTCAATCGTGGCCCCTTAAAGATGCTTACGCCGGACTCAATTTGTCCGAGAGTAACCACTGACCACCCGTCAGAGTCTCCAAACTCCTGGATTCGCTCAATAGATTCGTTCAGGTGTGGTGAATAGTATTGAGGGTTGATATTTAGCCTCTCATTAATTTCACTTCTTAGGACCGAATAGCGGTACTGCGAAGGAACAAGTTCTCCCATCTTAAATGCTTGGAAATCTCTGACAATTTCGTCTAAATCATGGTCCAATTTGTCGGTAAGGGTACCGTCATCTGCAACCTTGAATATCGGTTTACCTTCAGAGTCCTGTCCTACTTTTTGCGAAGTTGCTAAGGAGATTGGAATAATCAGCTTCTTCAGATTCCAATTCGATCTGGGTCTTCTTGGTTAAGAAAAATGATGCAGGTTCTGACGCCTGTGTCCGGCTGAAAAGAGTTCTTATGGAGCGTCACGACACCATCAAGTTTCGCTTTCTCAAACAGCATTTGTCGAGCAACAAGCGATTGAGTTGTGTCTAAGAACGACTTTGGGAGAATGATGCCTAGCCGCCCTCCTTCAGCTAACCAATCCAAACACCTTTCAAAAAAGAGCAATTCAGGACCTTGTTGCTGCATTAATGGGGCCCGACCCCCGGAAAGTAGACACCGTGGGGTGAACAAAAGTAGGTGTAAGCCTATCAGACCTTAAGCGGCTTGGGACTCGAACTCATCGGGAGTTTGGTACCCGCACCAAGTGTGCCGACGGCACGTGTTGTAGCGCACGCACCACCGGAAGACGTCTCTGCGGCAGATCAGTTGATTGGCGAAGGTCTTCGCATCTTTGAGGACCTCCCGCTTTAAAGCTGCGTTGAACGACTCGGCGAGCGAATTATCCGCGCTGGTTCCCACCGCGCCCATCGACTGGGCAACGCCCAAGCGCTTGCATGTTGCCTGGAACTGCGACGAGGTATACACGCTTCCATGATCCGAGTGGAAAATCGCACCATCAAGACCTCCTCGCAGGTGGGAAGCGTTTTCGAGGGCCTCTTCTACCAGTTCGGTACGCATGTGATTTGCGATAGCAAAGCCGACAAGCTTGCGAGAAAAGCAATCAATCACTGTTGCTAAGTACATGTTCGCCCCGTCTGCGATCGGCAGATACGTAATATCGCCAACCAACACACGATTGGCAGCACAGGCTGTGAAATCACGGTTCACCAAGTCTGCGAACACGCGCCGGCCTTTGTCACGCGCAGTGGTCTTGACCCTGCGCTTCTTTTGAAATCCGAACAGGTTCTGGGCCCGCATCAAACGAGCCACTCTCTTGCGATTGATGCGCTTAGCCGGAGGTGTAGTGCCGTTGTCGCGCTTGCGGTCGTTGAGTTCAGCAGTGATGCGACGAGCGCCCCAGACGCCGTTTTCAGCGTCGAAAATTGCCTGGATCTCCGCGGCCACCACAGCGTCATCTACAAGGCGCGCACGGCGCCGTGGAGCCGAGTTCTTCCACTTGTAATACGAAGACCGATTTAGCCCCAGGACTGTGCACATCCGCTTGACCGAGTAGTCGGCGAGATTGTCGTCAACGAACTGGAAGCGGATCACCAGGTCGTCTCTTCCGCAAAATACTTCGCGGCCTTACGCAGAATATCGCGCTCTTCACGAAGCCTTTTGTTTTCGCGTTCTAGCTGGCGGATTCTTTCCGCATCAGCAAGCTTTTCTACGGGTGACGCTGCATCTTCATCCTTGGCGACGTTAGTGCCGAATTGCTTGTACCAGCATCCCAAAGTCGAGCGATTGATTCCGAGTTCTTCTGCGACCTTGCGCATTGAGGTATCCGGGTTCGACTCGAACATCGCGACGGCGTCGCGCTTGAACTGTTCCGTGTAAACCTTGCGGGGCATGGTGGTAGATTACCTTCCTTCCCAACCACACTGGCTGGAATCAGAGGTGTCTACCTAACGGGGGTCAGGTCCGACCACTCCCGGAACCCAGCCATAACCCACCTGACCTCATCAACTCTTTAGCCATCCGATTCTTGGGTGGCTTTCTGCATTTCTAGGAGCCACCCATGTTCTTAAAACCTCTCTGGGTTACTACCCAAGCAATCGTCACCACCGCAGGCGGCATCGCCGGCTATTTGTTTGGAGGCATCGACGGGCTGATCATCGCCCTGGTTGCTTTCGTCACCGCCGACTACCTCACAGGCGTCATGGCCGCCATCAGCGAGAAGCGCCTCTCAAGCGCTATCGGGTTCAAAGGGATCTTCCGCAAGATCATCATCTTCACCCTCGTCGGCCTAGCCAATGTCCTCGACGTGCACGTTCTCGGGGATACCGGGGTGCTGCGGACGGCGACGATCTTTTTTCTACATCTCCAACGAAGGCATCAGCCTGCTGGAGAACGCCACCCGCCTCGGCTTGCCGGTGCCTGCGCGGATTCGTGAAGCCCTGGATCTGATCGGCCACAAACACCATCCCACCAACCCCACCCTTGAAGGAGAAAACCAATGAGCCACACCTACACCCTGAATCACCGCCAAGCAGCCTGCTTCACCCCAGGACGAGGCGGCAACCGCATCACCACCATCGTCATCCACCACTGGGATGACCCAGCTAGAACCCGACCTTTGACGGAACCGTGGGCTGGTTTGTCTCTGGCCGCGGTCGCAACAGCGCCCACTATGTTGTCGAAGCAGGACGCGTCACCCGCCTCGTTGCTGAGAGTGATACCGCATGGCATGCAGGTAACTGGCCGGTCAACCAGACCTCTATTGGCATCGAATGTAACCCTCGAGCTTCTGAAGCTGACAAGCAGACTATTGCTGCGCTGATTCGTGATATTCAGTCTCGTCACGGCAAGCTCCGTATCATCGGCCATAAGGACGCGAGCTCTACCGCTTGTCCCGGACGCTATTACCCGCCAGCAACCGTGCTCGCACCTTACCTGGGTGGCAATAGTGGTGTGCCTGCCGCGCGAAGCCACCTGCTGCGTCTGCTCCTGGTGGCAGTGTTGATGAGCTCGCCCGAGCAGTACTGGCAGGCCGCTACGGCAACGGTGAGGAACGCAAACGCCGCCTAGGTAGCCGCTACGCAGAAGTACAGCGCCGCGTGAACGAACTCATCGCAGGTAAAGCACCAGCGCCAGCAGCTCCGGACCTTGATGCACTAGCCAACGCGGTGCTTCGCGGTGAATACGGCAATGGCGAGGAGCGTCGCCGGCGCTTGGGCACCTGTATCAGCCGGTACAGGATCTGGTGAACCGTAAGCTCGGCATCCGCTAAACAGCATCCTTTCTCTCTGGCCCCGCGTCGATCCCCGTAACTGGGGGTTGGTGCGGGGCCATTTTTGCTTTTCTCCGACCACCTTGTCCGGTTTCGGCTTCTCTCGCGGACGGATAGCGACCACCTAATCGCCAACCCAAGGAGGAGAGAGCAATGGCCCTGACCGAGAAACAACGCGCCACCATCAGCCTGATGCGCAGCCATGGCGTGGCCTATGCGCGGATAGCTCGCCACCTAGAACTGAACGCCAACAGCGTTAAAACCTATTGCCTACGCAACAACATCACCATCAACCCAGAACTAGAGCAGGTTGATGACCCAGAAGGAATCTGGTGCCTGCATTGCTGGCGAGAAATCAGCCTGCGCAAAGGCAGCAAGTTCTGCAGTCAAGAATGCCGCCGCACCTGGTGGAAACACCATCGCACCCTCATCAGCCAAACCATCACCTGCGCCAACTGCGGGCAACACGTCACCGTCGCCAGTAGCAACAAGGCCCCGCGCAAGTACTGCAGTCACCCCTGCTTCATCCAGCATCACTTCGGCACCAAAGGCGGCAAACGATGATTCCAGATCTGAAAGCAGAAATCAGGGTCTACCGCCAGATCGAAGAAATCACCACACTGCTCGAATTGAAGATCATCAGCCCCCGTGGTGGCTTTGAGGGCAGTACAACTCATTGACGTTGAGAGTGCTCCGCTGGCAGCACATAAGAGGGCTTGCTTCGTTGACTATCTGGAGGCTTTGAGTGATGTATGGATACAAGAAAAACCGCCTCTGATTAGGAGAAAAGCATGAAACGAATG
>ENA-OQBU01000291-OQBU01000291.1-human-gut-metagenome-genome-assembly--contig:-NODE-291-length-11412-cov-1.992025_pt1 | contig 11412 bp, 17 predicted proteins | sample MGYA00242492_ERZ504566 | MGnify/ENA primary metagenome ERZ504566 (study PRJEB26092, sample SAMD00036261) | human gut metagenome | host: Homo sapiens | study: EMG produced TPA metagenomics assembly of...
GGCGGTAACCTTTGGCTTTACCCTGATGGCCACGGAGATCGCTATTGGTCGTAAACCCGGCTCAGTCCTATGGCGGCCTTTTGGCGCACTGAACAAAAAGTGGAGCTGGATGGGCAAGTTGGTGACTTTGGTGCCGGTACTTATTCTGCCTTATTATTGTGTCATTGGCGGTTGGGTTACCAAGTACACCGCCACGATGATCTCCGGTGCCGTTCAGGACGCGGCCGGCGACAACTATTTTTCTACTTTCATTTCCGGCACAGGCGAGCCGCTTTTGTGGTTTTTGCTGTTTATGACCGCTACGGCGGTGATCGTATTTTTAGGCGTAGAAAAGGGAATTGAGAAGTTCAGCCGCGTATTGATGTCCGGCGCTTTTGATTTTGACTGTTCTGCTGTCTATCTTTGTAGTCCGTCCCGCGCGCCGCGCGGCGTGGCTTATTATTTAAAGCCGGATTTCAGCAAGCTGAGCATGATGACTGTGCTGGCTGCATTGGGGCAGTTGTTTTTCTCTATGTCCCTGGCTATGGGCATTATGATCACTTACGGCTCTTACTTGCGTAAGCAGGATCACATTGAGCAGTCCGTGCGCCAGATTGAAGTGTTTGATACTTTGGTGGCATTCCTGGCCGGTTTGATGATCGTACCGGCGGTGTTTGTGTATTCGGGAGGGGACGAAAGTGCCTTGGGCAAAGGTCCCAGCCTGATGTTTGTAACCCTGCCTAAGGTGTTTGCCGAGATGAAATCGGAACCTGATCGCGCCGGGTTCTTTTATTCTGGTGCTGTTTGCGGCGCTGACCAGCTCTGTATCCGTGATGGAGGCCATTGTGTCCGGTTTGGACGATCGCTACCACTGGGGCCGCAAAAAGGCTACGGTGATCTGTTATATATATGCCGTGGCATTGGGCATTTGCTGCTCCTTGGGCTTTGGCAAGTGGTCCTCCTTTACGATTTTCGGTTCTCCATTTTGGATTTCCTGGACTTTGTGTCTAACAGTCTGTTGATGCCGGTCGTGGGTATGCTCACCTGCATTATGGTTGGCTTTGTGCTGAAGCCTCAGCTGATTGTCAACGAAATTGAGCTGAACGGTCCCTTCAAGATGAAGAAGTTTTATTCCGCGATGGTTAAGTGGATCGCACCGCCTTGCCTGCTGGCCATTCTCATCAGTTCTATTTTAGATACGCTGGGTATCGTCAAATTGTAATAAAAACATAATTTAAGCGCGTACAGAAATCTGTACGCGCTTTTTGCTGCCCTTCTTAGGCTTTAATATTCGATCTCTCCCTTATAGACGGTGTTGCAGTCGCCGGTAAGGGTAATACGGTCGTCGGTGTAGTTTACCAGCAGGTCGCCGCCGCGCACCTTTACGGTAACATCAACGCCCTTTTTGCAGTAGCCGTTCTCCACCGCAGCTACAACGGCTGCACAGGCGCCGGTGCCGCAGGCCGGCGTCTCGCCGTTGCCGCGCTCCCACACCCGCATTTTAATGGTGCTCTCATTAACGACACGCACAAATTCTGTGTTTACCCGCTCCGGGAACAGGGGACTGTTTTCAAATTGCGGACCGATCTGTTGCAAGTCCAGCTTGTCCACATTGTCTACAAATACCACGCAGTGGGGGTTGCCGGTAGCCACGCAGGTGATGTTATATTCCTTGTCGCCGATGGTTACCGGATGACAGATGATTTTGTCGCCGGGTAGGTCAACCGGGATCTTGGCCGGGTTCAACTCTGCCTTGCCCATATCTACCGTAACAGAAGATACCTTGCCGTTGCGGGTAAACAGTTGCAGGTGCCGCACGCCGGAGGCGGTGGCAATGGTCATCTCGGTTTTGGGCACCATGCCGTTATCGTATAGGTACTTGCCCACACAGCGAATGGAGTTGCCGGCCATACGGCCCTCGCTGCCGTCCATATTGAAAATGCGCATTCTGGCGTCGGCAATCACGCTCTTTTCAATCAGTACAATACCGTCTCCGCCGATACCCTTGTGCCGGTCGGAGAATTCAATGGACAGACTCTCCGGGCAGGTGATGATGCCGCACTGGTTGTTGAAGAAAATGTAGTCGTCGCCGCTGCCCTGCATTTTGGTGAATTTCAGCAGGCCCTTTTCGCTGCGCATGTGGTTGATGTCCACCAGCTCGGTGTTCATTTGATTGTAGCGAGAGGCGATAATATCTGCCAGGGCGTTGGCGGTGTCCAGACTGGTCAGGGTGGCAATGCCCAGCTGATTGGCCCGGTTGTGCAGTTTAATATAGTCTGCAATGGACTTCTTATCGCTTTTTCCCGGTGTAGACAATGTAGTCCAATTTGCCGCTCTCTACCAAGTCCATAATGGAGTTGTCCTGGCGCAGCTTGTTGACTACATGCACCTCAATACCCAGAGAGCGAATAGCCGCCGCCGTCTCCGGCGTTCGCCCATAGCTCTGCGCCCAGGTCGTCCAGCTTTTTTGCCAGACCCACGATCTCAAACCGGTCTTGCTTTGTTACGGTGATGAGTACCCCGTGGCGGCCCTGCTTTTGGCTTTCTACCTTATACCCGGCAGATACCAGCCCCTTAAACAGCGCTTCGTTCAAGTTTTTGCCTACGCCCAGCACCTCACCGGTGGATTTCATTTCCGGCCCTAACTGGGAGTTTACATCATTGAGTTTTTCAAAGCTGAATACCGGCACTTTTACCGCAAAGTACGGCGGCGTGCGATACAGCCCGGTGCCGTAGCCCAGGTCTTGCAGCTTTTCGCCTACCATAATTTTGTTGCCAGTTCCACCATGGGCACGCCGGTGACTTTACTGATATAGGGAATGGTGCGGGAGGCTCTGGGATTCACCTCGATTACATACAACTCGTTGCGATAAATCAGGTACTGAATGTTAACCAGTCCTTTGGTGCCCAAGGACAGCGCCAGCTTTTCGCTTACATCGCAGACTTGTGGAGCATCACATCGTTCAGGTTGTAAGGGGGATACACGGCAATAGAGTCGCCGGAGTGTACACCGGCCCGTTCAATATGCTCCATAATGCCGGGGATCAGCACATCTTTGCCATCGCTGATGCAGTCCACTTCCAACTCAGTGCCCATCATATACTTGTCTACCAGCACCGGGTTTTCAATCCCTTGAGCCAGAATCAGGTCCATATAGCGGCGCACATCATCATCCGTGTAGGCGATGGTCATATTTTGCCCGCCGATCACATAGCTGGGGCGCAGCAGAACGGGATAGCCCAGTTCATTGGCAGCCACCAATGCCTGGGGCATAGTCATCACGCTGGTGCCCTTGGGACGGAAGATGCCGAATTTTTCCAGCAATGCGTCAAACCGTTCCCGGTCCTCGGCAATGTCGATGGACTCGGCGCTGGTGCCCAAAATCGTAATACCTTTTTCGTCCAGGAATTTAGTCAGCTTAATGGCGGTTTGGCCGCCAAAGGCCACCACCACCCCAATGGGCTTTTCCACCTGAATCACCTGCATCACGTCTTCCGGGCACAGCGGCTCAAAGTACAGTCGATCGCCGGTGTCAAAGTCGGTGGATACTGTTTCAGGGTTATTGTTAATGAGAATAACTTCATAGCCCAGCTCTTTTAGCGTCCACACACAGTGTACGGAGCTGTAATCAAACTCAATGCCCTGCCCAATGCGGATGGGGCCGGAGCCAAGTACAATGATCTTTTGCTTGCCGCTTTGGGGCAGGCTGCGGGCCTCGCCGTGGGCGTCATAGGTGGAATAGAAGTAGGGCGTCTCTGCAGCGAATTCCGCACCGCAGGTGTCTACCATTTTATAGACGCAGTCTGATGATAGGGAATAGAGCCGCCGCTGATGCGTGCCAGGGCTTCATCGGTATAGCCGTAGTGCTTGCCCTGCATATACTGCTCCCGGGATAGGGGCAGCCCGGTGATTTCTTTTTCATAATCCGCCAGGTTTTTCAGCTTAGCCAGGAACCACTCGTCGATCATGGTGATTTGGTGGATTTCCTCTATGCTCACGCCCTTTTCAGCGCAGCGAATACGGAGACAGCCGCAGATCGTCCTGGTCGTGCAGCTTCTCGTGTATATCCAGTCCGTCCAGCGCCTTGTTATTCAGTGTGTCCAGCCCGATTTCTGCGCCGCGCACGGCCTTCATAATGGCGGCCTCAAAACAGGGTGCAATGCTCATCACTTCGCCGGTGGCTTTCATTTGGGTGCCCAGCTTGCGAGAGGCGTTGACAAACTTGTCAAAGGGCCACTTGGGCACCTTGACTACCACATAATCCAGGGTCGGCTCAAAGCAGGCACAGGTTTTTCCGGTTACATCGTTTTTAATCTCGTCCAGGTATAACCCAAAGCGATCTTGGTGGTCACCTTGGCAATGGGATAGCCGGTGGCCTTGGACGCCAGGGCGGGGGAACGGCTGCGCGGGGATTGACCTCAATCACGCTGTACTCCATGCTCTCCGGGTTCAGGGCAAACTGACAGTTGCAGCCGCCCTCAATGCCCAGCTCGGTGATAATATCCAGAGATGCGGAGCGGAGCATTTGGTACTCCTTGTCCGCCAGGGTCACAGCCGGGGCAATGACGATGGAGTCACCGGTGTGAACGCCCACCGGGTCAAAGTTTTCCATAGAGCACACGGCAATCACATTGCCGGCGCTGTCCCGCATCACTTCAAATTCAATTTCTTTCCAACCGGCAATGTACCGCTCCACCAGCACCTGAGTAATGGGGGAGAGCATCAGGCCGTTTTTTGCAATTACATCCAGCTGCTGCTCGTTATAAGCCACGCCACCGCCGGCACCGCCAAGGGTAAAGGCCGGACGAATAATCACCGGGTAGCCAATCTCTGCGGCAATTTGCCGTGCGTGCTCCGGGGTGGTGGCAATGTCGCTGGGGACCACAGGCTGCCCCAGCTTCATCATGGTGTCGCGGAACAGCTGTCGGTCCTCGGCTTTGTCAATAGCCTGGGCAGTTGTGCCCAGCAGGGTTACGCCCATTTTGTCCAAATAGCCGTCTTTTGCCAGCTGCATACTGATGGTCAGGCCGGTTTGGCCGCCCAGGCCGCCTAAGATGGAGTCCGGGTGCTCTTTTTCAATAATGCGCTTCACGGTCTCTTTCGTCAGCGGCTCTAAATAAATATGGTCCGCCAGCGCTTGTCCGTCATAATGGTGGCCGGGTTGGAATTGACCAACACCACTTCCAGTCCGGCGTCTTTCAGCACCCGGCAGGCCTGGGCGCCGGCATAGTCGAACTCTGCCGCCTGGCCGATAACGATGGGGCCGGAGCCGATCACCAGTACCTTTTTGATATTCTTATTCAGCGGCATGGCTCTCGCCTCCCATCATCTGTAAAAATCGGTCGAACAAAAAGCGGGTGTCGTGGGGCCCGCTGCATGCCTCCGGATGGAACTGTACCGTAAAGGCGTTCTGGGCAGGGTAGTCGATCCCTTCGCAGGTGCCGTCGTTGGCGTTCACCCAGCGCAGGGTGCCGCCGCTGGCCTCAATGGTATCGTTCACCACCGCATAGCCGTGGTTTTGACTGGAAATATAGGTGCGCCCGGTTTGCAGGTCCTTTACCGGTTGGTTCACGCCACGGTGACCGTATTTCAGCTTTTCCGTCTTGCAGCCCATAGCCAGCGCCAGCAGTTGGTGTCCCAGGCAAATGCCAAAAATAGGCGCCTTGCCGATGAGTTTTTCAGTTGAGCAATGGCAGCGGTGTTCTCTGCCGGATCTCCGGGACCGTTAGACAGCATAATGCCGTCCGGGTGCAGCGCTAAGATGTCCTCCGCCTTAGTGTCGTAGGGCATGACCGCCACATTGCAGCCTCGCTTGTTCAGCTCTCTTGCAATGTTGGCCTTGGCGCCATAGTCCAGCAGCACCACATTGTGCTTGTGCTCGTCGGCAGACAGCAGTTGAGGCTTGGTAGCAGACACGCTTTTTACTGCGTCTGCTACCGCATAGTCCCGCACTTTGTTATAGTCCACCACACGGGGATCGTCACAGATCACGGCGTTCATTACACCGCTTTCCCGAATGGTCTTTGTGATCTCTCTGGTATCTACGCCGTAGACGCCGATAATGCCTTGGGATTTTAAGAAATCGTCCAGGGTCTCCCGGCAGCGGAAGTGGAGGGCGCCTGGCAATACTCACGCACGATATAGGCGCTTACATAGCTTTTGGGGCTCTCCATATCTTCCGGGATAAAGCCGTAGTTACCGATGAGGGGAAAGGTTTGCAGCACGATCTGGCCGTAATAGCTGGGGTCCGTCAGGGTCTCGATATAACCGCCCATACCGGGTGGTAAATACCAGTCGCCCTGAATTTCGCCACCGGCACCGAAACGATAGCCCTCAAAGGTTTGTCCGTTCTCCAGACAGAGATATACTTCTGTTTTTCATAGTTTAACCTAACAGCTTCACAAGCACGGCCTTTTGGGCGTGCAGGCGGTTTTCTGCTTCGTCAAAGATCTCGTTGGCGTGGGCTTCAAACACTTTGGCAGTAATTTCTTCCTCCCGGTGCGCGGGCAGGCAGTGGAGCACCATAGCGTCCGGCTTGGCGGCGGCCATTACTTCGTCGTTGATCTGGTAGTTCTTAAAGATCTTTTCCCGCTCTGCTTTTTCTTCTTCCTGACCCATAGAGGCCCACACATCCGTGTAGACCACATCTGCGTCTTTGGCGCAGGCCAAAATATCCTCGCTGCAAGTGAAGGTGCCGTTCTCCTTGGCCCAGGCCATGATCTGCGTCCGGCTGGGTAGTCCTTGGGGCAGGCGATGGCGCACTCCATACCCATGGAGATGGCGCCTACGATTAGGGAGTTTGCCATATTGTTGCCGTCGCCGATAAAGCAGAATTTCAGCCCGTCAAAGCTCTTCTTATATTCGCGAATGGTCATCAGATCCGCCAGCACCTGGGCAGGGGTGGCAGTAATCGGTCAGGCCGTTGATGATGGGAATGGGAGCCGTACTCTGCCAGGTCCTCCACCTCTTTTTGCGCAAAGGTGCGGATCATAATGCCGTCCAGATAGCGAGAGAGTACCCGAGCCGTGTCCTGTACCGGCTCGCCGCGGCCGATCTGCAAATCTCGGTTGGAAAGGAACAGCGCCTGACCGCCCCAACTGGTACATGCCGGTCTCAAAGCTGACCCGGGTGCGGGTAGAGCTTTTTTTTGAAAGATCATACCCAGGGTCTTTCCCTTTTAAGTGGTGGTGTTCAATGCCATGCTGGTTCTCATATTTTCAGCTGGTCTGCCAAGTTGAGAATGTCCAGAATATCGCCTTTGTCCAGGTCCGCCAGTTTCAGTAAATGTTTCATGCTTCAAGCACTCCTTTCAGTATCTCCAGTCCCTCGTCCAGCTCCGCATCGCTGATGTTCAGCGCCCGGCAGCAGACGAAGCTTTGTTTTTGCCCGTTTAAGATCAGCAGGCCGTTTGCCAGGCAAGCCTTGGCCACTTCTCCTGCGGGTTTGTCCGTTTCGATCCCCAGCATCAGCCCCATACCGCTGATGCTCTTGACGCCTTTCACGTTTGCCAGCGCCGTGCGGATCTTCTCGCTCTTGCGCTGTACTTCGCGCAGGAAGTCGTCGTCGATCCGCTCCACAATGGAGCAGGCACCGGCAGCCACCACCGGGTTGCCGCCAAAGGTAGAGCCGTGGGAGCCGGGGGTTATGGTGTCTTGCAGCTTTTCCCCAAACAGCACGGCGCCGATGGGAAGTCCGCCGCCCAGGCCTTTAGCTGTGGTTACAATGTCCGGAGTAATGCCGTATTGCTGGTAGGCAAAGTAGGTGCCGGTGCGGCCGTTGCCGGTCTGCACTTCATCTACCGCGATCAGAATGTCTTTTTCCTTTGCCAGTTTGGCAATGGCACTTACGAATGTTGGACTTAGGTTATTCACGCCGCCTTCGCCCTGTACGCATTCAAACAGCACAGCGCACACATCGTCCGTGGCTGCCGCTTGCAGTGCCTCTATATCATTGGCCGGGCAGTATTTGAACCCCGGGTGTAAAGGGGTCAAACACCGTGTGAAAGCTGTCTTGCCCAGTGGCCGCCAGGGTGGTAATGGTGCGGCCGTGGAATGAGTTGACAAGGGTAATGATGGTGCTGCGCCCGGCGCCGTATTTGTCAAAGCTGTACTTGCGGGCAAATTTGATGGCGCCCTCGTTGGCCTCTGCCCCGGAGTTGCCGAAGAACACCTTTTTCATCCCGCTCTTTTCACACAGCAACTGCGCCAGCTTGGCGCAGGGGGCGGTGTAGTAGAGATTGGAGGTGTGCTGCACCCGGTGCAGCTGTTCTTCCACAGCTTTGGTCCAAACCGGATCGTTGATGCCAAAGGCAGTTACCCCGATGCCGGACCCGAAGTCGATGTATTTTTGCCGTCCTCGTCGTAGAGGGTAGAGCCTTGACCTTTCGTCAGCGCCACATCAAAGCGCCGTAGGCGTGGGCTACATATTGATTATCCAGTTCTTTTGTGTTCATGGGTCTTCCTCTTTATCTGCTGCGGAACATGGTGCCCATACCTTCATCGGTAAGCAGCTCCATCAAGATGGAGTGGGGCACGCGGCCGTCGATTATAATGCTTTTTTGACCCCGCGGCGCAGGGCCTCGGTCATGGAGTCGATCTTGGGAATCATGCCGCCGCCGATAATGCCGTCGCAATCAGCGCCGGGGTGTCGCTAATATAGACTCTGTGTATCAGCGAGCTTTCGTCGTCCTTATCTCGCAACAGACCCACCACATCGGTCATGGAGATCAGTGCCTCTGCCCTGCAAAGCCCCGGCCACTGCGGCAGCCACCGTGTCTGCATTGATGTTGTAGCAGTTGCCGTCTTCATCGTAGCCGATGGTGGAGATCACCGGGATGAAGTTCTTGGAAATGGCTTCTTCCACCACTTCCATATTGATGTCTGTGATCTCGCCCACATAGCCATGGACGTCGTCTACCGGCCTGCACTTTAGCATATTGCCGTCCAGCCCGCACAGACCGATGGCGTGGCCGCCCAGGTTGCCGATCTGGCACACCAGGCTTTTGTTCACCTTACCGGCCAGTACCATTTGCACCACTTCTGCGGTCTCTTTATCGGTAACCCGCAGACCATCCACAAACTTGGAGTCCATGTGCATACGCTCCAGGGTCTTGTTGATCTCCGGACCGCCGCCGTGCACCAGCACCACATGGATACCGATGGTGGACAGGAGTACCAGATCGTTCATGACGGTTTCTTTCAGTTCTTCATTGATCATGGCGTTGCGCCGTATTTTACAACAATGACTTTCTTGCGGTACATCTGAATGTACGGCAAGGCTCTTGCCAGGATCTCCGCCTTTTGGTGATTTGCAATTTCCATTCTATCACTCCGTTCGCTTATATTTCTTCGTAAAATCAGGTGCGGTAGTCGCCGTTGATTTTTACATAGTCGTAGGTCAGGTCGCAGCCCCAGGCGGTGGCTTTCTCGTCCCCCTGGTTCAGATCCACTAAAATATAAATCTCGTCCTCTGCCAGCACCTTGGCGGCCTCTTCCTCAGAGAAGTCCACACCGGCGCCGTTTTGGCACACGGTGACCGTACCGGCTGTGGATTTTAAGGCCACATCAACCTTGTCAATATCAAATTCCGCCGGGGCGTAACCGATGGCGCACAGCACCCGACCCCAGTTGGCATCCTCGCCGAACATGGCGCATTTGAACAGGGTAGAGCCGATCACTTCCTTGGCAACGATAATGGCGGTGTCCTTGGTGGGCGCGCCGGAGCACACGCATTCCAGCAGCTTGCTGCGCCCTCGCCGTCCTTGGCCAGCATGCGGGTCAGGTTGGCCATCACTTCATAAAGGGCAGCCTTAAAGGTGTCCAGCGCCGGGCCGGGGGCGGTGATTTCTCCATTGCCCGCCATACCGGAGGCCATGATTTCTACCATATCGTTGGTGGAGGTATCGCCGTCAATGGACAGGCAATTGTAAGTGACTTTTACGATCTCACTCAGCGCCTGTTGCAACATTTCCGCGCTGATGGCGCAGTCGGTGCTGATAAAGTTCAGGGTAGTGGCCATATTGGGGTGGATCATGCCGGAGCCTTTGGCCATACCGCCCAGGCGGCAGGTTTTGCCCGTCCAGCTGAAACTCTACTGCATACTCTTTTTTCACTGTATCGGTGGTCATAATAGCGGTAGCCGCTTCTTTCGTTTTTTACTATAATCCAGTTCTTTTTACCAGCGTAGGCACGGCAGTCATAATCGGCTCAATGGGCAGCACCTGGCCGATGACACCGGTGGAAGCCACCAGCACCTGTTCAGCAGGCAGACCCATTTCGTCTGCCACCAGCTTGGCACATTTTTGGCTGCTTTTTTCTACGCGTCTGCGTTGCAGGTGTTGGCGTTTTTGGAGTTGGCAATGATGGCTTTGGCCTTGTTACCGCTTTTTGCCAAGTGGTCTTTGGTTACAAGTATAGGTGCACCCTTTACTTTATTTTGGGTATACACCGCTGCGGTGTTGCACAGCACATCACAGGCCACCAGGCAAATATCGTTTTTATGTACATAGTCCGCGTTCGGGTTTTCTACTGCCGCTTTTTATGCCGCAGTAGGTGCCGCTGGCTTTGAACCCTTTTGCGGCACAAATGCCGCCGTCAATCTTGGTCATACTTTCATTCTCCTATCGTCAGCCCGGTGACTTCATCCAGCCCCAGGGCAATGTTCATACACTGAATGGCAGCGCCGGACGCGCCCTTGCCCAGGTTATCGAACCGAGCAGTGAGCAGCAGCCTTTCGTCGTTGCCCGTTGATCTCAATTTCCATGTCATCCCGACCGGCCATATTGTTGCGCCGATCATACTTTCGCTGTAACCCAGGGGGCGTACCTTGACCACTCGGCTGTCGCCGTAGTGCTCTGCGTAGAACGCCTGCATATCTGCCGGGGTCATTCGCTTTTTCAGTAGGTCGGCAAACAGCGGCACGGATACGGTCATCCCGCAGGATAGTCACAAATATGGGGAGCGAAAATGGGCGTGCGCGCCAAGTGGCTGATGGCGCCCATTTCTTTTAAGTGCTTGTGCTGTTGGGTCAGCGCGTACTGCCGGGGACTGTCCAGTTCAGGATCCCGATCTGCCGCTTCATATTGGGCAATGCCTTTGTTTCCTGCGCCGCTGTAACCGCTCATGGCGTAGCACACAATGGGATAGTCGGCGGGCAAAATGCCGCCGGACACCAGGGGATAGACCAAGCGTTAAACCCGCTGGCGTAGCAGCCGGGCACCGCAATGCGGTTGGAGCTTGCGATCTTCTCTCGAAAGGCGGGGCCCAGCTCCGGAAAGCCGTAGGCCCAGTCCGGCAGGGTGCGGTGGGCAGTGGAGGTGTCAATCAACTTCACCTTAGGGTTGGTGACCAGTGCCACCGCTTCAATGGCTGCCGGGTCCGGGAGACAGAGAAAGGTCAATGTCCGAATCGTTTATGCACTTGGCTCGCTCTGCCG
>ENA-OQBU01000292-OQBU01000292.1-human-gut-metagenome-genome-assembly--contig:-NODE-292-length-11407-cov-17.290780_pt1 | contig 11407 bp, 12 predicted proteins | sample MGYA00242492_ERZ504566 | MGnify/ENA primary metagenome ERZ504566 (study PRJEB26092, sample SAMD00036261) | human gut metagenome | host: Homo sapiens | study: EMG produced TPA metagenomics assembly of...
CGAAATCGTAGACGCGATCGACCTTCGACGCGATCTCGACCTGCTTCTTGTAGTAGGAATGCACTTCGATGAGGATTTCCAAGCCGCGCTTGACGCCCTCCTCGCGCAGGCGGGAGATGAGCTTGAATGTCTTCGGGGTCATGAAGCAGCTGGTGCCGGCTTCCTTGGCGCCGTAACCGACGGCGTCGAGACGGATGTAGCTGACGTGGGAAGCCGCCATCTGGTCGAAGATGGACATGAGGTATTCCCAGCCCTTGTCGGAATCGGTGTCGATGTCCACCTGCTGCGGGGTGAAGCTGACCCACACGAGGCGGGTCTTGCCGGCGAACTTGTAGTGGGTGAACGGCAGGCCCGGACGCGGACGGTAGATGCCGGCCAGGTCCTCTTCGGTGGCGCCGTTCGGGAACACGGAGCTCATGGTGAGGAACATCGGATAGTATTCGGACTCCTCGCCCTTGGCCAGCACGTCCTGGAACTGCTTGGATTCCCAGCTCATGTGGTTGACGATGACGTCGACCATGATGTCGTGGGTCTTGGAGAGTTCGGCGACGTCGTCCCAGCTGCCGAGACGTTCGTCGACCTTGGTGTGGTCGATCGGGTCGAAGCCTGCGTCGGCGCCGTCGAACGGGGTGAGAACGGCAGGATGTGAACGCCGTCGTACACGCCGTCGAAGCGGGTGCGCAGAATGTCGGTCATCGACTTGATGGTGCCGTCGCCAAGGCGGTCGGCGTAAGTGATGAGCTGCACCTTGTTTTTCATGGAGCCTCCTTCGGTTCCAAAAAGTCGTTGCGAGATTCTTTGCGGGAGTCCTTACGGCCATTCCCACGGTTGTGTCGAACCGGTTCGATATTACCGCAAAATGGGGCTCGACACCAAAACCGCAACCGGTGTTCGGGCGTGTCGAACCGGCTTTCGGCCGAATCGCGGCGCATGTCTCCGGCGCCCGATTCGAAAACGACGGACATGCGGGGGCAGCCGCGAGCGCAGGGCCCTCGGCCTTGGGCACAGGACTTCAGCTGCGGGCGCAGTCCGTAAGCTGGCCGACCTGCTTAAAGTAACGGTCGGGTTCGAGGCCGTCGACGGTCGCCACGTTCGTCATATGCACGCCGTCGAGGCCGCCGTATTCGACGATCACGTCCAGCACGCGCTCCTGCCACGTCGGTTCAAGATACGGGTCGACGGCGTTGCTGCCCAACGCGCGCATCGCACAGACAAGCGCATGCGCGCCCCAATTCGACGTGCCGGCCACCACCAGCTGGTCGGTCGGCACCGTGCAGGCGATGTTCTCGCCGTGGTCGACCACCCCTTCGATGGCGTAGTCCTCCACACGGCCCATGCCGATCTCGTTGCCGCCGTCGCCCACGCCGATCGTGTGCAGGCCGAGCAGCGTGAGCTGGCTCAGCGGCGCGGTCCATTCGGTGATGTCGATGCCGCGCCCCGCAACCTGCCGCTCGGCCTCACACCATGTATTCCAAATCGCGTTTGCTGGTGATGAACATGTGCCCCGGCGCGTGCGTGATCGCGAATTCCGGTTTGGACGCCATCACCGCGGCCTGCGGGGTCACGCCGCACGCCCAGAACACCGGCACATCGCCCGGCTCCAACACGGGGGCATCGCCATAGTCGGGATGCATGATGTCGTCGATGCCGATCGCGGACGGGTCGCCCACACATACGGGGGCACCGTGCACGGACGGGTAATAGCCGGAAATCCGGCATGCGTCGGCCACCTGCGTAGACGGAATGCCACGCATCGACACGACCATCGTCGAATGGAACGCGCCGGCCGAACGGCACTCGATCGACGTGTCGTACATCGGCACGTTGCGGCCTGCCGTGATGTGCCGCACCGGCACGCCCGCCTCCATCAGCGGAAACTCGAATGTGAAACTGCAGCCAATCACAAACGTGACCAAATCGGATCGCCAATACTCGCGAATATCGGGCACTTCGGCTACCAGTTCGCCACGCTTCCACACGCGGTACAACGGCACGTCGGTACGGATGTCGCGCCCGGCGCGGTGACGAGTGCGGTGCGCCCGGCTCCATCACTTCCAGCAGCGGGCAGGGTTTGGGATTGCGCTGCGCGAACAGCAGAAAATCGAATGCCTGCTCCTTGGGCAGAATCATCAGATTCGCCTGCGCGTAGCCTTGCGCGATGCCGCAGGTCGGGCGGACCAGGCCGTCACGGAACGCGGCGCGCGCCTGTTCGGGCGTGCTCGCCGCGCCAAGTTCGGTTGTTCCCATATCGGACATCCCATCCACCATTGCGCTCACCTTTCCCGTCGGCCGCCGTCCGGCCTTTTCCGAACGAACTGCCGACGAACCCCGAAATCAGATTCCGCAGAAACGGACGTTCAGAGTCGCTTTCCCTCACCTTGGTCGCCGAACGTTACGGAAGCCGCGCGATTCATGACGCGTATGTTTCCGCATTGCAAATTGGCGGTGCCAAGTGGAAACAAACCATGGTTAGGTTGGACGCCGAAGACGCACGCGAACGCTGACGCAACACAACAGCGCAACAGCAATAAAGCGGCAATCAAAAGACGCGGAGCGCGGAAGAGAGGTTCCCATGAGTTCGATCGTTCTGGCAGTCGGTAACGGCAAGACGCTATTCGGAGGCGCAGGCGTGGCGCCCGACGCGGATCTGGTTCGTTTCGTCGATCCGGAAAGCCCCATCATCAACGCGTTCGATTTGTGCGCACTGCGTGGCGACGGCATTTTCGAAGCGACCACGGTATGGAAGGGTTTCCCGGTCTCGTTGGAGAACCATCTGAAGCGTCTCGCCAATTCCGCCCGCCTGGTGGACATGCCCGAGCCGAACATTCCCGCGCTCACCCGCGCGGTCCAGCTGGTCATCGACCAGTATGACGATCCGGAACCCGGTCCGATGCTGCGCATCATCGTCTCCCGTGGTCTCGATCCGGACACCGGCGTGGGCAAGGCGGCCGACCGCACGCCGACCGTCTACATCTTCCTTGACGCGAAGGGCACGCTGCATTCGCTGGAGCCGATCACCATGGCTTCGATGCGCGCGGCTACCCGTCGGACATCACCGCACGCGCCCCGTGGCTGCTCAACGGCGCGAAGACGCTGAGCTACGCGTTCAACTGCGCCGTGCACCGCGAATGCGCCCGCCGTGGCGTCGGCGACGCGATTCTGTTCACGGAGGACGGCTACACGATGGAATGCCCGAATTCGTCGATTGTGGCACGCTATGGCGATACGTTCGTCACGCCCGACCCGCGCATCGGTATTCTGAACGGCACATCACAGCGCGAAATGTTCGCCTGGGCGCTCGAAGAGGGCAAGAAGGCGGAGTACAGGAAGCTGCCGATCGCCGAGCTGCGCGAAGCGGACAGCCTGTACATGACGCACGGCGGATGGTCGATTCCGATCAGCGCGATCGACGGGCGCGCACTTGCCGTGGATGCGGCGGAGATCCAGGCGATCAACGATGCGATCCATTCGGGCCGCACGCACGAGGACGCGTTGAAGATCGGTCCGACCGGCGATTACGAATAAGGCGAAACGACCCGCTTAGCAGGTAAAACGGCCCGTCCAATGATGGGCGATACGGCCCGCTTAGCGCGTGGTATCGCCCAGTTTGCGCGTCACGGGAATCAGCACGTCCGGCTCGTACGGCTTGCGTCCCGTGGCGCTTGTCGTATCTGCCTTGGCATCCCCTTCCTTGGCGATCGCACGAACGATATTGCCGACCGCGACCTGCGCGATTTTGTCGAAATTCTGCGCCACCGCGGTCATTTTCATACCGGCCAGGTCGGTCAGATACGTGCCGTCGTAGGCGATGATCTGCAGGTCGCGCGGAATCGAAATATGCCTCCGCATCGCTTCGCGCACGCAAAGCGCGGCACCGATATCGGAGCTGACCACGGCATCGACGCCGTCCACCGGCATACTGTTGAGCACAGCATTCACCGCGTTCTTATACCCTTGGAAATCCTCCACATTGCCGGCTTCGACGTACTCGTACCGCACGCCGGCCGCTTTCAGCTCCTGCTCCAACGTAAGGTAGTAGCGGACGGCCGGGAACGTTGTCTTGTGCAGGTCGAAATCGTCCGGGCTGTCTCCATTGCGCGCCGCCAAATCGAAGAACTGGTCGCGCGGGCCGCCGATCATCACCACGTGGTGCGCGCCGGTGTTGACCAGCATGTGCGCCATGAGCCGGCCGCCCTGCTCATGGTCGGAGCCGATCGACGCGATGCCGCCGCCCAGCACACGGTCGAAGGCGACGATGGGGCGGTGGATGGACGTCCAGTAATCGTTCGGATGGGTGGTGTGCGAGCAGACGATGATGCCGTCCATCATGTGACGGCGCAGCATGTCCACGTATTCGACCTCGCCGTTTTCCGCGTCGGCGGTGGAGCACAGCATGGTGCGCAGTCCTTGCGCGGCCAGCTCGCGTTGCAGATGCGCGGTAAGGGTGGCAAAGAAGGGGTGGCGGATGGTCGGCACGATCACGCCGACCAGGTTCGTGCGGTTCTTGTACAGGTTGCGTGCCAGCTCGTTGGGCACGTAATTGAGCTCTTTCATGGCGGCTTTGACGCGCGCGCGCATGTCGTCGGACACGTAGCCCGTCTTGTTGACCACTAGCGAAACCGTGCTCAGCGAGACCCCGGCCTCTTTCGCCACGTCACGCATGCCGACCATTGCCCAACACCTCTCCCCCGCATCGTCGGGATGTTTCCTTACAAATCGCGATATTATGTGTTATTTTACATGCATCTGTAACGTTTCTTTGCAATCGTCCGCACAATATGAACTATCAATTGACGAAAGACGCCCTCCCCCTCTTCAATTCCCCCGAAAAATCCACTTTTTCACCCGTGAACGACGTATGTTTCACGACGCGTTCCACGCATCTTCCACGCACGCTCCGCATGTACTCCACACGCGTTCCGCCCGCAAAAGGGGCGGTGCGACACTTGCGATCATCTCGCTTGCGTCGCACCGCCCCTTGCGTTGCGTGGCCGCCGTCGATCCAGATGTGCCGGACGTGCCGCTGCCGGTGGAATCGCCAGCTTGGTCGAAACGGACGACTCCGCGCTGCTTGTCGAAGCTGGCTTTCCTGATCGTCACCGTTGCGCTGCTTGCCTTCAGACCGTGCTCTTTCGCAACGGATGCGTCGATGGTGACGGTGTAATCGCCATCATCGGCAACGGAAAACGCCCACTTGCCGTCCGCCGCGGTTTTGGTTTCCGCGGTTGCCTTGCCGGACAGCGTGATGGTGACGTCGGCGATCGGCTTCTTGTCGGCGTCCTGCAGGATGCCGTTGACGCAGCCGTTGCTGGCGGTCGGATTGCATTCATCGACGGCCTGCGCGCCGGAATCGGCTGCGGACGCGATGGCGGGAGGGAGTACGAAAAGCATCGAGAGAACGGCGACAATCGAACAGAGTATGACGATTCCCGGTCGACGATGCCGTGTGAGATACGTTACGGCTGTCATATGGTTTTCCTCTCTTGTTGTTTTCACAACGTAGGAGAGGAAACAGCTCGCGCGGTTGCGCTCAGATTTCCTGAACGTTACCCGATGACCGCCCGTGTAACGTGAAAATTACGCGAGGCTGAGCCGGTGACAGCTATGCGTGGCCGCCCAGCATGGCGATGCCGAATCCGAGCGCCACGCAGGCGAGCGGCACCGCGACCGTGGCAGCGCCATAGCCCAGGGCCATGGCGAAACGGCGTTTGCGAATCAGCGACAGCACCTCGTTGATCGCCGACGAGAATGTTGAGAATCCGCCGAGGAACCCCACAACGAACGTCATTACCGTGCCCATATCAACCGACTGCGCATAGTACGACATCATGGCGATGCCGGCGCACAGGGAGGCGACGCCGTTGATGACGAGCGTGGCCAGGGGGAAGCTGTGGTTGCCGTCACGGTTCCAGCTGCGTTGGATCGACACGTCAAGCACATAACGGGCCATGGCGCCGATGCCGCCGAACAGGCAGATCATCCAGGTCATCAGCGCACCTCCCCTGTGGTCGGGTCGGCGACGAGCGGGATTTCCGCGGTGACCGGCTTGGGTTCGAAGCTGGGCAGAGGTGCGACGGGTTGCGATGACTGCGGCTGCGATTCGATTTTCGGCACCTGCCCGGTCTGCGCGACCTGCTGGGCGACCTGGGCCGCCTGCTGTGCCGCCTGCGCGGCCTCCAACGCGGCCTGCGCGGCCGAATGCGCCGCATCCGCCACCTTCACGTGGCGCACGCCCTGCGCGTCCGGCACGTTGTTCTGCACATTTTGCGCGGCCGGCACGTCCGATTCGCCCGAATCGGCCATGGGGACCGTCTGCGTAACACTCTGCGTAGCCGATACTGCAGTGTCGGTCATCTGGCGTCCTGCACGATGCCGTACGCGTCCGAATCGGACATTGAGGATACGGAAGCCGTGGAGGCATCGGCGATCGCGTTACGGACCCGCTTGCGTGTGCCGCGCGCCAGCAACGCCTGCATCAGCGCCACGCCAACCGCGGCCGCGATCAGACCGCCGGCGAAACTTCCCGCAAGATAGCCGAGCGCGCTGCCGAAACGCTGCTCGCGCATGCCTTCCATGGTTTCCAACATCACGCCGGACATCGTCGACAGTCCGCCAAGCAAACCAAGCCCGACGCCACGGCTGACGACCTGCCGTACCCTGCGGCGCAGCCACGACGCGGTCGCCATGTATTCGGTCAGCATCGCAAACAGGAAGCAGGCGAGCATATTCGACACGAACGTGCCCACCACGAACGGCGAACCGTTCACCGACGGCAGCAGCAGGTCCGTGGCGCGACGGAACCCGACGCCGACGAAGCCGCCGACGAACACCACGAGATACATCAGGCCATCGGCAAGAGGGTTGAATCGCGCCTGCATGCGTTTCATCGGCGCGAGCGGAATCTGCGGCGGATGCTTGGATGCGGCGGCACCGGACGGGCGCACATCCGCGCGCGCCACTTCGGCGACGTCGATCGACTGTGTGGCGGGATTCGGCTCATCACCCGCGTTTGGCGAGTCTGCCGCCCGTTGTTCTTGCGATTCCATCACGTTCCCCTTGTACTTGGCTTTCCGCGGACAGCGTCGTTCCGCCCCAGCCATACGGCAACGAGCTGGCCGCAGGTGCCGTCTTCCTAACCTTGTACGAGTCTACACGTGCGTTGCAACCAAACATCGAACATGTCCGATTCGGTGGATAACTGTGGATAACTGTGGATAACTTCGGGTGGCCCTAGACGTCTACGAATGGTTATGGAAGACGGTACGGCCGCGTCAGACGGACACGTCGCACAGCCGCCGCATCGCATGCCGTGCGTCGCTTTCGTCCTCGCCGCTGAACAGCACGACCAGATAGTCGCCGGCACGCAGCCGCGTATCGCCATGCGGCACGATCTGCCGTTCGCCGCGACGCAGGCCGATCACCAGACAGCCGTACGGCCAGCGCACGTCACGCATCAGCTTGCCGTCCGCGGTCGCGCCCATTTCCACAGGCAGTTCCATGATGCCGTTGTCGATGCGATTGGCGATTGCCGTCGTGCCGCCTTGCGCGCGCATGTACCGTTCCAGCAGCTCGCCGTAGATCGGTTTCGTACGCAGCAGGTCGGAGACGAGCAATGCGATGAACGCGACGGCGGCGACCGGCAGCATGTGCGTCAATGTGCCGGACATTTCCACGGCCAGCAGAATCGACGTGATCGGTGTTTTCACGGACGCGGCCAGCGTGCCCGTCATCACGCATACCGAGAAAATCGCCACGGAATCGGACGGCAGGTTGCCGAACTGGTGCAACGTCTCGCCGCAGATACCGCCGGCGAGTGAGCCAACCGCGAGAATCGGCATGAAAATGCCGCCGGGAGTGCCTGAACCGAAGCTGGTGGAGGTGAACAGCACTTTCGCCACGAACAGCACGCACAGCATGCCCAAGCCGACGCGCGCATGCTCGGCCATGGCGATCAGGTTCGAGCCGCCGCCGAGCACGTCAGGCAGCCAAATGCCGATTGGCAGCGCGAGTGCGATCGCGATCAAAGGGCGGCTCCATGCGGGAAGCTTGCCGTACAGCGTTTGGAAGCCGAGCAGCGAACGGTTCATCAGCGAACCAACCAAACCGGCCACCAATCCCAGCGGAATCAGCCACCCGTATTCGCCGAGCGGCAGTTGGCCGATGGTGCCGAAGTCAAGCACCGGACGCAGGCCGAAACAGTATTTCGATACGAAATCGGCGGTCAGGGACGCGGCGGTGGCGCCCATCAGAATCGCGGGCGAAAAACTGCGATGCACCCCTTCCAAAGCGAACATCATGCCGGACAGCGGTGCGCTGAACGCGGCGGACAGGCCGGCCGCGGCACCGGCGGTGACCAGATAATGCTCCTGCATGTCCTCACGTTTCTTGCCGCGCAGCCGGTGCGATAGGAACTGCGCGCCCGATGCGCCGATTTGGATGGACGGTCCTTCGCGGCCGAGCGAGAGGCCGAAGAGCGATCCGAGCAGGCCTCCGATGAAGCGAACCGGCAGAATCGTCTGCCATCGCATTTTCAGGCCGCAGATCACCACGCCGTTGGTTTGCGGAATGCCGCTGCCGCCGGCCATCGGCTCTTTTTTTGACCATCCATGCGATGGCGAGCGCGGCTGCGATTGCGGCGACCGCCCACGGTGCGACCAGCCACGGGGTTTCGCGGATGCGCGCGTAGATCCAGCGCGCGGTGTCGGTGCCGTATTCGATGCCGAGACGGTAGAGGACGACGAGGAAGCCGGAAATCAGGCCGACGAGAATGCCGGCAGCGGCCATCTTCCATTTCAGGTGGTCGAATCGCGGGACCAGTTTGCTGAACCTGTCAAACCTGTCGAACCTGTCGTTAGGCGGCATTGCAGTCATCGCACTCCCCTTTTCCGTTCCTCCGCCGCGCACCCCGTCGGTGTGTATGCGGTGTGCGTCATACGCGAACGCCATCGCACGCACCATACGCAAAGTGCCGGCAGGCACAGGCCCACCGGCACTTGTTATTGACGTTCGTTACCGACGTTCATATCGACGAATCAGCCGAATCAGCTTCAGTCGATCAGCGAGTTGATCTGGATGATGTGGTCGCGCTGCGGGCCGGTGCCGATCACGGAAATGCGGCAGCCGGACAGTTCCTCAAGACGCTTGACGTAATCCTGGCAGGTCTTCGGCAGATCGTTGAAGTCATGGACCTGGGAAATGTCCTCGTCCCAACCCGGCATGGACTCGTAAATCGCTTCGCGGCGGCGAACTCGGCCTGGTCGGTCGGCATATCGTCGCGACGCTCGCCGTTGACGTCGTACGCCACGCACAGCGGGATTTCCTTGAGGCCGGTGAGCACGTCGAGCTTGGTGAGCACGATGTCGGTCAGGCCGTTGACCTGGGCCGCGTAACGGTTGACGACCGCATCGAACCAACCGCAGCGACGCGGGCGACCGGTGGTCACGCCGTACTCGTGGCCTTGGGCGCGCAGCCATTCGCCGTCCTCGCCAAACAGTTCGGTCGGGAACGGGCCTTCGCCCACGCGGGTCACATACGCCTTGGAGACGCCGATCACGCGGGTGATCTTGGTCGGGCCAACGCCGGTGCCGGTGCAGGCGCCGCCGGCGGTCGGGTTGGAGGAAGTCACGAACGGGTAGGTGCCGTGGTCCACGTCGAGCATGGTGGCCTGGCCGCCTTCGAACAGCACGGTCTTGCCCTCGTCGAGCGCCTTGTTGAGCACCAGGGAGGTGTTGGCAACGTACGGCTTCAGGCGTTCGCCGAGCTTGAGCAGCTCGTCGGTGGTCTCGTCCACGTCGATCGGGCGACGGTTGTACAGCTTGACGAGCATCTGGTTCTTCTGATGCAGGCTGGCCTCGACCTTGTCATGCAGATGCTCCGCGTTGAACAGGTCGTGCACGCGGATGCCCACGCGGTTGATCTTGTCGGCGTATGCCGGGCCGATGCCACGGCCGGTGGTGCCGATCTTGTGCTTGCCGAGGAAGCGTTCGGTCACCTTGTCGAGCACGCGGTGGTACGGGGCGATGATGTGCGCGCTTTCGCTCACCAGCAGTCGGGAGCAGTCCACGCCACGGCTTTCAAGGCCGTCGATCTCCTGGAACAGCACTTCCGGATCGACGACGACGCCGTTGCCGATGACGGGGGTGGTGTTGGGGCTGATGATGCCGGACGGCAGCAGATGCAGCGCATACGATTCGTCGCCGACCACCACAGTATGGCCAGCGTTATTGCCGCCGTTGAAGCGGGCCACGTAGTCGACCTTCGTGCCGATCAGATCCGTTGCCTTGCCTTTGCCCTCGTCTCCCCACTGGGCACCGATCAAAACAATTCCAGGCATGTTGTTGCACCTCCGTGCGTACGCGATTCTGCCTTAAGCCTTGCGCCTAAAGCCTTACAAAGGTTACTCTTCACCCTCTACCGGGTCTGAGGGATGCTCACGGCTCCGGACCGACCGTAATCGGATTGCAACCGGTCCGAAAAACAGACCAGAAAACGCCCGAAAACAGTTCGAAAGACCGTTGGCTAGTTCAGCGCGCGCCCGGCACTGCCGAGCTGCTTGCATGCTTCGACCACACGCGCGGCCATCGCGGATTCAGCTTCACGACCCCAGGATCGCGGATCGTACAGCTTCTTGTTGCCCACCTCACCGTCGATTTTGAGCACCGAATCATAGTTGGAGAACATGTGACCGGCCACCGCACGGCTGAATGCGTACTGCGTATCGGTGTCGATGTTCATCTTCACCACGCCGTAGCTCACGGCCTGCGCGATCTCCTCCGGCGCGGAGCCGGAACCGCCGTGGAACACCAGGGCGAACGGCTTACCGGGAGCGACATCCAGCGAGTGCGCGGGGTCGGGCATTTCGCCGGCCTTGATCGCGAGCGCGACCGTGGTCTGGATTTCGTCGAGCAGTTCGGGGCGCAGTTTCACCACGCCCGGTTTGTATGCGCCGTGCACGTTGCCGAAGGTGAAGGCGGCCATGTAGCGTCCGCGCTCGCCGAGGCCGAGTCGTTGCGCGACGGCGATGCCTTGCGCGGGCGTGGAATACAGTTTGTCATTGATTTCGGCGCTGTGCCCGTCTTCTTCGCCACCGACCGCGCCGATTTCGATTTCCAGCACGGTGTGCGCGGCTTGGGATTTGTCGAGCAGTTCTTCTGCGATGTCGAGGTTTTCATCCAGCGGCACTGTGGAACCGTCCCACATGTGTGACTGGAAGGTCGGTTCCTGACCGTGCTTCACCTGTTCGACTTCATGGTCGAGCAAGAGGCGCACCCATTCGTCCAAATACTGTTTGGCGCAGTGGTCGGTGTGCAGGGCGATGGTGATGTTGGGGTATTTCGCCGCGACTTCGTGCGCGAAGGCTGCGAAGGCAAGCGAGCCGGTGACGCGGTCGTTGACGCGTTGCCCGGAG
>ENA-OQBU01000294-OQBU01000294.1-human-gut-metagenome-genome-assembly--contig:-NODE-294-length-11360-cov-2.290216_pt1 | contig 11360 bp, 13 predicted proteins | sample MGYA00242492_ERZ504566 | MGnify/ENA primary metagenome ERZ504566 (study PRJEB26092, sample SAMD00036261) | human gut metagenome | host: Homo sapiens | study: EMG produced TPA metagenomics assembly of...
GGCGGTCAAGGAGGCCTTGCCCCATGAAGTCGGTTCGGCCATCTCGTTGCTGACGCACATGTAGTTGCGCAGGTTTTCCATATGGAAGTCGAACGTCGGCTGATTGGTCAGCACATCGACGTCATCATGATGCACGTGCATGCCATCGGCCATCTGCTCGACGACGATGCTGCGCTTGCCGTCGCCGATGAACCAGTGCAGCAGAGACTCCTGCTGTCCCGGCACGATCTGGGAGACGAGCGTCACGTTCCTGAGCGCCTCCTCGACCTCGTCGACGGAGTCGAAATTACGCGCCACCCACAGCGGAAATTCGAACGTGGCGACGTTTTCCGTGCCTTCGACCGGTTCGTGGACGAACGAGGCGTAGCCGGGGAAATTCAAGCCGGCGATGGCCAGACCATGTTCATTGGCGCAGTCGAAATACATCGGCCTATCGGCCATGACCACACCCACGCCGATCACCGCGTTCGGCTTCGCCTTGCCGCCCGCACCAAACACCGTGTCATAGTGGTAGCCGCGCGGAGTAACCAGGATGGTCTCCCCATATGAGAAACTCCAGTCGAGATTACGGCCGAAATAGGTGTTGCCCTCATCATCGGAGAAACGGACACCAGTGCACATAACGGACTCCCTTCCATCGCTTTGGTTGGCTTGCACGTTCATGATACCCATCGGCCGCTGGGAGAACTCTGGGTTTCGCCAGCAGATTAACGTGCGGCGCGACGCATTGAGATGCGCCGCGCCGCGATATGCGTCAACCTTGCGTACCGCGGAACAACGGTTCCGCATTGCGCCAGATACGGCGCGTGGTGGCGGGGTGGTTCATCGAATACAGGTGGACGCCGTCCACGTCGTGGGCCACGAGGTCGGCGATCTGCTCGGAAGCGTAGAGGATGCCGGCGGCACGCAGGGACTGGATGTCGTCCCCCCACTTGTTCAGCAGGGTGTTGAGCCTGTCCGGGATGCGCGAGGCGTTGCGCTCGGCCATGCGACGCACGGACTTGGCTCCACGCACCGGCATGATGCCCGCCTCGATCGGCACGGTGATGCCGGCGGCGCGCGCCTTGTCGAGGAAGCGGTAGAAGTCCTCATTGTCGTAGAAGAGCTGGGAAATCAGGTGAGTGACGCCGGCATCAACCTTGATTTTGAGGTTTTCGATGTCCTGGTCCAGCGAGTCAGCCTGATAGTGGCCTTCCGGGTAGCAAGCACCAAACACCTTGAAGTCCGGCTTCACGGAGCGGATGTATGACACGAGGTCGCTGGCGTGGTTGAACTCGCCGACCAGCTGCTCGCCGTCGATGTAGTCGCCGCGCAGCGCGAGCACGGCGCTCACGCCGGCTTCCTCGAACATGTCGAGAGCCTCATCGATCTTGGCCTTGTCGGAGTAGAGCGCGGTCAGGTGGGCGACTGCAGGGATGCCGTATTCCTTGCTGATCGTGTGGGCGATGCGCGCGGTGGCGGTGCGGTCGGATGGGTGCCGTGACCGTAGGCACGGAGATGAGTCGGGGTTCAGCCCTTCGAGTCCGTCGAGGGTGTCGTAGATGGTGCCGACAGGCCGCGTTGCGCTTCGGGGGAAAGACCTCAAGGGTGAACATCGGGGAATGCATGCTGATTTCCTTACATAAACCCGAGCTCCCTCATCCAGAGGGAGCTCGGTGATTTCCGCTACTTGTCGAGCTTGGCGCGCACGGCCTTGGCGGCGGCGACCAGGTTCTCCAGGCTCGGCCAGGTCTCGGCGTTACCACGGGTCTTCAGACCGCAGTCAGGGTTGATCCACACCTTCTTGACGTCCATCTTGTCAAGGATCTCGTAGATACGATCCTCGATCTCCTTCTCGGAAGGAATACGCGGGGAGTGAATGTCGTAGACGCCCGGGCCGGCCTCGGTCTCGAAGTGCGCGTCATGAATGGCGTCGAGCACCACCAGACGCCACGGGAGGCTTCGAAGGAGATCACGTCGGCATCCATCGCGTCGATGTCGCGGATGATGTCGTTGAACTCGGAGTAGCACATGTGGGTGTGGATCTGGGTGGTCGGCTTGACGGCGGAGTGCACCAGACGGAAGGCCGGAACGGCCCAGTCGAGGTACTTGACGTGCCAGTCGGACTTGCGCAGCGGCAGCTTCTCACGCAGGGCGGCCTCATCGATCTGGATGACCTTGATACCGGCGGCCTCGAGATCGAGCACTTCGTCGCGGATGGCGAGGGCGAGCTGCTTGGTCTGCTCCTCGTGGGTGATGTCCTCGCGCGGCCAGGACCAGTTGAGGATGGTCACCGGGCCGGTGAGCATGCCCTTCATCACATGGTCGGTCTTGGACTGGGCGTACGCGGACCATTCCACGGTAATCGGGTTGGCGCGGGAAAACGTCGCCCCAGACGATCGGGGGCTTGACGCAACGGGTGCCGTAGGACTGGACCCAAGCGTTCTTGGTGAACAGGAAGCCGTTGAGGTTCTGGCCGAAATATTCGACCATGTCGTTACGCTCGAACTCGCCGTGGACCAGCACGTCGAGGCCGATCTCCTCCTGCTTCTTGATGACGGCGTCGATCTGGGCTTTGATGAACTCGTCGTAGGCTTCCTTGGTGACCTCGCCCTTGCGCAGCTTGGCACGCTCGGCGCGAATCTCCTTGGTCTGGGGGAAGGAGCCGATGGTGGTGGTCGGCAGCAGCGGCAGGCCGAGGGCCTCGCGCTGCAGGGCCTGACGCTCCTCGCGGGCAGGCTGACGCACGTAGTCGGCGTCGGACAGCTTGCCGATGCGCTCGGCGACGGCCGGGTCGGCGGCCACGCGGGTGCCGTCGAACAGAGCCTGGTTGGCGGCGAGGGCGGCGGATGCCTTCTTCTCGTCCTCGGTGGCGTCGGCCAGGGCGGCGACTTCCTTGAGCTCGTCGAGCTTCTGGACGGCGAACGCGAAGTGCTTGAGGTCTTCGGCCGGGATGCCGGTCTCGCCTTCGGTGCTGAACGGCACGTGCAGCAGGGAGGATGCGGTGGAGACGGCCACGTTGGCGGTGACCTGCTTCAGGGCGTCGAGCCAGGCCGAGGGAGGTGGCGTAGTTGTTGCGCCAGATGTTGCGGCCGTTGATCACGCCGGCGAAGATGGTGGTGTTGGAGGCACGCCATACTTGGCGACGGCTTCGAGGTTCTCCTCGCGACCTTCGTTGAGGTCCAGGCCGATGCCGTCGAAGCCGAGCAGGTTGACGGTCTCGTACACGTCGGCGATGTGGCCGAAGTAGGTGTTGAGCAGCACCTTGACATTGCCCTTGGCGGACAGGATCTTGGTGTACAGGGTCTTGAAGAGTTCAACGTCGCCCGGCTCCTTGTCGAGCACGAGGTACGGCTCGTCGAGCTGGACCCATGCGGCGCCGAGCTCGTTGAACTTGGCGAGCACTTCGACGTAGACGGCGGCCACGGCGTTGACCAGGCCCTTGTCGAGCTCGAGTTCGGTGGCTTCCGGGGTACGGGCGAGCTTCAGGAACGTGTACGGGCCGATGAACACGGGCTTGGTGTCGATGCCCAGCGCCTTGGCCTCGTTGAACTCGTCGAACGGCTTGGTGGAGTTGAGCTTGATCTCCGCGGCCGACTCGACTTCGGGCACCAGATAGTGGTAGTTGGTGGTGAACCACTTCTTCATCGGCAGGGCGGTCACGTCGCCCTTGTCGCCCTGGTAGCCGCGGGCCATGGCGAAGAGCGTGTCCTCCTGGTTGTCGAAGGAGAGACGTGCGTAACGCTGCGGAATCACGTTGAGAAGGATGGCGGTGTCCAGCATCTGATCGTAGTAGCTGAAGTCGTTGCTGGGAATGAGGTCGATGCCGGCGGCCTGCTGCAGCTTCCAGTGCTTGGCGCGCAGTTCGGCGGCGGTGGCCTTGAGGGCGGCGAGGTCGTTGGCACCCTTCCAGTAGCCTTCGATGATCTTCTTCAGTTCGCGGTTCTGCCCGATGCGGGGGAAGCCGGAGACGGAAGTCAGAGTGGACATGAATCCTCCAATGTATGCGTTCGTAACCCGACTTAGGGTAGCAAAACATCCGGATTCCGGCCCTTATAAATGGCCGGCAGAGTGTCGTTATAGATGGAATTTATATCCGCTTTAGTCGAAGTCTTTCACATTGATGACCGCGAGCAGTTCGCCGCTGTGCACCTGCCATTCGTCGAACGGTTTGTTCGATCCCATGATCACGATGGATGCGGGCGAAAGTCCCAAATTCAGCAGGTCGAGTCGTTCGCCGTCGGAGTCGGCGGAGGCGAGCCATTGGGCGCTGATCGACACAGTCGGCTCGTGGCCCACGATCATGAACACGCGATTCTTGGCCTTGACGTGGGCGAGCTCGTCGAACACCGCCTGCACTCCCCCGTCATACAGGCTGATGCGGTAGTCGACGATTGGCTTGTCACCAAAGGTCTTGAGCATGCGGTCCAACGTCTGGCGCGTGCGGGTAACGGACGAGCAGGAGATTTGGTCGGGCACCAGTCCCAACGACTCGATGCCCTTGCCCACGGCCTTCGCCTGTTTCAGACCTTTGTCGGTGAGCTCGCGCTCCGAGTCACCCTTGTCGCCGAACGGCTCAGCCTTGGCATGCCTCATGATGATGAGAATATGGTCGTATTTCTTCGCCGCTTTGGCGACTTTACTCAGCTTGATGCCCATCCGTGGCTCCCTTCACGAACCGTCTGCCCGGTGTGGCGGTGTGGCGGTGTGGTATTGCTTCCAGTATAGAGGTGTGTGAGCGTTCACAAACTCATCGTTTGGCGGTTATTCGTGCGTATTGCCGAGTTCTCCCACCTGACGGTCGAGGTCGCGCAACACCTTACGTAGTTTGTGGTCGGAGATGTCGCGCAGTTCCAGTTCCTCGATCTGCGCTTCACGCTGTTCGTCGGTGAGCGAGTCGATGTCGGTCTGTGTGTCCTTGGTCACGCGATCGCGCTTTCTGAGCGCCTCGAACCCGGAGGCATGCGCGCGAGATAACAAGGAAACCGGTATGGCCGATCATCTGGTGGTCGGGGCGTACGGCGAGGCCTTGGGCCTTCCATGTGCGTTCGAACGATTCCTGGATCTGCGGCTCGGTCCAGCAGCCGGCCGCGCGCAGGGCTTCGGCCATGCGGCTCATCTGCGTGGTGGTAGTTACGTAACTGACCAACACGCCGCCGGGGGGCAATCACGCGGTATGCCTGCTCGAGCCTGTTCCACGGGTCGAGCATGTCGAGCATGATGCGGTCGAACCAGTGTTCGGGCAGTTCGGCGGCAACGGAATCGAAGTCGCCGGTTTTGAGATCCCACCAGCTGGGGGCCTCGCCATAGTACAGCGTGGCATTGGCTTGGGCGACCTTGGCGAATTCGGGGCGCAGCTCGATCGTGGTCAGGTGGCCGCGCTCGCCCACGGCGTCCAGCAGGTTCACGCTCATCGCGCCCGAGCCGGCACCGGACTCAAGCACGCGCATGCCGGAGCGGATGTCGCCGAGCTGAATAACTTGGGCGATGTCCTTCGGATACATGATCTGCGCGCCGCGCGGCATCGAAAGCACATAATCGGCCAGTCGCGGGCGCATCACCGCATACTCCCAGCCGCCGATGGCGCGCGACGATTTCCACGGCTTGTTCTTGTCTTTCTCGGGGTAGACCTGATTGACCTGTGCCTCGCGCTTGGCATGCACGGTGAGGATCACGGTGCCTTCGGTCTTGCCGATCACATCGTCATGCAGAATCAGGCCATGCTCGGTCTGCGTGGAGCCGCCGGCCACAAGCTGACCGGTGATCTTCTTGCCCTTGCGGTCGGTGAACTGCACTTTCTCGCCTGCGGTGAGAGGCCCGCGCCTCGGCTCCATAACTTGCTCCTTTGCGTGCTCGGTGGGTCAATCGCTACAAGTCTAATGCATGTAAGCTCGCTGGTGAGGTGATGACGATGCGAATGCAGATGACAAGCCAGATCGATGCCGGCGGCAATGACCCCATTTTCCTGATGTTCCACGGTTACGGCAACGACGAAAGCGAGATGGTGCGGATTCTCGACGCCGTATATGCGCCGACGCGAGCCGATGCGGCCCCGGCCGCAATTGCCGCCGTACCCAGCTATATCTCGTTCCGCGCCACCTACGCGAGGCCCTATATGGGCGGCAATTACTGGTATCCCGACGGCTGCGGCGTGGACGAGCGCCAACGCGAATGCGCGGCGGTCGGGGATGCGGTGGCTTCACTGCTGGACGCTCGGCATTCGCCCATCGCAGGAAGATATTGATCGGTTTCTCCCAAGGCGGTTATCTGTCGTATCGTCTGGTCAAGGCACATCCGACGTTGTTCGATGCCGCGATCCTGCTCAGTCCTTCGTTCATGGGCGAGGAACAGGCGGCGTTGACTCCCCTACCCGATTCTTCCTGGCGTATGGCGCGCAGGACCGCACGATTCCGCTGCCCGACCAGCAAACGGCCCATCAGGTCCTTGAACGGGCCGGGCATCTGACCTATCGCGAGTATTCCGGCATGGCCCATGCCATCTGTGATGAGGAAATCGCCGATATCCGGGATTTCCTACGTGCATATGATGCCGGAATAGCTTCAATATGGAATATCTCCGTTCAAAGAGGTACCGGTCCAAGTAGAAGCGGTTCAACAATGGCGGAATGTGTTGGCCACGCCCATTCATCGCGCGATGGTTCTGCGATCAGCTCAATTCCCCTGCCGGCTGATGCCGCCCTTATGACCGGTGGCCTTGAATGGCGTGGCGCCGTGCCGTCACCTTCGGCCCCGGCAGATTTCGTACTGGTATTGGATCGACCGCGGAGCCCGGCAGCCGGCTGGGTCTCGGAGCGTCGACCAGTACCCGTGATGTCGGTATGCCGTTTGCCGTCGTGTGCCCGTTTCCCACCAGCACCGTCAGCCTCGTCAATATCAATGCCCTTGGCGCGCAAGCACGCGCCACCGCTCATCCATCGTGCGCCTCACACGTCCCATTCGGGTTTCCACGTGTACTGCATGTCGTAGGCGCTGGGCGAACGGCGGCAGGTGGTTCAAGGTGATCGGGCCGAATGCGGCGGCGCAAAAAGACATCGTTTGCTCCCTTCGATGGTGTTGGCCAACAGGTTCCAAGGGTCAGGCACAGCGCCTTTCTCAACCCGTTCGCCGTCACGATGGCTGGCAGCTTGCGTTCACTGGTTCCCCTGCAATGCGCCTCATTATGGCAACACGAACCGACAGGTGCCGGCTGCGCCTAGGATGGGAAACGATTGCTGCACGCCGAAAAGGGGAAGGCGACTGTCATGAGGTATTTCACGACCGACACGCATTTCGGGCATCCGCTGGTCACGGTGTTGAGAGGGTTCACGACGTTTGACCCGACGCGCTCGCGTTACGAGGAGGTGTTGCGAGCGCAGGGTCGCCGAGTCGCCGAGGATTGGGCCAAGGAAACGACGTTCAGTGCAGGTTCGACATTTCGTCAGACTGCCGATACGGATGCGCATGACAAGGCGATTGTGGATCATATCAACACTTTGGTCGGCCCGGATGACGAGCTGTGGATTCTGGGTGATATCGGTTTCCGCACATCGCTGACCCATCTGAAGAACTGCCTGCGAGCGCTCAATTGCAAGCATCTGCATGGTGTGATCGGCAACCATGATGACTGGTGGTTGGAAGACCGCCCCGCACTTAACCTGTTCGAAAGTTTGGAGCCGCACGATACGGTTGAGATTGAGGGACTCGGTACGGTCAATCTTTCGCATTACCCGTATCGGGAGGATCTGGCATACAGTTGGCCCGATGATGTGGCGAAGTTCAGCGGCAAGGCGTTGCCGTTTGACGGCCGCAAACTGCTGTATGGACATACACATCAGCTTTCGCCAGATGGTGCACGCCCGGAGGCACTGAATGTTGGCTTGGATGCTTGGGATTTGATGCCGGTGAGTGAAACACAGGTTGTCGAGTGGTTCCGCAATCACGATGTCGACTCGCCCGCGAACGGGACCAGTAAGGCCGATGATTCAGTTCCCTCGCTCGATATGCCGTCGTTCTGATGTGATTCGCGGAATGTTCGTGTCGTTGTTCTCGTCGTGGGTGGATTGACACAGCATTAACTGCCGTTGAGATGTATGCACGCTGAACACGCGCCTCAACGGCAGTGGTCTCGTCATCTCTCGCTCACACCAACGGATTGCCGGCTGCCTGATACAGCGACCACCAGTCACGGCGTTCGAGTTCGATATCGGCACCGGCCGCCATCTGGCGGATGCGCTCCGGTGTCATTGAGCCGAGCAACGGCTGGATACCGGCGGGATGACGCAGAATCCAAGCGACGGCAATGCCGTTGGGCGTGGAACCGTATTTGCCGGCAAGACGGGTCAATTCGACGTTCAGCTCGGGGAAATGCTCGTTGCCGACGAACGGACCGTATTCCGTGCCGGATTGGAATGGGCACCATGCCTGAATGGTCATATGCTTCAGCCGTGAATAAGGCAGGATGCCACCGGTGCGATCGGCTGCGGGATCGCTCGCCATATTGAATTGGATTTCAGCGTCGAGCATCTGCGTATGCATCAGGCCGAACTGCAGTTGGTTGATTTCCCAATTTCTGACGAGGCCGCTTTGCAATAGTTCGATCTGCCACGGGCCCATATTGCTGACTCCGAAATGACGCACTTTGCCACTTGATTCCAACGCGTCGAATGCTTCGGCGACCTCGTTCAACTCAAACAGCGTGTCAATACGGTGCAGCAGCACGGCGTCGACGTAATCCGTCTGCAAAGCCTCAAGCTCGTGATCGAGTGCGTCAATCAGATGCTTGGCGCTGAAGTCATACCCGTTTGCGCCGCCATCGTTTTCGCCGAAACTGTAGTCGATGCCGAACTGGTTGGATGAAGATGGTGCTGCGGTCGAGTCCTGCGTCCTTCCACGCTTGGCCGAAACGCTTCGAACTGGCGTGCGCGGCATGATCATGGAATCCATAGATGTCCGCCGTGTCGAAATAGTCGATGCCAGAATCATGGGCCACGGCCACGGTACGTGCCGCATCGGCGGCATCCAACGCGTCCATGCGCATCACGCCCAGCGCCACTCGTGACGCAATCATGCCGGATTGTCCGATTTCCTGAGTCTTCATAGTGTCTCATTTCTGTTATCGTGAATCGGCGAACGGGCACTGTCCGCCTCGTTGCCGGGCAGCAATCTCCATTGCCGCGGCTTATGTCACCTTATCGCTTGAAGTGCACTTGAAGGCAACTCGCAGGCAGGCAGCGCGCGCTGCCGGGCGCGTCTTCGCGTCTTTATGTCTTCGCTGTGACCGAGACATCGTTGTGCCGTAATCATGCCTATTTCTTGTATGATGACCTCTATAGCAACAAAGCTAGGGGGATTCCATGAACACTACCGATTCAGCCAAAGTCAGTGATGCCAACGCCGGCGCAAACAATGTCATCCATATCCCGCACAATCCCACGCTTGCCGGGTTGGCCACGCTGACCCGCAACGTGGCGTACAAGACCGGGGCCGATAACCTGGTGATGGATATCATCTCACCACAATCCACCGGCGATGACGATGACCGCCGCTACCCCACCGTGGTATTCGTGCAAGGCAGCGCCTGGACCACGCCGCATCGCGACTACGAGATTCCGCAGCTCTCGGCTTTGGCCCGCGAAGGCTTTGTGGTGGCTACGGTGAATCATCGCGATGCCTCGAGCGACCCCCACGACATGTTCCCCGCATATCTCGAGGACGTCAAAGCAGCCATCCGCTATCTCAGGGCAAACGCGCGTCAATGGCACGTGGACCCCGACCGTCTCGGCATCTGGGGCACGTCGTCCGGCGGCAACACGTCGCTGCTGGTGGGGTTGACCGCCGACGATCCGCGGTATGAGGACGGCACCAATGCCGATGAAAGCGATGCGGTGAAGTACGTGGTCAGCTGCTTCCCGCCCACCGACATGCTTGAAGCAGTCGACGCATTCGACGATGAGACCAATCCATTCCGGCTGTATTATTTCGGCCCGTTCGCGGCCGTGGTGGGTGCGACCCATGAGACCGGCATCAATGCCGAGGTCCGTCAGCGCGCGGCTGACATGAGCCCTACCTGCAGGTGCGGGATGACCAACAGTATCCGCCGATGCTCCTGTTGCACGGTACCGCCGACACCGTGGTCCCCTATCATCAATCCGTCAAGATGCGCGACCACTGGTCGAGCACGGCGTGGACGCGCAGCTGGTGCTAGTCGACGGCGCCGAACATGAGTACGATTTCTGGAGCCAGCAGGTCTTCGACGTGATCTTCGATTTCATTTCGTGAGCGGAGCTGAACGGTAACGGGCACACGGGCGCGTCCTTGTTATAGGTTGCCAAGTTCTCTTTTTAGCCAATTTTTGTTGGAGCCCCTATCTGCACGAACATGCCATGACAGTTCTAGGCTGTGTTCTAGGACTGTCAATCGGCAATGTGTATGAAAGCGTGATGTGATGGGTCAGACGGCGATTGATGGAGTTGAGGGACTTAATAGGGCCGGCGAAATCGGCGGATTCAGCGGTTCGCGGTCGGTGGCGTTGCCGCCTATACCATTCTGGCCGTGCTTACTTCGCTACTGTTGCAACGGCCGATCACCACGGAACTGTTGCTCATCGTCATGTGGATCACGCTGGAACTATGTGCGCTGACCATGTTGCACAGTTCCGGAGCTCTCAGGGCAACCGCCGCCATCGTTTTGGCCATCATCCTGCTGATTTTGCTTATCGCCGACATGGCCTGCTACCTCGCCTACTATCATCTGCCACCCATGCCCGCTTTCATCGACGGCACCACACCACTGATTGCCGTAACGGTGTTTTCTGAGATTGTCGTGACGATGATTGTGTAGGTCCGGGGATTTTGTTTGCTATTTCGTGTTATTCAATTGTGTCCCGAATATATATGGGCACTGCCAAATTTATGATTCCAATCTTTTCCTGCGGATCGGCTTAAGATAATTGACTCTGAAGGATTTCCAATCACCAAAAACTTGTTGTCCGTTTCAGTTTGTTCCCCATTCCGGAATTTCTCACAGGTCAATTCAAGGGTGCATAGAAAATCCGCAACTTGTTCAAGCCGGTAGTCGCGTGGAGAAGCGTCACGATAGACAATGGGCATCTTTTGAGAGTGCATACTCAATCCCGCCTCGCAGGGCATCAGTAACTATCTGTTGGCCACCGTCGTAATACACCTTGACAGTGCCATAAGAATGGAAATCCGAAAGATGCGCCAAAAGTAGATTAACAATATCGCGTTTGAGTTGCGCCCGTTGTCTAAATGAAAGTGCAACACCCGTTAGATTGGAAATTGCCTAGAAAACCAGTCCGAAGGGATGTCGCACCTATGGGAGAAGTATATTCGCACCTGTCGGAAGAGGAACGCCAGGTCATCC
>ENA-OQBU01000295-OQBU01000295.1-human-gut-metagenome-genome-assembly--contig:-NODE-295-length-11295-cov-2.336676_pt1 | contig 11295 bp, 12 predicted proteins | sample MGYA00242492_ERZ504566 | MGnify/ENA primary metagenome ERZ504566 (study PRJEB26092, sample SAMD00036261) | human gut metagenome | host: Homo sapiens | study: EMG produced TPA metagenomics assembly of...
TAGCGTAGGCAAGTCGCCATTCTTACGCTCTCGTATGCCTTCGGTGCGGCGGTTATGGGCGTTGGCGTGCGCATCCTTATTGACACGGTTGTCGCACTGCTGTTGTGGTTGATCGTTGCCGAGAATTTTCATCGTCTGCGCGATATCATCATCACCATTGCCGGTCTTGGCGTAATCGGAATCGGCGGGTCAGTGGTGATGCTGCGTAATCCGCGCGTCGAATCGTTGCTCGCCAACGGTCCGGTAAACGGAGATTTCTCCGCCTTGGCACGGCTGTTCCGTACGCTGGCCCCAGCTGAAGCGTGGAAAGCCGACTGGGCGCATTTCCTTTTTGGATTCGGTATAGGCAACCTCAAAGATGCCATTGCTCGTGGATATGGGGCCGCAGTGCAGGCACTTACGGCCATGGGAGGCAAACCACAGTCAAATGAGGAAATCCGTTTGCTGGGCAATCCTCCCGGAGACCATTACATTTTCACGATGAGCGCTTATGTAGATGCGATTACCGAATTTGGCATACTAATGTGTTTGGCCGGCGTAGTGTTGTTGTTCATGCACATCACCCGTAACGGGGCATGGAACAAGATGACGGTGTGTTGGATGGTCTTGTTGGCATATCTGTATATCCAGTTTCGAGGGCTATGCCTTCTATGCGCTGTGGATGTTCATATGGGTTGTTGGTACGCGGATATATGGGCAAAAGAGAGATTCTGGTGAACAATTGAGCGCATCGTAAGCTAATGGTTGAGCGGTTTTGGTAAACATGTATGTTACGAACAGAGTGAAAGGTGCCGCGTACAGGGGCGCTGTACAAGTGCTGAGAGGTAAGAGAGAGGCATCGCGCATGGCGAGCAGAAAATACAATTGGCCGATTGACGATCTCAACGGCGGAAACGTCGGCCGGCATTCGGGCATGGGGGACCGAGTGTATCTTTTCCCCTCCACGGTGCCCGAGCAAGGTTCCATCCCTGCCCTTGACCCTTCTTCGCTTGCTCCCCGCACTTCTGCGGTGGCGAAGGTATGGAACGCGAAAAAAATCGGCCATTATCATTGCCGTGGTATTGGTCATAGCCTTGGCTGCGGCCGGTAGCGGGTTCACCGTATTGCAACGTCGTGACTCCAGCCAGATGGCCTTCGACGCCTGCCAGCAAGCCATAACCATCAATCAAAAGAGCGTCACACGACTCAAGAAGACCGTGGAGTCAACCACCTCGGCCACTCAGACTGCGGCCGATGCCGTTGCAGACCCACAGACCATCGATAATCTGAAGGCGGCGATTGATAAGGTCGGTGATGTCAAGCAGGCGGAGAATAGTTGCAGTCCTGATGCTGAAGCCGATCAGAATCTAGCGGCCGATGCAGCCATCACCGAGCAGACTCGTGCACTTGGTTCGAAGAACGAGGCAATTCTTGATGCGAATGATGCGGTTGCTTCATCCAAGGCGCGCAAGGATGCTCTGAATGCGAAACAGGCGCTCGGCGATCAGCTGGAGCAGCTGCAGAGCGTTTCCACTAGTTCGGCGGTATCTAGTGCCGATTTGCAAACGCGTAAGCAATATTCCGACGCTTTGAACATGACACAGCAGCTGTTGCTGTCGGACCAGATTATGAGCGCAGCTATATATCAGAGTGCTTCGCAGCAATTGCAGGCAGCGGTTGATAAGGTCAACCAGTCGGCTTTGCAGCAACAGCAGTAATCAACACTGCACGGCGGTTCGAGGGTCATCAAGGAAGGAACACGGTCCATGCATATCATGTTTGTCTGCACGGGCAACGTCTGCCGGTCGCCCATGGGCGAGTTGTTGATGCGGCGATACCTCTCTGGTACCTCCATTACTGTTTCGAGTGCTGGCACGCATGCTTTGGTCGGTCATCCCATCGATCCTTCGAGTGGCCGTCTGATGGACAGCGTGGGCATTGATTCGGGTGAATTCCGGTCCCGTCAGCTCACGCGAGAGTTGGCGGAAAAACGCTGATTTGATTCTCTGTTTCGAAGAAGAGCAGCGCAATAATATCGTAGATATGGCTCCTGCGGTCGTTCGGCGCACGTTCCTCGTCACTGATTTTGCCAACATGTGTCTGTATTGCGCACAGCATGACTTGGTCAAGGGCTTGACTGTGCAGGAGCGATTGAATTCGGTCATCGAAGCGTCCTCGTTCATTCGCCCCATGATTCCGGCCCCTCGCGATGTGGAGGACCCCTTCACCAAAGATTTCCCTGTATTCCGTAAAGCCGCGAATCAGACCAATAAGGCAATATGGATCATACTCAACAGCATGCGCAAGCATTACCGAGTGAATGGTGCGCCGGCTCGAACCATGATCGAGCATGCGAAGGAAACACAGCCGGTTGCTGCGGAACCCGCTTCTGCGGAACCTGTGGAGATTTCGTTGCCGGTGTTTGCGCCTTACCAGTCCAATGCTGCGGAGACCGAAGTGATGAAGCCGGTACATGTGGCACCGGTAAAGACGGTTCCAGCGCAAATGGCACCGGCGCAGGCCCAGCCCGTGACGCGGTCCGTGGCACAGGCCGTATCGCAGCCGTCGCCAGTATCGGTTATGTCGGAGCAACCCGTAACAGCCCAGCCATCACCGGCTCCTCTCTCTCCGCCTACGCCGCCTAAACCTGCACCACCTCTCACCGTGGTTATGCCGGATGTGCCTAATTTCAATGTGAATGTTACAGGTGGGATCACTCCCACGAGCGGTGAGTGACGACTGCCTCCATAAGAATGTGTACCGGAGCAGCTGTTGCAGCTTGTGAGGAAGTCATTTGCATGGGAATGGAAGAAGGAGACGTTCAGTAATGAGCGACGAAAAGCGTGACACGCCCACGTCATCTTTAACGCAGGCGGGCGATATCGTCGACACGTTCTGGGATATCAAGCCAATCGAATTCCCCCGTCTGGATGGCGACGAGGAAACTTCGACCCTGCCGCCGCAGGATGGCAGTGATACAACCACTCCGTTCGGTGAATTACCGGTGTTTTCTGGCCCTGATCAAACCGACGAATCCACTACTGAGTCGGCTTCTGACAATGCAGGCGCTGATGACTTCGCGGCCGACATGGTGGCACAACCAGTCATCCCGGAACGCAAGATAAACCCGTGGCTTATTGTGACCATCGTGGCTACTGTGGTCATTATTATCGGTCTTGTCATCGGCGGATTGGTGTATTGGAATTCGCTGAAGAAAGATGATGCGCACTCCACCGCGATGTCGCAGTGTCTCTCCTCCAGCGATAATTACACCAAGCGTCGGAGAAACTCTCGAAAGCGCTGGAAAACAGCAAAAGCGTGCAGGCCATTACCGACGGTCAGGTGGCTGATGCTGCTACGGTAAGCACACTGAAAAGCGCAGTGACAGAGGCGAATTCGATTGGCAAAGCCGCAAGCTGCAACTATATCGCGCCCACGGCTTCCCTGAGCAAATCCGCCAAAAGCAATCGCGCATTGACGGCTAAGCTCGAGAGCAGTGCCAAAGCTGTGACAACTGCCGCCAAAGCCGTAACGAAGAGCCAGGAACAGAAGAAGATCGATACCGCCAAGCAAAAGCTGCAATCTGCTGTTTCTGATGCCCAGCAGACGTTGGCTGACAGTGATGGTGCCGTTTCAGACGAAAGCACGCGCGACTCCCTGCAAAAGGCGCTTGACGATGCGAATGCATTGCTCAAACAGTCCAACCCGAAGGCAGCTGATCTCGAAAAATCGCTTACAAACTTGCAGGATGCTACCAAGGCAGTGAAATCGTCCATGGACGACTACACTGCGGCGCAGCAGCGTAAATCGAGCAGCTCTCAGAACTCCGGCGGCAACAATGGTTATTCCTCCAATAGCGGTACCAGCAACGGGGGGGTAACCACCGATGGGGAGCAGGTCGATCAGGGAACCAGCACTACGCCTACGACTCCGGATACTCCCACGACGCCCACGACTCCGGATACTCCCACTACACCCACGACTCCGACCAAGCCGGATCAGCCGACGAATCCTACGAATCCCACGGATCCTGATCAGCCAACCGACACCTACTAATCCGGACCAATCCGGCGGGACTAGCGACGGTGGCTCCACTTCCGCGCAGTGATTGTTAACCTGCGGGTCACAGAGCGGTTGGATTCATGTTGCGTGCATGAACCCAACCGCTTTTTTATTGGGTGTAGACTCTGCTGGCGATATGAGGAATCGTATAACGGGGGGTAAGAATGCGTCATAAGGCTGGTAAAGAGAACGAGACCCAGACCAAGCACACCGGCCGGAACATCGTTATAGCGGTGGTGGTGGTATTGGCGGCATTCTGCGCTTATGCCGCGGCGCTGGTGCATTCGGCTATGGTGATTAAAGACGAAGTCACTCAATCAGTGGGTGTGGTGCGTGATTCTGGCATTGGTGCTGCTTTGGCCGGTTCCGGCCAAGACTCGAGCATGGCAGGTATGACCGCGATCGAAGCGGTAGCTCCTCAATTGCAGCAGCATACGACGGTCGCCCGGGGACAGGCTGATGGATGGGTGTGGCGTAGTGCTTCGATGTTGCCGGTGATAGGTAACGATTTTGCGGCCACCCGTATCGCCACTGATGCGTTGGACACTCTTGCTTCCGACGTTTTGCCAAGCCTTACCGATGCGGCAAATACCATGCAGAAAGCGGGTCTTGCCAATGCGGATGGCAATCTGAATGTCAAACGTTGACTGAAGTATCGTCGAAAATCAGCAAAAGCAACGATACTCTACAGCGTCAGGTCACTGCGCTGAATGAAGCTCCTGAACCGCATATCGCCCAGGTTCGTGACGCATTGACCAGCGGCAAAGCCACATTGGATAGCGCTGCATCCCAGATCAATGGTGTTGCCAGCACACTTGACAGTTTGGCGGCATTGTTCGGTCATGAGGGTACCCGCAATTATCTGATTCTCTCGCAAACCAATGCGGAAACGCAGGCTGCTGGCGGCGTGGTGGGATCCGTCGGTACGCTGACAGTCAATAACGGCACTATTTCCATGGGACAGTTCTATTCCGACTCCAAGTTCGACCTGACGGCTCCGGTGACCAGCACGGATGAAGTGGACAAGCTCTATGCCATCTCACGGCTTGGGGTTTCCTATGGTGGTGACATTCGCTTGGCCTCCGCGACGCCGAACTTCCCGGCCGCGGCTCAGTATGCCAAAGAAGTGTGGGCGAGGCAGTCGTTTGGCTCGAACAATATCGACGGCGTACTGTCGTTCGATACAGTCGCGCTACAGTCTTTGCTCGGTGTGACCGGGCCTATCACGTTGAGTTCGGGAAAGTGACGCTTACTGCACAGAACACTGCTCAGTATCTGTCGAATCAGGTGTACATCGATATCACTGATCAGAATGCTCAGGACGCATTCTTTGAGGAAAGCGCTCAGCGGATCATCAATGGCATGCTTTCCGGGCTGAACGCGCATAAGGCGCTATCGCTTGTTGCCACTATGCCAAAGCTCACTGAGAACCGACACGTATACATGTGGTCCTTCGATAAGTCCGATCAGAAAGTCCTGAAGAAAGCAGGCGTGGTTGGCGAGCCGGGCACCGATGCGCAGAATCCGGTCACCGGCGTATACGTCAACGAAATGGGCTGGACCAAAACTGACTGGTACATGAAGAAGTCTGCCACGGTGAGCAAGACTGCCGATAACAAAGACGGCTCTTCCACATATCACGTTACCTACACCACGACCAACACCATGACGGCTGATCAATCCACGAAACTTCCCGCCTATATTACCGGAACATTCCCGTTGGCATGATGAATGGCCTTGTAGCCCAGTCCGGAGCTTCGAACGACGAGAAGACAGCGATTCGGGCCGCGATGGAAAATCTGAGCAAGCCGGGCGTCGTGGGGCATTCGATCGCCATTACCCAGCCGGTGGGCGGCAGCGTATCCAACATCACCGTCACCAGTGACTCCAAGGACCAGATTCCCGCGCTGCAGAGTGACTTTATGAAGATCAAAGCCGGCAGTACCACGTATTATGCGAATATCGCATGTCTGTTGTCTCCCGGTGCGACGTTCACCGTCGAATACGATGTGAAACGGCACCCCACGCTGCGCAACTTCAGCTGGATCAGACACCACCAACAATCTCGCCGCGCAAGTGACGTATACGGATTCCGGGCGTTAGCGTTTAATCAGTGAGGCCGGTGACATGCGCATTCGCATGTCACCGGCCTCACTGATACAAGTCTAAGCTAATGCTCCTCAGTGACCGCCCTGCAATTAGGGTTTCACTTTCGCGAGGCTTGACGTTTCCTCGTTCACGCTCCGCCCTTGAATCCCAGCTGCGCCAGGCTTCGTAGATGGCGATGGATGCGCAGTTGGTGAGGTTCAAGGAACGCAGAGACGGGCGCATGGGCAGGCGCACCTGTTCAGCCACGTGCGGGCCCTCCATGATGTCCATCGGGTCGGGGATGTCGCCGGGCTCGGGGCCGAACAGTAGGATGTCGGTCGGCTTGTATTCCACCTCGGTGTACAGCTTGGTGGCGTGTGCGGTGAACGCGATGATGCGCGAGTTCGGCATCGACTCGACCAGATTGTCGAAGTCGGGTGCAGCACCACATGGGCCATGTCATGGTAGTCGAGGCCCGCGCGGCGCAGCTTGGTGTCGCGCAGGTTGAAGCCCAGCGGCTCCACCAAATGCAGAATCGTGCCGGTGACCGCGCACAGACGGATGGCCGAACCGGTGTTGCCGGGAATGCGCGGTGAGTAATAGCACAGGTGTGGCGTCACGGTTTCGGTGGCTGCGGCCTTCTCCGCCGAAAGCATCGCATCCACTACGGAAATCGGGTTGCCGTGCGCATCGGTCACCAGCTCGTCCGGCCCGTAATTCGACTTGCGATAGCCGTATTCGAACATTTTTCTCGACTTTGGTTTCAGGATTGGCTGGATTTGGTGTGCTCTGGGGGTTGTGTTTTGCCTCGTTCGTCATAGCTGCTAAGAATAAGAACGATGAACGACACAGCAATTTCTTTACGGCTCGGTGCATGGTGGGAGACCAATGCGCGCGATTTGCCATGGCGCTTCGGCCGGGCCACGCCGTGGGGCGTGCTGGTATCCGAAGTCATGAGCCAGCAGACGCAGATGAGCCGTGTAGTGCCGTACTGGACCGACTGGATGGAACGCTGGCCCGACGCCCGCGCGCTCGCGGAGGCCCCCAAGGCCGAGGTGATTACCGCATGGGGTCGGCTTGGATACCCACGCCGTGCATTGCGCTTGCAGGAATGTGCCTGCGTGGTGGCCGAGCAGTACGCCGACAAACTGCCGCGCACGTATGACGAACTCACTGCGTTGCCCGGCATCGGCGATTACACCGCCTCCGCGGTGATGAGCTTTGCGTTCGGCGAACGAATTGCCGTGATCGATACCAACATCCGCCGCGTGCTGAGCCGTGTGTTCCTTGGCATCGAATCGCGCGGGGGAGCGGCCAGTCCGGCCGAACGTGCGCTGGCGAACCGCATGCTGCCCAAAGACGAGATTTTCGGATGCGATGCTGACGTCGCCGATAATGCCGGTAGCGCCGAACATGCCGCGAACAGCACTATCCGGGGCGACAAACGCTCCCGACTGCATCGTGGCGAACGCCCATCGGTCACGTGGAACCAGTCGGTAATGGAACTGGGCGCGGTGATCTGCACGGCCAAGTCGCCGCTGTGCGACACCTGCCCGATTGCGGACGACTGTGCATTTCTCAAGGCCGGCGCCCCGGACTGGGGGAGCGCCGCACCCGCCCGCGCCAACGATTCCAAGGCACGGATCGACAGGTGCGCGGTCTGGTCCTCGCCGCGCTGCGCGAGCTTCCCGCTGGAGCCACGTTGCCCAGGGAAGATGCCGACAAGCTTTGGAAGGACCAGATTCAGCTTGCCGCCTGCATCGCCAGCCTTGACGATGACGGCTGATAGAGATTCTGGACGGCGGCCTGCGACTACCCAGCTGACATTGTGAAAAATGGTGGGCTCCCCAAGCGTGTATGGGTGTGGTGACCGTAGACTGGAAGAGTTATGGCAGTGCAGAGGAACACATCAGGCGCGAGAACGGCACGCGGAGCCGGCACCGGGGCCAATGGGCCATCCGGCGGGCCCTCCCAAAACAACCGTTCCGGCAAGCCGCGCAAGCGCAGGATCAGCAAAAAGCAGCAGGCCATCTATCGTCGCCGGCGTATCGTGGCCGGTACGGTGTTGCTGCTGATAATCGCGCTGATCGTATTCTGCGTGTACAGCCTCGGCCGGGGTATCGGTGCCGTGAACACGATGATTCACCATGACGAGGTGTATGCGATTTCCCGCGACGCCACGCCGGCGCCGAAGAAAGTCAGCAACGTCAAGGATTGCTCGGCCAGTGATGTGACATTGCAGCTTTCCGCGGCCTCCCAATCCGTGTCGGTAGGAGGATCGCTTGATTTCACCGCGACCATCGTGCACGAGGGGTCAGGCAACTGTTTGGTGGACGGGTCCGATTCCGGCCGTGTGCTCACCATTACTTCCGGTCAGGAAACGATTTACAAGTCCGATGTGTGCCCGGCGGATTCACGTCTGCTGCTGATGGCTAAGGGCGATAAGGACGTTCAGAAGGTCACGTGGAATACCAATGCGAACGCCACGCTCACCGAATGCACGGATGAGTCGGATTGGGCCAAGGTCAATGCGGGAACGTACGTGGCGCAGTTGAGTTTGAAGGATCATCCGAAGGTGAAGAGCGATCCGGTGACGTTTACGGTGGGGTAGGATCTGCGGTTGGCGTTTGGACGCTGGGTCTCTCCCTCAGTCTCGCTCCGCTCGACAGCTTCCTCGTCAGCGGGAGCTAAAGATGTCCTCGCATATCAGTATTCTTTTGACTTTGCATGAGGTGTGTCATATTGCGGGCATGCCGTCGACAATGAAGCGTCCGCATAGGCATATGGTGGCCATGCCGGCGCTCCCAGGGGAATTACCACATATTAGCGAGCGATAAGGAACGTCCATTGGCTACTGAGTCTACGACGAACACCACCACCATCATCGCACGCGCCGACCAGCATGACATTGACCTGCACAAGCGTCGGATCGCGTGAACTTCGGTTCCATCAAGGAACCCATCGATGTGCCCTACCTGCTGGGCGTGCAGACCGACAGCTTCGATTGGCTGATCGGCTCCGACCGCTGGAAGAAGCGCGTCGAAGAGGATGAGGCTAACGGCACCAACACCGTGGCCCACACCTCCGGTCTCGACGAGGTCTTCAACGAGATCTCCCCGATCGAGAACTTTGCACAGACCATGTCCCTGACCTTCTCGGACCCGTACTTCGAGGAGCCGCGCCACACCGTGCAGGAGTGCAAGGAGAAGGATTACACCTACTCCGCTCCGCTGTACGTGAACGCCGAATTCGAGAACGGCGACACCGGCGAGATCAAGTCCCAGACCGTGTTCATGGGCGACTTCCCGCTGCAGACCCCGCACGGTACCTTCATCATCGGCGGCACCGAGCGAGTCATCGTCTCCCAGCTTGTGCGTTCCCCGGGCGCTACTTCGACCGCCAGCAGGATCGCACCTCCGATAAGGAAGTCTTCGGCGCGAAGATCATCCCGAGCCGTGGTGCATGGCTCGAGTTCGAGATCGACAAGAAGGACCAGCGCAGGTGCGCGTGGACCGCAAGCGCAAGCAGTCCGCCATCGTGTTCCTTATGGCCATCGGCATGACCAAGTCCGAGATCGCCCAGGCATTCAAGGACTACCCGCTGGTGCTCGACGCACTGGAGAAGGAAACCCTCGAGACCCAGGACGAGGCCCTCGTTGACCTCTACCGCAAGATTCGTCCGGCCGACACCCCGACCCCCGAGGCCGGCAAGAACCTGCTGGACTCCTTCTACTTCAACACCAAGCGCTACGATCTGGCCCGTGTTGGCCGCTACAAGATCAACCGCAAGCTGGGTGTCGAGGCCGATTTCAACGATCGTTCCCTCCACCAGGAAGATATCATCGCCACAATCAAGTACCTGGTGGCCCTGCACGACGGTGCGGCGACCTTCCCGGGCAAGCGCAACGGCGAAGATGTTGACCTGCGCGTGGACGTCGACGATATCGATCACTTCGGCAACCGTCGTATCCGCCAGGTCGGCGAGCTGATTCAGAACCAGCTGCGTACCGGTCTGAGCCGTATGGAGCGCGTGGTGCGCGAGCGTATGACCACTCAGGACGCCGAGGCCATCACCCCGCAGTCCCTGATCAACATCCGCCCGGTGAACGCCACCATCAAGGAGTTCTTCGGCACTTCCCAGCTCTCCCAGTTCATGGATCAGAACAACCCGCTGTCCGGTGTGACGAACAAGCGTCGTCTTTCCGCACTGGGCCCCGGCGGTCTGTCCCGCGACCGCGCCTCCATGGAGGTGCGCGACGTGCACCCGTCCCACTTCGGCCGTATGTGCCCGATCGAGTCTCCTGAAGGCCCGAACATCGGTCTGATCGGCTCCCTGGCAACCTTCGGCCGCGTCAACCCGTTCGGCTTCATCGAGACCCCGTACCGCAAGGTCGTCAACGGCCACGTGACCGACGAGGTCGAGTACATGACCGCTGACCGCGATCTTGACCACGTCATCGCCCAGGCCAACCAGGAGCTCGACGAGAACGGCAACTTCGTGCAGAAGTCCGCCCTTGCCCGAGTCGGCGAAGAAGAGGCGGTCGATGTGCCGGTGAGCTCCGTGGACTACATGGACGTCTCCCCGCGCCAGATGGTCTCCCTCGGCGCCTCCCTGATCCCGTTCCTGGAGCATGATGAGGGCCACCGTGCACTGATGGGTACCAACATGCAGCGTCAGGCCGTGCCGCTGATCGAATCCGAGCGCCCGTTGGTGGGCACCGGCTCCGAATGGCGCGCCGCCAACGACTCCGGCGACGTCATCAAGTCCGAGAAGGACGGTGTGGTCACCTACGTGTCCGCCGACCTGATCCGCGTGATGAACGACGACGGCACCACCAGTTCCTACAAGCTGGCCAAGTTCCAACGTTCCAACCAGACCACCTGCTACAACCAGCGCCCGATCGTCCACGACGGCGAGCGTGTGGAAGCCGGCTCGGTTATGGCTGACGGCCCCGCCATCCAGAACGGCGACCTGGCCCTGGGCAAGAACCTGCTCATCGCCTTCATGCCGTGGAACGGCTACAACTACGAGGATGCTGTGATCATCTCCCAGCGCCTCGTGCAGGACGACACCCTCTCCTCCATCCACATCGAGGAGTACGAGATTGACGCCCGCGAAACCAAGCTGGGCGCGAAGAGATCACCCGCGACCTGCCGAACGCGGCGA
>ENA-OQBU01000296-OQBU01000296.1-human-gut-metagenome-genome-assembly--contig:-NODE-296-length-11270-cov-3.163600_pt1 | contig 11270 bp, 12 predicted proteins | sample MGYA00242492_ERZ504566 | MGnify/ENA primary metagenome ERZ504566 (study PRJEB26092, sample SAMD00036261) | human gut metagenome | host: Homo sapiens | study: EMG produced TPA metagenomics assembly of...
AATGCTATAATGTGCAGGAGCCTGAAATGGGCTTTTGTAAGCCAATGTCGGAGGAAGTACCCTTGATCAATACCAAGACCATCAGCAAAGAAGAACTGGATGCCCAAAGAGAGAACGCTGCCAAGGTGCAGGCGGTGCTGCAAAGCCGCTATACGGACAAGCCTCTGGCCTGTGTGATCACCTACGGCTGCCAACAGAATGTGGCAGACAGCGAACATATTAAGGGTATGCTGGCGGATATGGGCTACGCGTTTACCCGACGATCGGCACAAAGCACAGTTTATTCTCTTTAACACCTGCGCCGTGCGGGAGCACGCAGAGGATCGGGTGTTTGGCAATGTGGGGGCGCTCAAGTCCTATAAGGCGGAGCACCCGGACACGGTGATCGCCCTGTGCGGCTGTATGATGCAGCAACAGCACATTGCCGAGCGCATCAAGCAGTCCTTTCCTTTTGTGGACCTGGTGTTCGGTACCCATGTGGTGCACCGGCTGCCGGAGCTGCTGCTGCGCACCCTAACCCGCAAAAAGCGGGTGTTTGAACTGCCGGATATGGACGGCGTGATTGCCGAGGGCGTGCCGGTGGTGCGGGACGATCAGCGGCGGGCGTGGCTGCCCATTATGTACGGCTGCAACAACTTTTGCACTTACTGCATCGTGCCGTATGTGCGGGGGCGGGAGCGCTCTCGACAGGCGTGCGATGTGCTGGCAGAGGCCAAGCAGCTGATCGCCGACGGGTATAAAGAGATCACGCTCCTGGGGCAGAATGTGAACAGCTACGGCAAAGATCTGACCCCACGAGTCACCTTTTCCCAACTGCTACGGCAGATGAACGACCTGCCCGGCGATTTTCGCATTCGCTTTATGACCAGCCACCCCAAGGACTGTACCAAAGAACTGCTGGACACCATGGCCGAATGTCCAAAGGTAGCCAAGCACCTGCACCTGCCCTTCCAGTGCGGCAATGACCGAGTGCTGAAAGCCATGAACCGGGGCTACACCGCCGGGCAGTATTTAGAGCTGGTGCACTACGCTAAGGCCAAGATGGGCAGCGCCCTTTCCATCACCAGCGATGTGATCGTGGGCTTCCCGGGCGAGACTTATGAGGAGTTTCAAGATACTTTATCGTTGGTCAAAGCGGTGGGGGCCACCTCACTCTTTACTTTCATCTACTCGCCCAGACAGGGCACCCCGGCGGCCAAGATGGACGATCCGGTGTCCCATAAGGAAAAAGCCCGCTGGATGGCGGAGCTGCTGGCTCTGCAAGAGCAGATCTCCGCAGAGCAAATGCAGCTGCACCGGGGCGAGACTTTTAAGTGCTTTGTCAGCGGCAAAGGCAAGTTAGGCGATAATTATGTTGCCGCCCGCACGGACGGGAACCTGATTATAGAATTTGAAGGGGACGACAGCCTGATCGGCTCCTTCCAAAATGTAAAAGTTATAGAACCGCTCACCTATGTGTTGCGGGGAGAACTGGAAAGGAATTAAATTTATGAGTTTGGAATCCGCACTCAGAGAACTGGGCAAAGAAATTCAAAGGGACGAGCGCTTTGCAGCCCTCCAGGCCGCAGCTAAGGCCAATGACGGCGACGAGAAGCTGCAGCAGCAGATGCAGGAGCTGCAGCTGATCTCCCTGAAGTATCAGCAGGAGGCCGAGAAGGCAAACGATGCAGACAAGGATCGCATTGAGAGCCTGCAGGCCGATTATCAGAAACTCTATGGTGAGATTATGGAGAGCGAGAATATGCAGAAGTATTCTGCCGCTGCTTCCGCCATGGAGGAGATGGCACAGTACATCAGCGGTATGATGGGCCTGTTCTTTGACGGTCAGGACCCGGAGACCTGTGAGCTGCCCCAGCAGCAGGAGGGTGGCTGCACCCACGATTGCTGCACCTGCGGCGGCTGCCACTAAGGTGTAAACCGGCTGCGGGCGGCGTGGTCGCTCGCAGCATTTTTGCAGAGAGGAGGACGAGTGGAATATGGCAAAGGCAAAGATCAGCCCTATGATGGATCAGTATTTTCAGATCAAGAAGGACTATGCGGATGTTGATTTTGTTCTTCCGTCTGGGCGATTTTTATGAAATGTTTTTTGATGATGCCAAGATCGCCAGCAAGGAGCTGGATTTGGTGCTCACCGGTCGGGACTGCGGCCAGGAGGAGCGGGCACCTATGTGCGGCGTGCCCTTTCACAGCGCAGACAGCTATATCGCCAAGCTGGTGAGCCGGGGCTACAAGGTGGCCATCTGTGAGCAGATGGAGGATCCGGCGCTGGCCAAGGGCATCGTTAAAAGAGAGGTTATAAGAATCATCACCCCCGGTACGGTAATCGAGGGCAATATGCTGGAGGACGGCGTCAACAACTACCTGTGCAGTGTGTTTGGCAGCGAGAACGGCGCCGGGCTTTGCTTTGCGGATGTGTCAACCGGCGAGTTTCATGTGACCCTGGCTACCGGCGAGGATGTGGAGAGCAAGGTGATCAATCAGCTGTCCACCTATTCTCCCAGAGAGGTGATCTTTGGCGGCACCGCTGCCGATTATGAGCATGTGGTGCAGTTCGTTACTGCTCGGCTGGAGGCGTCCGCCGAGTACCCGGAGGCGGCGCTGTTTGATTTTGACGCCTGCTCCCAGGAAATTATAGAGACCTTGAAGAAGGATGAGATCGCCGCACTGGACCTGGGTCACAGCCGCGAGACGGTGTGTGCCCTGGGCGCGGTGATCGCTTATTTGAAGAATACGCAGAAGAAAGACGAGATCGAGACCCCGTCGGAAGTGGAGTTCTACGACAGCGAGCGGTTTATGCACCTGGACATCAGCGCCCGGCGCAACTTGGAGCTGACCCGCTCCATGATGACCGGCGACAAGAAGCATTCGCTGCTGTGGGTGATCGACAAGACCAAGACTGCCATGGGCAAGCGGATGATTCGTGCCTGGGTGGAGCGGCCGCTGCTGAGCGTCAGCCAAATCCTCCGTCGCCAAAATGCGGTGGGCGAATTGTTTGACTGTCCTATGCTGCGAGACACGGTACGCCAGGCACTGGTGGGTGTTAACGACATTGAGCGGCTGATGACCCGCATTGTGTACGGCACGGCCAATGCCAAGGAATTGCGGGCGCTGGAGAGCACCATTTCCGCCCTGCCGGAGATTAAGACTGCTTTGGCAGACTGCAACACCGCCATGCTGCGGGAAATTGAAAGCGATATTGACCTGCTCACTGATGTGGCAGAGGAAATTCGCCGGGCAATTGTGGAGGAGCCGCCCTTTTCTATCCGCGAAGGCGGGTTTATCAAAGCAGGCTATAACGAAGAGATCGACAGCCTAAAGGCCATTATGACCGACGGGACCGGCGTGATTGCCTCCATTGAAGCGCAGCAGCGGGAAGAAACCGGTATCCCCAAGCTAAAAGTGGGCTACAACCGGGTATTCGGTTACTATATTGAGGTGTCCAACGCGTACCGGGACCAGGTGCCGGAGACTTACATCCGCAAGCAGACCTTAGCCAACTGCGAGCGCTACATAACCCAGGAGCTGAAAGAGCTGGAGGGCAAGATCTTAGGTGCCAAGGATCGGGAGGTGGCTCTGGAGTACCAACTGTTCTGTGCTCTGCGAGAGGAGATCGCCGGTCAGATCCAGCGGCTGCAAGTGACCGCCAAGCGCTGGCCCGGCTGGATGTGCTGTGTTCCCTGGCCCATGTGGCGGCAGAGCATAACTATACCTGTCCCCAGGTAGAAGGGGATGGCGTGATCGAGATCAAAGACGGCCGCCACCCGGTGGTGGAGGCGCTGCTGGACAGCGGGCCCTTCGTTCCCAACGATACATACCTGGACTTGCAGGACGACCGGTGCCACATTATCACCGGCCCCAATATGGCAGGTAAGTCCACCTATATGCGCCAGATCGCGCTGATTACCTTGTTGGCGCAGATCGGTTCCTTTGTACCGGCGCGGCAGGCGCACATTGGCGTGGTAGACGCCATCTTTACTCGAGTGGGCGCATCTGACGACCTGGCTACCGGCCAGTCCACCTTTATGGTGGAGATGAACGAGGTGGCCACCATTTTGAAAGACGCCACCCAAAACAGCCTGATTATCTTAGACGAGATCGGCCGGGGCACCTCTACCTTTGACGGTATGAGCATTGCCCGGGCGGTGCTGGAATATGTGTGCAAGCGCAAGACTCTGGGCGCCAAGACGCTGTTTGCCACCCATTACCATGAGCTGACCGCCATGGAAGGGCTGGTAGACGGCGTGCGCAACTACTCCGTAGCGGTGAAGAAGCGGGGAGACGATATTACTTTCCTGCGGCGGATCGTGCGGGGCGGCGCGGACCAGAGCTTTGGTATTGAAGTGGCCAAGCTGGCCGGTGTGCCGGACAAGGTGGTGCGCCGCGCCAAGGTGATCCTCAAGGAGCTGGAGCAGAACAGCGTGCCTATCGAGTTTAAGGCGGAGGAAGCCATAGAGGAGGAGCCGGAGGAGGAAATTCAGTACAATTTCACCGCCAACGGCACCAACGAGATTTTGGAAATTTTAAAGACCGTAGACATTAACACTTTGACTCCGATTGAGGCTATGCAGACCCTGGATAACCTGCGCAAAAAGGCCCAGGAGCTTAGCTAAAAACGGATTTCATTATAGAAAGGGCGGTGGTTCCATGCCGCAAATTCATATTTTACCCAAGTCTGTGTACCAGCTGATTGCAGCCGGCGAGGTGGTGGAACGCCCCGCCTCTGCAATTAAGGAATGGTGGAGAATTCCATTGCGCCGGCGCCACCCGCATAACGGTGGAGATCCAGCATGGCGGCTCTACCTATATGCGCATTACGGATGACGGCTGCGGTATCGCAAGGGCAGATGTGCCCAAGGTGTTTATCAGCCACGCCACCTCCAAGATCGCAACCGAGGAGGACTTGAACGCCATCGGCACCCTGGGCTTTCGGGGCGAGGCTATGGCTTCCATCGGCGCAGTGGCGCAGGTGGAACTGCTCACCCGCACAGCAGAGGAGCAGGTGGGCACCCGCTATGTGATCGCCGGCGGCCAGGAACAAAGCTGCGATGACGCCGGTTGCCCGGTGGGCACCACAGTGGTGGTGCGGGATCTGTTCTTTAATACCCCTGCGCGCATGAAATTCTTAAAGAAAGATGTGACCGAGGGCAACGCGGTAGCCGGTGTGCTGGACGCGGTGGCGCTGAGCCACCCGGAGATCGCCTTTCGCCTGATCCGGGACGGCAAACAGACCCTGGTGACTCCCGGTAACAAGGACTTAAAGAGCACGGTGTATTCCGTGTTTGGCCGGGAATTGACCCAGTCGCTGATCCCGGTGCATTACAGCTATAACGGTATGGAGCTGGAGGGCTATGTGTCCAGCCCCCATGCCTCCCGCAAAAGCCGGGCTATGCAGTATTTTTTCATAAACGGTCGCCTGGTGAAGTCTAAGACCGCCTTGGCGGCGCTGGAGCAGGCGTATAAAAACAGCATTATGGTGGGGCGCTTTCCCGCCTGCGTGCTGAATATGACCGTCAACACGGCGCTGGTGGATGTGAATGTGCACCCGGCCAAGATCGAGGTGCGCTTTGCCAACGAAAAGCCGGTGTTTGACCTGGTGTATTATGGGGTCAAGACCGCTATTGAGACCGGCGACAGTGTAAAGGAAGCGACCTTTGGCGGCACCCCCACAGCGGACGAGGTGGGACGCGCGTACCCGCCGGCAGGCAGTCGCAGCGCCAAGATCGACTTCTTCCGCAAAAAGGAAGAGAGCGTGCAAACGGTGCTGCAAACAGCGCCCCGCACGGACTTTTGGCAGACGGCGCAGGCAGGTGTGCCGTACCGTACCGCGCCCCAGGGGCAGATCCCGGTGCAGCGGGCGGCAGAGCAAAGCGCAGCGCCGACGGCGCAAGAGCCGGCACCTGTAAAAGTGACCGAAATAAACGCCTTGGAACCCCAGCTGCGCCGGTGGTACAGAGTGGGCCGGAAGTGCCCGCCCAAGCGCCCCCGGCAGTGCCTACGCATGAGAGCGCAGAATCGGCAGCGTCTGCACCGCCTTCGGCGGAGACAGCACCTGCCCCCACGGTGCAGGTGGTGGACGAGGACCGGAAGGCCCCGGCCTTCCGTGTAGTGGGCGAAGCTTTAGACCTATATACTTGTAGAGATAGAAAATAATTTATATTATATTGACAAGCACGCCGCCCACGAGCGGATGAATTTTGAGGCTTTGCGCCGGAACGCGGAGGTCCACAGCCAATTGCTGCTGGCGCCGGTGTCCGTGCGCTTGAACAAAGCGGAGCTGTCCGCCGTGGAGGAACATCTGGATTTGCTGCAAAAAGGCGGCTTTGAGGTGGAGATCTTTGGCACGGATGCGGTGTTGGTGCGATCGGTGCCCGCTATGCTGGACGGGGCAAATATTGCCGACCTGATCTGTGAGATCGCAGAGAAGCTGCTGGAGCACAAAACGGACATTGAGCCGGAAAAGCTGGACTGGATCTTCCATTCCACCGCTTGCCGCGCAGCGGTCAAGGCCGGTGATGTGACCAGCCCGGCGGAGCAGCGCCTGTTTGTTGAGAAGCTGCTGTCCATGCCGGATATTCGCTACTGCCCCCATGGGCGGCCGGTGATGATCAAGGTTAGCCGGTACGAGATCGAAAGACAGTTCGGCAGGGCGTGAGTATGAAGACAAAGGTACTTGTGGTGGCCGGCCCCACCGCCTCCGGCAAAACCGGTTTGGGCATTGCCCTGGCTCGGCGGCTGGACGGCGAGATTGTGTGTGCCGACTCTATGCAGATCTATACCGGTATGCCCATTGCCACTGCGGCGCCTACGGCAGCGGAGCGGCAGGCAGCGGTGCACCATTTGGCAGAGATTCTGCCCCCGGACACGCCTTTTAGCGTGGCTCAGTATTGCAAACTGGCAGCGGAGACGGTGGCGGATATTACCGCCCGGGGTAAGGTGCCCATTTTGGTTGGCGGCACCGGGCTGTTTATTGACAGCTTTATTGACCACATTCAGTTTGCCCATGTGCAGACGAACCCGGACCTGCGCCGGGAATTGCTGGCAAAGGACGGCACAGAGTTGTACCGTACCTTGCAGCAAGTGGATCCCACGGCCGCGGCAGAAATACATCCGAATAACAAAACCGGGTGGTGCGTGCACTGGAGCTGTACTATGCCGGTATTACCAAGACTGCACAGAATGCAGCCTCCCGCCGGGAGGACAGCCCTTATGAGGCACTGTATTTTGTGCTCCGCTACCGGGATCGGCAGGTGCTGTATGATCGAATCAATGCCCGGGTGGACGCCATGCTGGCCGCCGGATTGGTGGAGGAAGCACGGCAGGCCTACGCCGCTTGCGGTCCCACGGCACGGCAGGCTATTGGGCACAAGGAGCTGCTGCCGTATTTGGAGGGCAGAGAGCCGCTGGAGACGGCGGTAGAACGGCTCAAGCAGGAGACCCGCCGCTACGCCAAGCGCCAGATCACTTGGTTTAAGCGCCGGCAGGGCACTGTGGTGCTGGAGCCGGATACCATGGATACAGAGCGCCTGATCGCCGCAGCGACGGCGCAGGCAGAGGATTTTCTTTATGGCAAAGACAAAGGAAAAAGAGCATAAAAGCCGTAAAAAGCTCAGTCGCACCGCCAAGGAGAACTGGGCCATCGGCATTGTGGCGCTGCTGATTTTGTCTGTGGTGGTGTATGAGTGCTATACTGCTACCCATGTGCGGCTGCAAACCTACACCGCCAAGGAGACCACCGTGTACCGTACCATTGAGACCACGGCACTGGCGGTGCGAGAGGAGCACGCGGTTAGCGGCCCCGGCGGCGTGACGGTGCAATGCGTTGCCGACGGCGAGAAGATTGCCAAGAACGGCAAGGTGGCTCTGCGCTTTCAGTCTGAGGCGGACGCTAAGGCGTACAGCCAGCGCACCGCCTTAAAGGAGAAGCTGCAGCACTACCGGGATATGGAAAATAAGAGTACCGCCACCGCTACGGATATTACCGCCGTGGACAATGAGGCGGTGCAGAATGTAAATGATTACATACGGGCGCTGGCCCAATCGGATCTGACCGGGGCAAGTACCGCGGCGCAGGAGATGAACGACACCTTTACCCGCCGCCAGATGATGATCGGCACCAGCATTGACTTTGCGGCGCTGAAAAAGGATTTGCAAAGCCAAATGGACGGTCTGGGCACTGCAGAGCCCATTGGCTCCGTGACTACGGCGGTAAGCGGCGTTTTCTCCGGCTACACGGATGGGTGCGAGAGCGTTTTTGATTATGATCAGGTGACGGAGATGACCGCTGCCGATCTGGATAAAGCCTTAAAGACTGCCGAGAGTGCCAAGGGCGACACCGGCGCTTAGGCAAGGTGATCACCAGCTATGCTTGGTACTTTGTGTGCAAGGCGGATGTGGCGGACCTGCAAAAGGTGCAAAACGGCACTCGACTGGATGTGGCTATTAAGGACAGCGACCGGGTGCTTTCCTGCACCGTGGTCAGCGGCGCGGACACCAAGCCCGGCGCCACGCAAACGGTTCTGGTGCTCCAGTGTGAGAATATGGACTCGGATATTGCCGCCTATCGGGCGGAGGATATAGAAATTCGCACAGCTTCCTATACCGGGATCAAGGCCCCTGCTGCCGCCGTGCATGTGAGCGACGGTAAAAAGGGCGTGTATGTGCTGGTGGCCGGACAGGTGAAATTCCGTCCCGCCACGGTGCTGTATTCCGGCAAGGATTATGTAATACTGGCGTATGACGCCCAGAATAAAGACGGTATTCGCCTTTATGACGAGATCATCACAGAAGGGAAGGATCTTTATAATGGAAAAGTTTATACCTGATCCGGCACGGCTGCAAGCCGTTGAGGAGAACTGGAAGCGGGTCTTAGATCGGGTGCAGGAGGGCGCCGTCAAAAGCGGCCGCGATCCCCGAGAGGTTCGCCTGATGGCAGTGACCAAGACCGTGGAGCCGGTGTACATTAACCGGGCGCTGGATCTGGGCGCCGATTTGATCGGCGAGAATCGGGTGCAGGAATACCTGGGTAAGCGGGATGCGTTGCACTTGGACGGGGTGGAAAAGCACCTGATCGGTCGACTCCAGACCAATAAGGTTAAGTATATTGTGGGTCAGGTGGATATGATCCAGTCGGTGGATTCTATGAAACTGGCCCAGGAGATTTCCAAGCAGTCCGTTAAGCACGGCGTGACCACCCGGGTACTGGTGGAGGTGAACATCGGCCGGGAGGAAAGCAAAAGCGGCATTATGATCGAGGCATTGCCTCAGCTGCTGGAAGAAGCGGCGCAGTTGCCCGGTTTGCAGATTAAGGGTTTGATGTGTATTCCCCCTATTTGTGAGACGGAAACACAGGTGCGCAAATATTTTGAGACAATGCATCAATCTTTCATTGACATTAAAGACAAAAAACACCATAATATAGACATGGATATTTTGTCTATGGGTATGAGCGGCGATTTTGAGGCCGCCATTGCCGAGGGTTCCACGCTGGTGCGTGTCGGCTCTGCCATCTTCGGCGCCAGACAATACCGTTAAGGAGAGGCGAATATGGGTTTACTGGATAAGTTCAAAGAGATCATTACCGAGAATGATGATGATTTTGACGATTACTATGACGACGACAACCGGGACTACGGTCTGGCTGCCCCGGAGCGGGCAGAGCGACAGGAGCGCCCCCCGGCACGAGCGGGCGCTAAGCCGGGAGCGCCAGGAACGCCCTCGCAGCAGAGGACGGGACGATAAGGTGGTCAATATCCACACCACCACCCAGTTGCAGGTGGTGCTGGTGAAGCCGGAGCGGTTTGAAGAGGCTGCCTCCATCGGCGACAATTTGAATGCCAAGCGTACGGTGGTGTTGAATTTGGAGAGCACCAACCGAGATATTGCACGCAGACTGCTGGATTTCCTCAGCGGCGTGGCGTATGCCAACAACGGCCAGATCAAGCGGGTAGCCAACAGCACCTATATCATTACGCCTTACAATGTAGATGTAATGGGCGATCTGATCGATGAGCTTGAGAACAACGGCATGTTTATGTGAGGAGAGAAGGAGAGAGAATATGATTACACCCAGCCAAATTCGAGAGAAAAATCTGTCTACCGTGCAAAGCGGCGGATATGATAAGGAAGAGGTCAATGCCCTGTTGGCCCAGATCGTCGAGTCTTACCAGGCTGTGTACGATGAGAACAAAGAGCTTTACCGCAAAATGGAAATACTTGCCGGCAAGATTGAGGAGTACAGAAATGAAGAGGACTCTATCAAGACCGCACTGATCACCGCCCAAAAGATGGCGGATCGTATTGCCAAGGACGCCAAGGAAAAGGCGGAGGAGAAGCTTAGCGCAAGCGCAGCCACCGCCCAGCAGACGGTGACGGACGCCAAAGAAAAAGCGGACAAGATGGTTGCCGAGGCCCGCACCTATGCCGCCAACTTTACCAAGGAGAAGCAGGACGCTGCCGAGTCCATTATTACCGAGGCGGAGGCCAAGGCCAACGACGCCATTGACGGCGCCAAGGTTGTGGCTCAGGAAATGCTCAACCAGGCCAAGCAGCTGTCTGAGGAGCTGATGAGCAAGGCGAAAGAGCGAAAAAGCCTATCACGAGCAGCTGATTGAAAAGCTGCGCAGCGAGTCCAAGAGCTTTAAGGACAGCTTGCTGTCCCTGTATGAGAGCCAGATGGATCGCCTGGGCGATATGGTGGATTTGAAGCCCCAGGTGGACGAGGATCAGGCGCACATTGACTCTGTGGAGAGCGAGATGAACCAGATCATCTCCAATATTGATGAGATCAACAAACTGCAAAGCCAGACGGTCGACGCACCGACGGAGGAAGCCGCGGCACAGGAGCCGCCGGCAGAGAATACCAAGGGCGACACAGACGATGACCAGGTGGATCAGATCATTGACGAGATCGAGGAGAAGCAGGCGCCCGCAGCCAGCCCGGAGGAGGTCAGCAGCGCGCTGAACGCCTTTACCGAGGACGAAATCACCCCGCTGGACGAGAACGCCCCCACCATCAGCGAGATCGACGAGGAGCCGGAGTTAGAGCAGGTACCCCCGCAGCAGGAGGAAAAGACCTTGTTTGACGACCAGGCTGCTATGCCCTTTGAGGATTATTTTCATGTAAAGAGCGGCGACGAGCGCACCAGTGAGACCATTTCCCTGACCGCTCCGGACGAGGACGAGTACGAGGAGGAAGAGGGATCTTCCAAGCTGCGCGGTTTCTTTAAGAAGAAAAAAATAATTTACATACACAGTAGGAGTAACAAGAAGCA
>ENA-OQBU01000297-OQBU01000297.1-human-gut-metagenome-genome-assembly--contig:-NODE-297-length-11238-cov-2.910359_pt1 | contig 11238 bp, 12 predicted proteins | sample MGYA00242492_ERZ504566 | MGnify/ENA primary metagenome ERZ504566 (study PRJEB26092, sample SAMD00036261) | human gut metagenome | host: Homo sapiens | study: EMG produced TPA metagenomics assembly of...
TTGCCAATTGGCTGAGGAACCAAGATACAAGCAATTTGGCAACCACCGCCATCACCGTCGCCGAGTTGTTGGCCGGAATATGTCGCATGCCTGAAGGCAAACGACGAAAAGTACACAGATACGACCTCAAGCTGGCGCTTATGACATTAGAGGACAGAACGTTCGCATTTGACACTCAGGCAGCTGCGGATTATGCCCATATCCTTGTCGAACGCGAACACAGGGGCACACCTACCAGTATTCAAGACGCCATGATTGCGGCAATTGCCTGTTCCTGGGATGCGGCCATAGCCACGCGCAATATCAAGGACTTCGAAGGTACCGACGTGGAATTGATTAATCCGTGGGAGTTTGCATAGCGGGAGGCCCCGGCAAACTGCCGAGGCCTTGTGAACGTTACGGTTTCTCCCGCTACTCCAATTGTTCGGAGAGTTCGAGCCATTCGGCTTCGAGATCATCGCTTTCAGTATTGACGGCGGTGAGTTGTTCATTGAGCTTGTTGAGACCCTCGTAGTCGCTCGGGTCATGGGCGGCCATCTGTGCCTCGAGATCGGCCTTCTGCTCTTCAAGCTTAGCGAGCTTACGTTCGATGGCATTCACGCGCTTGGATGCCTCGTGGAAGGCCTTGCCGGTGAGCTTCGAGGTGGAGTCCTCACCGTTATTGGCTCCCTCTGACGAGGGAGCTATCCGCGAAGCGGACTGAGGGAGAGATGCGGCAGCGTTGACGGCGGCCGCCTTACCCTTACCAGACTTCGCCGAGCTGCTACCGGTGCCCGGCGAAGCCAGGCGTGTCAGCCGGCAATCCCTTGCCGTTCTTAATAGCCTCAACCATATCGAGGTAGTCCTGCACGCCGCCGGGCAAGTGACGTACTTTGCCGCCAATCAGCGCGAACTGCTGATCGGTGACGCGCTCCAGCAGGTACCGGTCGTGGGAGACCACAATCAACGTGCCCGGCCAAGTATCGAGCAGGTCTTCCATCACGGCGAGCATATCGGTGTCCAGATCGTTGCCGGGCTCGTCCATGATGAGCACGTTCGGCTCGTCAAGCAGAATCAGCAGCAGTTGCATGCGGCGCTTCTGACCACCGGAGAGATCGCGGATCGGCGTCATCAGCTGGGCGGATTCGAAGCCGAGACGCTCCATCAACTGTCCCGGCGTCACTTCCTTGCCATCCACAATGTAGCTCGGCTTATAGCGGGAAAGCACTTCCTTGATCTTGTACTTGCCGAGCTTCTCCAGCTCATCGAGGCGCTGCGAGAGCACCGCGAACTTCACCGTCTTGCCAATGTTCACATGGCCTGCGGTCGGGGTGAGTGTGCCATCAATCAACTTAAGCAGCGTGGACTTGCCGGCACCATTCGCACCGACGATGCCGAAGCGGTCGCCCGGGCCAATCAGCCAAGTCACATCGTCAAGAATCTCGCGGCCGGAAACCGTCACCTTGCGTGCAGCCGAGGTGACACCGGCTGCAGCAGTGTCATCATCCGAATCCGTTGCAGCAGTGCCACCGCCGATGGTTTCACCACCCGTGTTCATGCGACGAACCTCGCGATCGTCAGCAAGCTGCGGATTGCCGCTCTCAGCCTCGGCCTTCTTACGCGCTTCCTCAGCGGACTCGACGGCTTCCGGCACGCCGGCGTCCACCAGGCGCGGGTCAGTCATGTCGGTGACCGCCACCTCAACGGAACCATGCAGCTGCGGCTCGGCGTACATGGCGTTGACCACATCCACGCGGGAAGCGGACGCGGAGAGCGCCGCCACATCCGGGTCGATATCGGCCATGCCCTGCGGTTTTCGAAAATCTGCGTCACGTCGACCAAATCGACCACCTGTTTGCCGAGACGGGAGGTGGCCATTTGCTTCAGTTCAAGTGTGTTACGCATCGGCGGCACATCGGCAATCAATTCGCGTGCGGCCTTGACGTGGAACTTCTGCTTGGTGGAGCGGGCACGAGCACCGCGGGAAAGCCATGCGAGCTCCTTGCGAGCCAGATTGCGGCGCTTGGTTTCGCGCACATCGGCTTGGCGATCGCGTTCCACGCGCTGCAGCATATATGCGGAATAGCCGCCCTCGAACGGCTCGATCACGCCATCGTGGACTTCCCACATCGATTCGCAGACTCGCCCAAGCAACCACGCGATCGTGGGTGCACGAGCAACAGAGCGCCCTGGCCTTTGGACCAGCGGTTCTTCAAATGTTCGGCAAGCCAGTGGATAGTGACCACGTCGAGATGGTTGGTGGGCTCGTCAAGTGCGAGAATATCCCAATCCTTGAGCAGCAGTCGGGCCAAATCGGCGCGGCGACGCTGGCCGCCGGACAAGGAGCCGACCTTGGCATCCAGGCTCATGCCGCCGAGCAATGCCTCGACGATTTCACGGGAAGTGTTATCGGACGCCCATTCGTAGTCGGCGCGCCCCTCAAGTGCGGCTTCGCGAATGGTGGCGTTGTCATCAAGGGGATCACGCTGGTCAAGCATGCCGAACGTGAGTCCGCCACGCTTTGTCACGCGGCCGGAATCCGGCTCCTGAGCACCGCGGAACAGGTGCAGCAACGTGGATTTGCCGTCGCCGTTCTTGCCGACGATGCCGATGCGGTCGCCTTCAAAAACACCCTGCGTTACATCAGTGAAGATGGTTTTGGTAGCGAAAGCGAGCGAAACGTGTTCCAGTCCAATGTCATAAGTCGGCATGACTCACCAATGTAGCGCCACGCTTGCCCAGCGGCGGCCCGCAAACGTTATTTGTTCAGCGTCTGAGCGTAGGAGTTGCAGCGGGCCGCAAAACCGGAGAACACTTGCTCGGCGAGCGGTTGCAGTAGCTGGTCGTATTGGGCGAACTGCTCGCGCAATTGGGACTTGGACCCACCCGCGGCCTTGAGATCCTTGACCATGCTCGGCTCATCCAGCCATTCGTCCAGCAGCGAGCCGCACACTTCCAGGTGGAACTGCATGCCCAGCGCGGATCCCAGTCGGAATGCCTGCACCTTGGTGGAAGACGAACGCGACAGCAGCTGGCCTTCCGCGGGCAAGCCCACCACGTCGTTATGCCAGTGCAGCACCGTCAGCTGCTTATCCCACATGGAGAAGAAGTCATGCTTGTCCACACGCTTGATCGGCGCGAACCCGATCTCCGGCGCATCGCCCTTGCGCAGCTGCGCACCAAGCGCAGTGGCGATAATCTGATGCCCCAGGCATACACCGAGAATCGGCTTGCCTGAAGCCACGGCGCACGCGCCAACTTGGCTTCTGCCTTCAGCCCCGGATACTTGTCGTAATCAAGCGCGCCCATAGGCCCACCCATGATTACCACGCCAGCCAGTTCGCCGAAATCAGGCAAGTCCGGTTTCTTTTTGTCGACGATATTCATCGTCACCGTCTCAAGACCGATGTCCTCGAGGTTCGACAATATGCGTCCCGGGCGTTCCCATGGGACATGTTGCAAAATGAGCACTTGTGGTGTGGCCATGACTTCTATTGTGGCACGAGCGTTCCCCGTTTGCGTAACGAGCAGGGCAAATCCATGAATCTCGCAGTTTCCGCAGCGGTCAAAGACGTGTTCTCGCGAGACTGTTGTCCCGCTTCTCATCCGTCTGTCACCTCGTTCGGGCCCCACCTGTGAAGCGTTCATCAAACTCTTCGAGTAACGATTCAGCATGTCTGGTTCGGACCCTACGCTTGAGTGTTATGGGAAACAGCCAAGAACCGCAGGATTTCAACATTTCCGTCATGCCTTCAAGCCTGACGCCGGTGCATGTTGCCAAGGCCGCAGAAGGCCTGAATCTGTATGACACCGCCTCGCACCAGGTCAGCCATTTCGTGCCGCTCAAGCCGGGCGAAGTCGGCATTTATGTGTGTGGCGCGACTGTGCAATCGTCACCGCATATTGGCCATATCCGTGCCGCCGTGGCGTTCGACATCGTGCGCCGCTGGTTTTGAAGCTCGGCTACAAAGTCACTTTTGTGCGTAATGTGACCGATATCGACGACAAGATTCTCGTTAAGGCCGCGGCCGCAGGCCAGCGTTGGTGGGCCCGCGCCTATTACTACGAGCGCGAATTCACCGAGGCATACAACACGCTCGGCGTACTGCCGCCCACTGTGGAACCTCGCGCCACCGGCCACATGTCGGACATGATCGACCTGATTCAGCGCATTCTCGACAACGGTCACGGCTATGTGGTCACGGATGCGGACGGCAAGCCCACCGGCAACGTGTACTTCGATGTGGCATCCTGGCCGCATTACGGCGAACTCACTCACCAGAAGCAGACCTCCGAAGTCGATGAGGCCGCCGCCGTGGCCGACCGCATGGGCCCGTCCGTGGACGCCACCGGTGCCGACAAGTACAATCCGGTCGACCCGGCCGATGCCTCCCCCGACAAGCATGATCCGCGTGATTTCGCCCTGTGGAAGGCTCCGAAGGACACCGATCCCGAGGACGCCCGTTGGTCGACGCCGTTTGGCGTGGGCCGCCCTGGCTGGCACATCGAATGCTCCGCCATGTCCCACCGTTACCTGGGCGATGGCTTCGACATTCACGGCGGCGGCTTGGATCTGCGCTTCCCCCACCACGAAAACGAAATGGCTCAGACCCGTGCGGCCGGCTACCCCTCCGCTGCGCGCTGGATGCATTCGGCATGGGTGACCGCCAAGGGCGAGAAGATGTCGAAGTCGCTGGGCACCGGCCTGTCCGTGCCGAGCGTGTTGGCTGAGCATTCCGCTTGGGTGGTGCGTTACGCCCTGGGCTCCGTGCAGTACCGGTCGATGCTCGAATGGTCCGATCAGGCGCTGGTCGAGGCGCAGGCCGCATACGACCGCGTCTCGAACTTCATCGAGCGTGCCGGTGTGGCGCTGGGTGGACAGCCTTCTCGCGAGGAAGTCACTGCCGTCTCCGCCGACGATTTGCCCGCCGATTTCGTGGCCGCCATGAATGACGATGTCAATGTGTCTGGTGCAACCGCCGCGATCTTCACCGCCATCCGTTCCGGCAATACGTTGCTTTCACAGCTGGCTGACCGCGCCGATTCCGAAACCGCCAAGGCCGAGGTGCGTGAGGCGCTGCTCGCCGTGCGTGCCATGCTCGACACCTTGGGCCTGGACCCGCTGGCCGAACCGTGGGTGTCCGCCGGCGCTGCCGGCGGTGCCGCTGATGGCACGGCCGAGTCGCCCGAGCATGCAGCGCTGGAGGCACTGATCGCCGAACAGCTCAACGCCCGTGCCGAAGCTCGCAAGGCCAAGGATTTCGCCAAGGCCGATCAGATTCGCGACGCCTGACCGAGGCCGGCATCGCCATCGAAGACGGCCCGCAGGGTTCCACTTGGAGTCTGAAGTAGTCGCTTCAAACCCATCAATCAGTCAAACACGAAGTCCACGTCCACGATGTGCAGGCGCTTGCTGAGCTCCTTTTCCAGCGAGCGCTTGCATTCGATGAGGTCAGCTACATCAATGGTTTCGCCGATGCCGCTCAGATACACGTCAACGGTGTAGTTCATACCGGTCTGAAGATCAGCGTCTGCTCGTAGTCGGTGTTGGCAGGCAGATGGCGCTGTGCCTCGGCCTCCACGTAGGCGTTGGTTTCATCGTCGTCATGCACGCCGCCGACCAATTCCACGAACGCCTCTTTGAGCACGCTGAACGGCTCCTTGATGGTCAATGCCACCAAAGCCACGGTGATGAAGAAATCGCCGGTGTAGTGCAGGAAGTCAAGCGGACCGCCGGCCGGTAGCAGCATCAGGAAGATGGCAACTACGCCGATGCCGAACGACATCGATCCGTCGACCAACGTGCTCTTGCACTCGGCGGTGAGCATGGTGCTGGAATCGCCGATGGAGCGGTTGGAGCGCCGGTAATACGTGTATAGGCCGAAGCACACGATTACGGTCAGGATCTCGTAGATGACCACCGGGCCGGTTTCAATGCGTTCGCCGGACCCGAACACGAAGTAGTCGTACGCTACTCGGCACACGTCAATCAGCGAATACACCAACAACGACATGGTGAAAATGGCCTTGCAAATCGCGTAGATAGGTTCCAGTGCGAACATGCCATTGGGGAAGCGCTCGGTGGTTCGCACCGTGCGCGACGAGAGGTACACCGCCACCATTCCGGACAGGACGGAAATCGCGGTGAAGGAGAAGTCGAGGAACATGGCCTTGAGACCGGTCATGAAGAACACGGCCACGCCGGCTAAGACCTGCAGCACGTTGATGACGATACCAACGATCAGGGCTTTGCGTTCGAGTAGTTTTTGGGTGGGCATCAGTGGGCCTTCCTTATTGCACGGCATGTCTGCGTTGGCCCGAACGTCATGGTTCGGAGCGCACGGCAGTCTGCGTATAAGCGGTGTCCAGCGATTTTCAAAACAGCGTAAGCATTCCAAAAAACACAGGATTCTTTACGGTTTCCATGATATCGGAAGCACTCGATTGGCTTCGCCACGAGCGGACGGCACGGCATTTGCCGTCTGAATGCCCAACATCCCTGACTACTACGCGGCACATTCCCCGGAAAGCGTCGTCCCCAACACCGCAATTTCCCGCGTGGCGGCTAGACTGTTGCCCATTATGGCAGCTTTTTCATCTTTGACAGACAGACTCTCGAATGCGTTCAAGCATCTGAAGAGCAAGGGCAAGCTTCCGAGGCGATATCGACGGTACGATCCGTGAAATCCGCCGCGCGCTGCTCGACGCCGACGTGGCGCTCGACGTGGTGCGTTCCTTCACCGGCAAGGTGCGTGAGCGTGCACTGGGCACCGAGGTGTCCGACGCACTCAACCCCGCCCAGCAGGTGGTGAAAATCGTCAACGACGAGCTCACCGACGTGCTCGGCCAAGGCGTCGACCGTCCGCTGAACTTCGCGAAGAACCCGCCGACGATCATCATCTCGCCGGCCTTCAGGGTGCCGGTAAGACCACGCTGGCCGGCAAGCTCGGCTACTGGCTCAAGGATTCCGGCCACACGCCGCTGCTGGTGGCGGCCGATTTGCAGCGTCCGAACGCGGTGACGCAGCTGCAGGTAGTCGGCGAACGCGCCGGCGTGCCCGTCTATGCTCCCGAAAAGGGCGTCCAATCCGATGGCGGCGAGGCCGTCGCAGCTCCGGGCCAGACCTCCGGCGACCCGGTGAAGGTGGCCCGCGATTCCATCGAACTCGCCAAGCAGAAGCTCTACGACACGGTGATCATCGATACCGCCGGTCGTCTGGGCGTGGACGAGGAGCTGATGAAGCAGGCTCGCGACATTCGCGATGCCGTGCACCCCAACGAAATCCTGTTCGTCATCGACGCGATGATCGGCCAGGACGCCGTCAAGACCGCCAAGGCCTTTGACGAGGGCGTGGACTTCACCGGCGTGGTGCTCTCCAAGCTCGATGGCGACGCCCGCGGTGGTGCCGCGCTGTCCGTGGCGTCCGTGACCGGCAAGCCGATCCTGTTCGCCTCCAACGGTGAGGGCCTGAAGGACTTCGAGGTCTTCCACCCGGACCGCATGGCCTCGCGCATCCTCGACATGGGCGACATCATGACGCTCATCGAGCAGGCGCAGAAGCAGTTCGATGAGGAAGAGGCCCGCAAGGCCGCCGAGAAAATTTCCGAAGGTTCCTTCGGCCTGGACGACTTCCTCGATCAGCTGCAGCAGGTGCGCAAGCTGGGCTCGATGAAGTCGCTGCTCGGCATGATTCCGGGCATGGCCCAGCACCGCAAGGAACTCGAGCAGTTCGATGAGAAGGAAATCGACCGCACCGAGGCGATTATTCGCTCGATGACCCCGGCCGAGCGCCGCGATCCGTCGATTATCAATGGTTCCCGCCGCGCCCGTATCGCCTATGGTTCCGGCGTGACGGTTTCTCAGGTGAACGCTTTGCTGCAGCGTTTCGAGCAGGCCGCAAAGATGATGAAGCGCATGTCCAATCGTGGCGGCATGGGCGGCGGCATCCCCGGCTTCGGCGGCCCGGCTATGGGCGGCGGCAAGAAGAAGGGCAAGAACAAGAAGAAGGGCGGCAAGTCCGGCAATCCGATGAAGCGCGAGGCCGAGGAGAAGGCATTGCGCGACAAGCTGGCCGGCAAGTCCTCCGGTTCGACCGGCGGTTCCGCCTTCGCCAAGAAGCCACAGAACCCGGCCCTGCCCGCTGGCTTGAGCAGATGATGGGCAACGTCGACGGTGGCACTGAACTGCCGCCGAACCTCGGCGGAGGCCTTGGCGGACTGTTCGGTCGCTGATCTCACAACCTTGGCTCCCCTCGCAGAGGGAGCAAGTTATATCTCGGTTCAATTTATATTTCGAAAGGAACTTCCATGACGACAATCCTCAGCGCAGTGGCAATCATCGCACTGTTATGGACGGCCTTAAGCGCGCTGCCCGCCGGTCTCGAGGCCCGTATGCCGCTTCCGTACATGATTGCCCTGACGCCGCTGTTGTGGGTTCCTTTGATGATTCTGGCCGCGGTCGCTGCATGGCAACATGAATGGACTGCGATGTCGTTGCTTATTGTGGTCGCGCTGATTGCCAGCTCACAGCGCATCAACTACTGGGGTACGTCAATCGACCGGCCGGGAAACGCAAAGAATCCCACCGTGAAACAGCCCGTGAAACAACTTCGCCGACGCTGTCAAAAAGCCATAACAGCAATACATCGGGTGCCTCAAACACTCCGAAGGAAGGGCCCGAAACGATCTCCGATGGACACCGTGAAACAACGCGTGAAACACTCTCGCCCCAGTTCTCGGTTATGACGATGAATTGTCGATACGGACGCGCCGACGCCGCTGAAATCATTCGCAATATTCGCGAACGCAATATCAGCGTATTGGCCTTGCAGGAAGTCACCGACGACCTCATCACACGTCTTACCGAAGCCGACATCAACGAACTTCTCCCCTACCATCAGTTCGGAGACGCCAAAGAGACCGATAATGGCGGATTAACGTGATCTATTCCCGCTACGAGCCGAGCGCAGCGGTGCCCAACGTGGTCTCCATCCCTGCCTCCGACGTTCCCGCCATCACCCTCAAACCTCCGGTAATCGCACGGTGACGCTTTGTTCGGCTCACCCGAAATCGCCGATGCGCGGCTGCGCGGATTGGTCGGCCGGCATTTTGGGTCTGCGAGAACTCGCCCGTGCAAAATCCGTCAGCAATCGCAATATCGTCGTCGTTATGGGCGATCTCAACTCGAGCACCGACCATCCGAGTTTCCGCGCCCTGTTGAAATCCGGCTTCAAAGACGCGAGCCTGACCCAAGCGGCCGGCCCGAACCTCACGTTCCCCCGCTGGCTCAAGTGGCCACGCATCGAGTTGGATCACGTGCTGTTCACACCCGGCGTACAGCCGTCACACGTCAAATCGTTCGAAGTCAAGGACACCGACCATCTGGCACTCGTCGCCACGTTGACACTGCGATAGTCGTCTACGTCAGCCGTTTCGCGGCATTGTTCTTCGGAATATGTCATGCATACATCGCGTCGGCAGTGGCACACGACACCCAACGCCAGTCCTGCCCTGCGCGCTATAATAGGCCAGTTATTCGCGCGCGCGTGGCGCCCTCTACACCCCGGGCCGCGAGGACACGTGGATTCCGGTGGGCCATGCCCCACATGGTAGCCGCGAAACCACAAACCTAGTTATTACAAGGAGAGCCATTTTGGCAACCAAGATTCGTCTGAAGCGACAGGGCAAGAAGTTCTACGCCTTCTACCGCGTGGTGGTCGTCGATTCCCGCAAGAAGCGTGACGGCAAGGTCATCGAGGAGATCGGTACCTACAACCCCAACACCCAGCCCTCGACCATCCAGATCAAGTCTGACCGCGCTCAGTACTGGCTCGGCGTCGGGCGCTCAGCCGTCCGAGCCCGTCTTCAAGCTGCTGAACATCACCGGCGACTGGCAGAAGTACAAGGGCCTTGAAGGTGCCGAAGGCACCCTGAAGACCGTTGAGGCTGGCCCGGACGCGAGGCCCGCATCGCGGCCGTTGAGAACCAGGCTCAGAAGCTGAAGGCCGCCAAGTCCGAAGCTGCTGCCAAGGCCAAGGCTGAAGCCGAAGCCGCTGCCGCCGCTGAGGAAGCCCCGGCTGAAGAGGCCGCCGAAGAAGCTCCGGCTGAGGCCTGAGCGGAAACGAAAGGCTAGCTATGCTTGCACAGGCTGTGGAACACCTCATCAAGAACATCGTTGATTTTCCCGACGATGTTTCCGTCAAGTCTCATGAGAACGCGCGCGGCGAACTGCTTCGCGTACGCGTGAACCCGGAAGACATTGGCCGTGTGATCGGCCGTGGCGGCCGCACCGCCAACGCGATTCGCACCGTGATTCAGGCACTGTCTGACCACAAGGTCCGCGTTGACATCATGGACGTCCGTCGATAACCGATAAGGAACGATTCACAGCATGGCACAGCAAGACATGCACGACGACCCTCAGCAGCTCGAGTTGCTGAGGGTCGCTCGTATTGGCCGCGCACAGGGCCTGAAGGGCGAAGTCACCGTGCGCCTGTACACCGATGATCCCGAGTGGCGCTTCGAGCCGGACTCCGTGCTCTACAGCCAGGATGGCGAGACCGAGTACATCGTCGAGGGTTCGCGCACGTTCAAGGATCGTTGGATTCTCAAGCTTGAGGGCGTCGACGACCGCAATGCCGCCGAGGCCCTAAACGGTGTCGAACTCTACGGCGAGGTCGACGATGCGGAGGACATGCTCGAGGCCGACGAATGGTATCCCAAGGATCTTATTGGCCTTGAGGCCCGTCTAGTCGAGGGCAACGGTCTGGGACTGCCCGCCGGCCAAGTGGTCGGCAAAGTGGTGGATGTGATCGACTCCCCCGCCCAATCCCTGCTCAAGATTCGTTTGACCGAGCCGGTGGTAACCGGCCAGAATTCCAAGGGCGAGGATGTGGTCGAAAAGACCGCGTTGGTCCCGTTCGTGGAGGCCTTGGTCCCCGACATCGATCTGGAGGAGCAATACCTCACGCTCGATCCGCCCGGCGGTCTGATTCCCGGGCTGTAAACAGTCTTTCAAACCAATACCGAGTTCCACACTCAATTTATTCCATTGCAAAGGGCGGTCTTTCTGAGACTAATCTCAGAAGACCGCCCTTTGATTGCTCCTTAACGCTTATACCGCGTAATATGGGCTGAGCCTCACAGATAACCAATGGAATGCCGAAGCGATCAAGACCCGTACCGATCAGCTGATATCCGTTGCGCTAAAACTACTGCGACTGCAATAAACTATAAAAAATGTGTAACGCTTACACGTTTA
>ENA-OQBU01000298-OQBU01000298.1-human-gut-metagenome-genome-assembly--contig:-NODE-298-length-11225-cov-2.859614_pt1 | contig 11225 bp, 5 predicted proteins | sample MGYA00242492_ERZ504566 | MGnify/ENA primary metagenome ERZ504566 (study PRJEB26092, sample SAMD00036261) | human gut metagenome | host: Homo sapiens | study: EMG produced TPA metagenomics assembly of...
TCAAGAGGTGTGTTCGTATAGCTCCAATCAGATGAGGCGCGCTCGCCGAAGATGGCGGTGCCGACGCGCACGATGGTGGAGCCTTCTTCGATGGCGTAGGTCATGTCGTGGGTCATGCCCATGGACAGTTCGGTGCAGTCGGCCGTGCCTTCGGCACCGGAGGCAATAATCTGGTCGCGCGTGCGGCGCAGATGCGCGAAGCCCGCACGAATCGTGCGCTCATCATCCACATGGGCGCCAATGGTCATCAATCCCTGCAAGCGCAGTCCGCCCATCGCACCGATGCGCTGGGCCAAGTCGATGGCGTGGCTGGGTGCACAGCCGGACTTCGATTCCTCGCCGGATTCGTTCACCTCCAGCAACACGCCGACCGTGATGCCGCGCATGGTGGCACGGCGGGCGATCTTTTCCGCCAGTTCGATGGAATCCACGGATTCGATGGTGTCCACTACCGGCAGCACCTTGCCAATTATTTGGCTTGCAATTGGCCGATGAGATGGAAAGGAATATGCGTTGCAGCTGCGGCATTGGCCGTGTCAGCCTCAGCGGCATCAATCACGCCTAGCGAATAACCACGCTCCCCCAGTCGTTTTGCCAGACCGTCAGCCTTGACAGTAATCTCCTGTGGACGATTCTCACCAATCACGCGAATACCAGCATCGATAGCCGCCAGAATCTCGCCGACATCGCGCGTCTTGGTGGCAGCCAGCAATTGGACCGAACCGGCAGCACGCCCGGCTGCGGACTCCGCTGAGGCAATCCGGTCAAGCACGCGATGCACACCATCAGTAATCTCTTGTGCGCGCGCCTGATCGATAACTTCGTTGGCGAGATCCTTATGGTCCATGTATGCCGTCATTGCTGCCCCTGTTCGTAGATTCCCCACCATCGTAGTCTCATACGCGCACATAATGCTTGTTATTGACAAAAAGTGAACGCCCCGCTGTTCATGCGCGGGGGCTTGGTGATGCTAGGCCGAGCGAGTGGGACTAGCAGGTACCGGACTTGCGGCGCTTGAGGATGATTACACCCGCAACAGCAAGTACCACGGCGAGGATGCCAACACCAAGCACGGCTGCACCGGTGTCAGGTATCTTCTTGTGCTTGCCGGAGTCGGCATCACCCTTGTTCTGGTTGGAATCGTTGCCTTGGTTGGGCTTGTCCATGCCGGAACCGGGCTTATCGCCACCCTGGCCAGGCTTCGTGGTGCTCTTCTCAACCAGACCCGCAATGGCATCGCTGATTGCCTCAGTCGCGCCTTCACATCAGCTGCGTGGCCCGATCGTCACCAATCAGCGCATTCGCCGTAGCGATTGCGGAATCCAGCACGGCCAGTGATTCATCGGTCCACTTCGTCCGATCCACGGCAGCAGCGGCACCGAGCTGAGCGCTCAGCGCGGCACGATCTTGCACCGTAGCTACAAGCACCAGCTTCTTCGCTGCCCGCTTCAGCTGGGTTGCGGCATCCGCCACCGCAGCTTCGGTGGCGTCCTCAGCCTTGTACACCTGCTGCGCCGAATCCAATACCGCCGCGTACTCCGCCCATGAAGTCTCGGTGTACTTGGAGGCATCGTCAGCCTTAGGCGAGTCAGCGAGCGCCTGCTTGAGCTCGGTCTTGTCGATCGGTGTGGGCTCAGGCGTACTGTCGTCAATGGCATGAACCTGCCATTCGGCAACAGCCGGAGAAGCCGAGCCGGACGTGATAACCATACGCAACTTGGTAGTCTTGACCGGAGTGTTCCACGTGCCATCAGACCACCCCTTGGCATCGCCGGCGGCCCAGCCCGCAGACGGTGAATTGGCGGTCACAGTGTAGGTGGCATCGGAAATATCCACGAAGTTGCCGGCACCGTTGTTCGCCAAGGCGTCCCAGTACTGCAATTCCCACGATGCCGGAATACCCAATCCGCCATCATCCGAGGTGAATTGCACGCGGCTAGAGTCGATAGTCACTTCACGGTCCCACTCGTAGTCGAGGCGCATCTCACCGGTGTTGGGCCAAGTGCCCCAGACATCCTCGTTGGCAATGGTGATATCGGGAATGATCTTGCCGTCGTTCAACGCGGCGGCACCCTTGACCCAGCCGGATGCTTGCCGTCCACATCGGTGGCGGTGGCATCGCCCTCAATGTAGCCGGTCAGCGGCACGGAAGTGTCGGATGGAATGTCGGTTTTCGCCGAAGCGGACACGTTGCCGGCCTTATCGGTGGCGCGGTAGTACACGGTGGCGCGCGACGCGCTCGGTGCAGCAATCGGCTTGCTGTACGTGGCCCATTGACCGTCTGTGCCAATGCGGTATTCAATTGATGCGACACCGGAACCGGTGCCGTCATCAGCGGTCAAGGTCAGCGTGCGCTCCTCCTTATCGGCGGCGGCGGTCACGGTTGGCGCGGCGGAGTCCACCTTGCCGCCGGCCTTGGCCACGTCGGAAACGTTGCCGGCCTGATCGGTGGCGCGAGCCCACACTTCGACATCGCCCTGCTGGGAAAGCGTGGCAATGGCCGCGTTTGCATTCGCGGCGATGGTGGTCCAGCTCTTGCCTTGATCAGCGGAAATCTCCAGCTTGGCGATAGGTGCGGTGTCGTCCGTGGCCTGCACGGTGGCGAACGGAGCGGTGGTGAGCCACTCGCTATTGCCTGCGTTAGCAGTAACGGCAACGGTTACAGTCGGCTTCGTGGTATCAGCGGCAGGCTGGTAGCCGTCCTGCACGGTGACATTTACCGACACATTGCCCTGCTCGCTTGCCTCACCGGGCACGCCGGCGACCACGCCGTAGGCCGTAAACGAACCGACCTTGGCATACGAGGAAGCATCAACTGGACGCCAAATTACTGGGGGAGGCAACGGTTGGGTTCCCGTACTTCACATCCACTGTGGCCGGCAGAGTAGGCGCAGTACCGGTGGCGGTGGTCACGCTCTTCGGCGCAGTGATTGCCGGCGATTCGCTGGAGTCGGAGCCGACTTCCCATTCAGCAACGGCCACGGAGGCATAGCCGCCATCCACAGCTTGACCGGTCATGTCGAGCTTTAAGGCAGTAGTGGTCACCGCATCGAAGGTGACGGCGTGGGGTTGGCCTTGCCTGTGGTCGTTGTATAGGCACTCGGGTTGGTGACATCCTTCCATGTGCCGTCCGCGTCCAAGTACTGAATCTTCCACGAGGCGGGCGCGCGCAGAGCGTTGGAATCCACGTCGAACCAAACCTTAGACGAGTTGACGCGCACAGTGCCATCCCATTGGTAGACCAGAGAATCGCCGGACTGCGATTGCGGGATAGAACGGTAGTTGGTCCAGTGATTCGGCGGGACCACAGCGGTTTGCAACACACGGCCGTCGTTCACCGAACCCTTCCAAGCAGGCGTTTCAGTGAACGTGGCGCTCACCTTTGCGTACGGAGCCACGTTGGTGGAGGGCTGCGTTTTCTCGGCCTTGGTTGGATGGGCGGTGGAAACCATCTGGCCGTCGGCGGTCCAATCGACTTCATCAATGCACACGGCACGGCGGAAATCGGTGCCGCCTTCCTTGTCGCCGGTGTGATAGGTCACATACCATTTGTCGCCGAACTGGAGCACTGAGGGGTGCATGGTGGTAGCGGAACCGGAAGGCACGATTACGCCTTGGTACTTCCATGGGCCGAGCGGGCTGTCGGAAGTGGAGTACTGGATGCAAGCTTGATAGTTCGATTCCACGCAGGTGGCCGTGCCCGAACCGGGCTTACCGCCGTCGTACACGTTGTAATAGGTATCGCCCTTACGGAACACCCACGCCGCCTCGAAGAATCCCTTCGGGCCGTTCGCGTTGCTGTCCGCGTCCTTCATGGTGTGGAGGTTCGGCGTGGTGCCATCAGCCTTGGTTTCCACCTCGGTGTATGAGGTGCGGCCGGTTGTGGCGTCCTTCTTCATCTTGATGGCGAGCTGAGTGCCGAACGTACCAAAAGTGCAAATATCCGGTGCCATCCTCGTCCACAAAGAATGCCGGATCGATGGTTTCAATCTGGGTTTGCGATGTGGTGAGCAGCGGCTTGCCGATGGCATCCTTCCACGGGCCGAGCGGACTCTTCGACTTGGCCACGCCGATGGCGAACGGGTCCTGTCCAGCCGCCTCAGAAGCCTTGTCCTTCACCGGCACGTAGTAGTAGAACCAATCATCGGAAGTGTCGCTCGGGGTGCCGTTATCGTCGGCTACGACTTGGCCGGCGTACGCGCCATCGCCGGTGGCCCAGCTGAACAGGTCTGCCTTGGCGATGGTCTTGTAATGTGTCCATTTGCCTTGATTCAGGCCGTCTTCATCGGTGACGTATACGCCCCAGTCCTTCATGTTGAAGGAGCCGTAGTCGGGCGAAGCCTCATCGTGACCGGTGAAGACGAAGAGTTTGCCGTCATAGCTCAGCGCGGATGCATCTGCAGAGTAGTAGTTCTGCGAAAGATCGTTCGGGGTGTCAATACCCTCGTTCTGCCCGATGGGGTTGCGCATGTAGCTGGGCAGTGCGCTATTGTCGATTTGGGTGACGGTGACATCAGGATTGTTATACGGCAGTTCGTTATACGCGTGACCGGCAACGCTGGGCGCGTTGTCAGCGGTGGCTGAATCGGCGGCCATTGCGGTCGGCGCGAGGGCAAGGCTGGCAGCAATGTCGCTGCGGCGACGAGTCCACCGGCCACCGCGCGAACCGATTGCGCGGATACATGGAAACTCATAGTGCTCCTCATTGAGTGAGTGAAAAGAGTAATGATGGGTAGAAGGAAAAGGCTAGAGCCCCCTCTGTGAGGGGGCTCACTCGGCAGAATGACTCCGTTGCGGGTCAGGCCGAGTGGCGGGCCGAACCGTGAGCACCGGACTGGCGGCGCTTCAGGATGGTCACACCCGCGGCGGCGAACAGCACAGCGAGAATTCCGACACCGAGCACAGCCACACCCGTGTTGGTCAGGCCGCCCTTGTTGTCGTTCTGCTTGCCGTCGGCCACGCCGGGCTGCTGGGAGCCGGGCTTCTGCTCAACCTTGGTGGCCCAAAATGCCTTGTCAAGGGCATCCTGTGCGGCATCGACATCGGCCTGCTTGGCATCCTTGTCGTCGTACACCTTCTGAGCGGCGGCAATCTGGCTCTGCAGAGCCTGCCATGCCTCCTCGGTGTACTTCGACTTGTCAGCCTTCTTGGCCTGCTCGATGGAAGCCTCGAGGGACTCCTTCTTCACCGTTTCGGCGGCGGGCTTCTCTTCCAAGGCCTTGACGGCCTTGTTCAGCGAAGCGGACGCTTCCTGGACGGCGGCCTGAGTGACCTCACCGACCTCACCGACCTTGAGCACACCTTCCGCAGCCTCGATGGCCTTGTTCAAGGCCTCGACACTCTTATCCGTGTACTTGCCGGAAGCGGCCTCGGCCTTGGCCGCATCGATGGCCGCCTGCAACGTGGACTTCTCCACGTCGGTGGCGAGCGCAACGAGTGCCTTCTGGCCGTCCTCGAGCTTGGTCACCTGCTCGGCGACCTGTTCTGCGGTGGCGTTGGCATCGTCGTACACAGCCTGGGCAGCGTCAATGATTTGCTGGAACTCAGCCCATGAAGCGGCGGTGTAGCGGCTTGCATCGAGGCCGTTGGCTGTGTCAAGAGCCGACTCGAGCGCGGTCTTGTCGACCGGGGTAGGTTCAGGCTCGGTGCCGTCAATACCATGCACGCCCCACTCGGCCACGGCGGCCCCGAAGGTGCTGCTGCCGGTGTACGGAGTGAGCACGAGTCGCAGCGACTTGGTGGTGACCGGCTTGAAGGTCACAGCGCTCCAACCCTTGGCATCGGTATCCGCACGAGAAGCCGGCGAATTACGCACGACGGTGTAATCCTCGGTGGGCTCGACGTCCTTCCAAGAACCATCCTCGGCGAGGTACTGAATCTTCCAAGCGTCCGGGACTTCCAGACCACCCTTCGAATCGTCAGTCTCAGCGAAGTTGGCCCAGAACTGGGCGCGGCTCTGGTCAATGGTCACGGACTGACCGAAGTCGTACTGGGCGTACATGCCGTCCTTTGCCTTGCCCCAAGAACCCCAGACCCTTGTCGTTGACGTTCTGATCATCCGTGGTCGGCCAAGTATCATCGACGACTACGCCGTCGTTGAGCTTGCCTTCGGCCGGTGACCAGGTCGCCTCGGAATCAGGCGAAATGGTGGTCCTGGTCGCCTTGCCTTCAATCCAACCGACCAACGGCTCAGGCTCAGGCTCCGGAGTGGAGGAACCGTTCGGGTCGGCAACCACGTGGACAGTGAGCTTGGCAGCTGCGGAAGATGAACCGTCGTCGACGGTACCAGCCACCTCGTAGTCACCAACCTTGGTCAGGTCGATGGCCTTGATGTCGGCATCCTTCCACGTGACCTTGCGGTCGTCGTTGTATCCGTTCGGGAACTTCACCGGAACCGTGGCGGGCAGGTCGATGGACTTGGCGTTCTGGTAGACGGTCTGCTCAACCGGCTGCGCATTACCCACGGTCTGCGATGCGGTATCGGAACGAGCCGCGATGTGTGCAACCGTACCGTTCAGCGCACCGGCGACGGTGCCCTTGACATCGAATACGGCATCGGCGGCCAGCTGAGCGTCGGTCACCTTACCCCACGTGACGGCGAGGTCACGGCGAGAACCGTCGGTGTATACGGCGCTCACGGTGGAGGGCAGCTTCAGATCATCGGCCTTGGAACCGGTCTGCACCAGTCGGTTGACTTCGTCCACGCTCACCGGCTCGATGGCGTACGCCTCGAACTCGGAAGCACCCACGATGGCGCCCTTCGGGAAGACCACGCGCAGCTTGTCGGTTTCGACGGTGTCGGCGAACTTCACTTCGTTGCCTTCGTTCTGATTGACCGTGTAGGACTGGCCGTCAGCCAGCTTCACATCCTGCCAGTTACCGTCAGCGTCAGCGTACTGGAGCTTCCAAGATGAGGCCATCGGCACGCCACCGCCATCGGTCCAGAAGAAGACCTTGGCCTTCTTCAGTGGCACCTTGCCGGCCCACTTCAGTTGCAGCCACGGCTCCACACCAGTGTTGTCGCCCCAGTTGTTCCAGGTCTCGTTCGGCGTGTTGGTGTATACCACCTGACCGTCGATGACCTTCTTGGCGTTGTCCTTCGGCTGGTAGCCGTTGGTGTAGCTGGCAGAGGCGCTCGACTGCGGGGCTACGTTCACGGTACCGTCAGAGGGGATGCCGTGAACGGTGATTTCCTTGGAGCCTTCCTTCTCGCCATCGGAAGCGGTGAGCTTCAGAACGTAGTCGCCTTCCTTGTTGAAGGTGACGGTGGCGCTGGCAGCAGTATCGTCCACGAACTTCGCGGTACCGCCCTCGGGGCCGGAAACCAGCTCCCACTTGGTGGTGACGTCGCCTTCTGCGGGCAGACCGTCATCCTTCACCGTACCGACGAGCTTGGCACCGGATGAGGTGCTGGAAGACACGTAAGCATCCACCTGCGGAGCCTGGTTCTCGGAAGTGCCGTCAGCCTTGATACCGGTGTTGTAGGCTTCGATCTCCTTGACACCGACGGCCATGCCGGCCTGCGGCGTGAAGGTGACGCGGATAGTCGTGGTCTCCACCGGAGTGAACTGGATACGGTTGTAGTTCGCGCCCGCGTAGTTCGGGGTGCGCACCTGATCCGCAATCGGGGCCCATGTGCCGTCATCCTTCTGGTACTCCAACTTGTAGTTGGCGGGCTCGGCATAGCCGGAGATGGTCTGGCTGGACGAGCTCTGGTAGAAGTACAAGCGGAGGTCGTCGATCTTCTGCTTGCCGTCCTTGAACTTGATATTGAGCGTGTCGGTCTTGTTCTCAGAACCCTTGGTACCCCAGAACGATTCCATCACGGTCTTGCCGTCCACCGCGTTCTTGGCCGGGTAGTTGGTGTCCTTCTCGGCGTAGGTGGTACCGGTCACGTCCGCGTCCTTGGCCACATTCGTGGTGGACTTGGAAGCGGAGTCGACGTTGGCACCGGACTTGGCGAACAGGTCGGTCACGCGCTGATCGGCATTGAAGGTAACCTGATTGGCGGCCTTCACGTTCTTGACGGCTTCGGCGCCGACGGTAACCTGGGCACTGGAATCGTCCTTGACCTCGACCGTTCCCGCAGCCGGGTCATAGATGAGGTGCGCCAGCTTGTCGGAGGTGAAGGCGAGCTTGCCGCCCACGTACAGGCTGTAGCCAGCAGGACCACCGTAGTGGCTGCCGTCCTTGTCCCATACGATGGAGACATCCTGATCGTGGTAGCGCAGGTTGTTTACCGTGAAGTAGTTCCAACCGGGGATTTCGATCGGGTTTAGCTCAATCTTGTTGTCCTCGCGCGGCACCATACCGGCTACGTCCTCGACCATCGTCCAGTTCGTGGTGCCGAGCTGGGTGTGGTGGATCCAGGAGCGGTAGGTGATCTTGCCGCCGTTCTGTGCGGCGTCAAGGTTCTTGTCGAGGTTGTTGATCACGCCGTCACCGTTCACATCGCCGACGTTGTTGTTGTCCTCGTTCCAGAACTCGTTCTGATCAGGGTAGTTGTTATCGCCGCCCTGGTAGTGCGCGAACGCCACCCAGTACAGCAGCTTCTTGAACTGCTCATTGGTGATGTAGCCATTCTTGGCTGCATCGTAGTTGCGAATACCGGCCGAGTAGACCTGCAGCAGCGGCTGCGCATTAATGATGGAGAAGTTGTTGGAACCGGGGAAGTTCAACGCGGCCTTGTCCGCTTGGTTGGCGGTGAAGAACGGGAAGATCGGGAACTCGTTGGAATCCTCGAACAGGCGCAGAGCCTTGTTGTAATCTTCGTTGCCGGTAGGCATCAGGCCTCGGAGTACGGGTAGTAGTTATTGATCTCCTTGTACTTGGCGAAAGCACCGTCGTTCAGCACTTGTGCTTGAGCAGGTTGTCGGACTTGTCCCACAGTTCAGTGGTGACTTCTTTCTGGATCTTGTCGGCGATGGCCTGCATCTTCTCGGCGTTGGCGGTATCGCCAGCGGCCTTGTAGGCCTGAGCAGCCGCATTGGCGTTGGCCCACATATTGGCGGAACCATCGGCGCGATCCATGCGCTGGCCGGAGCGACCCGGCTCAGAGAAGGAAACGGCGTCGGCATCGTTACCGGTCATCGACCACCAGGACCAGTCAATCAAGCTGTTGTCATTGTTGTTCTGGTTGTCGTTGTTGTCCGGCTCGCTCTTGGAAGCGAGTAGACCTTGCACGTCCTCGGCACCCTGGTCGGCCAGCTTCTCGGCCACGGTGGACGGACCGCCGTGCACCTTGTAGGAGTCCCAGCCGGCGCGCGTGATGTACTGCGTGTAGCTATGGTTCCAGTTGGCCGGGTCGCCCGGATTGTCGTGGTAGTAGTAATAGCCCGCCTTGCTCTTCTTGGCGGTATCGCCGGCGGAAAGCCAGGTGCCGTAGGAGTACTCGGGGTTGCGGAACCACTTGGTGTCCATCATGAACATGCCGGAGGTGAGCACGATTTGGTTGTTGTAGCCGAGCACACCCTCGATGGAGGTCGGGGTACTGGAAGGTGTTGCCAGGTATGTTGGCATCGAGCATGTTGAAACGACTCAGCCACCAGCGGTAGACCACGGTCTTATCGATGTTGTCTTCCGGAGTGTCCACATAGGGAGCGTTATCGACCCACCACTGTTGTAGGTGGTCACGGAATCCTTGTAGGAGGCGGCAGCATCCTTAAAGTCGCCGGTGTAACGGGCCTCATATTCCTTGGTGGAGTCAGGCAGTTCGTTGGCGATCAGGCCGAGCTGAATCTTGACGGTCTGCGGTTCGTTGGCCTTGAGGCTCAACGTGCTGGTGAGTTTGCCACCGCTGACGATCCAGTTGGAACCGTCCTGGTTGTTGGCGGAGAAGCGCGGATAGATGGTCGTCAGGTTGTTCTTGACGTTCACGCGGCCAGTAAGTTCGGTGGCACCATCAGCACCCTCGGCGGCGAACGGCGAGGCCGTGGTCAGTGTGACATCGCGGTCCTGCGTGCTTTCCACGGTGAGGTTCGCAACCATCACGTTGTTGTAGGTGATGTACTTGACTTCCTTGATCTTGAGGCTCTTGCCACCGGTCTGGAACAGGGAGGTGAAGTAGCTCGGTGTCTGCTTGCGCTGGGAGGCGTCTTCGTTAAGGGTCTGGTTTGCACCGTCAGCGTTTACGGTAACGGTAAAGCCATCCCTGTTGGTCTCATCCCAGTAGGCGGTGTTACCCACAAAACCGAGCCGATTAGCGTGTGCGTGTACATGTAGGCGGCGCGACCACGGGTGAACAGGTAGTTGTTGCCGTCGGAGCCTTCATACGAGTAAGAACCCTTGTCGTTCGTGCCTTTACCAGTTGGCTGTGCACCAGTACGGGTGAGAATCTTATCGATCCAGAAGTCATGGTCGGTGTCGGTGCCGGCCAGGTTCTTCACGTCGTTATCGAATGTCTCCTGCAGATAGCTGGCGGCAGGGTTATATGTGGTGTTGTTCGCCGCCGTCTTCATCGGATCATCAGATCCCTTGAACGACGGATATGCCACATCCGCATTCTTGATGACGGGCGTATCGGCTGCCTGCGCGGTGACTGCACCGCCGGTGGCCAGTGTGGCGACCGCTGCAACCGCGCCGATTGACGCAAGCCACCGCTTTCGTGTTGATTGATGCATTCCTGCTTGGACCTCTCCGCCCCGGTCTTTCGCGTCTTCGCTCAGGCTACGTCGCGTCTATGCGACCAGGACTTCTTCTGTGGATGCTGGGCCGCAGAGCCCGTTCTCCATCAGTTTCCTTTATTGGTTATTGGGTTCACCGGAATGAGTGTCTTCAGTAAATCTGGTGTGATATCCGCCATGGATATCCCGGTTGGAGCAATTCACCGAAGCTGATTCCACATCATAACCGAGCGAATACGGTTTCACAACTTTCCCTCAGTGATATCAACCATCTTATACAACAAAAACCCGGTAATTTCTCAGCTTTTCGCATTTATTTTTTCGCATTAGAGCATTGCTGCGTTTTCGCCGTGTCGCAGTACCTACGGCGCAACGATTTCAGCCTCGCTGAATCAGGAGCCAACAGGCTCCCGCTGGCGGGAGCTGGCTCGCAAAGCGAGACTGAGAGTGGCTTACACGGTACCGGCTTATGACCGCCCTCAGTCGACTCCGCCGACAGCTCTCACAGCAGGAGCATATAATTAAAAATAATCTCCTGCACGGGTATTACCCCGCACAGGAGACCTCATTCCCCCGGATGTGTTTTCGGCTCCAATCGATACT
>ENA-OQBU01000299-OQBU01000299.1-human-gut-metagenome-genome-assembly--contig:-NODE-299-length-11188-cov-2.493174_pt1 | contig 11188 bp, 12 predicted proteins | sample MGYA00242492_ERZ504566 | MGnify/ENA primary metagenome ERZ504566 (study PRJEB26092, sample SAMD00036261) | human gut metagenome | host: Homo sapiens | study: EMG produced TPA metagenomics assembly of...
GGCTCATGTCGCGGAAATCGTACGCTGAGTCGTCGTAAGCGTACGGTTTTCACGGAAATGGGGTCTCATCTCGTGAAGAACGTACGCTGAGTCGTCGTAAGCGTACGGTTTTCACGAAATGGGGCCTATCTTCACCGGATTTTGGGCACACCGGCCTTGAGCAGCTTGGTCTCAAGATTGATGGGGCGTAGCAGATCCTCATAGAACACATGGACGATTTCGGTGACGCCCTGTTCCCGGAGATGCCGATCACGTCTGCGGTCGTACTCCATTTTCGCCTGGAGGCTTGCGCGATTCTTGTTGCTGATGTCGGCGTATTTGGCCATGCCGTCGTATTCTGCCACGATGATGCGGCCGTCTGCGAGCTTCCAACAGAATCGACGCGATATGACATTGCGGGATTGTCGGGATTCATGAACTGCACCTGCAGCAGGGGGATGCCGAAAGACAATTCGGTGATCTGGCCACGCATCAATGATTCGCCGCCGTTTTCGCTCAGGGGATCCGCGTACTTCAGCAGCTTGGTCACGGAGACCTCGTCGCAGACGCTTTGAATCATCAGCGACTGCACCTCTTCGATGGTCGTCAGGGACTTTCTCAGAGCCGAATCGTATATGGGCAGCGCCTGTGGGAATGGGAATGCCGCGCAGTCGAGCAGCGTTCGCGCCGGAGTCGTCAAGAGAATGCCGTTATGCTTCCGCGTCGGAATCCGATTGATATAGATGCGGTTGAGACGCGCCTCGTCTCCGCCGCCGATGCCGGACTTCGAGGCGATGTGCACTGTGCCGTCGTGCAGGGAATAGTTGTGCTGCAGTCCGTATACGCACGCCGCACTCAACCCCGCAAATACCCACTGAGGGTGGATTGCGGACAACGCACGTATGACCTGCAATGACTGTTGCTCTCTGGTCATGGTGTTCCAAAGTGTTCGGTCGGCGTACAGGTTCTATACGGTGACACCAGCTCCCCGGCATGCAGGCGACGTTCAGGGCGCGCCGTTGCGCATCACTGGTGCCATAGCAGCAGCGACGCTCCTGCTTCGCCTGCTGCAGCAGTGCAGAAACTTCCTTGTGTTCTTTCATATCTCGACGCTAAGGGTGATTTTGATCGTTGCACAAGCTCAACCGGCAAATGTGGATACTATGTCACGCGAATTGTTGCTGTGGATAACTTGAATCGACGTCGACGGCTTTGCCGACGGTCTTGTCGGAGGCGATATTAGCCTAGGACACCTTGCTGCGCCGCCTTCCATACCGGAAAACAGTCATCAGTGACACCGGGGGCATCTTCAGCGTACGTTCTTCACGAAATCAGCTGCCATTTCGTGAAACCGTACGCTCAGAATGACTCAGTGTACGTTCTTCACGAGATGAGGCCCCATTTCGTGAAACCGTACGTTGACGACGATTCAGTGTACGTTCTTCACGAAATTAGGGATGATTTCGCGGAAACCGTACACTCACCGCAACTCAGCGTTACGGTTTTCACGAAATTATTGATTTGGATATAGGTTCCCCGTCATGAACTACAATGAATCGCGGCAAAAACGGAGAACCGAAGTCGGAGCGCGGCTGAACGGATATGGGTGTGACTGGATGGCTGTCATAGTGATGCCGGTTCTCTAACATACGCAATAACAACAACTGACAACAACAGGGGAGACAAGGATGGCGAGAAGTGCGGGCCGCACCCGGCCGGTGATCAAGGACGTGGCCAAACTGGCCGGAGTCTCGGCACCGACCGTCTCCCGGTATCTCAACGGCACCGTCAATGTCACCGAAGACAAGCGTGAACGCATCGCCAAGGCCATCAAGGAGCTGGGCTACGAGCCGAGCATTGTGGCGCGCGCTCTGTCGAACCGGGAGATGGACTCCGTGGTGGTGTTCGCGGCCAATCCTTCCGCCTTCTCCACGTCCGAAACGAACCATGGGGTGGAGGCCGCCGCCCGTAAACGTCGGTTCCTGCTCAATATTGTTTCTTTGGACGAGTCCGACATGGACTCCGTCAAGGCTCGCGTGCGCATGGGTTTGTCGATCAGGCCGGCGGGCGTGATCGTCTACGAGTACGACCGGGCCGGCATCGCCGCACTGGAATACATTCCCAAAGATATGCCGATGGTCGTGGTGGGTGGCAGCTTCGGCGACGGTGAATACCAGGTCATCAACGCCGAAAGGGATGGCGGCCGTTGGATGACCATGCATCTGCTGGATCTCGGCCATCGCACCGTGTTCCATGTGGGGCGTCCGGAAGGTCCGACCGATAACACCCGCACCAATGGGTGGCGTGACGCGCTCAAGGAGCGCGGCGTCACGGCACCTGACCCAATCATCGTGCCCGACGATGATTTGGAGGAGTCGGTCAAGGCTGGACGCACCTTGGGCCGTCGTGGTGATGTGACTGCGATTTTCGCCGGCAACGACGAGACCGCCATCGCTGTGATCCGGGGTCTAAGGGAGGTTGGTCGCCGCGTGCCTGCTGACGTGAGCGTCGTAGGCTTTGACGACCGCAACTTCGGTGCCATGTGGAATCCGGCGCTGACCAGTTACACCCAGAACTTCCTGGACATGGGGGAGCGGTCCTTCCGAATGCTGTTCGAACAGATCCAGGCCAAGCGCGCCGGCGATGACGCGCCGCCCTCGCAGGTCGAGGTGGTGCAAGGCAAGCCGTGTCTGCGAGCCTCCGAACGCGCGTACGGCGACGGTGAAATCGCGTAGTCGATGGGGCGTGCGTATCAATCATAGTGACTGTAGCGCATCCATATCGTGGTGAGGAGTCTCTCATGCCGAACTGTAAGCGCTTACCTTAAGTAGTTTGTAATATGGTTTACGTCATACTAATAGATGTTCTAAATCATAGTGTTTTGCAAGGGCTTTTGCGGAAAATGGCTATTTATCAACAGTTTTCAAAAAGTTCGCATGACGGGCGACTGTGAGCACGCTTTATGGTAACCGCTTTCCGCAGCATTATCGTTAGAGTATGACTTTTGAACAATCGGCAACTCTGAAGACTCAGCCCCAGACCTCGGGCACTATCTCAGCGGCAGACGCCGCGATGCAATAGGCCCGCGACGAACGCATCCCCGGCAAACTCATCTGTGCGATCATGGCCGTGGTCATTGTTATCGTGTTCGTCGCCATGCTCCACGCCCTACGTAACCGGAAGTAGGTTGTAGGCGGGATTGGTCTGACTGGTATCCGCCACAGCCGGGTTCGGTAGAGCGGCTACCAATCGGCCAGTGCCTCTATGGCATCGAGTCCTGTTCTGCGATGTTGTTCGTCAAGGTTGTTCCAGTAAGGTGATTCATCGGTGAGCATGTCGTACGGGAGCTTGATATGTCTGCGATCCGTGTGGCTATGTAGTCGCCGAGTTTCGGCGTCAGGGTCGCTGATGAGGGATGCGGGCATTGCGGCATCGTACAGATGTCTATCTCCATATCCGGCATGGTCTGCTTGGTATGCGGCGCTCTTAAGAATCAACGCGCCAAGCAGATCCGCGTCGGTAGTGGGACGCACGTCGAGACCGCCCATGATGGCGTGCAACTGCACCATGAGACCGCCGGTGAGCAGTCATGATTTGGTAATGCGCTCGGCCACCATGTATACGATATTCCACGGATGAGCGCCGCTGGGGATTGCAATGCGGGAAATCATTGCTCATTTCCTTGTTGTATGCCGTGATGAGTTCTGTAAGGGTTTCGAGCCCCTGCGCGTCGTTCTCTCGGGTCGTTGGATTCGGCCAGATCAGCGGCGCATACGCCGATGGGCATGGGCCCCTGCCCGGCGGGCAGAAAATCAGCGAGATGCGTGATTCGGCGGGAGACCTCGTGATGGCCCCAGCCCTTCTGTTCGGTAGTGGTACCGCTACACCGACTCTCCCCGACACTCCAGTGCCGCCGATATCAGTGAATGCCCAGCCTGATGTCGGTAGAGTAAAGGCTATTGGCTTGGTCTCGACGGCGAGACTTCTCCAATGGCCAATATGCACTGTTGCAAAGGAGCATGCGGTATGCAACCAATCAAAGCCATTCAATACGGCTGCGGCAAAATGGCGAAGTACACGATTCGCTATATGCACGAGAAAGGCATTCAAATCGTCGGTGCCATCGACGTGAACCCGGAAGTCGTGGGCATGGATGCCGGTGTGTTTGCAGGCATCGGCCCCATCAATGTGCCGATTCGCGCCGATGCCGAGGCTGTACTCAACGAGTGCGACGCGGATATCGCGGTAGTCACGCTATTCAGCTTCGAGAACGAAATCGCCACCATGTGCGAGCAGTGCTTGGCCCGCGGCATCAGCGTGATCACCACCTGCGAGGAATGCATCTACCCGTGGACCACCGATCCGGCCACCACGAACCGTCTCGACATCATCGCCAAGGAAGCCGGTGCCACCATGGTCGGCTCCGGCATGCAGGACATCTACTGGGTAAACATGGTCTCCACCGTCGCCGCCGGATGCCACAGCATCAAGAAGATCACCGGTGCGGTGAGCTACAACGTCGAGGATTACGGCCTGGCTTTGGCCAAAGCGCACGGTTGCGGTCTGACCGCCGAGGAGTTCGAGGCCGAGCTTGCGCATCCCGAAACCCGTGGTGCCCTCGTATGTATGGAATTCCAATGAAGCGCTGGCCCAGAAGCTTGGGCTTACCATCGCATCGCAGACCCAGGCCAGTGTGCCGTATTTCAGCGATGTCGACGTGTATTCCGAAACGATGGGCGAGATGATTCCGGTCGGCAAATGCATCGGCATGTCCGCCGTGGTAACCACCGAACTAATCAGGCAGTCACGTTTGGAAACTGCCTGTATCGGCAAGGTGTACGGGCCGGATGATGGCGATATGCGCGATTGGAAGATCGAGGGTGAACCGGACGTGGAGTTCCACGTGGTCAAGCCGGCGACCGTCGAGCATACGTGCGCCACAATCGTCAACCGCATTCCGGACGTGCTCAACGCGCCAGCCGGATATGTGACGGTCGATCAGCTCGATGAGATTTCGTATCTTACGTATCCCGCCGCGCTGTACGTGGCATAGCCTCCATATTTTCAAGGATGAAGCCGGCACTCATAAGGGTGCCGGCCGGTATCAGGCGGCCAGAGTCGACGTGCGTGGCATCACCTGGAACTGGATATGGTCATGGGTGATGTCATCGGGCCGTTCATGCCGTAGGTTTGACTCGTTCAGCGTCACCATGCGATCGATAACCGTACGAGCCATTGCGGGGACGTCCATCGCCACAGTGCTGATGGGTGGGTTGGTGCAGGCGGAGAAGGGGATGCCGTCGAATCCCATGAGCCGTACGTCGTCGGGCACGTGGATGCCATGTTCGGTGAGTTCGCGGAGCGCGCCGATCGCTATGGTGTCAGACATGCGCAGTTCTCATGCTCCCCGCTGGCGGGAGCTGTCATGCGAAGCATGACTGAGGGTGGTCCACAGCCGCCAGTCCGTAACATCACCCAAACGCAGCATTCACGATACGGACGTTCCGTATCGTATTTTTCGTGTGGTCAAATAGACATTTCGAGCGAAAAAGTTCGAAATCACCCCATAACTGCATAAAATTGCTTGAGAATCACTATTGACTTTTTATGGCGACTCGGTATATGGACACATGAAACGTAATGACATGGAGCGACGGTACTGTGTCAACAGCAATGAACGAAGAGGCATGATTTTCTTACGTGCCCACAACCAATTGAGGTGATTTCGGTGACATTCAAAGCCCCGCTCGATCTCACGGTCCACGCTCCGGACGGTATGTATGATCCCGCCAACGAGCATGACGCCTGTGGTGTGGGTATGGTCACCACTTTGAACAAGCGTCCTGAGCGCAAGATCGTCACCGACGCCATTGAGGTGCTGGTCAACCTTGATCACCGTGGTGCCGTGGGTGCCGAGGAGAACACAGGTGACGGCGCCGGCATTCTGATGAGCATGCCGGATGAGTTCATGCGTGCCACCGTGCCCGCCGAACTGCCGGAAGCCGGTCACTATGCGGCAGGCATCGCCTTCCTTGACCGCGACATCGAACCTCCGGTCAGCAGGAACAGGCCATTGCCAAGATCGTGCGCGAGGAGGGACTCGAAGTCCTCGCATGGCGCGTGGTGCCCACCAACCCGGACGGCCTTGGCCTGCAGGCCCTTGCCGCCATGCCAGGATTCAAGACTCTCGTGGTCGCCTCTCCGGACGGTGCTCTGGCCGGCGTGGACTTGGATCGCAAGACCTTCCGCATCCGCAAGCGCGTCGAGCATGAGGTGGGCGTCTACTTCGCATCCCTGTCCGCCCGTACCATCACGTACAAGGGCATGCTCACCACCATGCAGCTCACCCACTTCTTCGAGGATCTGAACGACGAGCGCATGAAGGCCACCATCGCCATCGTCCACTCCCGCTTCTCCACCAACACCTTCCCGAGCTGGCCGCTGGCCCAGCCGTTCCGTCTGCTGGCCCACAATGGCGAGATCAACACCATCCAGGGCAACCGCAACTGGCTCTCCGCCCGTGAAGGCCGCCTGAGCAGCGAACTGCTCGGTGAATTCGAGCCGCTGCTGCCGATCACCACCCCGGGCTACTCCGATTCCGGCACCTTCGACGAGTGCCTCGAACTGCTGCACCTCGCCGGCCGCTCCCTGCCGCACGCCATCTGCATGATGCTGCCGCCGGCTTGGGAGAAGAACCCGGATCTCGATCCGGACGTGCGCGCCTTCTACGAGTACAACAACACGCTTATCGAGCCGTGGGATGGCCCGGCCGACATCGTCTTCACCGACGGCACCCAGGTCGGCGCCCTGCTCGACCGCAACGGCTTCCGTCCCGGCCGCTGGCAGCTCACCGATGACGGCTACATCGTTCTGGCCTCCGAGGCCGGCGTTCTGCCGGAGATCGCGCAGGAACACATCGTGTCCAAGGGTCGTCTTGAGCCCGGCGAGATGTTCTTGGTCGACACCGCCGAAGGCGCATCATTCCCGATGAAGAGGTCAAGAGGAACCTCGCTGCCCAGCACCCGTACCGCAAGTGGGTGGAAGGCAACTCCGTTGAAATGAGCGACCTGCCCCGCCGCGAGCACGTCAGCCACTCCGGCCAGTCCGTCCAGCGCCGTCAGCGCGCCTTCGGCTACACCGAAGAGGATCTGAAGCTCCTGCTCACGCCGATGGCCAACACCGGCAAGGAACCGCTCGGTTCCATGGGTAACGATGCGCCTATGCCTGTGCTTTCCAGCCGCAGCCGCATGCTGTTCGACTACTTCACCCAGAAGTTCGCACAGGTCACCAACCGCCGCTGGACTGGGAGCGTGAGGAGATCGTCACCTCGCTCGAATCCGCCATCGGCCCGAGCCGAACCTGCTGGCCGATTCCGAACTGCACGCCAAGAAGATCCTCATCCCGCTGCCCGTGGTCAACTCTGATGAGATGGCCCAGCTCAAGCGCCTTGACAAGGCCCGCATCCTCGGCGGCTACTACCGCCCGTACGTGGTCAAGGGCCTCTACCAGGTCGCCGGCGGCGGCAAGGCCCTCGAAGAGCGACTTGACGAGATCTTCGCCGAAATCGACGAGGCCATCGCCAACGGCAAGAACTTCATCGTGCTCTCCGACCGTGAGTCCAACCATACGTGGGGTCCGATCCCGTCCCTGCTGCTGACTTCCGCCGTGCAGCACCACCTGCTGCGCCGCCACACCCGTACGCAGATCTCCGTGGCCGTCGAGGCCGGTGACGTGCGCGAGATTCACCATGTCGCGCTGCTGATCGCTTACGGTGCCGCCTGCGTGAACCCGTACCTGGCATTCGAATCCGTGGAAGATCTGGCCCGCAACGGCTACCTCAAGGTCGACGCGGACACCGCCGTGAAGAACCTCACCAAGGCCCTCTCCACCGGCGTGCTCAAGATCATGTCCAAGATGGGCGTCTCCACCATCATGAGCTACCGTGGCGCGCAGCTGTTCGAGGCTGTGGGCCTGAGCCAAGAAGTCATCGACGAATACTTCACCGGCACCACCTCCCGTGTGGGCGGCGTGAGCCTTGAAGAAATCGCCGAAGAAGTGGCCATCCGCCACCGCGTGGCCTACCCGAACCAGTGGAGCGCGTCCCCGCACCGCAACCTGCGCACCGGCGGCGACTACAAGTGGCGTCGCACCGGCGAGGACCACCTCAACGATCCCGAGGCCATCTTCCTGCTTCAGCAGTCCACCCAGCGTGGCGACTACCAGATGTTCAAGAAGTATTCGCACCACATCAACGACACGTCGAACCGACTCATGACCCTGCGTGGCCTGATGAAGTTCAACACCAACCGCAAGCCCATCGACATCGCCGAAGTCGAGCCGGCTCCGAGATCGTCAAGCGCTTCTCCACCGGTGCCATGAGCTACGGCTCCATCTCGCAGGAAGCACACGAGACGCTCGCCATCGCCATGAACTCGATTGGCGCACGCTCCAACTCCGGTGAGGGCGGCGAATCCGACGACCGTATCAACGATCCGCAGCGCTACAGCCGCATCAAGCAGATCGCGTCCGCCCGCTTCGGCGTGACCTCCGATTACCTCGTGCACGCCACCGACCTGCAGATCAAGCTCGCCCAGGGGGCCAAGCCTGGTGAGGGTGGCCATTTGCCCGGTGCCAAGGTCCCGCCGTGGATCGCCAAGGTCCGTCACGCCACCCCGGGCGTGGAGCTTATCTCCCCGCCGCCGCACCACGACATCTACTCCATCGAGGATCTGAAGCAGCTGATCAACGATGCGAAGATGGCCAACCCGAAGGCACGTATCCACGTCAAGCTCGTTTCCGAGTTCGGCGTCGGCACCATCGCCGCAGGTGTGGCCAAGTGCCATGCCGACGTGGTGCTTATCTCCGGCTATGACGGCGGTACGGGTGCAGCCCCGCTCAACGCCATCAAGCACGCCGGCACCCCGTGGGAGATCGGCCTGTCCGAAACCCAGCAGACGCTGATCCTGAACGGCCTGCGCTCCCGCATCGTCGTACAGTGCGACGGCGAGCTCAAGACCGGTCGTGACGTGGTCATCGCCGCCCTGCTTGGTGCCGAGGAATTCGGCTTCGCTACTGCGGCCCTGATCGTGGAAGGCTGCGTCATGATGCGCGCCTGCCAGAAGAACACCTGCCCGCAGGGCATTGCCACCCAGGATCCTGAGCTGCGCGCCCGCTTTAAGGGCAAGCCCGAGTACGTGGTCAACTTCTTCATGTTCATCGCTGAGGAGGTGCGCGAGATCCTCGCCCAGCTCGGCTTCAGGACTCTTGAGGAGGCCATCGGCCACGTTGAGTGTTTGGATCAGGACGAGGCCATCAAGCGCTGGAAGTCCGGCGGCATCGACCTGACCAACGTGCTCAAGCAGGCCGGCCCGGTACCCGGCACGATCCTGCACCAGACCATCGAGCAGAACCACGAGCTGGAGAAGGCGCTGGACAACAAGCTCATCGAACTTGCCCAGCCGGCCCTCGAACACAAGGAACCCGTGCGCATCGAAATGCCGATTCGCAACGTCAACCGTACGGTCGGCACCATGGTCGGCTACGAGATCACCCGCCGTTACGGCGAGGAAGGTCTGCCGGACGACACCATCGACATGACCCTGCACGGTTCCGGAGGCCAGTCCATCGGTGCGTTCATCCCGCGCGGCGAGACCATGCGCATCTACGGTGAAGTCAACGACTACGCCGGCAAGGGCCTGTCCGGCGGTCGCATGATCGTGCGCCCGGAAGACACCGTCACCTTCGACAAGCACAGCAACGTCATCGCCGGCAATGTCACCGGTTTCGGCGCCACTTCCGGCCAGATGTTCGTAGCCCGGTCGCGCCGGCGAACGTTTCGGCGTTCGTAACGGCGGTGCCACGTTTGTGGTCGAAGCGTGGGCGACCACGGCTGCGAGTACATGACCGGCGGCACTGTTGTGGTGCTCGGCCCCACCGGACGCAACTTCGGTGCAGGCTTCTCCGGCGGTAACACTTATGTGCTTGACCTTGATATGAAGAAGGTCAACCCGGGTGCCATCAAGTCCGGTGCACTGCTCTTCAAGTCGCTTGATGCCGAAACCTCCAAGCTGGTGTACGCACTGGTCAAGCAGCATGCCGAAGAGACCGGTTCCCAGTTCGCCGCGGCCCTGCTGGAGGACTGGAACGAAACCGTCAAGCGGTTCACTCACGTGGTGCCGAAGCAGTTCGTGGCCATGACGAAGGCCATGGAAGAAGCCAAGGCCAACAATGTAGATTTCAATGCGCCCGCGCTGGGAAAAGGTGTACGAGCAGGTTATGGAAGGAGCGCGCTGACATGGGCGACCCGAGAGGATTTCTGAGGTCCGTACCCGCCGAGAGCTGGCTGAACGCCCCGTTGAGGAACGTATCAAGGACTGGTTCGACGTTCACGCCGAAACCGGCCTGCAACCGTGGACCCAAGCGCAGGCGGCCCGCTGCATGGATTGCGGCACCCCGTTCTGTATGACCGGATGTCCGCTGGGCAACCTGATTCCTGAGTGGAACGATCTGGTCCGTCAGGGCAAGTGGGAGGACGCGTACAACCGTCTGTCCATGACCAACAACTTCCCTGAAGTCACCGGTCGTATCTGCCCGGCTCTGTGCGAGCAGGCCTGCGTGCTCGGCATCCACCAGCCGCCGACCATGATCAGGCTTGACGAGCAGACCATCATTGACCAGGCATGGGATTTGGACTACGTCAAGCCGCTGCCGCCGCAGCGTCTGACCGACCAGACGGTCGCCGTCGTCGGCTCTGGCCCTGCCGGCCTCGCCGCCGCACAGCAGCTCACCCCGCGCCGGCCACACCGTCGTCGTCTACGAGAAGGACGACGCCATCGGTGGTCTGATGCGTTACGGCATCCCCGAACTTCAAGCTTGAGAAGGGTCTGCTTGACCGCCGTGTCAAGCAGATGGAGGCCGAAGGCACCCGCTTCCGCACCAACGTGGAAATCGGCAAGGACATCACGTGGGATGACCTGCGTGACCGTTACGACGCCGTCGTAGTGGCCATCGGCTCCCGCGTGCCGCGCGATATGAAGATTCCGGGCCGCGAGCTCGACGCATCCACTTCGCCCTCGACTTCCTGCCCGACGCCACGCGCCGTATCTTCGGCGTCAAGCCGGTGCACGACATCACCGCCAAGGACAAGCACGTCATCGTCATCGGCGGTGGCGACACCGGTTCCGACTGCCTCGGCACCTCGATCCGTCAG
>ENA-OQBU01000300-OQBU01000300.1-human-gut-metagenome-genome-assembly--contig:-NODE-300-length-11161-cov-2.304151_pt1 | contig 11161 bp, 20 predicted proteins | sample MGYA00242492_ERZ504566 | MGnify/ENA primary metagenome ERZ504566 (study PRJEB26092, sample SAMD00036261) | human gut metagenome | host: Homo sapiens | study: EMG produced TPA metagenomics assembly of...
CCTCCGGAATATACATAGCCGCCGCCAAGGGTGACTTGGCGGAATAGGCATTCAAGAGTTTCTTGCGGTTGGTCTTGGTCTGGTAGGCAGCCACATCCACTTTGGCGAACTTGCCGTTCTCAAAGGCAAAGAGCATATAGCCCTTGTATGCATGGAGCAGCGCCATGTATACCGGCTGCTCGTCCTCTTCCATTTCCAATTTACCGGCCACATACTCGCCCAGCTGGGACGCTTTGCCGTCCTCAAAGTCAGATAAGCGGGACTTGTACACCTGGTGGTGGTTGGTAAAGAACAGCAGTTCGTCCCTGTTGGAGGCTTCCTCCTCCCGGAGCATGGTGTCCCCCTCCTTGAGCTTTTGCTCGCCGCTCAAGCGCAGGTTGGCGGTCTTGATCTTCTTCAAATACCCCTCGGTAGAAAGGAACACAGTCACCGGGTAGTCCGGCGCCTCCTGCTCCGTCTCCGGCGCAGCCTCCTGCACATCGTAAAGAATTTCCGAACGGCGGCCGGTGTCGTACTTCTGGCTACCGCCTGCAACTCGCCCACGATTACTTTTTTCATCTTGTTTTGGCTGGAGAGCACTTCCTCCAGCTGGGCGATCTCATTCTCCAAATTCTCAATATCTTGAATGCGCTTAAGGATATATTCCCGATTCAAGTGGCGCAGCTTGATCTCCCGCCACATATTCCGCCTGGGTCTCGTCAATGCCAAAGCCGATCATCAAAATTGGGCACCACATCGACCTCTGCCTTGGTCTCCCGGACGATCTTAATCGCCTTGTCAATATCCAACAGAATCTTGGACAGACCCTTGAGCAAATGCAGCTGGTCCCGCTTTTTTGTTCAGCATAAAGGTCAGGCGGCGGCGCACACATTCCAGGCGGAAGTCGATCCACGCCATCAACAGCTCCCGTACGCCGTAGACCTTGGGCTTGCCGTCCACCAGCACATTGAAGTTGCAGCTGAAGCTGTCCTCTAAGGGCGTCATCTTATAAAGCCGCAGCATCAGGTCGTCTGCATGCACACCCCGCTTCAGGTCAATGGTGATCTTCAGACCGGTCAGATCCGTTTCGTCTCGAATATCGCTGATCTCCCGCACTTTGTTGGTCTTGACCAGCTCCACGATCTTGTCAATGATCGCCTCGGCGGTGGTGGTTGGCGGAATCTCCGTTACATCAATGCATGTTGTATTTTTTGTCATAGGTGTACTTGGCACGCACCCGCACAGAGCCGCGGCCGGTGTCGTAAATTTTGTCCAGCTCCGGCTTATTATAGAGAATATAGCCGCCGCCTACAAAATCCGGCGCCAGTAGGGTGTCTGCGATTACATGCGCAGGGTTTTTGATCAGGGCAATGGTGGTGTCGCACACTTCCTTTAAGTTAAAAGAAGCGATGGATGAGGCCATACCTACGGCGATGCCGGTGGTCACATTACAGAGAATGGACGGAAAGGTCACCGGCAGCAGAGTCGGCTCTTTCATGGTGTTGTCATAGTTGTCTACAAAATCCACCGTGTCCTTGTTAATGTCGTCAAACAGTTCCCGGCAGATGGGCGCCAGCTTAGCCTCTGTGTAACGAGAGGCGGCGTACATCATATTTTTGCTGTAAGCTTACCGAAGTTGCCTTTAGACTCCACATAGGGGTACAGCAGGCTCTCGTTGCCCCGGGACAGGCGGATCATGGTGTCGTAAATGGCCGCGTCACCGTGGGGGTTCAGCTGCATGGTGCGCCCCACATGTTGGCGCTCTTAATAAAGCCGCCGGTGAGCAGCTTCATATTGTACATGGTATAAAGCAGCTTGCGGTGGGAGGGCTTAAAGCCGTCGATCTCCGGCAAGGCGCGGGAGAGGATCACGCTCATGGCGTAGGGCATATAGTTGCTCTTCAGGGTGTCCACAATGGGCTCCGTCTGCACGGTGCCCGGCACCTTTGATATGCACATTTTCGTCCAGCTTCCCGGCAACCGGGGCGCTGGTCCTTTTTCTTCTTTGGCAATGAACGCCCCTCCTTAGCTTACATCTGCGGCGTCCAGGTACAGGTAGCCGTAGTCTGCAATATATTCTTTGCGACCCTCCAGATTTGTCTCCCAGCAGCAGGTCAAAGAACTTGGAGGTCTCCTCTGCATCTGACGGAGTCACCTGGATAATGCGGCGGGTAGCCGGGTTCATTGGTGGTCAGAGCCATCATCTCTGCCTCGTTTTCACCAAGACCTTTGGACCGCTGCACGGTATAGGGCGCGTCGCCGATCTCTGCCTTGATCTGGTCCATCTCCACTTCATTGTAAGCAAAATAGGTCTGGCCCTTGCAGGTCACCTCGTACAGCGGAGACTCGGCGATATACACCTTGCCTGCCTGGATCAGCTTGGGCATCAGGCGATAGATCATCGTCAAAATCAAGGTACGGATCTGAAAACCGTCCACATCCGCATCGGTGCAGATAAGCACTTTGTTCCACCGTAGGTTGTCCATATCAAAGGCGGACAGATCCTTGGCAGCCTTGGAGCGCACTTCCACGCCGCAGCCCAGCACCTTGATCAGGTCGGTAATAATGTCGTTCTTAAAGATCTTGTCATACTCGGACTTTAAGCAGTTGAGGATCTTGCCGCGCACCGGGATCGACCGCCTGGAACCGGGCGTCCCGGGCCTGCTTGCAGGCACCCAATGCAGAGTCTCCCTCTACAATAAACACCTCTCGCTCACTTACATCCTTGGAGCGGCAGTCCACAACTTTTGAATGCGGTTGGTCATGTCCATCTTGGACTGCAAGGTTGGTTTTAAGGTTTTGCGGGTGTTCTCCGCCTTTACCCGGGCGCGCATATTCACCAGCACCTGGTTGGCGATCTTCTCCGCCTCCATCTTGTTCTCAATAAAATACACTTCCAGGGATTTGCGGGAAGAAGTCGGTCATAGCCTCCTGAATAAACTTATTGGAATGGCCTTTTTGGTTTGGTTCTCGTAAGAAGTGTTGGTGGAGAAGGAGGACACCACGAAGATCACGCAGTCCTCCACATCCTGAATATTGATCTGACCATCTGATTTGGCGTACTTGTTATTGGCTTTCAGATAGGCATTGATCTGGCTGACAAAGGCGCTGCGAAAGGCCTTTTCCGGCGAGCCGCCGTGCTCCAAAAAGCTGGAGTTGTGGTAATACTCTTTCAGCTGGGTTTCAGCGAAAAGCACACCGCCGCCTTGATCTTCAGCTTATAGTCATTGAGATCCGCACGGTCGCGGCCCACCCGCTCGCACTCCCAGTATTGGGGCGTAGTAAAAGCGGTGTCTCCTGCCAGCTCCGCCACATAGTCCTGAATACCGTTTGGTAACAAAATTCGGTGGTGTTGAACTTGCCGCCGGCGGTCTCCTCCTTGAGTACAAAGTGCACGCCTCATTAACGATGGCCTGCCGCTTCATCGTGGATACGAACCAATCTCTGGGAATGTTAATATCCGTAAACACCTGAATATCCGGCTTCCAGCGAATGCGGGAGCCGGTATCGCGCTTTTGGTACGGCTCCTTGTGCAGGCCACCAATATTCTCGCCCTTTTCAAAATGCAGGGTATAGCAATAGCCGTCCCGGTGAATTTCCGCGTCCATATACTCCGACGCATACTGGGTGGCGCAAAGCCCCAGGCCGTTGAGGCCCAGAGAGAACTCATAACTGCCTGCGCCGCCGGCGTTATCATATTTGGACCCGGCGTACATCTCGCAAAACAGCAGCTCCCAGTTCTCTCGCTGCTCGTTCTTGTTGTAATCCACAGGAATACCGCTGCCGAAGTCCTGCACCTCATAGGAACCGTCCAGGTAGCGGGTCACCACGATCCGATTGCCGCGCCCCTCTCTGGCCTCGTCTATGGAGTTGCTCATGATTTCAAAGATGGAATGCTCACAGCCCTCTAACCCGTCCGAGCCGAAAATCACAGCCGGGCGCTTTCGCACACGGTCTGCACCACGCAGGGACTTAATGCTTTCGTTGCCGTAGGTGGCTTTTTTCGCCATGTTTTTCCCTCCGATAAATTGTCTTTTGTCGTTGATATTATACAATATCTTGTGGAAATGTCAAGAAATGAAAAAAGACAGCTACCGGTCAGTAACTGTCTTTTCTTGGGGTTATCGGTCGGATTTGGGAGCTTCCGGTGCAGGGTCTGCCGGGGCATTTGCCGCTTCCGCTGCCGGTGCGTCTCCGCCCTCCGGCGCAGGTACCGTGGCTGTGTCCACGGCAGTCTGTGTTTCTGCCGCAGGGGCTTCCGGTTCTTCTGTGGGTTGAGCTTCCGGTTCGTCCAGCTTGCCGTTTTCCATCAGCTGGGCAAACATTTCGCCGGTAATCTTCTCTTTTTGCAGCAGGGTCTCCGCCACCAGCTCCAGCTTCTCGTAATGAGTCTTTAAGATCTCTTCCGTCTGGCTGTAAGCGTGGCGCATCATTCGCTCAATCTCTGCGTCAATCTTGGCAGAGGTAGCTTCGCTGTAATTGTTTACATGGCCAAAGTCCTTGCCAAGGAATACCTCGTCGTTCTCATCGCTGAATACAGCCGGACCCAGCACCTCGCTCATGCCGTACTTGGCCACCATGTCCCGACAAATTTGGGTGGCGCGCTGCAAGTCGTTGGACGCACCGGTAGAAATATCCCCCAGCGCCAACGCCTCGGCCACACGACCGCCCAACATAGAGATCAGGTCGTCCAGCATCTCCTTTTTGGAATTATAATTTTCCTCTTGCGGGGTGTACCATGTATAGCCGCCGGCACCCAGACCCCGGGGAATAATGGAAATCTCCTTCACCGGGTCGTGGCCTTCTACATAGTAGGCTGCCACAGCGTGGCCGGCCTCGTGGTAAGCGGTCAGGCGCTTGGCCTTCTTGGAATATTTATGGCTCTTTTTCTCCGTGCCCATTTGCACACGGGAGGAGGCGTCGTTAATTTCCGCCATAGTCAGCGCTTTCTTCTTGCGGCGCACAGCCAGCAAAGCAGCCTCGTTGAGCAGGTTTTCCAAGTCTGCACCGGTAAAGCCGATGGTGTCCTTAGCCACTTCTTTCAAATCCACATCCGGACCCAAAGGCTTGTTGCGGGAATGAACTTTCAAAATGTCCTCACGGCCCTGTGCATCCGGTCGATTCACGGTAATTTGGCGGTCAAAACGACCGGGGCGCAGCAGCGCCGGATCCAGTACATCCGGCCGGTTGGTGGCAGCCATCACGATAATACCGCTGTTGGTGCCAAAGCCGTCCATCTCTACCAGCAACTGGTTCAAGGTCTGCTCCCGCTCATCATTACCGCCGCCGGTGCCGGCACCTCTGTGACGGCCCACAGCATCAATCTCATCAATAAATACAATGGCCGGCGCCTTCTTCTTGGCTTGCTCAAACAGGTCGCGCACACGAGAAGCACCCACGCCCACATACATCTCTACAAAGTCAGAGCCGGAAATGGACAAAAACGGTGCGCCGGCCTCACCGGCCACAGCACGGGCCAGCAAAGTTTTACCGGTACCGGGAGGACCCACCAACAGCACGCCTCGGGGAATACGGGCGCCCAGCGCGGTAAAGCTGTCCGGGTTCTTTAAGAACTCCACGATCTCCTCCAGCTCGCCCTTTTCCTCATCACAACCGGCCACATCCTGAAATGTGGTCTTGCGTTTTTCGTCCTCCACCAAGGTCTTGGTGCGGATCTTGCCAAAGCCCAGCGTCTTGTTGGTGTCGTTCATCATGGCGTTGTTCATCCGCCGGAACGCATAGAACCCAAGACCCACAATAGCAATGAGCATAATAAGCGACGGCAGCATACTGGTGAACCAGTTGCCGGAAGCGCCCTTCTTGTAGTTATAAGTAATGCGGTTCTTATTATTGGTTTGCTTGGCGTTATACGCGTCTACATTATCCTTCACATCGTCCAAAAAGAGCGACACATTAGGCACGGTGTAGCGCTGCTCCTTCTCCGGGTCCTTAAAGGTCTTGTAGGTCAGTGCGCCGCTGGACAGATCCAGGGAAAAGTCCTTTATCTGGTTCTCTTCAAACATCTGCACCACTTGGGAGTATTGCACCTCTGTGCCGGATTGGTTAGAAGACAAATACCATACTGCCCCGATCAAAAAGCACCGGGATCAGGATATAAAACAGAATGGACTTCCAATTTTTGCCATATTATTCATCTATCAGTCCTCCGTATGGGAAACTACATAAAGCACGCTCCGGGTGGTGGCGTCCACCCCGACGCGCTGATCGCAGCAGCAGCCTGCCACGGCGATGATCCCCAAATCGTCCTCCGCCACCAGGGGCAGAGCGCGCCGACTGTGGGGCACGCGGTATTCGCAATAGAGCTTCTTCAGCGATTTGCTGCACCCGCGACCGGCGGGTGAAATGCGATCCCCTGCCTGCCGCTGCCGAAAGCGAACACTGCCTGTTATTTTATCATAGTCGCAATAAAAATCAATTTTTATTTGCGATAATTCACGAATCGTTAAAAATTCCGCAACAGATACTACGATCTGTTCATAAGCGATTGCTGCCGCCGGTGGCGCACCTGCCGCTTCCAAAGTCAGCACCCCACGCTGTACATGGGCAAATCCGCCGGGCAGCTGCAGCCGTCCGCCGGATGCAAGCAACTCGTCCAACTGTGCCAAGTGGAGGGCATCCACGCCAAACCGGTTTGCTCTAAAAACGCCGTCAGTGCCCGACGGCGCAAGGGCAGCGGTGCGGCAGTAAGTACCGCCGTTTGCAAACCGTTTAAAGTTCTTGCCGCCTGTAAAAGTTCGGCAGTCTGCGCCTGCAAATAGGCTTCATCCGCTTGCAAATTCTGCAAGGTACGGGCGGCATTTTGCATAAATCCCGGGTGCACCCGGTCAAAATCCGGCACCAGCGTATGGCGAATGGCATTGCGGCTGTACCGCTCATCGGCGTTACTCTCATCGATTCGATAGTCGATATGCAGCGCCGTGCATGCCGCCCGCACTTCCTCTCCGGTGCAGTCCAGCAACGGACGAATGATCTTGCCCCGCACCGGCGCAATACCGGTGAGTCCTCGCAGCCCGGTGCCCCGAGCCAAGCGGAACAGCATGGTCTCCACCGAATCCGACAGCGTATGCGCCGTGGCGATCCGATCACAGTCCAACGACTGAAAAAAGGCGTACCGCGCTTGCCGGGCATAGGCCTCTATGCCCATACCGGCAGCCTTGGCCTCTCCGGGTGCGTCGATTGCTTTTTCAAAATAAGACAAATGCTGCCGGGCGCAAAAATCCCGCACAAAGGCAGCGTCCGCCCGGGAGCTTTCGCCCCGAATGCCGTGCTCCACATGGGCAACGGTGATCTGCAGCTGCCACCGTTCCCTGCGGCTGAGCAGGTAGTGAAGCAATAACATGGAGTCCGCCCCACCGGACACAGCTGCCACCACCCGGTCCTCCGGGCACAGCATATTGTGTTCCGTTACCGTCCGGTCAATCCGGTCAAACAAATCAGAATGCATTGGCTGTCTTGTCCACCGCACGGAAGCGGGTGAATTCCTTATCAAAGGTCATCTCAATGGTGCCGGTAGCGCCGTGGCGGTTCTTGGCCACGATCAGCTCCGTATGGTTCTCGTCGATGTCGTCCTGCTTGTCCTCATCCACCTCGCTGCGATAGTAGTCCTCACGGTAGAGGAACATCACAATATCTGCGTCCTGCTCAATGGAGCCGGACTCTCGCAGGTCGGACAGCTGGGGCTTATGGCTCTTGCCTCGCCCCTCGGTACTACGGGCCAACTGGGCGCAGCAGATCACCGGGATCATCAGGTCCTTAGCCAACATTTTTTCAGCTGGCGGGTAATCTCGGACACCTCCTGCACACGGTTTTCCTTGCGGGTAGCGGATTTGATCAAGCCCAGATAGTCAATCATAATCACATCCACATCTTTCATGCGCCGCACCCGGGACTGATCTCCGGCACGGTGATAGAAGAAGTATCGTCTAAATACAACTCTACATCATTAAATTGACCGGCAGCATTGCCCAGGCGCACCCACTCGTCGTTGTCCAACTCGCCGGTACGCAGCTTATGGCTGGGCACACCGGCTGGGACGCCAGCAAACGCTCTGCCAGCTGCTCCTTGGTCATCTCCAAGCTAAAGAACACGCACTTTTTGCGCGCCATCATGGACACATTGGACGCCAGGTTCAGGGCAAAACTGGTCTTACCCATAGCCGGGCGGGCGCCGATCAGGATAAAGTCCGACTTATTCAAGCCGGTAATATAAGTATCCAGCAGACCGAAACCGGTGGGAATACCCTTATATTTTCTTTGTCCTCGCCGGTGAGTTTGCCCAAGCGGTCATACACGCCGTTGACGATCACCTCGCTGACCTTGGTGGGGCCGCCGGTGTCCTTACCCTGTCGAATATCATAGATCTTCTGCTCTGCCGCATCTAAGATAGAGGAAGCGTCGCCCTCACCGCTGGCCGCATCGTCCATGATCTCCCGAGCCGTTTGGATCAGGGTTCGAAGATAAAACTGCTCCTTCACGATCTTGGCATAGCTGGCTACATTGGCCGTAGAGGGCACACTGTTTGCCAGCTGCACCAGGTATTCCCTGCCGCCTGCCACATCGTAATGTCCCTCTTTGGCCAGCACATCGGCAATCAGTACCGGGTCAATATTGGCCTGGGAAGAGGTGTACATGGACAGCATGGCGCCAAAGATGGCTCGGTGTTGAGGCAGATAAAAGCTCTCTGCCTTCAGGTGCATCAGCACCTCCTCCATACAGCCGGAATTCAGCAGAATACAGCCCAGTACGCTCTGTTCCGCCTCTAAATTGTACGGCAGCGCCACGCCGCCGGTCGTTGTTGCTTCCGCCATTTTCATCACCGTTTTGTTGGTTTTTGGCTCTTACGCCTCGGTCACCTGTACAAGGATCTTTGCCGTAATCCCGGCATAGACTTTCACTTCTGCCTGTACGGTACCAAAAGTCTTAATGTCATCCATCACGATCTTGCGCTTGTCGATCTCCACGCCCAGATCCTTTTTTGATCTGCGCCGCCACATCCTTAGAGGTGACGGAGCCGAACAACTTGCCGTTGGCACCGGCCTTGGCTTTCAGCCGAAAGGTCTTGCCCTCCAGCTTCTGTGCGTCGGCGGTGGCTGCTTTCACTTCCTCGGCTTTATGGAACTTCTTGGCCGTTTCCTTAGAGTTAAACTCGTTCATAGCGGTGGCATTGGCCTCTACCGCCAACCCCTTGGGAAAGAGAAAGTTGCGGGCGTAGCCGTCCGAGGCATTTTACTAAATCGCCTTTTTTGCCCAGCGCTTTTACATCTTGTTTCAAAATGACTTTCATACGCTTCTCCTTAAATCTCCATCAAAATGGGCAGCACCATGGGGCTGCGCTTGGTCTTTTCATACATCAGGTGGGAGATTTCATCCCGCAGCTTGGACTTAACGGTGTTCCAGTCCCGACCCTTCACATCATAGTAATCGTAGATCACATGGCAAGCCAGGTCGCGGGCCTTGTTCATCAGGTCTTCGTTCTCCTTCACATAGACAACCCGCGGGACACTACATCCGGGCCGCTGACCACATCACCGGTCTCCGCGTCCAAAGTGGCCACCACAATGATAATGCCGTCCTGGGACAGATGCTTACGGTCGTTCAAAACAATATTGCCCACATCGCCCACACCCAAGCCGTCTACATACACTTCGCCGGCGGGCACAGTCTCGATCTGTTTCATCTCCGTCTTGCTTAGAGAGATTTTTTCACCAATATTGCCCAGGTAAATGTGCTTCATATCATAGCCCATGGACATAGCCAGGCCGGCGTGCTTTTGCAGGTGCTTTTGCTCGCCGTGCACGGGAATGAAATACTGGGGCTTAACAATGCCCATCATCAATTTCAGCTCTTCCTGACAGGCGTGGCCGCTGACATGCACCTCGTACATCTTTTCGTAGATCACCTCTACATTGTGCTTCATCAGCTCGTTGACCACATTGCCCACCATCTTCTCGTTGCCCGGTATGGGCGTGGCGGAAATGATCACATAGTCGTTGGGACCGATATTCACCTTGCGGTGCTCACCAAAGGCAATCCGAGTCAAGGCGGACATAGGCTCGCCCTGGCTACCGGTGGTAATAATCACCAGTTTATCGTCCGGGTAACGCTTAATGGCGTCAATGGGAATGAGAATATTCTCCGGCACATTCAGGTAACCCAGATCCTGGCCCACCTGAACCAAGTTTTCCAAGCTACGGCCGGTCACGGCCACCTTACGCCCTCTGGACTGGGCCACATCAATAATCTGCTGTACGCGGTGGATATTGGAAGCAAAGGTCGCCACCACAATGCGCTTATTGTGTGCCTTGCGGAACAGCTGCTCAAAGCTCTCGCCAACCTTGCGCTCGCTCATGGTATAGCCGGGGCGCTCTGCATTTGTGGAATCGGAAAGCAGTGCCAAAACGCCCTTTTTGCCATACTCGGCGAAGCGAGCCAGATCGATCATATCTCCGTCTACCGGGGTGGTGTCAATCTTAAAGTCGCCGGTTTGGATAATCACGCCTGCCGGGCAGCGGATGGCAAGACCTACTGCGTCCGGAATGGAGTGGTTCACATGGATAAATTCAATATTAAAGGCACCCAGAGTGATGTTGTCCCGGGGGCGAATTTCCACCAGCTTGGCCTTGTTCAGCAGGCCGTGCTCCTTGAGCTTGCCCTGGATCAGGCCGATGGTCAGCTTGGTGGCATAGATGGGCACATTGATCCGCTTAAGCAGGAATGCCAGGCCGCCGATATGATCCTCGTGGCCGTGGGTCACCAATACGCCCTTGATTTTATGTCTGTTTTTTTCTACATAGGTAAAATCCGGGATCACCAAGTCCACGCCCGGCAGATCCGATGTAGGGAATGCCAGACCGCAGTCCACAATGAACATATCGTCCTTGTATTCATAAAGCGTCATGTTCTTGCCGATCTCATTCATACCGCCTAAAATGCAATATGAACAGACTCCTCCGGCTTTTCTGCCGCGGAGCGCCTTTCTTTACCGGTCTGCGGTATGTGTAGCGCTTCTTGGAATTCCGTTTTCCGGAAGCAGCCTTACCGTCAGACTTATTCTGATTGATCATTTGATTTGATTCCTCCTGTTAAATATAGTTTTCCGAACATCACAAATTGCATATATCATAAAATAAATAACGGCAAATGTCAAGTGGCCCCGGACCGGTG
>ENA-OQBU01000301-OQBU01000301.1-human-gut-metagenome-genome-assembly--contig:-NODE-301-length-11149-cov-2.710125_pt1 | contig 11149 bp, 14 predicted proteins | sample MGYA00242492_ERZ504566 | MGnify/ENA primary metagenome ERZ504566 (study PRJEB26092, sample SAMD00036261) | human gut metagenome | host: Homo sapiens | study: EMG produced TPA metagenomics assembly of...
GTCGGCGATGTCTTTTGGTGAAATAGAAGTGCTGGGATTGCCGTTGGTGAGCAGCGCTTCGGCCTTCTGCACGGTGTTTTGCGGCACGACCATGAGGTCGGCGCCCAGGCGCTTTTCCCATACTGGTCATGCCAGTGTTGAGGTTCATGGTCAGCATGGTGCCGCCGAAGAATGTCAGCGCGAGGATGGTGACGACGGCGAGCAGTGCGCCGGTGCGGAACGGCTTGCGTTTGAGGTTTTCAATCGGAAGGCCGCGCAATGCGATATGGGATGGCACGATGAATCCTTATGTTGCTTATAGTGCGGTTGCAATAAGCGAGGCCGGAGTCCAGCGTTCGGAATGGCTGGGCTCCGGCCGTCTGCTCGATCAGTTGCGCTTGGCGGCGCGAGAGTCGAGCCAGATGGCGATGGCCGCGAACACGATGGTGAGCACGCCGAGCACGATGAGCGTGGGCAGCATAACCATGCGACAGTGCATCATCGCGCCCTTGCAGATGCCGATCAGAAAGGTGGGTACGGCGAGTAGTAGCAGGGCGTCGGCTGCGGCGGCGATATTGAGGCCGATGCGAATCTGCGGGGCGACGAACAAAGCCACGACGCCGAACACGAGGATGACGACGCCCGATGCCGGTGGCCGCCTGCTGCGAGTAGTGGCAGCACCCGGCATGTCATGGCCGGTGCAGGCGTGCGCAAAGGTCTGGGGCGCGATGGTGATCAGCGCGCCGAACAGAATATTGGGCACGGATGCAAACAGCTTGTTCTTCATAACTACTTTTTCCTCTCCCCTGTTCCCAGGCTCGTAGGCACAACCTCCGCATTATGCCCACACTGTGATGAAGAACACAAGTCTTGTTTTTGCGAATTTATTTGGTATATAACTCAGCCCCTCGTCAGAGGGGCCAATTTATCTACAACTTCTCAATCGGCGCTACGCGGAGCATGAGGCGTTTGACGCCCGGCGGAGCCGAAGTCCACGGTGATTACCGAATTGCGGCCCTTGTCTTGTGCGTCGGTGACCTTGCCGAGACCGTACTGGTCGTGGCTGATCATGTCGCCCACGGCGAAGTCGGCGATATTCAGGCCATTGTCCTTGGTGAGCTTCGAGCTAGGCACGGCAGAGCCGGTCGAATCGGATTTCGGTGCGGTACGGCGCGTGGTGACCTTGCCGCCACGGGTGCCACCATATGAACCGGACGAAGAACCGGAACGGGAACGCGACCCGTAGGACGACCTCGAACCGGAGCCTGAAGAACCATAGGACGAACCCGAACGGGAGCGGGAACATAGGAGGACGAGCCGGAGCGGGAACCATACGACGATGAACGGGAACCATACGACGAAGAGCCGGAACCCGAGCCATACGACGACCCATACCGCGACCGCGACCCATAGGACGAACCCGAACCGGACGAACCACGCGAGCCGAACGTCGACGACCCGCCAAACGCGGCGCCGCCGAAATCGTCATCATCCCAGCCGCCCAAATCGTCGGCGAATCCATCGGTCTCCCAGCTGGCGCGCATACGCTCCACGCCGGCTTCACGGCGTTTCCAATCAATCAGCGAATCCGGAATCTCGTCGAGGAACTGGCTGGGCATCATATCGGCGGCCTGGCCCCACTGGGAGCGGACGGCGGCGCGCGTGACATACAGTCGCTGCTTGGCGCGCGTGATGCCCACATAGGCGAGTCGGCGTTCCTCCTGCAGTTCAGTGGTGTCTCCATCGAACGCGAATGCGGGAAGGTGCCCTGTTCCATGCCGGTCAGGAACACCACCGGGTATTCGAGGCCCTTGGCGGTGTGCAAGGTCATAAGCGTCACCTTGCCGGAGTCCTCCGCCTCGCCGGGTAGTTGGTCGGAGTCGGCCACAAGCGCGGTGGTCTCCAGGAATGCGGACAACGTGGCGTCAGGCGTGTTCTGTTCGAATTCGGCGGCAGTGGACTGCAGCTGGGAGAGGTTCTCCAGACGGGAGGCGTCCTGCGGGTCCACGGATTTCTCGAGTTCGGCCCTTAAGCCCGACTTCTCCAATACTTCGGCCACGATCTCGCTGGGCTTGGAGTCGTGCGCGCGCGTGAACTGCGAGAGCGCGCCCATCAGATCGCGGAATGCTCGTAGCGAGGTGGCGGTGCGTGTCGGCACCTCGATCTCATCCAAGTGCATGAGTGCGTAGAAGAAGCTGGTGCCATGCTCGCGCGCGTAGGCGAGCAGCACGCCTTCGGCGCGGTCGCCAAGCCCACGCTTGGGCACGTTGAGAATACGGCGTAGATTCACATCGTCGTCCGGATTGACGAGCGCCTGCAAATAGGCCAGCGCATCCTTGATTTCGCGACGTTCGTAGAACTTGGTGCCGCCGACGAGCTGATACGGCTGATTCGTGTTGATCAGCGCCTCTTCGAGCGAGCGGGATTGGGCGTTGGCGCGGTACATGATCGCCATGTCGGAGTAGGCGATGCCCGCTTCGGCGTGCAGGCGCGCGATTTCGGTGGCCACCCACTGGGCCTCCTGCTGGGCGTTGTCCGCCGCGTAGCCGACGATCGGCTCGCCCTTGCCGAGCGCGGTCCACAGTTTCTTGGGCTTGCGGCCCTCGTTGTTGCTGATCACCGCGTTGGCCGCATCCAGAATGGTCTGCGTCGAACGATAGTTCTGTTCGAGCATGATGGTCTTGGCGTTCGGGAAGTCCTGCTCGAAGTCCTGAATGTTGCGGATGTCGGCACCACGGAACGCGTAGATGGACTGGTCGGAATCGCCCACCACGGTGATCCAGGCGGGGCCGGACTTGCCGGCGTAGGCGCGCCGGGATGGCCTTCTCCCCCGTGTCCACGCCGGCCAGCTCGCGCACGAGCACGTACTGGGCGTGGTTGGTGTCCTGATACTCGTCGACCAGAATGTAACGGAAGCGGTGATGGTAGTACTCGGCGACGGCCGGGTCAGTGCGCAGCAACTCGACCGTGCGGCCGATCAGATCGTCGAAGTCGACGGCGTTGGCCAGGGCCAAGCGATGCTCGTATTCGGCATAGATCACCGCGTAGATGGCTTCAAGGTCGCCCACCGTGCCGAACTGGTAGCCGCGCTGGCCGGGCGTGAAGTCGGGCGCGTGAACGGCGAGGTTTTCCTTCCAACCGGTCAGATTGTTCTTGAGGTCGGAGATATGGCCGAGAATCGAGCGTGGAGTGTAGCGCTTGATGTCGAGGTTGAATTCGGTGGCGATGATTTTGACGAGTCGCTCGGAGTCGGCGGAATCGTAGATGGAGAAGCCGGACTTGAGTCCGATGGACTTGCCGTCGCGCCTCAGAATGCGCACGCAGGCGGAGTGGAAGGTGGAGACCCACATGCGCTGGGCCACCGGGCCGATCAGCGAGCCGAGTCTTTCGCGCATTTCGGCGGCGGCCTTGTTGGTGAAGGTGATGGCTAGAATCTGGCTCGGCCATGCGCCGAACTGGCTCAAGATCCAGGCGATGCGGCGGGTCAGCACGCGGGTTTTGCCGGAGCCTGCACCGGCTCCGATCAGCAGCGCCTGACCGCGGTATTGCACGGCTTCCGCCTGCTGCGGGTTCAGGTCGCCCACGAGTTCCTGTGCGCTGCGTGCGATGACTTCCGGCTCGTCGTACACTGTTGCCTCCCTTTGAATCGCGACATTCATGTTTACCACATGCACGGGTCAGCGCAGGACAACGTACACTTACGAGTATCCATATCATTCACTGACATACAACAATGGGAGGTTCAATGCAGGAACTTGAGGAGCGAATCCAAAGCGAGGGAACGGTGAAGGCGGGTAATGTGCTCAAGGTGGACGCGTTTTCTGAACCACCAGTGCGACGTACGCCTGTTCGACCGCATGGGTTCGGCATGGGCCGCTCATTTCGCCGGCAAGCACATCACCAAGATTCTGACCATCGAGGCGTCCGGCATCGGCATTGCGTGTGTGGCGGCCCAGCATTTCGGCAATGTGCCGGTGGTGTTCGCCAAGAAGGCGCAGTCCATCAACCTTGACGGCGACCAGTACACCACCACGGTCTATTCCTTCACCAAGCAGAAGGAGTTCCCGGTGATCGTGGCCAAGAAGTATCTGAACGCCGGCGACCATGTGCTGCTTATTGACGATTTCTGGCCAACGGCAAGGCGTTGCGCGGTCTGATCGATCTGTGCGAAGCAGCCGGTGCCACGGTCGAGGGCATTGGCATCGCCGTGGAGAAGGGCTTTCCAGGGCGGCGGTGACGCGCTGCGCGCTGAAGGCTACGATGTGGATTCGCTGGCCATCGTCGAGTCCATGAATCCCGAGACCGGCGAAATCACATTTAGGCACTGAGCACATTGGCTGCTCCCGCCGGCGGGAGCAACAGAGAGAAGAAGAGAATCATGTCAGAGAAGAAAACCAATCATTCCGTATCCTTTGAGGCGTTGTCTTCGCTGGACGCGCCAGTATCCTTCTGGAAGGGCATTCCGTTCGGCCTGCAGCACGTCATGGCCATGTTCGTGGCGAACCTCGCCCCGATCTTCATCGTCGCCTCGGCCGCGAAGATGACCCCGGCCCAATCGGCCACCATCATCCAGTCCGGCCTGCTGGTTGCGGGCCTGGGCACTTGCCTGCAACTGTACGGCGCGTGGCTCATCGGCTCGCGACTTCCGATGGTCACCGGCATCTCCTTCACCTACGTGGCGGCCGCGTGGCGATCTGCGCGGACAAGGGCTATGGCGCGGTGGTCGGCGCGGTAATGGTCGGCGGTCTGCTGGAACTTGTGCTGGGTTTGACGGCCAAGTATTGGCGTCGGTTCGTGCCGCCCATCGTCTCCGCCATCGTGGTCACGTCGATCGGCTTCTCGCTGCTCAACGTGGGTGCCACGAGCTTCGGCGGCGGCAGCGGAGCCAAGGACTTCGGTTCCTGGCAGAACCTGACGCTCGGGCTTATATCTTTGGTTGCCTGCCTGGCGTTCCAGCTGTTGATGAAGGGCACGGCCAAGCAGCTGTCCGTGCTGTTCGGTCTGGTGGTCGGCTATGTGGCGGCTATCTGCATGGGCAAGGTCGATTTCTCCGGTTTCCAGAACCTCGCCATCGTGTCCGTGCCGCAGTTCATGCCGTTCAAGCCTGAGTTCGACTGGGGCTCGATCATCTCCATCGGTCTGCTCTACGTCGTCTCCTCGGTCGAGGTGCTGGGTGACACCGCCGCGCTGACCAAGGTGGGCCTGAACCGTACGCCCACCGAACGCGAGACCGCGGGCGCCATCGCCGGCGACGGCCTGATCTCCACCGTATCCGGCCTGTTCGGCTGTCTGCCGCTGACCTCGTTCGCACAGAACATCGGATTGGTGGCCATGACCAAGGTCGTCAACCGCAAGGTGATTCTCTCCGGCGGACTGATTCTGGTGCTGGCGAGCTTCGTGCCGGCCATCGCCGAGGTGTTCAACTCGCTGCCGCAGGCGGTGCTCGGCGGCTGCACGATCATGATGTTCGGCAACATCATTCTTTCGGGCTTCCAGATGATTGCCGAGGCGGGCTTCACGCAGCGCAACATCACGATTGCGGCGCTTTCGCTGACCATCGGCATCGGCTTCACCCAGGTGAGCGACATCTTCACGCAGTTCCCGGCACTGTTCCAACAAATCTTCGCCTCGAACTGCATCGCCGTGGCGTTCGTGGTGGCCGTGATCCTGAACACCGTGCTGCCCAGCGAGGAGCACTTCCTCTCTGCGCCCAAGGAGGCACCGGCCGCGGACGCCGAGTGATAACAACGCAACATATCAGCTGCGCATAATCACATGATGATGCCCTATCGTCTTGCAGGATGATAGGGCATCATTGATTTTGGGAGAGACTACAAGTTGAACCATGAGTTCGAGCCGGTGGCGTGTCGATCAATCGTCATCTTCCCATTCGAGGATGTCTCCGGGTTGGCAGTCGAGTGCCTTGCAGATGGCGTCCAACGTGGTGAAGCGGACGGCTTTGGCACGTCCGTTCTTCAGAATGGACACGTGGCGGGAGTGATGCCAATTTGTTCGGCGAGCTCGCCGACGCAATCTTGCGTTTGGCCATCATGACGTCGAGATTGATGCGAATCGTCATCTCAAATCACCTGCTCGAGTTCGCGCCCGAGCCGGACAAGGAGAACAGTTTCCATACGGCCACGAACGCCGCTTCGATGCAGAACAGGAACAGCACGCCCATAATGAGATATGGCCAGTGCATCGACGTCTGGCTCGGGTAGAGGCCGGCCAGCGCGCCGCTCAATCCCGGTACGGCGAATAGTTGGCCCCATAGGCAGGCCAGCCAGACCAGAATCACGATGGCTTTCAACGCGAGCAACACCCATCGGTTCATGTAGTTTTTCATAGCCCGGTCCTTTCAGGTGCCGACGTTTTTTTGGCGACACCGCGAACATCGATATGACTATATCGAAAAACGATATACCTTGCAAGGCGTATTGCGTCAACCGGCATTGGTCGCTCGTATACATATAGGCTTCGGCAGACTGTCAGCAGACCGTCAGCTCAACGGAGCGAACGCCATATGAGCCACCCATTCGCGCACGAGCGTGATGACGGCTTCGGGTTGGTCGATGTGCGCGTTGTGACCGGCATTGTCCAGCGTCACGAAGGTGGCGTTGGGATAGTGCGGCAACAGGGCTTGCTGATCTTCGTATCCGACGATCTGGTCTGCTTGCCGGTGACGATGAGCACCGGACCGCATATGTGCCGAGCATTCCTCGGGATTATCGGCCAGCCAATAGCGCTGATCCAGTCGTTCGCATGCCGCACGGTCGCACAACGCCACGCCGGGCAGGATGAACCGTTGGTAGCGTCGCCACGCGTCGAATGACTGGTTGACGCCCATGGTAATGAAATCGAACACCTGTTCCTGCGGCAAGGAGTGCGTCAGCTTGGGATTGGGCTGTGCAACCACATGTTCGGCCACATGCCGGCCGGCATGCTGCGGGTCCACGACCGGCGCGATCAATACCATACCGGCCACTCGGCGAGGTTCGCGCGCCAATACTTCGCGGACAAGCGCACCGCCCATCGAGTTGCCGACCATGGCGAATGGAGCCGCTTTACCGACAAGACCGTCAATGGCCGTTTGCAGCCAATCCGCCATTTCCGGCAGCCCGCAGGCATGCTCGGGCAATGCCGGCGTACGGCCGAAACCGGGCAGATCCAGATATATACGGCGAATTGAATCATTGCCGTCAAAACGCCTTGTCGAGCATCATCAGCGAACGATGGTCCACACCCATGCCATGCACGAACACGACGGGCAATCCATCATCATTGCCCTCAATCGCGCAGTACGGCTGCAATTGCGCCATGTGTTCCTCTCCTTCAACCCGGTACAAATCGCCTTTCACACAATAGCGGCAGCAGCTCCCTTGGTGTCGGAGCAATCCCGACCGCCATTCTCGGTTTCGAGGGGCTGATTTGCGCGGATGTCATGAAGCGTGAAGACTTGTCACAAAGTCGCGTGATGACGCAGCCGCCGTTCAGGTGGATATGCCACGCTGTCATGATGACGGCCGAGCCGGAACACGGCAAATCCCGCATGCTGCATAGGCCAGCCGGTCACGGTCAGCCATGACACCGAAATATTGGAGGCGCAATGGGACAACAGGTGCGGTACGGCAGACGCCGCTCCCATGGCGCGGGCGCGCTGATTGCAGCCGTCATACTTGTTGTTGCGGCGCTGATCGCGGCATGGACGCTGCTGCCACGGCTATTCACGCCTCGCGAGACCGCGCGCACGGCCGAGGAAGCATATTGCGCGGCGGTGTCGTCCGACGGAGCCCGCCGCACCTTGACGCCTGATCAGGCGCAGAACGCGGCGCTGATTGCGAACATCGCCGTCACGCGCGGACTGCCGGATCACGCGGCGACGGTGGCCATCGCCACGGCCATGCAGGAGTCGAGGCTGACGAATCTGGACTACGGCGACTTGGATTCGCTCGGCCTGTTCCAACAGCGGCCCAGCCAAGGCTGGGGCACGGCGGAGCAGGTGTCCGACATGACCTATGCGACAAACATCTTCTACGATCATCTGCTGCAGGTGCCGGATTGGGAGACGATTCCGGTGGAGGACGCCGCGCAGGAGGTGCAGCGCTCAGGCTACCCGGAACTATATGCCGCATGGGATGCGATGGCACGCGCTTGGGCCTCGGGGCTGACCGGTGAACGGTCGGCGGGCGTCACGTGCGCGTTGGAGCCAGCAACCTCCTCGGACGCGGACGGGTTGGTTGCCGCCATAGGAGGTACACTGCCGAATGTCAATGTCTCGGTTGTGCCCCCAAATGGCAAAACCGGCACGAACAACGGCGCTGCGACCAATACGGCCAGCACAACGTTGACGATCACGCTGCCGGACGGCCTGTCCGCCGACAACCGCACTCGACTTTGCTGGCAGACGGCAGGCTGGCTGGTCACGCATGCACGTCAATACGGCATTGACGCACTGCACGCGGACGGCATGGATTGGAACCGCAAAGCCGGCACATGGATCGGCACCGAAACCGCCGAGCAGACCATCACCTTCACGCTTGCGTGATGTGACCTATACCGCCGTTGCGACCACAAATCCGACTGGTTGGAGCCTACGCCGTCGATGCCGCCTGAGGCACGATACGGATATGTTTTTACTCGTTCGAATGAGCCCAATCCACGACGGCTTCGATGTTATTGCCATCCGGGTCCAGCACGAATGCGGAGTAATAGCCGGGATGGTACGGGCGCGGACCGGGAGCGCCGTTGTCTCGGCCGCCGGCGGCGAGCGCGGCTGCATGAACGCCTGCACGGCTTGCTGACTGTCAGCCAAGAACGCGATGTGTGTGACCGGCGTGACCGGCGAAGCCTCCGCCTCCAGCCCTTCAATCGGTGACACGTAGAAATCGGAGTGCAGGGTTCCGTCATCCACGCCGAATCCGAGCGTAGGCTCATGATGCGCCTTGACGATATAGCCGAGCGGTGCGAGCGCCTGTTTGTAGAATGTGATGCTACGGTCGATGTCTTTCACGTGCAACGTCAGATGGTCCAGCATGGTCTTGGTCGCCCTCCCCTAGTTCTTGTATTCGATTGCTGCTTGCAGTGTAAGCCCGAACGTTTCCCACAGGCCGCGCATGGCTATGATGAGAGCAATCGCACGTCGAGTTCGAGCAATATTCAAAACGAATCCAAGGCAATAAGGGGAATGACGATGACCAAGGCACTGATTGTGGTGGATGTGCAGCCGACGTTCTGTGAAAGCGGCGAACTGGGTGTCGCAGGCGGCAACGCGGTCGCCGAGCGGATTGCCGATTATGTGAACGCGCATCGCAGCGAGTACGCGTATATCGCAACCACGCAGGACTGGCATATCGAGCCGGGCGCGCACTGGTCGGCGGAGCCGGATTTCGTGGACACGTGGCCGAAGCATGGTGCGGCCGGCACGCTGAACGCCGAATTGCATCCGGCGATCAAGGCGCTGAATATCGAGCATCATTTCAAGAAGGGCCAGTATTCGGCGGCATATTCCGGTTTTGAGGGTATCGAGGACAATACCGACCGTATCCAGACCCGCGAGGAGGTCGAGGCCGAGCAATCCGCCGGCAAGACGCTGGCCAACGCGCTGAAGGCCGCCGGCGTGAGTCGCGTGGATGTGGTGGGCATCGCCGAATCGCATTGTGTCAAGGACACCGCGCTCGATGCCAAGAAGCTCGGCTTCGAGGTCACCGTGTTCGAGGATCTGACCGTGCCGGTCAGCGAGGAACTTGGTGTTGCGGCCCGCAAGCAGATGGCTGCGGGCGGCATCACATTGGCTGAGTCCCGCTGATCGGGCCGGATATACCCAGAGCGAAGCACACAGCCGTAGCATCAATCACGCGCAAGATTCCCACGCCACCCAACATAGCCCGCCCGCCTCGACCGGCCGATATCATCGGCGAACACGCGGAACCGAACCCTACATCGACGTTCGTTTCGTCTGGTTTGGCCCATGAATTCTGCATGAATTGGGGTGAACTGGCGGGGCTGGAGGCGAGCGGGCGGCGGATTATGGGGCACAATGGTTTCAAGGAGGCCGCCATGGTCGATGACTATACTGCCAAATGACTGAGCTGATCGAACTCATGCGTCTGATCGGCAACGATACGCAACAGTGCGAGGTCAAGGAATGCAAGCGCAAGATCTCCTCGACCATCACCGATACGCTGTCCGCGTTCTCCAATGGCTCCGGCGGCTGGATTATCCTGGGCCTGTCCGAAAAGAACGGGTTCACGCCGGTCGAGGGATTCGACGCGCGCGCATGCAGGAGGCGCTGAGCCAGGCGTGCGAGAAGATGACGCCGGTGGTGCGGCCCGTGATCGTCACCTGCCCGTTCGAAGGCGCGAATCTGGTGTTCGCGCGCATCGACGAGATGCTGCCGCGCGACAAGCCCTGCTTCACCACCGCGCTCGGACCGCACGGCGGCTCGTTCATCCGTACCGGCGACGGCGACCGGCGCATGACCTCCTATGAGGTCGACCGGCTCATCGAGGAGCATCTGCAGCCCACATACGATCTGGATATCGTGCCCGACGCCACGACCGATGACCTCGACCCGCAGCTTGTTGCCGGACTGTTGGCACGCGTGCGCGAACAGCATCCGCGCGTGTTCGCCGACCGAGACGGCATCGATGTGCTGCTGGATCTGCAGGTGTTGCGCCATGATGATTCCGACGAGTCGGAGGTCGGCGGAATCCTGCGCCCCACCTTGGCCGGACTGCTGGCGTTGGGCCGCTATCCGCAGAAGTTCTATCCGCGGCTCGGCATTTCGATTGCCGTGTTTCCGGGGACGAGCCGGGACGATGTGTTCCGGGGTGACGAACGATTGGTCGCCTCGAAGTCGGTGGTCGGTTCGATTCCGGTGATGATCGACGATGCGGTCGACTCGTTGATGCGTTGGATTGGCGCGAAGAAGCCCGACTATCCGCCGCTCGTGTTGCGCGAGGCGATTGCGAACGCGCTCACCCACCGTGATTATTCGCCCGATGCGCGCGGCACGCAGGTGCATATCAGCGTGTTCACCGATCGCATCGAGATCACCAATCCGGGTGGCCTGTACGGCATGGTGACACATGATGTGCTGGCGAGCCCTCATCCGGTGACGGGCGCGCCGTTCGTCTCCACCCGAAACCAGTTCCTGTTCACGCTGCTGGAG
>ENA-OQBU01000302-OQBU01000302.1-human-gut-metagenome-genome-assembly--contig:-NODE-302-length-11142-cov-3.368679_pt1 | contig 11142 bp, 9 predicted proteins | sample MGYA00242492_ERZ504566 | MGnify/ENA primary metagenome ERZ504566 (study PRJEB26092, sample SAMD00036261) | human gut metagenome | host: Homo sapiens | study: EMG produced TPA metagenomics assembly of...
AGTGACTGGCCGGCCGCGGCTCGCCCCGAGACTGGGTGGGAGACTGCGGCGCGGTTCGGATTCAGCCGAAACCGGCCGGGTTTACTTGCCAGAGCCGGTGGCGATGCCGGCGATGAACTGCTTCTGGAACACCAGGTAGGCGATGACCACCGGGATGATGGTCACGGAGGTGGCGGCGAACAGTCCGCCGTAATCGGTGCCGTACTGGCCGGAGAACATCTTGATGCCCACCGACAACAGCTGCTTGTCGTCATCGGCGATCATGAGGAACGGCCAGAGGTAGTCCTCCCAGTTCCACAGGAAGGTGAAGATGGCGAGCGCGGCGATGGAATTGCGGCTCATCGGCAGCACCACCTGGTGGAAGATGCGCCAGTCGCTGGCGCCGTCGAGGCGGGCGGCGTGCGGGCGGAGCAGGGCATCCTCGGAGTTGTGGACGTTGAACAGCACGGGGGCGTTCTTGTTGCCCTTGCGCGAGAGCGGGGTCTTGACCCAGTAGTCGCTCCAAGCCACCTGCGAGATCTTGAAGGTGACGTTCGGGTGGATCTTCTCGTACTCGCGGAGCATGGAGATCACCGGGTCAGTGCTTTCGTCGCCCCAGGACCAGTAGCCCAGTTCGATGGGCTGGCCGTCGTTGACCAAGTGGTTGGGGTCGTAGGTGATGGTGTCGCCCATGACGGCCAGGCCCTTGTCGGCCTGGGTGTCGACGACGCCTGACGAACCGCTCGAACTGCAACCGGTTGCAAGTGCCATAATGCTCACGGTTGCAGTCAGCGCGGCGAGGGATTTCTTGATCTTCATTATCTCCCTTACTTCCTCGCAAGCTCTAAGTGAACACGGTTCAGTATACGGGTGTCGAACTAGTTCGGCAACCCGGCTTTCTCAGCCATGCAAACCGTTACATTTGCAACCTGTTACATTCCAAAGCTATTGAGACCATATTGGTCTATATTTTCGGCGTGTCGCAATATCGCAACCCATTGCACTATGACTGTCGTAAAACGTACTGCAATGATTTACAATGAAGAGAAGTTTGTCACACCGTCAACTTTGAAAAACCGGGAGGGGCCATGAAAGCCAGCATCGAGGACGTCGCCAGGCAAGCAGGCGTCTCCACCGCCACGGTCTCCCGCGCGTTCTCCCGCCCTGACATGGTCTCCGCCAAAACGCGCGCCAAGGTGATGGAGGCCGCCCAACAACTCGACTTCTCGGTATCCCGCATGGCCGGCATCCTCAAATCGGGCCGCTCCCACCGCGTGGCGCTGCTGGTGGGCAGCAGCAAGCTCGACTGGTTCACCTCGCGCATCATCGAAGGCCTCAACGAAGTGCTGCGATCGGCCGGCTACGATCTGGTCATCCAACCGATCGGCGACGCGGGCGCGCGCGAGGAGTTCTTCGACGAACTGCCGGTGCGCGGCAACGCGGACGCGGTCATCGTCTCGTCGTTCGCCATCACCCCGGCCGAAATCAGGCGACTCAACACCACGCGGATCCCGCTCATCGGCATCAACACGGCCTCGCAAGGGTTCACCGCCTCCGTGGGCATCGACGACAAGGCCGGCATCCGGCTGATCGTGCGCCATCTGACCACGCTCGGCCACCGCAACCTGTTGTATTTGTACGAGACGTTCGATGCCACGATGGGCTTCAGCTCGCACAACCGCGTCACCGGATTCCTGGAGGCGTGCAGCGAACTGGACGGCGTGACCGGCCAGACGATGGACATGCAGGCCGGCGACGATCCGGTCGACGCCGCCCTCACCGCGCTGCTCGCGCGCGACGACGCCCCGACTGCCCTGTGCTTCCATCAGGATTCGCTGGCGATTCCGCTGTTCTTCCGCCTGCGCCAATGCGGCATGGCGATTCCGACCGACCTGTCCGTCACCGGATTCGACAACAGCACGTTCTCGGGCGAGGTGGGGCTGACCACCGTGCGCCAGAAGCCGTACGACATGGCCGTCGCCGCCGCGCGCAAGGCCCTGGACCTTATCGAGGGGCGCACCCTGGACCAGCCGCACGAGATCTTCCCCCGTGCAACTGCTGGTACGCGACTCCACCGCCGCGCCGCGGGTGCGCGGCTGAGCGGGGCCGAATCAGTCGTTATTCGGGCCGCTGTTGTCGGACTGGGCTTTGCCGTTCCTGCGAGCTATCGCCATGAACGTGACGCCGACGATGACGGGCAGGAGTATGGCGGCGAGCGTTGCGGCGCGGCGGATGGCATCGGACGTTGCCTTTCCGGACTTGGCGTCGCCTGACTTGGCGGACGCTGCGGAATCGGCGGACTTGGCGGCGGTGTCATCGCCTTATGCGGTGTTTCGCCGGTGAACCAGGCGGGATCGGACGGATCGTATTTCCGGGTGCCGGCCCAGTTTGCGGGCGTCGCGCCGGCGTATAGGGCGACGGCCGAGCCCTTGGCCACGGTGGCGGTGAAGGTGCCGGCCACGGCGTTGCGGAAGCCGATCATGCCGCGGATGGCGGTCCAGCGTTGCGCGCAGTGCCAGGTGCCGGCGGTTTCGATGCCGTCGGTCGGACAGGTCATGTCCGGCACGGAGGTGCGGGTGGCGCCGGGAGCGCCGTCGTCGACGCCCGGCGTAGTAGTAGCCGGAGAAGATGTGCGGCTGGCCGTAATCGTAGGCGAGCATGAAGGCGTTGGCGAGCAGGTAGCTGGTGCCGTCACGGGTGGTGAGCGAGGAGCCGTTGCGCTCGGTGTCCCAGTTGGTCACCCATACGGCCGCCTTATCGGAAATCCACCCAGGTCGGTCCGCCGATGGCGTCCAGGCCATCCGAACGAATCGATGCAGGCCGGCTTCGACATGGACCTCTACCTCGACTGGCGCCGGGACGGCCACCCGAACGGCTACAACCTGTTGCTGCGCAATACCGACACGCCTATGGAGCACGAAGGCGATTCCAGTTATTTCAACGCCGATTCAGGTGCCTCAATCGCCTCATTCCTCACGGAATACCTGCCGGACGAGCTCTCTTCCGACGCCGACGTGCTGCTCAGTCTTAGTGAACCGGCCGTGAGCGGCGGGCAGCTGACGCTCTCCCCGCAATCGTTCGTCGTGTTTGGTTAAACCCGTTCGACCTCACCTCCGCCGGCGAGGCTGTCGGCAAAGTCGACTGGGGATAGTCAACGGGCCATCACGACAAACACCAACACCTCTAGCCTCGTCCAACTCACCGAATGTATTGCAATCGTTGTCAATATGAGTTACGGTAGAGGCAGAACAGCTCGAACATTGGTCTGTCAGGTTGCCGGAACCTCAACGCAGAGCGGCCCTCGAACAGCAATGCAAACGACTAGCAGTACCCGATTTGCAAGCAAGGAGTCATCATGACCGACGCATACGGCAACGACGCAGCAACCAGCACCGGCACCATCGCAGACACCACCAACAACGCCGCTTCCGGTGCCCCGCAGCGCGCGGAAAGCACGGAACGACTCGCCCGCCCGCTCATCAAGCTCGCCAAAGCCTGCGGACTTGCCACCTCATTCATCGACCAGCTCGGCACCTACACCGAAATCAGCGACGCGGCCTTGGTCGCCGTACTCAAGGCCCTCGACGTGGACGCATCCAGCGACGAGGCCATCGTACGCTCCATGACCCAACTTGAGGTGGAAAACAGCAAACGTTTGCTCCCCTCCACCATCGTCGCCACCACCGGCAAACCGACCGGCATCACCCTGAACTGCTCGTCGGACGCGGACATCACCGCCTCCATCGAACTGGAGGACGGCACCGCGTTTGGCCACTTTGCCCTGCTGCCGAACCTCAATTCCGGCAAGCCGGACTTGACCATCGCACCCGACCTGCCGATGGGTTACCACACGCTGACCGTCACGGTTGACGGGCGCGAGGGCAAGGCGGCCATCATCGCCGCCCCCGCGCGCATTCCCGTGCCGGAGGCGGTCGCCGAGCACCAGCGGTGGGGCTGGATGACGCAGATGTATTCCGTGCGGTCCCGCGAATCGTGGGGCATCGGCGATTACGGCGATCTGAAGCGTCTTTTGGCAGATGCCGCCGAGAAGTCCAAGGCCGACTTCATGCTCATCAATCCGATTCACGCCGGCGCGCCGATTCCGCCGCTTGAGCCATCGCCGTATCTACCGGAATCGCGCCGATTCCTCAACGTGACGTACATCCGGCCGCAGGATATCCCCGAATATGCCACACTGCCGGCCGACGTGCGCGCGCAGGTGGATGCGCTGCATGATTCGGTGGCCGCGCGCAACGACGAATCGACCCCGATGGACATCAACGCGGCGTGGGAGGCCAAGCGCCCGGCGCTGCGCCTGATCTTCGAAGCGGGCCGCAACAACAAGCGCGAGCTCGAATTCGAGCATTTCAAGACCACCGCCGGCCCGGACCTCGATTCCTTCGCCACATGGTGCCTGTGCTTCGAGGTATGGGGCGCGCCGTGGGGCGAGAACCGTTGGTTCTTCGAGAAGACCATCGACGACCCGGCCGTGCGCCAGCTCGTCGAGGAGCACCACGACCTGTTCGAGTTCAACCGCTGGCTGCAGTGGATCGCTGCCGAGCAGGTGAACGCCGCGCAGCAGGAGGCGCTGGACCACGGCATGACGCTGGGGCTGATGCAGGACATGGCCGTGGGCGTGCACGGGCTCGGCGCGGATGCCTGGGCCAATCCGGAACGCTTCGCCTCAGGTGGCGTCACGGTCGGCTGCCCGCCGGACTTCTATAACCAGCAGGGCCAGGATTGGGGCCAGCCACCGTTCAACCCGCGCTACCTGGAGGCCACCGGCTACCAGGTGTACCGCGAGATGGTGCATTCGATGTACGAGCACGCGGGCGCGGTGCGCATCGACCATGTGCTGGGCTTGTTCCGCCTGTGGTGGATTCCGCAGGGGCTCGGTGCCCGCAACGGCGCATACGTGACGTACAACCACGAGGCGATGTTGGGAGTACTGGCCATCGAGGCCACGCGCGCGGAGGCATGGTGGTTGGCGAGGATCTGGGCACCGTACCGGATTACGTGCGCCGCATTCTGGCCGATCACGGCGTGCTCGGCACTGACGTGGAATGGTTCAACCGCGTGGACGATTCGCCGAACGCCGGCGACCCGTACCGCGCACCCAAGGACTATCGCAAACAGGCATTGGCCTCGGTGACCACGCACGATCTGCCACCCACCGCCGGCTACCTGAACTTCGCACACGTCAAGCTGCGCGAGGAGCTGCATCTCCTGAGCGAGCCGGTGGAGGCATTCGCCGCCTCGGCGATGGCCGAGCGCACGGCCATGATGAACCGTCTGGTGGAGAACGGCTATATCTCGCAGACCGTGGCGGATGATGTGGAAGGCCATGTGCAGGAAATCGTGGAAGCGATGCACGCCATGCTCACCGATACGCCGTCGCTGCTGCTGCAGGCAGCGCTGGTGGACGGCGTGGGCGAATGCCGCTCCCAGAATCAGCCGGGCACTTCCAGAGAGTATTCGAACTGGCGCGTGCCGCTGGCGGATGGCGAAGGGCACGTAGTGCACACCGACGAGGTCTTCGACCTGCCACGCGTGCAGTCCCTAGCCGCCGTGATGCGCCGAGAGAAGCGGTGATCGATTCCGGCAATGGGAAATTGGTCTAAATCAGCCCCTCGTAATCGAGATAGCCGAAGACGACGACTTGTTATGGGCATGTTATCGTTGTCATGACAATGATTGTTCGCGACGGCAAAGGAGCGACGGCATATGACCAAGGCAAGCATTCAAGCGGTGGCCCGCGAGGCCGGCGTTTTCCGTATCCACGGTGTCCCGAACCTTCGCCAAGCCGGATCTAGTGCTTCCAGAGACTCGAGACCGAGTGATGACCGCGGCCGAAAAGCTCGACTACTCCGTCTCTCGCTCGGCCGCCGCACTGAAGTCCGGCCAGTCGTTCCGCATTGCGCTGCTGGCCAGCGAGACCATCACCACCTGGTTCAATGCAAACATCTTCGCCGGCCTTGACTCGGCGCTGCGCCCCTCCGGCTACGACACTGTGCCCTACCCCATGCGCAACGCCGCCGAGCGCCATGACTTCTTTGCGGATTTGCCCGTGCGACGCAATGCGGATGCGGTGATTGTCAGCTCCTTCGACATTGAGCCGGCTGAAGTGGAGCGACTGAAGCATATGCACGTGCCGATTGTCGGCATCAACATTCCCTCCACCGATGGGTTCGACGCAGGCGTGAGCATTGACGATTACGCCGCCACACGTTCGGCCATCGAGCACCTGATTGCACTCGGCCACCGGCATATCGCGTTCGTCGGCAGCGCCCCGACCGAAACCAACATGCGCTACAGTGCCGAGGCTCGTTTGCAGGGCGTCATTGATGCCGCTGCCGCCCATCCGGGGATCGAGCTAACGCCCCTGAGCATTCAACGCGGTCTTGGCGAAAGCAACGCGGCATTGAACGCCGTACTGAACGCCTCCCCCAGCATCACCGCCTTCTGTTTGAGGATGATGAAATGGCCGCACCCGTGCTGTATCGCCTGCGTCAATACGGGCGGCGGGTACCTCAGGACATCTCCATCATCGGCTTCGACGATTCCACCCTGTCCGCCGCCGTGGGACTGACCACACTGCATCAGGACCCGTTCGCAATGGGCGTGGCCGCCGGGCACATGGTATTGGATGCCATTGCGGGCAAGTCAATCGAACCGGCATTCGTACGGCCGGACACTCCGCTAATACTGCGCGAAACCACCGCGCCGCCTGCCGCAACAGCAGCGTCCGCGCAGGCGTGACTACGTTACCACCGCAAAACGCCGATAAATCGACTTTTGCATGCGTAATTCACATGATATCGTTGTCATCATCAATACAACGGTTGGGCCTTCACACAGCAGTTCGAGCACAACCGGAACAACCCAACCACAACGCACCCGGAACAGGAAGGAATCGGCATGACCGCCAACAACCTCAATGACGACTGGTGGAAGCAGGCCGTCGTCTACCAGATCTACCCGCGCAGCTTCAAGGACGTCAACGGCGACGGACTCGGCGACATCGCCGGCGTCACCGAGAAGATGGATTACCTGAAGAACCTCGGCGTCGACGCGATCTGGCTCTCCCCGTTCTACCCCTCGGATCTGGCGGACGGCGGCTACGACGTGATCGACTACCGCAACGTCGACCCGCGCCTAGGCACCATGGACGACTTCGACGCGATGGCCGAGGCCGCGCACGAGGCCGGCATCAAAGTGATCGTGGACATCGTGCCCAACCACACCGCCGACAAGCACGTGTTCTTCCAAGAGGCCCTCGCCGCCGAGCCCGGCTCCCCGGCGCGCGACCGCTACATCTTCCGCGACGCCGCGGCGAGCACGGCGAACTGCCGCCCAACGACTGGCAATCCTTCTTCGGCGGCCCGGCCTGGGCGCGCGTGGCCGACGGCCAGTGGTATCTGCACCTGTTCGATAAGGCGCAGCCGGACGTCAACTGGAAGAATCCGGACATCCACGAGGAGTTCAAAAAGACCCTGCGCTTCTGGTCCGACCACGGCACCGACGGCTTCCGCATCGACGTAGCGCACGGCCTGGCCAAAGACCTTGAATCCAAGCCGCTGGAGGAGCTCGGCCGCGAATACAGCGTGGTCGGCGTGCTGAACCACGACTTCAGCCACCCGCTGTTCGACCGCCGCGAGGTGCACGACATCTACCGCGAATGGCGCAAGGTGTTCAACGAATACAATCCGCCGCGCTTCGCCGTGGCCGAGGCGTGGGTGGTGCCCGAGCACCAGCACCTGTACGCTTCGATGGACGAGCTGGGCCAGTCCTTCAACTTCGACTTCGCGCAGGCCAACTGGTATGCCGACGAGTTCCGCAAGGCCATCGCCGCCGGGCTCAAGGCGGCGGCCGAAACCGGCGACTCCACCACCACGTGGGTCATGAACAATCACGACGTGCCGCGCAGCCCCTCCCGCTACGGTCTGCCGCAGGTCAAGGGCGCGCCCTACCACCAGCTGCCGCACGACTGGCTGCTGCGCGACGGCACCACCTACCCGGAGAACCGCGAACTCGGCACCCGCCGTGCCCGTGCCGCCGCGCTGATGGAGCTCGGCCTGCCCGGTGCCGCATACATCTATCAGGGCGAGGAACTGGGCCTGTTTGAGGTGGCCGATATTCCGTGGGATCACTTGGAGGATCCGACCGCCTTCCACACCACCCGCAACACGATGGACAAGGGCCGCGACGGCTGCCGCGTGCCGCTGCCGTGGACCGCCGCCGATGAGCCGGCCTTGGCCGATTTCAGCCGTCCGGCTCCGGCCGATGACGGTACCGGCGAAAACCATGTGCCGCTGTGCGCAGCCGGCCAGTTCGGTACAGGCGCGTCCTTCGGCTTCTCCCCCGCCGTGCGAGCCGACGGCGTGACGCCGGCCGCCGACCCGCACCTGCCGCAGCCGCTGTGGTTCAAGGATTATGCGGTGGACGTGGAGCAGGCCGATCCGGACTCGATGTTCGCGTTGTATCATGCGGCGTTGGCGATTCGTCAGGAGTCGCTGACCGCCACGCGCGACACCACCGCCGAGCAGGTGGATATGGGAGCGGACGTGGTGGCGTACCGCCGTGCGGCGGTTGAGGGACGCACGTTCACCTCGGTTACTAACTTTGGCACTGCCCTGGTCTCACTGCCCGAAGGCTCTGTGGTGCTCACTTCCGGCCCGCTGACTCCCGACGCCAACTTCCCACCGACACCTCTGCGTGGGTAATCAAGTAAATCCCTTGGAATAAGCGAAAGGCCGCCGTTCCGAATGAATCGGAGCGGCGGCCTTTTTAGTATGCGCTAATCAGCGAAAATCACTGAACCTGGGCGCGGGCGATCTTGCCGGTGAAGGAATTGGCCTCGTCGGCATCCTTGACGCCATCCTTGTTCCAGGAGAACATGGCGCGCAGCTTCGGGCCGACGGTCTCGATGCGCTCGTTGGAGTACTTCTCCTGCAGCTCCTTGAAGTGCGGGGCGCCGGCATCCTGATCGTCGATGAACTCCTTGGCGAAAGAGCCGTCCTGGATGCGCTGCAGGTGGTATTCCATGCGCTTGCGGCAGTCCTCGTTGATGACGGTGTTGACGTAGTCGCCGTACTGAGCGGTGTCAGAGCAGGACCAACGAGCCTTGTTCAGACCGCCCTCGTTCATCAGGTCGACGAGCATCTTGAGCTCGTGGCAGACCTCGAAGTAGGCGATTTCCGGCTGGTAGCCGGCGTCGGTCAGGACTTCGAAGCCCATCTCGACGAGCTTGTTCACGCCACCCATGAGCACGTTCTGCTCGCCGAAGAGATCGGTCTCGGTCTCTTCCTTGAAGGTGGTCTTGATGGCACCGGCGCGCAGGGCACCGAGGGCCTTGGCGTAGGCCAGGGTCAGAGCCCAGCCGTCGCCACGCGGATCCTGCTCGACGGCCACGACGACCGGCACGCCACGGCCAGCGGCGTACTCACGACGAACGATGTGGCCCGGGCCCTTCGGGGCAACCATGAACACCGGGTGATCCTCAGACGGCTTGATGTAACCGTAGTGAATGTTGAAGCCATGAGCGAACGCAACAGCAGCACCCGGCTTGATGTTGGGCTCGATGTCGTTGGCCCAGATGGTGCGCTGGTACTGGTCGGGGGCCAGAATCATGATCACGTCGGCCTCGGCGGAAGCCTCGGCCACGGACTTGACCTCGAGGCCCTGCTCCTTGGCGAAGTCGACCGACTTGGAGGTAGGACGCAGGCCGACGACCACGTCGACACCGGAATCGCGAAGGTTCAGCGCGTGGGCGTGGCCCTGGGAGCCGTAGCCGATGATTGCGACCTTCTTGCCTTCGAGAACAGAGAGATCACCGTCGTTCTCATACCAGATCTGTGCTGCCATTATTGGCACTCCTTTTCAGTAGTGGGTTGTGGCGCCGCTGGGCGCCGGGGGTATCTACGGTGTGCAGATAAGTCCTGTTTGCGAGGATTGTGTCCTTCAAACCGAGTTCAATCCTACCGAGAACGCCGTCGCAGCCCCGCTGGAGTCCACAACGTGAGCTAGGTCACTATTGGAGTATGGACAGCCGTGTGCAGAGAACGATTCTCGATAACAACTCTGCACCCTTTTGAACAGAATCGCACAATCCCACATATGGGGAAAGGCTGAGATATCAACGACCTTGCATATTCGGTGTTCGTTTGCCTGCAAGAAATCAGCGCATAGTTGTTATTGAGAATGATTCGCTGCGCGCAACAACACAAAAAAAACCGCCGCTCCCGTATGGGCGGGGAACGGCGGTTTGCTAGCTTAAATCCCCTTCAGGGGCGACAATCACTGAACCTGGGTACGAGCAATCTTGCCGTTGAAGGACTCGGTCTCATCCTTGTCCTTGGCCTCGGCGTTATTCCAGGAGAACATGGCGCGCAGCTTCGGGCCAACGGTCTCGAGGTGCGGGTGAGAGTACTCTTCCTGCAGCTTCTTGAACTTCGGGGCGCCAGCAGCCTGGTCATCCATGAACTCCTTGGCGAAGGAGCCGTCCTGAATGCGCTTGAGCTGGTACTGCATGCGCTTCTTGGTCTCCTCGGTGATGACCGTGGAGGTGTAGTCGCCGTACTGAGCGGTGTCAGAGCAGGACCAACGAGCCTTGTTCAGACCACCCTCGTTAGCGAGGTCGACCAGCATCTTCAGCTCGTGGAACACCTCGAAGTAGGCGATCTCCGGCTGGTAGCCAGCCTCGGTCAGCACGTCGAAGCCGAGGTCGCACAGGTGGTTGATGCCACCCATGAGGACGTCCTGCTCACCGAACAGATCGGTCTCGGTCTCCTCGGTGAAGGTGGTCTTGATGGCGCCTGCACGCAGAGCGCCCAGAGCCTTGGCGTAAGCCAGGCACAGCGGCCAGGTCTTGCCGTCCGGGTCCTGCTCAACAGCAACGACGACCGGGACACCACGGCCAGCGGCGTACTCACGACGAACGATGTGGCCCGGGCTCGGGGCAACCATGAACACCGGGTGATCCTCAGACGGCTTGATGTAACCGTAGTGAATGTTGAAGCCGTGGGCGAAGGCCAGGGCAGCGCCCGGCTTCAGGTTCGGCTCAACGCCTTCTTGTAGACGGCTGCCTGGTACTGGTCAGGCAGAAGAATCATCACAACGTCAGCCTCAGCGACGGCCTCACCAACCGGTTTGACCTCAAGGCCC
>ENA-OQBU01000304-OQBU01000304.1-human-gut-metagenome-genome-assembly--contig:-NODE-304-length-11059-cov-3.129711_pt1 | contig 11059 bp, 9 predicted proteins | sample MGYA00242492_ERZ504566 | MGnify/ENA primary metagenome ERZ504566 (study PRJEB26092, sample SAMD00036261) | human gut metagenome | host: Homo sapiens | study: EMG produced TPA metagenomics assembly of...
CGTCCGCTGCCGCCGAGGACGCCTTCAAGAACGATCCCACCGCCACCCTCGAAGGCGTGCGCGGCAAGGACGTGACCAAGGCCGCCAAGGCCCTGCTCAAAGACAGCGTCAAGCGCGGCGGCGGCTCCATCCAGATGCGCGACGTCGTCAAGATCTACCCCGGCTCCACCGTTCACGCGCTCGACGACTCAACCTGGACATCAAGCCCGGCGAAATGGTCGTGCTGCTCGGCGGCTCCGGCTGCGGCAAGTCCACCGCGCTGCGCTCGCTCGCCGGCCTCGAAGACATCCAGGGCGGCCGCATCATGGTCGGCGGCCAAGACGTCACCGGCGTGCCGGTCAACAAGCGCGAGATGGCCATGGTGTTCCAGGCCTACTCGCTTTTCCCGCACATGACCGCCCTGGAGAACGTGGAATTCGGCCTCGAAGTGCGCGGCATGGGCAAGGCAGAACGCCGCAAGATCGCCATGGAACAGCTGGAGCTCGTGGGACTTGCCGATCAGGCCAAGAAGTACACGCAGCAGATGTCCGGCGGCCAGCAACAGCGCGTGGCCCTGGCCCGCGCGCTGGCCGTCAAGCCGCGCGTGCTACTGCTCGACGAGCCGCTCTCCGCCCTCGACGCCAAGGTGCGCGTCCAGCTGCGAGACCAGATTCGCCGCATCCAACTCACCACCGGCACCACCACCGTCTTCGTGACCCACGATCAGGAAGAGGCGCTGGCCGTGGCCGACCGCATCGGTGTGATGAACAAGGGCAAGATCGAGCAGATCGCCGCCCCGCAGAACCTGTACCAGCGCCCCGCCACCGAGTACGTGGCCACGTTCATTGGACTCACCAACCGCCTGCCCGGCGCATCCAATGGCGACGAGGCCGTGGTCTTCGGCCAGCGCGTGCCGCTGCTCGCCGGCTCCGCCAAGGGCGATTCCGTGGCCGTGCTCGTGCGCCCGGAGAACCTGACGCTGGCCTTGGCCGGCAGCAGCGATTCGCACGTCGGCGAACGCGCCCGCGTGGAGGTCATTCACTTCCTTGGCTCCTTGGTGCGCGTGGATACGGTCATCACCTCCGGCGAATACCAGCGCTGGAACAAGGGCGAACAGCTCAAGGCCACCGTGCAGCTGCCCGCCAGCGAGCTGCCGGCCGGTCTGGCGGTGGGCGATGACGTGATTGTCACCCCGCGTCCGGTCGCCGCGCTCGCCTGCTGAATGGCGTTGCGATGATCGTGCGGTTCTGTTCTGTTTTTGTGACTGTACGATCGTCGAATGGCTTATCGGCAATGATGTGTGTGGGACGGCGGCGATTTTTGGGCGATTATCGCGTGCCGTCCCACAGCAATCTTGCAGAGTAGGGGACTTTCTCGGCATTGGGAATGATTGACGTTGATCATTCCTTGCCCATTGATGATTTCCTCCCCCATTCCCAATGCAATCGAAACGCCGTGCCGTATTCTTGAAGAGTATTGCACGTGTGATCGGTCCGTTTGCGGCCAGTAACTATGGGGGATAAGTATGAGCGAACCAATGCCGCCGGCGCAGCAGCCGCAGGCACCTCAGCAATCGCAGCAGCCGCAACAATCTCCACGCGATTGGTGGTTCACGGCCCATCGCCGGTTTTCGACAATCGGCTCGGCGCTCGCCATTATGATGGTGTTCTGGATCGGACTGAATATTCTGGCCACTGAAGCACTACGAACGCTGCTTGGCACCGATGTGCCCGCTTGGGCTGTGCTGCTCGCCTCCTCCGGACCGCTGTATGTGGTGGCCATGCCGCTGAGTATGTTGGCCTTCACTCGCGTACCGGTTATTCGCACCCGGCAGTACCCCATGAAGGCGGGGGAGTTCATTCAGATTTTCGTCATGTGCATTCCGGTAATGTTCTTGGGCAATATGATTGGCAATATATTGTCTGCCGGAGCCACTGATGGTCAGGCCACCAATCGCATCAACGACGTGATTCTTGGCAGCGACTGGCGGGTGAACGCATTGTTCATAGGCCTGTTGGCACCGGTTTGCGAAGAATGGATTTTTCGCAAGGAGATTATCTCCCGCCTGCGCCGGTACGGAGAGAAGACCGCAATCATATTCTCCGCATTGGCATTCGCGCTATTCCATATGAACGTGTTCCAGTTCTTCTACGCCTTTGGCCTAGGACTGATGTTCGGATATGTATACACGCGCACCTCCCGACTGCGGTATTCGGTGGCTATGCACATGCTGATCAACCTGAACGGGTCAGTACTCGCCCCATTGGTGATACAACAGATCGATCCCCGCATCCTCGACGGCACGGTCAGCGAGGCCGAAATCATGCGTATGGCTGAAGCCGGCAACATGGGCGACATGGGCATCATGATGTTGTACGGCACAGTGATGTTGGGCCTCTGCATTGCCGGTATCGTACTGCTTATCACCAAGCGCAAGAGCTGGGAGTTCTATCTTGCGCCAGAGGAGTTGCCTGCGGGGCTTAAAATACGCACCGCCTATGCCAATCCCGGCGTTATCGCGTACCTACTGTTGACTGTGATGCTTACCGGTTGGATGCTGTTCGCATGACTGTCATAGCCGGACCCAGAGAGGCGAGCCGGGAGATATCACAGATTGCCTGACGAGCCGCCATCTTCAACAAGGTATTCGGTGCCCGAACCGGCGATGGCTCGCGCCGCCATATCTTTGATGGTGGAAGGCAGCACACCCTCGCGCGCGAACACAAGCACTTGGCCGGTCATGCCGTAAGGGGAGAAGCCGGTGAACTTGACCAATGGCGGCTGACCCTCCAGCGCCACGTCGGCGGTGGCTTTGGTTACGCGGTCGAGAATATCCTGACTGATCGCAGACGGGTCGCCGGAGGCCTTGGCCGTGAACTCAAGCGTGGCCATGCCTTCGCTGACCGGCGTGAGCTTGGTCAGGGCGGCCGTATTGAGTACCGAATTGGGGATGACCATCATGTCTCCGGAACGGGTGCGCACCACGGTCTGACGCCAGGTGATGTCGTGCACGGTGCCTGTGACGCCTTGAATGGTCACCAGATCGCCGGGTTGGATTACGCGGCCCAGCATCAGGCCGAAGCCGCCGATGATGTTGGCGATTGTATCCTTCAGACCCAGCGAGATCGCCACACCTCCAACACCAAGGGCGGTGATAAGTGTGGTCGGATTGATGCCGAATACGGGCTGCAGTACCATCGCTGCGCCGGTGACCCAGATGGTCACGCGCGTGAGGTTCACGAAAATCGAGGCGCTGGGAATCTGAGAATTGTCCAGAATCTTGCGCAACACGCGGCTGATGACGCGGTCGGCCACAAATACGATGGCCAATACAATGGTCAGCCAGATGAGTTTGCCGGCGTTCACCTGAAACCAGCGTGCGATGTCTTCTGCATATTCAGTCATACGCCTACTGTATCGGTCGTTTCTGGTGAAGTCGTGGAGACGGGGTGGCAGAAAGCGGAATCGGCCTACGGTCGATTCCGCTACTCCTGGCGTTCGCGGCAGGTCTGGCCGAGGCCGCGGGCCAGTCGAATCGGATCGAGAATCTCGTCCAACTGCTCGGCGGGCAGGTCGGTGCGTTCGCCGGCCACCTCGCGCACGGTACGGCCGGTATGTACGGCTTCGGCGGCGATGTCGGCCGCGTGCTCGTAGCCGATGTAGTGGTTGAGCGCGGCGGAAATCGACGGTGAGGACTGGGCGTATGAACGCCCCAGGTCAGCATTGATTTCGATGCCTTCCACGCAGTTGACGCGGAACGTCTCCATGGCGTGCGTCAGCAACGCCATGCCGGTCAGCAGCTCATGCACCATCACCGGGTCGAAGGCGTTCAGCTGCAACTGTCCCTCGGCCACAGCCCAGTTCACAGTCACGTCCATGCCGAAAATCGTGAAGCAGCACTGGTTGACGCATTCGGGGATCACAGGGTTCACTTTGGCCGGCATGATCGACGATCCGGCCTGGCGAGCCGGCACGTGAGATCGTTGAAGCCGCAGCGCGGCCCGGAATTGAGCAGTCGCAAATCGTCGGCGGCCTTCTTCAGGTGCACGGCGAGGCTCTTGATGGCAGCCGACGTGGCCACGTACGCGCCCATATCCGTCATGGCGGCCACCGGATCGGGCGCGGCGGTGACCGGCAGCCCGGTGATTTGCGCCAGATGCTTGATAGCGGACTTGCGGAATCGCAGATCCGCGCAAATGCCGGTACCGATGGCGGTGGCACCGAGGTTGAGCTGGGCCAGCAGCGGCACCACGCGATCGAATGCAGCCAAATCAGACTTCAACAGCGTGGCAAACGCATGAAATTCCTGACCATAGGTCATTGGTACGGCGTCCTGCAGCTGCGTGCGGCCAATCGTCACGTCATTGATATGTTTGTCGGCCAGATCGTGGAAGGCCTTGGCGAGTTTCTTGGTGGACTCGGCGAGCGGCCCGATCGCGTCGATAAGCGCGAGTTTGCAGGCGGCCGGGTAGGTGTCGTTCGTGGACTGCGACTTGTTGACGTCGTCGTTCGGATGGATGTATGTGTAATCGCCGCGCTGGCGGCCGGCGATTTCCAACGCACGGTTGGCGATCACCTCGTTCATGTTCATGTTCGACGAGGTGCCGGCACCGCCCTGCATCACATCGACCGGGAACTGATCGGCCAGTTTGCCGGCCTCAATTTCTAGGCAGGCGGCGCGAATGGCCTCGGCCTTGGCTGGGTCGATCAGGCCTAATTCCTCATTGGCGATGGCGCAGGCGCGCTTGACCGTGGCATAGGCGCGAATCAGCTCGGGATGTTGGCTATCGGTGATGCCGGAGACCGGGAAGTTGCCGATAGCGCGCTGGGTGTGAATACCCCAGTAGACGTTCGCCGGCACCTCCATCTGGCCGATGCAGTCATGTTCCAGACGAGTCTTGTTCGATGTTTCGCTCATGCTTCCATCTTCCTGTGCGTGGGTTGGAAACGCCAGCATGAGAGGCTGATTGCGCCTTGTGAGAAACCTCACGCGAGGTTCGTGCGGCGGAAACAATCCAGACTCGCTGGTTTTCGGTCAAGCGGTGTACCCGGGGAATCCTGCGGGGCCGTTCGACGTGAGATGGTGGATGGCGCGGCATGCGTGGCGGCGACGCATGCCGGGGGCGGTCGAATCCTGCGCATTGTGCACGAAGATGCGATTCCAGTAATTAAGCATGTCCTTTTGGCTCATGGCCAGGTATATGCCCATGGCCAGCACGGCCACATCTTCTTTAAGCAGGTCTTTGATTTCGATGGTGTCGCTCAATTCGGGCCAACGTTGCAGCACGGCGAGCATGCCGCCCACGGTGAACTCGACCATGAGATCGGTTTTCAGGTCAAGGTTCTTGGGGTCGCGTTGCAATGTGCTGAGCATTTGCAGACGGCAGAAGTCGCGCAGCGATTCGGTCAGTTCAAGCGTGCTGTGCGGGCCTGCCAACAGGGCCAGGTGATCGAGGCGCTGACGCTGCTCTGGATCGGAGAGCGTGGCGGTGACGCGGTCTCGCCATTGTTCCTCGGGATTGCCGTTCGGATCGGGGGTGCGGTTGATCGGAATCGATTCGACCTGATGCAGGATGGCTGAATCGGCCAATTCGGGCAGGCTGGAGAAGTGATAGTAGAACGAATTACGGTTCACGCCAGCCTCACGCACCACGTCGGTAACGGTGATCTTGCGATAGTCGCGGTCGGCGAGCAATTCCCAGAAAGCGTTCTCGAGGCGTTCTTTGGCGGGCAGCACCTCGGAATCATGGCGTGGACGTGGCATCTCTTCCTCCTGATGCACCAGCGTGATATGGTCACGCTGTCTAATAACTTATTGGGCAGTATAACTATTATTTGTGGACATGTCTATGAGCTAATCGGCGATTTCAGTTGCGTCCTCCGCTGATGGCGAAGCTGTGGTGCCGGCATCGGCATCAGTATCGGCTCTGGCCGGAGCTGCGCTATCTGCTCCTGCTGCAGTTTCTGCTGGGATCTCGGCTGTTGCTTTGGAGGTCGCAGAACTTGGTGCGGAAGCCGGGGCGGGCGTCGGCTTGCGTTTGGCCGTGGACGCCTTGAACAGTATCGCCAGGGCCTCAACCAAATGACGCCGGTCTGCGGGGGTCAGCCCAACGTACGCGCCAAGCATCGCCGGAATCGAAGCGGGGAAGTTGCTCATCACCTCGCTGAAGCTGGTGGCGCCGTTGGCGTGCAGCACGGTGAACAGCGCATCCACCGCACGCTCGCGCTGTTCGGGCGTAAGCGTGGCGATCCAATGGTTCAGCTCCTCGTTAAACAACTGCGAGCTGGAACTCAAATCCGGCTCGGTGATGAACTGGTCACCATCCAATAGCCAGGTGAAGGCGGAATGCTGCATGATGCCATCCGAATCGGAAGAGACCACGCGGCAAGGCTCCGGGGTCTCGAAAATCATGCCCACAATCGACGAACTCGGCACGATTTTCGTCACCTTCGGCTGGATGGTGCGGTAGGCGGGGCTGGTCACAATCTCCGGCGGAAAACCGGGGCCATCCAGTGAATAGACATGCTGAATGCGCTTGCGCACCTTGGGATCGGCGTTCATGGCCGCGTAAATCGCCAGATTGCCTCCCTTGGAATGGCCGACCAGAATAATCGGACCCTCCCACAGTCGCGCCACCATATCCAGATAGGCGCTGGCTGAACGTTGCGCCGGCACCGGATACTGGAAAGCCATATTGAAATCTTCCTTCCATCCGATGAGCGAATCATCGGTGCCGCGGAAGGAAATAACCAACGTGCCTTTGTAGGTCGGCTTTCGGCGCTTGTGGCCGTCGGGCAGTTGGAAGGTGGCGGCGGCGAATTGGGTTTGCTCACCCTGATTGATGTGCTCGACCACCGCGCCCAGGCGAACGTTGGCGTAGCGGGGGTTTTCGCCTGCGGCCTGGAACAGGTCGTGGGTCAGGTCCGGGTTGACCACTGAAACCATTTGGGCTTCGTGCGGCTTGTCGTCGGCATGTGTTTCCGGCGAACGATGCAGCTCGCGGTTGGCCTCGTCAAGGCTTACCGATTCAAGCTCGGGATGCCAGATACCCTTCAGCCAGATCAGTGGATGCTTGGGTTCGAAAGCGCGAATGCGTGCGGCGAACGAGCCTGACCGCGTCTCATCCAGCATCAACGTCGGACAGACACTGGCCACATCCTCATAGATGAGCGTGGAGATGATCAAGGCGTCGATTTCGTTGAACGGCAAGTCGGCGAAGGAGCGCGTTTCGGTGTGCGCGTAATCGATAATGCCGGTCATGCGCACCTCCTGCTTCCGTTGATATTGCATATCCCCTTGGGCTGCGTGGTCTTGCGATCGCGTGCGGCCGTGCGGCTGCGCGCAGCAATTAACCATATGCATTCCATTGTAGGGATTGTACGGTTTTGGCCGGCGCGATCGAGCAAGACTGCACCGACGGCGAACAATTCGTGGAAGGATTCCCGTCGGCTTGTCGAAAATTGTCGGGTAGCAGGGTTGCGATGCCAGCCAGCCGACCACCCTCCGGCGCTACGCGCCATCTCCCGCCGGCGGGAGGGTTAACCACTCAATCCTTTTTGACGAGGCGGACCGCTGGGCCCGTCAAAGGTTCGGCAGATCGAAGCGCGCCAGATCCACGCCCTCGAGTTCAAGCAACTCGGCCTTGATGTCGAGTCGGCCGCCGTAGCCGCCAAACGCGCGGCCCGAGCCGACTACGCGGTGGCAGGGCACGATGATGGTAACCGGATTGCGCTTCACTGCGCCTCCGACCGCCTGCGCGGCCATGCGGCCGCCGCCGCGTCGTTCGGCCAATTCGGCGGCGAGTTCGCCGTAACTTACCGTCATGCCATAGGGGATTTCGGCCACCAGATTCCACACTTCATGTTGGAATGGCGTGCCGGCGGGATGCAAAGGCGGCACCTGATCCGAGCCGGGGCGTTCGCCGGCGAAATAGGCGGTCAGCCATTCGCGGGTTATACGGAATACGTCGGGTTCACTATCGGATTCGCGATTCGAATCGAGAACGGCTTGGTGATCGGTGGCCCACCACCAGTCTTCAAGACAGAGTTCGGTAAGTCCCTCGCCGTCGGAGGCCATCATCATCCGGCCGATGGGCGTTTCGACTGTGGCCCGCATCAGTTGTCGTTGCGTCATACCGCCATTATCGCGCGTTGAGGGATGAAGCCCATACCGTGCCTGATTCCGTGAAGGACGGCACGTCGGCGTAGTTCGGGAACTTCACTTCGGCGCTCGATAATCGTTGGAAAACCGGTGGGACACGCGGGGGCTTGGCTTTTTCCTGAGATTGGCGTATCTTTGTCACCTGTTGCCTGTGAAGGTAACACATGCGGACATAGCTTAGTTGGTAAAGCGCAACCTTGCCAAGGTTGAGACCGCGGGTTCGAGTCCCGTTGTCCGCTCTCGGATGGTTGATTCATGCTGATTGATTCGACCGGATGATGACCCGGGCGGTTGGCGCAGTGGTAGCGCACTTCCCTGACACGGAAGGGGTCACAAGTTCGAATCTTGTATCGCCCACTCGATGAATCGCCGGCAGAATGTTGCCGGTTTTTTCATCACAGGCTCGGGCGATTGGCGCAGCGGCTAGCGCACTTCGTTCACACCGAAGGGGTCGTAGGTTCGATTCCTACATCGCCCACCCGAGATTCACGCTCGTTGGCCATGTGGCCGCGAGCGTTTTTTCATAATCGATGTATTCCGATTATGCCGGTCAATCGGGGTGCGGGCTAGAATGCCGCGGAGCCGGCAGAATGGCGGGATTCCGCCGATGCAACCTGTGGTTGCGCGCGAATATGCAACCTGAAGATGGTGGCGCGGAACTGGTTTGCCGTGGCATAGTGAGGGCATCGGCCGAATATGTCATGATGAGCATTACCTATGAAGGGACACTCCGATGAGCTTCCGCGCAACCTGCAATACCTGCGCGCACAACGCAACATGCCCCAGGAACAGCTGGCCATGTTGCTCGGCGTCTCGCGCCAGGCCATCTCCAATGGGAATCCGAGAAGGCCTATCCCGAGATGGACAAGCTGCTTATGATCTGCGACCTGTTCGGTTGCACGCTTGATGACCTGGTACTTGGCGATGTGAGTGCGAGCGTGAACGTGGGTGCGGCCGCGCGCGGCGCAGCGGAGGGCGACCATGGCTCGGCTGCCAGAACCGTAACCGGGGAGGGAGCCGGGGAACCCGCGTATATGAAGGATGCTGATGGGAACATCGGTGAATCAGCGCGGTCCGGCGGTGACGGCATCAATGGCCCGAGCTCCGCAAATGCATTGCCCGGCGAAATGTTGCACGGAACCAGTTCATCACGTCCCGGCACGCTGGCTAATGTGGCTGCCTTACCGCAGGATCTGACCGGCTACGATGAACACCGCTGCCGATTCGCGCTACTGATTGCCGGCGGTGTCGCGGCGATTATCGCGGGAGCCGGCATCGGCAACCTGTTCGATTCCGATAATTCCATTCTCGGCGTGACGCCACTCAACGATTTTCTGACATTCCTGGGCATCTGCGTGGGCGTGATTATCGGGCTGGCGATGCTGATTCCGGGCGGCATGTCACATACCGACTTCAAACGGCGGCATCCCTATGTCGAGGATTTCTATGCTGCGAGATGTCGCCCTCGGCACAGAGTTGCCGAGGGCCGGCAAATCACTCCCGCGTCGGGTCCTTTTGCAGGAGCAGGAAGACGAGTGCCGCGACGAGCAGGACGGCGTGGAGAGCACGCCGAGCGAGGCGTTGCCGGTCAGGGACGTGGTGGTGGCCACCAGGAAGGTGCCGATGATCGAGGCGGTCTTGCCGAAGATATCGTAGAAGCCGTAGTACTCGTTGGCGTGATCCTTGGGGATGATCTTGCCGTAGTACGAGCGGGAGAGCGCCTGGATGCCGCCCTGGAACATGCCGACCAGAATCGCCAGAATCCAGAACTCCACGGCCGACTTCAGGAAGAACGCGGCGAAGAACACGATGCACATGTATGCCACGACCGCCGCCGTGATCATCACTTTGCAGCCGAACCGGCCGGCCAAACGACCGTAGAGAATCGCGCAGGGGAAGGCCACGAACTGCGTGACGAGCAGTGCCACCACCAGCTGGGTGGAGTCGATGCCAAGCTCGGCACCGTAGGAGGTACTCATCGAAATCACCGTGTTCACGGCATCGATGTAGAAGAAGAACGCGATCATGAACATCCACAACGGCTTGTTCTTCACGATTTTGCCGAACGTGCCCGCCAGTTCGCTGAACGTGCCGCGCACGGCCGAGCCCAGCTGGTCACGGGTGGCGCGATAGTGCACTTGGCGGTAGCTGGTAAGCAGCGGGATGGTGAATGCCACCCACCAGATGGCGGTGATGATGAACGAGGCGCGCGTGCAAGCCACCGTGGACCAGTCGAAGAGCGACGGGCCGCCGAAGATCAGCGCGATGCAGAAGATGAACGGCACGGTGGAGCCGATGTAGCCCCAGCCGTAGCCATGCGAGGAGACCTTGTCCATGCGCTCGTTCGAGGTGGCGTCGATGAGCATCGAATCGTAGAACGTTAGCGAGCCGTTGAGGCCGATGGTCGCCAGAATGTAGACGACTAGGAACGGTAGCCAGGTCAGGGGCAGGGCCATTGCGCAGCAGGTGACCACGCCAGTGCCGAAGAAGCCAAGGAAGAACTTGATTTTCATGCCTTGCACGTCGGCGATGGAGCCGAGCAACGGCATGAGCAGCGCGATGACCAAGGAAGCAATGGTTTGCGCGTAGCCCCAGGCGGACACGATGTTGCCGTCCGCCGGCATCAGCGATTTGGCGTAAATGGGGATGACGGCGGTGGACAGCAGCACGAATGCCGAGTTGCCGACGTCGTAGATGATCCACTTCTTCTCGCGGGCGGTCAGTTTGGCGCTTTGCGGCACCGGTTCGTGGACATTCGTGGGATCAGTCATATACACTCCTCGACAGTATTCAACTCAATCTATCGTAGAAGCGCGGACTAGGGTAGGGGAGCCATTCCGGTTGAACGGCGGATGAATAATGCCGGGCCTCTTTCTAAGGGGAGCCAGAGCAAAAATAGCTCCCCCTCAGCGAGGGGAG
>ENA-OQBU01000305-OQBU01000305.1-human-gut-metagenome-genome-assembly--contig:-NODE-305-length-11050-cov-2.638835_pt1 | contig 11050 bp, 13 predicted proteins | sample MGYA00242492_ERZ504566 | MGnify/ENA primary metagenome ERZ504566 (study PRJEB26092, sample SAMD00036261) | human gut metagenome | host: Homo sapiens | study: EMG produced TPA metagenomics assembly of...
CGAGCCACGGATACTGCTGCAGGTAATGCTGCAGTTCGCGGATGATGAGTCCATTGGAGGCCACTACATCGTTATCGTGACGCCAGTGGATGCGTCGCCGTCCCAACGGCTCAGCGTGCCCTGTGCCTCCCAGACCACTACGGTGCCGGCGGCGATGCCCGCGATATCCCACACGTGCAGCATCGGCTCGAAGTAGGCGTCATAGGTGCCGTCGGCCACTTTGCACAGGTCGAGCGAGACGGGGCCCACGCGCTTGATGTCGGCCGGGCGTCCGGCGAGCGAGAGGCCACGTCGACGCACGCTGCGATTCGCTGGGGATGAAGGACATGCCGTAGCTCAGCACAGAACCATCCAGCGAGGAGGTCATCGACGGCACGACCTTGTCGCGCTTCTCGCCGACCGCGGTTTTGTGGATGCGCACGGCACCCGCTCCCCTGGCGGCCAGGTAGGTCAGGCCGAGGGCCGGGGCGTGCACGATGCCGATGATCGGCTTGGGCTCGTTGTCCGGGCCGAATTCGAACAGGGCGGCGGTCACCGTCCATTCGCTCATGCGACGTACGTAGTTGATCACACCGTCGATCTTGCCGATGTACCAGTAACGCTGGCCAGGGCGGCTTTCGGCGGGGCGGGTGGTCCAGAAGCCGTCGAAGTGGGCGATGTCGGCGATTCTAGCGCTCATGAAGCGCATGATCTTGTTGTCCACTTCAAGCTTGTAGCGGGAGCCACGGTCCGCGTTCTCGGTGCTCGGCTGGGCGAGGTTACGCGGATTGAGTTGGTCGTGGAGGGCATGCTGGCCGGCTTCTTCGAGCAGGCCGGCGACTTTGAGCGCAAGGTTGCGCAGGTCCTGTGGGGTCTCTTCGCGTGTTTCTTCCATAGCTACCAAGTCTATCGTTCGGCGTTGATGGCCAGCGACTTCAGCAGATCGATGGCGTGTTCGGCTGAATTGAGTTCGGTTTCGCAGTGCGCCTTGGTGAAGGCGAGCGGATCGGAGATGTCGAGGGAGAACAGGTGATGGTCGGTAGCGGCCATATGGCCGGCATTGCCGTAGAATTCGACCGCCTCGCCCTCGTCTGCGGCGCGCGGGTCGCGAACAGTGAGTCGGGACCAGCTGGCGGCGGCCACCTCATCGCCGAATTGCGCCACGAGTTTTGCCCTGAGCCAGGCGCGGGTGTCTTCCGGCGGTTCGGTGGTGGCGCGTGCGATGTCGGCGGCGCTCACCACCCGTTCGGTGCGGGGTTCGAGTTTGGTGAAGATGCTGTCCGCGGGGTCGAGCGCCGCCCATTCAGGTCGATGACCTTCAGTCGCGGATCATTCCATCCGTTGGCCACGCCGGGTGCGGACGTGTGGTGATTTTGCGGCGCAGTTTTTCGAGCAGCTGCCATTTGAGCAGCCATTCGATGCGGCTGGCCTCGCCGGTCATGGCCAGACGTTCGTCATCGTCGGCGGCATGGCGGATGGAGGCGCAGTCGATGAGCGCCTGCTGCCACATCGCCATAATGGATGTGGTGGATTTGTCCGGCCAGGCGGGTTCGCCGGCGGTGTCGGTACCTTCGACCAGTGCGGCAACCTGGTAGACGGCTTGGCGCAGTTTGAGCTGGATAAGCCATGCGTTGGTTTCGCCGCCGTTGGCCAGCGGCAAGATTGCCCCCAGCGTCAGGTCGCGGGAAACGGTGTGTATGGCCTCGACTGGGTCAGACAGTTCGAGTTCGTCGAGGAAGGCGTTCAGGTCGAATCCGGCCTCGTCCGCATGTTCGAGCAGCCACAGCAGCATGCTCGTGGTGCCGAGTTTCAGGGCCTGCGGTACCTCCATACGGTTGGCGTCGCCGACGATGACGTGCAGACGGCGGTATGCATCGGTGGAGTGGGATTCGTCGCGCGTATTGATGATCGGGCGTTCGAAGGTGGTTTGCAGGCCGACTTTGGCGTGGATGTAGTCGGCGCGCTGGCTGAGCTGGTAGCCCGGGATCTCGCTGTTCTCGCCAATCCCTACGCGGCCGGAGCCGGCGTAGATCTGGCGGGTGACGAAGTGGAGGGTCATCAGGCGTGTGACCAAGTCGAATGGCACCGCGCGGGCCATCATATAGTTCTCGTGCGTGCCCCAGCAGGAGCCCTTGCCATCCACATTGTTGCGATGCAGGGCAATGGGAGTGCCAGTCTGTTTGCGGGCGCGTTCGGTGGCGGCCTGCATGATGAGGTCTCCGGCGTGGTCGTATCGGACCGCTTCGAACGGGTCGGTGGTTTCCGGCGCCGAGTATTCGGGGTGGGCGTGGTCCACATAGACGCGGCCGCCGTTGGGGCGATCACGTTGGTGATGTTGAGCTGCGGGGCGTCGGTGAGCATGTCCGGGCGGGCGGCGGCGCGTTCGAGACGGGTGCCGCGCGCGTCGTTGACCGGGTCCTCCTGCCGGTAGTCCCAGCGGATGGATTTGCTGTGGCTGTCCGCAGCGCCGTTCACCACGTCGAAGGACAGTTGCACCGGATTGTAGCGGTCCGGGGTGTTCAGGGATACCGCGTATTCGGTTTCGGTGCCCATCACTCGTTTAACGGTCATGTAGTGCTCCTTGAGCTTGAGCTATTCGGCGGTGCGGATGCGGCGGATCGGGTCCATGCCGTTGATGCGCGACCATTGTTCGGGGTCCACGTCGGCCATGGAATCGCGGGTCTCGCGGTATTCGTCTTCCACGGCGGCAGCGAGCAGCGGCACGGTGAGTGCCACGTCCAAGCCGGTTTCGATGGATTCCTTGACCGCTCGGGTCTTGGCCCGGTCCACGATGTTCTTGAGCATCGCGCCGGAGACCACGTCGGCCAGGAACAACGCATGCCACTGGCCGTTCTCCTCCTGCACGTCGCATAGATGGCGGCGTTCGGAGGTTCCGTAGATGTCATGCACCAGCACGGCGGACAAGGCGTGCGCGTCGACGCATCTTCCAGAGGCAGGTCGCGGTGAGGTAATGGTCCACGATGGCGATGGCCTGATTGGTTTTGGGCCGGCCGACGCGAATCTTGACGTCGAGACGCCCCGGTCGCAACACAGCCGGATCGATCATGTCCACGCGGTTGGAGGCACCGATTACCATCACATTGTCGAGTGATTCCACGCCGTCGAGTTCGGAGAGGAACTGGGGCACAATCGTGGTCTCCACATCGGAGGAGACGCCGGAGCCGCGGGTGCGTAGCAGCGAATCCATCTCATCGATGAACACGACCACCGGATTGCCGTCCGCGGCGCGTTCACGGGCGCGCTGGAAAATCAGGCGAATCAGTCGTTCGGATTCACCGACGTATTTGTTGAGCAGTTCCGGGCCCTTGACGGACAGGAACACGCCCTTGACATGGGTTTCGGCCGGACTGATTGCGCCGTCGCCATTCGAATCGTAACCACCCTCGCATAGGGCGTTCGCCACGGCCTTGGCAATCATCGTCTTGCCGTTGCCGGGCGGACCGTACAGCAGCACGCCCTTTGGCGGCTTCAAATCGTAGCGCTCAAACAGCGCACGATGCTGGAACGGCAGTTGGACGGCGTCCCTGATACGACCGATCTCACTATCCAGGCCGCCGATGTCGGCGAACGTGACATCCGGGGTCTCCTCCAGCACCAGATCCTTGTCGCCCTCGGCGGGCAGCGCTTCGATGGCGAGGCGGACGGACGGATCGATGATAATACGGTCGCCCTGATTGATGCCCGCATACGCGAGCGCGCCGGAACGGCGGATGAGCACGGGATTGCCGGAGGCGTCGGTAACGATCAGTCGACCGTCGTCAAGTACCTGCTTGACACTGCGAATCTGGCCCACGGTGTCAGCATCGCGCTGCTCGACCAGCACGAGCTTCTCGTTGAGCATCACGGTGGCCCCGGCGGTCAGGCGGGCGGCGTTGACGTTGGAGGCCACAGGCACCACCATGCGGCGGGTGCCGGAAATGACTTCGGCCGACGCGTGCTGGATGCCGTCTTCATCGGTGCGGGTGGAATCGACCTTGACCATGGTGGCGAAGGTGAGCGGCGGCTGAGCGAGCTGGGCGAGCTGTGACTTCGCCTTGGTCAGTTCCTTGCCGGCGCGGCTCAGCGCTTCGGCGAGCGCATGGTTCTTGGCCATCAGGCGATCGTTCAGCGCGGCGAGATCTTCGGTGTCGCTCATGCGGGTTCTTCGCTTCCCTTCTATCCGGGATTTTCGGCAACTTATGACAGTCGGCAGACCCTATTCGTTGCGTCGGCGGATTTCCTGTTACGTATAACAGTACGCACTTTTCGCACCACGAACCATACGATGACCACAATCACGGCCGCGATGACCACGTCCTCGAACACGCCGAGCGCGCCTTGAATCGAGCACCACTGGTCGCCGAGCAGGTAACCGGCGGAAACGAGGATGGTGTTCCACACGGCCGAGCCGAGCAGGGTCCAGCCGGTGAAGTGCAGGAAGTTCATGCGGTTGAATCCGGCGGGAATCGAAATCAGCGAGCGTACCACGGGAATCACGCGGCCGATGAGCACCGACCATGTGCCGTATTTGGTGAACCAGTCGTTGGCTTTGCTCACGTCTTTGCGGGCTGACGCCGGGGGGATTTTTGTCTGCTGCGAGATTGATGCGATGCAGGCCCACCCAGCGGGAGATGCCGTACAAGGTCCAGGCACCCAGTACGGAGCCGATGGTGGCCCAGATGATTGCGCCCCGGCAGACTCAGGGTGCCGCGTGCGGCGGTGAAGCCGGAGAGCGGAAGGATGACTTCGGACGGGATGGGCGGGAAGATGGATTCGAGGGCGATGGCCAAGGCCACGCCGATACCGCCGATGGTTTCCATCAGCATGATCAGCCAGTCGGTGATGGTGCCGATCAGGCCGGGGTTCGGTGGTGGTGCAGATGGGCGTAGGGTCGGTCGCAAGAATAGTGGCGGCTGCCATGGAAAAACTCATAGAGGGCATTGTCCCAAGGTTTTCCAAGAATCAGAAGCATGACGCAAGAAGATGTGCATTTTATTGACAAGTCCGCCGAGAGCGAAGTTGGGAGCCCGGCTGGTTCTGCGGTTTCTGTGCCGACGCTGAGCGAGCCCGGCCTGCTGGTTATGGATGTGGACTCCACGCTCATTGACGAAGAGGTTATCGACGAGTTGGGCGTGGTGGCTGGCTGCGGTGAGGAGATTGCCGGAGTGACCGCACGCGCCATGCGCGGCGAACTGGAGTTCTGCGATGCGCTGCGCGCACGAGTGGCCCTGTTGGAGGGCCTGCCGATCTCCGTGTTCGACACGGTGCATGACAAGCTGCATTTCACCAAGGGTGCGCTGGAGCTTATCGACACGCTGCATGAACACGGTTGGAAGATCGGCGTGGTGTCCGGCGGCTTCCATGAAGTGGTCGATATGCTGGCGCCGAAGGCCATATCGACTATTGGATCGCCAACCGGCTTGAGGTTGCCGATTGGGTGCTTGACCGGCAAGGTGCTCGGCGAAATCGTGAGCAAGACTGTGAAGTTACACGCCTTGCAGACATGGGCGGACCGTTTGGGTATTCCGATGAGCCAGACCGTGGCTGTGGGCGATGGCGCCAACGATATTCCGATGATTCAGGCCGCCGGTCTGGGTCTCGCGTTCTGTGCCAAGCCAAAGACCCAGCTCGCCGCCGACAAAGCCATCAACGACCGCGACCTAACCCACGTACTCGATTACCTGCGCCGTAACGTTAATTACGACCTCGGCTCCGGCACTTATAGTTGAGCCATGACTACTTCAGGCGCAGAACAGTTGACGCTTGCGGGGCTGGCTCCCCGCAAGCGGCGTAAACGTGCGCCTGCGGAGCATACGCCGGCCGAGCAGCATCCCATAGCGCAAGTCGTGCTGGATGTGCAGGCGCTCCACCTCGGTCAGACATTCGATTACTTCATTGATGAAAAAGACAGCGAGGCCGCACAACCGGGGTGTGCTGGTGCGCGTGCGGTTTGGCGGTCAGAGGGTCAGCGGTGTGATTTGGGCACGCACCGATACCAGTGATACGCCGCGCTCTTCGATTCGCTATATCGAGCGAGTGCTAAGCCCCGATGTACTGGTTCCCGCTTCGATGCGCGAGGATATCGGTCTGGTTGCCAAAGCCTATGGCGGCACACGGGCCAATATTCTGCGTTTCGCCGTGCCACCGCGCGTGGCCAAGGTGGAGACCGAGCAGCGGTTGGCCGCGTCGTTCCGTCGGCCGGTCGGCGGCTCATTGCCGGATAATACGCAAGGCGGTTTTGCCGGGCGTGGCACCAATCCCGATGGGACCAAACCTGCTGGCTCTACCTTTGCCGTGCTAGCACCGTTTCGGAGGGAGCTGCGCAGGGGTATCGTCGTCTGACCGCCAATTACGCCGATGTCAATGTGCTTCATGACGCGCTTACCGGTCAACGTTTCCAATCTTTTGTGTTTGATTCGTTGCCCGGTGCACAGGAGTGGCAACGAAACATGGCATGGATGGTGGCCACTGCGTTGAGTGCCGGTAAGGCTGCCGTAGCTGAATTGCCCACCATGCGCGAGGTCGAAGACCTGATGCATATGCTACGCAATTATGGACTCAAACCATTTGCCCCGGCTCCAACCGGCGGATGGATGGGCGATGTCGCCGTGCTCAATGCGGAGACCATGCCTGCGGCCGACCGGTACCGCACGTATCTGGCTGTGGCGTTGGGCCAGGTGAAGGTGGTGATCGGCACCCGCGCGGTGATGTATGCGCCGGTTGAAGGCCCGGCACTGTTCGCCATTCTGGAGGATGCCGCCTATCAGAACATGGACGGTATGATGCCGTATCCACAGGCTCGCGGCGTGATGCGGTTGCGCGCCAAGTCCCATGGCGGCGTGTTCGTGGCCATGGCCAATGCGCGCACTCCGCAAAGTCAGTGGGAAAACACCGGTCCAGGTACGGTGGAAACTCCGGTGAGCGGCTATTCCACCGCGATTCATCCGCTCGCCTCGCCACTGAAGGATGCGACGCCTTGGGTGCGTTGGCTCAATCGCGATGAGCTTGCGCGTCTCGCTGACCCGTCCATCGGGGCGCGCGTGCCGCATACGGCCGTCCGCGTGCTATCTAAGGCTTTGGAAAGTGGCCCCGTGCTGCTATCCATTCCGCAAGACAATGTCAGTGAGACCTTGAGCTGTGCGAAATGCCATCGTCAGGCGCGTTGTGCCAAGTGTTCCGGACCGTTGCAACTGCCGGCCGACCGCCGGGATTCTACACCGCGATGCCGCTGGTGTGGGGCTGCCGCCATCAACTGGAAGTGCCCGGGCTGTGGGCATGAACGTATGCGCGTGGTGCGTGTGGGGGCTGCCGGCACTGCGGCGGAGCTGGCTGGATTGTTCCGTGGCGTGCCAGTAGTTTTGTCCAGCAAGACGCAGGGTCTGGTGCGCGATGTAGCTTGCCAGCCGATGATTGTCATCGCCACTCCCGGTTTCGAACCGCGCGTGCGTCCGGTCAGTGCCGAGCAGGGATCGGCTGGCCATGAGTATCGTGCCGTGGCCGTGCTCGACGCTTGGACCAGCTTGTATGCGTTGGGCGTGGATGCTCGGTTGGATACGTTGACCGCGTGGATGCGTGCGATGTCGTTGTGCGCGCCGCGTTCCCGTGGCGGCCAGGCGTTGATTCTCGGCGAGACCGACCCGGCCATCGCCCAATCGCTGATGCTCTGGGATTCGAGGATTCTTGCAGCCAAGGATCTCGAGGAGCGTGTGGAGACCGGTATGCCGCCCGGCCGTGGCCGCCGCCTGCGTGTGGGGCCGCCGTGATGCGGTGATGACGCTGATGCAGCGTATCGGCGCCCTGGGCGGCGATTGGACGGCCTGCGGCGAGCTGCCCGGCATGTTGGGACCGGTGCCGATCGCGCAACCGGACACGGTTGATGCCAGGGAGCTCGAAGCCACGGCCGACCGGGTGAAGGCAGTAATCCGTGTGCCACAGAGTCGGCGAGCCGAACTGGCGGCCCGACTGCACCGGGAAACCGCTCGTCATGTAGCGTCCCGCGAGCCCGGCGAGCTTCGCTTCCGAGTAGATCCCAAAGATCTGATCTAATCGTCTCCAACACGTGAAACGATGATTACAGAACGAACATCGCTATAAGGAGGACACCATGAAGGGTTTGGCCCGGAGAGCCGGATATGGATTACGACGTGCTGGTCGCGGACGGCGAAGCCGCCGCGAACGCCGGCAAGCCGATCACCGACGTGATCTTCGATTTCGGCAACGTGCTGATTTACTGGGATCCAGCGGCCGTGCTCATCCCCCGCTACAGCCAGAAGACCATCGACGAATTCCTCGACAACGACATCTCCGGCTTCTACGATGTCAACGACCTGATGGACGGCGGCACCAGCACCGACGAGGCCATCGCCATCATACGCCGTGACAGGGGCGATAAGTGGGCGGACATCCTCGACTACTACATCAAGACTTCCGCGACTCCCTGACCGGCATCGTGCCGGGCGCACGCGTGCTGGTCAATGACCTGAAGGCCGCCGGTATTGGCGTGTGGGGCCTGAGCAACTGGGAATCCAGCCTTTTCCACGTGGCCGAGGAACAGTGCGATATTCTGCAGCAGCTTGATGGCAAGCTCGTCTCCGGTTTCGTCAAGCTGCGCAAGCCGCACAAGGAAATCTACGAGGCCGCGCTCAATCAGTTCGGTATCAAGGCCGATGGCGCGTTGTTCATCGACGACAAGGCCATGAACATCGTCGGTTCGAATGCGGCCGGCATCCGTGGCGTGCGTTTCCAGGATCCGGTCAAGCTGCGTGAACTGCTCATCGCCAATGGCGTGAACATTCCGGCCGTGCAGTGAGCATCGACGTTAAGGAGGACCATGCTCAAACTCGTGTTCGCCGGCACCCCCGATGTAGCGGTGCCTCGCTCAAGGCCTTTGCCGCCGATCCACGTTTTGATGTGGTCGGCGTCATCACCCGCCCCGCACGCGCTACCGGCCGCGGCCGCAAGCTCACGCCCAGCCCGGTCAAGGCGACGGCTCTGGAGCTCGGGTTGCCCGTCATCGATCTCAAACCCCGCTCCCCCGAATTCATGGAAGCGCTGAACAACCTGCATGCGGATATCGCCGCGGTCATCGCCTATGGCAATATCCTGCCTAAGAACGTACTCGACGCAGTGCCCATGGGCTGGTACAACCTGCATTTCTCCAACCTGCCGAAGTGGCGTGGCGCCGCTCCCGCCCAGCGTGCGATTTGGGCAGCGACCCGACCACCGCGCCGACGTGTTCAAGGTCGGCGAGGGTTTGGACGATGGCCCGATCGTCGCTTCCCTGACCATCGAGCTGACCGGCCGTGAGACCTCCGGCGAACTCCTCGACCGTCTGGCCGAGGAAGGCGCACCCATGTATGTGGATGCCTTGGCCGCCGTGGGTGAAGGCACTGCCACATTCACCGCGCAACCGGCCGAAGGCTGGAATACGCGCACAAAATCACGGTGGAAGATGCTCGTATCAGCTGGACGGACGAGGCCGAGGCCATCGACCGTCAGGTTCGCGCCTGCACGCCACATCCTGGGGCATGGACCGAACTGTTTGCGGAGGGGCCAATCGCCGATAATGACGAGCCGGCCGCCAAACCCCTCACCCTGCATATTCTCGCCGCGCAACCGGCCGACCAGTCCAATCCCAACACTCCGGCCGAGCTTCAGCCCGGCGAGCTGAAGGTGGGCAAGAAGAACGTGTGGGTTGGTACCGGCAGCACGCCGCTGGAACTCACCCAAGTCAAGGCGCAGGGCAAGAAGGCCATGCGCGCCGCCGACTGGGCCCGAGGCGCGCGCCTCTCCCCCGCCGCCTGCGTGCGATAACAAGCAATATCGCTCCCGCCCGGAAGCACAGCAAAAAAGCCCGGCATCTTCGCGAGGAAGATACCGGGGCTTTTCAGCTATGCAATCGGCGATCAGTTGAGACCGGAGAGCTTGTTGATCAGCTCCGGGTCACGCGTCGCACCCTTGTCGGCCGAGCGGGCGAAGGCGGCGTACGCCTTCAGCGCCTGGGAGACGTGGCGGTTGCGGTGAGCCACGTAGCCGTCGCCAGCCTCAAGCTCGCGACGACGCTCGTCCAGCTGCTCGTCAGTCAGTTCGACGTTCACGGAACGGGCTTCGATATCGATATCGATGATGTCGCCGTTCTTGATGAGCGCCACCGGGCCCTTGTTGGCAGCCTCAGGCGCCATGTGGCCGATGGCCAGACCGGAGGAACCGCCGGAGTAGCGACCGTCGGTGAGCATGGCGACCTGTTTGCCGATGCCCTTGCCCTTGACGAAGGAGGTCGGGTACAGCATTTCCTGCATGCCCGGGCCGCCCTTCGGGCCTTCGTAACGAATCACAAGCGCCATGCCGGGCTTCAGGGTGTCGTTCAGAATGACCTCGATGGCCTGCTCCTGGGAGTCGACCACCAGAGCCGGTCCACGGAACTTCCAGATCTCCGGCGGAACACCGGCGGTCTTGACCACGCAGCCGTCGGGGGCCAGGTTGCCGCGCAGCACGGCGAGGCCGCCTTCGTGAATCTCCGGGTGGTTGATGTCGTGGATGGCGCCGTTGGTGCGGTCGCGGTCGAGCGAGTCGAACAGGGTGGTGTGCGTCCACGGCTCCGGGGAGATGATGTGGCCAGGAGCGGCCTTGTACATCTGCTGGGCTTCCTCGGTGCAGGTCGGGCGCATGATGTCCCAATCGGCCAGCTTGGCTTCCAGCGTCGGGTAGTCGATGGAGTGCACGTTGGTGTGCAGCTTGCCGGCGCGGTCGAGCTCGCCGAGGATGCCGGTGATGCCGCCGGCGCGGTGCACGTCGGAAATCTCCCACTTGCCGGACGGCGAGGCCTTGCAGATGCACGGCACGGTGTGGGAAATACGCTCGATGTCGTCCAGGGTGAAGTCCACGTCGGCGGACTGCGCCATGGCGAGGATGTGCAGCACGGTGTTGGTGGAACCGCCCATGGCCACATCCATGGTCATGGCGTTCTCGAAGCCTTCTTGGTGGCGATGGAACGCGGCAGCACGGAATCGTCGTCATCGTCGTAATACTGCTTGGCGATCTTCACCACCTGCTCGGCGGCGCGCTTGAACAG
>ENA-OQBU01000307-OQBU01000307.1-human-gut-metagenome-genome-assembly--contig:-NODE-307-length-10975-cov-2.569875_pt1 | contig 10975 bp, 13 predicted proteins | sample MGYA00242492_ERZ504566 | MGnify/ENA primary metagenome ERZ504566 (study PRJEB26092, sample SAMD00036261) | human gut metagenome | host: Homo sapiens | study: EMG produced TPA metagenomics assembly of...
GTTGCGCGTGAGCATTAGGCCAATCGTGCGGGCCAATGGTGATGCCGCGGCCAAGCACGCACACTTCCTTGCCGTTCAGATCAATGTCATAGCGTCGAGTAGCTCGAGCACACCGCGCGGAGTGCAAGGCAGCGGCGTCGAAATGTCGCCGCGCACATGCAGCACCAGTTCGCCGAGGTTGTACGGGTGCATGCCGTCGGCATCCTTGGCCGGGTCGATCATGTCGATGATCGCGTTCTCGTTGATGCCCTTGGGCAACGGCAGCTGGACGATGAACCCGGTGCAAGCCGGATCTTCGTTGAGTTCGCGTACGGCAGCGGCGATGTCGTCGAAGCTGGCGTCCGCCGGCAGTTCCTTCTTGACTGAGGTAATGCCCACTTCCTGGCAATCGGCGTGCTTGCCGGCCACGTACTTCATCGACCCGGGGTCCTCGCCCACCAGCAGCGTGCCCAGCCCCCGGTTGGATGCCCTGCGCCTTGAGCTTGTTCACTCGCTCGGCAAGGTTGGTCTTGATTTCGGCCGCATCTGCTTTACCGTCGATTTTTTGTGGACATCAACGCCCTCCCCTGTAGTTTCGGTGCATTCTATCGAAACGATAGGCTATCGTTGGAACAAGTCAGGATTATATATCGTTCGCTCTCACGAAGAAGGCGTGCCATGGGGACTCAAATCACACGACTTACGCGACTCGCCGCAGCCGGCCTGAGCGCCGTCCTGTTGTTCGCGACCACCGCATGCGCAGCCACCTCCCCCGCTGAAACCGAGCCGGACAACAAGACCAGCGTTCCCGCACCGACCGGGCCGATCAATGTGGTGGCCTCCCTCAATCAATGGGGCTCGCTGGCCGCCGAGCTGGGCGGCGATGATGTGGAAGTCACATCCATCGTGAACTCCACCAATGTGGATGCCCACGATTTCGAGCCAAAGACCTCGGATGTCGCCAAGCTGTCCAAGGCCCAAATCATCGTGGCCAACGGTGCGGGCTACGATTCCTGGGCCACCAAATCGATGACCAAGACCACGAATATCGTATCCGCCGCTTCCGTCATGGGTGCCGTCGAGGGCGATAACCCGCATCTGTGGTTCTCCAAAGACGCTCGATCCAGCATGGCCACGGCCATCACCGATGCATATATAAAGGCACTCCCCAGCAAGAAGAAAGCCTTCCAGAAGCGGCTCAAGGCATGGCAGGCGGACGGAGAAATCGTTGGAAACATGGGGCGTCCGAGTTCACCAAGTCCCACTCCAACCTCACCTATGCAGCCACCGAACCCGTGGTCTATTATCTGATGGCCGATCTTGGGTTCAAAGATCAGACGCCCAAGGGGTATACGCAATCGACCGCTTCCGGCGGCGAACCGGCACCCGCGGACCTGCAGTCTTTCCAGAAACTCATCGAAGACAAGGGCGTGGATGTGCTGGTCAACAACACGCAGGAAGCCAGTGACGCGACCAATATGATCACTGGCGCTGCCGGTCGCGCCGATGTGCCGGTAGTCGACGTCTCCGAACAAATGCCCAAGGACGCCGACACGCTGAACGCCTGGATCAACCAGCTCATCAACACCATCATCGACGCGGTGGATCCAAGCTATGGCTGCGAAGACGCCACGGACGGCGATACCGCGGACAGCAACGCGAATTCCGATGATTCCAGCGCCGAAGCTCCGCCACGGATGATGCCAATGCGCAAGACTCCAAGGCCAGCACCGGTTCCAGCACGGACCCCAAGTACATCCGTCAGTGCAAGGCGGCCGCATCCAGTGACTCATCTCAGGATTCGGCAAAGGCCGATGCCGCCAATGGCGATCCCGGCGATGCCTCCGGCAACGACCAGACCGACTCCGGCAAATAGTTAGGAGCAAAGGACACCGGCATCGGATTCGCGCCAATGCCAATAGACGCCTTGCATGAGAAGGGTTGTGCGACCATTGTCGAGATGGCCGCACAACCCTTCTCTTTGGTTATCACCATCCGTACACGATATTGAGAACGATTGTCAGCATCGTTTGCCACAATCGGGCGTATGAGTGAAACTTCCGATTGCATCGTGTTCAGCGATGCCGCCATCAAGCGTGGCGACCATATCATCTGGCAGCATGGCACCTTCGCCATTCCCACCGGTTCGGTCACGGCCATCGTCGGCACCAACGGCACCGGCAAAACCACGATGATGAGGCCGAGCTGGGCCTTTTTGCCGCTCTGCCATGGCAGCCTGACCGTGCTGGGCAAGCCCGCAGGCGAGATGAACAAACGCATCGGATATGTGCCGCAGAGCTATGTGGCGAATGTCGATTCCAATCTCACCGCCGAACAATCCGTGTTGCTGGGCCTGACCGGCACCCGATTCGGCATCCACCCCATCACCAAGGCCCAGAAAGCCAAAGCGCTCGAGGCGATGGAGTTCACCGGCATCGCCGACAAGGCGCGGTACCGTCTGTCCGAACTGTCCGGCGGTTTGCGCCAGCGTGTGGCCATCGCCCAGGCGTTGGTGTGCGACCCACAACTGCTGATGCTTGACGAGCCGTTGGCCAACCTCGATCTGGCCAGTCAGCGCGCCACCGTACACGTGCTGGCCAAGCTGAACCGCGAACTGAACATGACCATCCAGGTGGTTGCGCACGATCTCAATATGCTCTTGCCGATTCTGACCGGTGCCGTCTACTTGCTCGACGGTCACCCGCACTACGCCGATATGCACAAAGTGCTCGACTCCGACCTACTCACCCACCTCTACGGCACACAGGTGCAGGTGGTCACCACTCCGCAGGGAGACATGTTCGTGACCCCGACGCCGGATGAGCTCCAGGATCAGCCGCAGGATATGCACACGGCAGCCGAAGTGGCGCAATTGCACCATCACGAGCACGGCAATGCCACCAATGGCAGTGCCGCCATCAGCGCCGAGAATCGATAACATCAAGCGAGCCGACCCACAGCCCATCAACGGACTGCAGCTCAGGCATGGAGAAAATACAGAGACATGAGCACCATCAACTTTTCGTATGATCCCGAATGGCTGGATACACTGTCCGCTCCATTCATGACCACGCCTTCATCGCCGGCCTGTGCATTGCCCTAGCCGCCGGTGTCATGGGATACTTCACCATCGCCCGTCGTTCCACCTTCGCGGCCCATGCGCTGGCCCATATCGGTCTGCCGGGCGCGACCGGCGCGGTGTTGCTCGGCCTGCCCGTGTCACTGGGCATGGGCGTGTTCGCACTGGGCGGCGCACTGGTGATCGGTGCTTTGGGCAAGCGCGTTTCCGAGCGTGAAATCGCCACCGGCACCGTGCTGGCCTTCGCCACCGGCTTGGGTCTGTTCTTCGCGCGATTGTCGAGTTCCGCCTCCCAGCAGATGCAGTCGATCCTCTTCGGCTCGATCCTGACCATCACCACCGGCCAGATCATCGGCTTCGCCGTGTTCGACGTACTGCTGCTGGCATTGTTGGCCATCATCTACCGCCCGCTGCTGTTCAGCTCGCTGGATGAGCAGGTGGCACAGGCCAAGGGTGTGCCGATCGGGCTGATGAACGTGGCGTTTATGGCGATTATGGCCGGTGTGATCACCATCGCCGTGCCGGCAGTGGGCACCTTGCTGATTTTCGCACTGGTGATTACGCCCGCGGCCACCGCCAATATTCTGGCCGGCTCCCCATTCAAGGCAATGGTGATCGCCAGCGTGCTGTGCTTGGTGTCGATTTGGGCCGGACTCGTGCTGTCGGCGATGTTCCCCGCTCCCCCGAGCTTCATCATCGTGACGCTTTCCACCCTGTTCTGGGCTATCGCCAAAGCCGTGGAGACGATGACGGAATATCTCCATCATTTTTCTTGCCCCCGCTGGCGAATTCATAGCGGGGGCTTTGTTATATCTTCTCCACCAAGGCATTGGCGATGGCGGCGATGCCTTCGCCGCGGCCAGTGAATCCCATATGGTCGGTGGTGGTGGCAGTAACCGATACCGGGCAACCAACCGCCGCAGACAGGGCGGCTTCGGCTTCAGCACGGCGTGTGCCGATTTTCGGGCGGTTGCCGATGATCGCCACCGAGGCCGATGCCGGCGTATACCCGTTGGATGCCAGATGCGCCACAACTTCTTGCAACATATCGATGCCATGCATTCCGGCACCATGCGCGTCCGCACCGACACCGAACAGTGAACCAATGTCTCCCAAGCGGGCGGCGGCAAGCAACGCGTCAATCAGAGCGTGCGCGGCCACATCGCCATCGGAATCGCCTTCGATCCCCTCGTATTTGGCGGCATCGGCCTCGCTGCATGAATCAGACGCCGGCCAGTAGAGCCCGGCAATCCACAGTTCACGGCCTGAGCCGGCAGGCGCAAAACGGTGAGCGTCAAAACCCTGCCCTATCAACACTCCTGCAGACCCCATGCAGTCCCCTTCGATGGCGCTGCCCAGACGAACGGCAGCAAACGATTATGAATCACGAAGCCCGGCGCATCGCATAAGGACACGACCGGGGCCTCAACAATCAAATCACTTCTTCTTGGACTTCTTCTCGGCTTCGACACGAGCCAAAGTATCGGCCGCGGCCTCTTCGGGCTCGGCGGTGTGATGCTTGTCGTCACCGGGGTTGAGCGGGCTCGTAGCCCAGGTTCACGTCGAGCAGACGCTGGGCTTCCGCCTCGTCGATCTTCTCGGACAAGGCGATCTCAGAAGTCAGAATGGCGCGGGCCTTGGTGAGCATACGCTTCTCCCCCGCGGACAGGCCGTGCTCGTCGACATCGCGCTGGGCGAGATCGCGAACCACTTCGGCGATCTTGTTGACATCGCCGGTGGCGATCTTTTCGACGTTCAGCTTGTAACGGCGAGACCAGTTCATCTCTTTCTCGATGATCGGGGTCCGCAGGATGCCGAATACCTTGGCCACTTCGGATGCGGAGACGATGTCACGCACGCCGACCTTCTTGGCATTGTCCACGGGAACGTTGATGACCAAACCATCGGAAGAGAGTACGGACAACTGCAGATATTCGCGCGCACTCCCTTGACCGTCCGCTCGGTAATGGCCTCCACCTTCGCTGCACCATACGCGGATAGACGACCATATCGCCGACTTTGTAAGACATGTACCTCCGAGAACTGACGGCTTACACACAAAAACTCGAATAATTATGCCATGCGGCCTGGACCGCCCCTATGAGAGCGCTCACAACCACGAAGACACACCGAAAGGCGAAGAATCGCCATTTCGACGCGCCAATGTAGCGTTTACGACTCCAACGCACGTAGACTTGGTCGATGGCTGAAGAAACGAAGATCAAGGAAGATACCGTCACCGTGCCTGTCGCCCAAGGCGACCTCGATGCGACGAGCAATGCTGAATTCTACAACCCCCACGGAGTTCTCGGCGGGCATCTCGGCATCGGCAAGCATGCCGACACCGCCACAATCCGCGTGCTGCGTCCGCTTGCCAAGTCCGTGACCATCCTCACCCAGGATGGCGAATACCCGATGACCCACGAATACAACGGCGTGTTCGTGGTTACCGTGCCGGCTTCCGGCACTAAGAAGCAGCCCACGATTCCCGACTACCGTGTCAGGACCGAGTGGGAAAGCGGCGCAGTGCTCATTGAGGACGACCCATATCGCTATATGCCCACAGTCGGCGACATGGACACCTATCTGTTCGGCGAGGGCCGTCACGAGAAGCTCTGGGAGACGCTTGGCGCGCATGTGCTGCGCTATGACGATCCGATGGGCGGCGCAGACGGCACGCCCGGCGAACAGGTGGTAGGCACCGCATTCTCCGTGTGGGCCCCGAACGCCCATGCCGTGCGCGTAGTCGGTAACTTCAACGCTTGGGATGGCCGCCGTCATGCCATGCGCGAGCTCGGCTCCTCCGGCGTGTGGGAGATCTTCATCCCCGGAATCGGCGCGGGCGAGACCTACAAGTTCCAGATCCTGAACGCCAATTACACGTGGGAGATGAAGGCTGACCCGATGGAGCGTCAGCACGAAGTTCCGCCGAACACCGCCTCCATCGTCACCGAATCCACCTACAAGTGGAACGATGACGCCTGGATGCAGCACCGCCGCACCACCAACCCGCATGATGGCCCGGTCTCCATCTATGAGGTGCACGCCGGCAGCTGGAGGCAGGGACTGACCTACCGCGACCTGGCCAAGCAGCTCGTGGACTACGTCAAGCAGGAAGGCTTCACCCACGTGGAGTTCATGCCACTGGCCCAGCACCCGTTCTCCGGCTCCTGGGGCTATCAGGTCACCGGCTACTATGCGGTCGACTCCCGTCTCGGTTCCCCCGACGACTTCCGTTACCTGGTCGACCAGTTCCATCAGGCCGGCATCGCGTGATCATGGACTGGGTGCCCGCCCACTTCCCGAAGGATGCCTTCGCGCTCGGCCGCTTCGACGGCACCCCGCTGTACGAGGACCCGGACCCGCTGCGCGGCGAACACCCTGAATGGGGCACCTATGTGTTCAACTTCGGACGCCGCGAAGTACGCAACTTCCTGGTGGCCAACGCCCTGTTCTGGCTTGAGGACCTGCACGTCGATGCACTGCGCGTGGATGCCGTCAGCTCCATGCTCTACCTCGACTACAGCCGCGAACCCGGCCATTGGCGCCCGAACATCTACGGCGGACGCGAGAACCTGGAGGCCATCGACTTCCTCAAGGAGGCCACCGCCACCGCGTACAAGAACAACCCCGGCGTATGGTGATCGCCGAGGAGTCCACCGCATGGCCGGGCATCACCGCCCCCACTTCCGCCGGCGGCATCGGCTTCGGCATGAAGTGGAACATGGGCTGGATGCACGACACCCTCGAGTATCTGCACGAGGAGCCCATCAACCGCAAGTGGCACCACAACGAGATCACCTTCTCCATGGTGTACGCCTACTCCGAACACTACGTATTGCCCATCAGCCACGACGAAGTCGTGTACGGCAAGGGTTCCCTGTACGGCAAGATGCCGGGCGATGACTGGCAGAAGCTGGCCGGCGTGCGTTCGATGTTCGCCTATCAGTGGGCTCACCCAGGCAAGAAGCTCTCCTTCATGGGCAACGAGCTGGCCCAGTGGGGCGAGTGGGATCACGACGCCTCCATCGATTGGGATTGCCTGAACTGGCAGGAGCACCGTCAGGTCCAGACCATGGTCGCCGACCTTAACGCCTTCTACAAGGCGCATCCGGCACTATGGAGCCAGGACTTCGACCGGCCGGCTTCCAGTGGCTGACCAGCGACGATGCCGACCACAACACGCTGAGCTTCCTGCGCATCGGTACCAAGGGCGAGACCTTGGCTGTGGTGGTCAACTTCTCCGGTGAGGCCTGGTCCGATTACCAGGTGGCGCTGCCCACCGGCGGCAAGTGGACCGAAGTGTTCACCACCGATGACGCCAAGTACGGCGGCTCCGACATCCACAACGGCACCTTCGAAGCGGTCGAGGGCGAATATCATTCACGTCCGTTCTCGGCGAAGATCACCGTTCCGGCTCTGGGAGTTGTATTCTTGAAGCCGGAAGACTGAACTGGTCAACAGGCTGAAAGGTAACCGGTTTATTTATGCTCAATACCACAGCGCGTCAGAATACGACACCGCGCACGGTGCTGGTGGTCGAGGACGAGCCCACGCTCGCCACGGCCATCGCCCAGCGCATCACCGCTGAAGGATGGACCGCTCGCGTGGCCGGGGACGGCGCTTCCGCCGTCCAGGCCGCGTCCCAGCTACGCCCCGATCTGGTGATCATGGACATCATGCTGCCGGTTATGGATGGTCTAGAGGCCACCAAACGCATCGTCGCCGAACGTCCGGTGCCGGTGCTGATCCTCACCGCACGTGATGACGAGGCCGACAAGGTCATCGGTCTGGGAGCGGGTGCCGATGATTACATGACCAAGCCGTTCTCCATGCGCGAGCTTATCGCCCGCTGCAAGGCGCTGCTGCGCCGCGTGGAGCGTGCGAAGGTCATCGCCAAGAACTCGGAGAACGAGAAGCTGCTCGACTTCGGTTCGATGGTCATCGACCCGGCCCAGCGCATCGTCACCCGTGAACGGCGAACAGGTGCATCTGACCCCCACCGAGTTCGATCTGCTGGCCACGCTGGCCCGCCGCCCGAAGTCGGTGCTCACCCGCGAAAAGCTGCTCGAAGAGGTCTGGGACTGGGTCGACGCATCCGGCACCCGCACCGTCGACAGCCACGTCAAGGCGCTGCGCCATAAGCTCGGTGCCGATACCATCCGCACCGTGCATGGCGTGGGCTACGCTTTCGAGCCGCCGACCGCGTGATGGCATCCAAAAAACAACAGCAATCCCGCTTGATGCGATGAAACCTCGCGTCAAGCGGTTGATTTGTTCTCATCTCTGAAGCTGGAACTCAGCGCACTGATCGTTATCGCCACTGCCATCGCGTTTGCCATGTGCTGGTTCCTCCTGAAATTCGGCTGGTCCGGTTGGATCGCCATGCCGCTGACTTTTGGTGGTGGCCTTGGGCATCACCTATTTCTTCTCTCGCGGCATCACCGCTCCCCTACGCCAGATGCGCGATGTGGCCGAAGCCATGGCGGATGGCGATTACACGGTCCGCGTGGATATCGATCAGGATCGTCATGACGAGGTCGCAAGCTGGCTCGCTCGTTCAACGAGATGGCCGGCGAACTCGAGCATGCCGATAAAATGCGCCGCGACATGATCGCCAATGTGAGCCATGAGCTGCGCACGCCCGTTTCCGCTTTGCAGGCGATGGTCGAGAACATGGCCGACGGCGTCACCGAGCCCACTCCCACCAATCTGGAGAGCATCCTCACCCAAACGCAGCGTCTCTCCGATCTCATCGCCTTCCTACTGGACCTGAGCCGTATGGAGGCCGGTGCGGCGAGTCTGAATATCGAAAAGTTCAACTTCGCCGACTTTCTTGACGAGACCATCGAGCCGTTGGAAATCGCCGATGGTGGCCACGCCCACGACATCCGCGTCACCGTGCCGGCCGACATCACGATGGAAGGCGATCAGGACCGCCTGCGCCAGCTATTCACCAACATCATCGCCAACGCGCTGAAACATTCGGCCGACGGCACCACCGTGCTGGTCGACGCCCACGAGGACGAAAACCAAGGCACCATCGTGACCAATGTGGTGAATTTCGGCTCCCAGATTGCGCCTTCCGACCGTTTGGACATCTTCCGGCGCTTTGTCAAAGGCAAGACGGGTCCCGGCACCGAGTCGGGCGGCACCGGTCTTGGCCTGTCCATCGCGCGCTGGGCGGCCCAATTGCACGGTGGCACCGTCAAAGTGGTCGACGACACGCGAGGTGCCGATTTCGAAATCATCCTGCCTAAATATCACATCGCCGAACGCTGATATTGTCCGACGTCCTACCGTATACTGTATTCGAACAGATGTTGAATACAGGGTGGGAGGCGCAGCATGACACAGCAATCCGAGTCACAGGCCATGGCGCACGAGGCCACGCTGTTTGTTATGCAGATGGCCGGCGATTCCATGATCAATGCGGGTATTCACAACGGCGATCTGCTGATTGTCGATCGTTCGTTGGCACCAGTCCCCGGAGATGTGGTTGCGGCTGTCATGGACGACGAAATCGCCATCAAGCGGCTGGTTTCACGGGCCGGCATCACCATATTGCACGCCGAGAATCCGCGATACCCCGATTACATGCCGAGCAACGGCGCTTCGCCTGCTATCTGGGGCATCGTCACCGATGTCATTCACCCCGTTGATATCATCATCGGACCGTCGCACCACGGCATCCGCCAATACCAGCACGCCCACCACCTTGGTGCCGGCCTGCTGAAAACGCCTGAACGCATTGCCGCACAGTGCACCTGTGGTGACGATATCATCAACGAGAAGCACCGCGTCGCCATTGCCGATGAGATCACGCTTCACCCTGACATGACCGGTGATACGACGGGCACGCTGTGCCGAAGAGACCTGCTGCACGGAGCGTGCCTTGGTGGAGGAGCTCAGGCAGTTGCATGGTCGCGCATCGACGCCGTACCCACGCAATGCCCCTGCCACCGATTTGGCCAACGGTGCCGTATGGGCACGTCCTCTTCGGCGCATTGACGCCCGCGATGATGGCACCGGAACCACCAATACGCGATGACCCAAGCATGATGATGGTATTGGCGTCTTGTTCAGCAGCGACACCATGATGCGGCCGAACGGGCCGTCAAGCTCGGTATCGTCGTGGTCCTTCCAGTCGAGAATGGCACGACGTACCGCTCCCTGATAAATCGATGCGGACCATATACGGGCTCCGCCACCACTGTCTGCATCCCGTTCCCGGCATTGCGCAAACAGGGCCCAGCATGCCGCACACAATACCTCATCCGGCGCGTCACACCCAGCGCAGCCGCGTGGAAACAGCAGATTGCAGACCTGTGCCCACATCGCATGCCACCACTTGTATACGCTCGGCCCGTCCATAACGCGTCACTATCGAGCTGGAGTATCGAATCGCGCAAGCAGTGCATCCAGCAGTTGTACCGTATCTTGCGGATTCTCAACACGAACACCGATCGCACCGGCCTCAACCGCGGGATAGTCATTACCCGTAGGCGTCATGCGATCACCCACGAACACCATTTCATCGGCCCGTATGCCAAGTGTCTGCGTCAGCTTGCGCACGGCATAGGCCTTATCGATGCCGCATTCGCTGACATCCACACTGGTGTATCCGCCGGCCCTGGCCCGCATATGCGGCAGATCGGCCTTGACCGCTTCGACCAGCGCCTGTTTCTTCGTGTTATCGCGATCCCATGCCTGCTTGGCCGCTACGGGCGCGAACTGCCCAAGAGCGGAGAAGGTGATCTGGCTGCCCCTGTTCTCGATTCGAGGCCCCCATACCTGCTGTTCCCACAATCCCAGTTCCCCGGGCATGTCGCTCAAGACTTTCCGAGACAGCGGCCACGGTGGCTTCGGACAGATCATGCGCATACACCAACGGCCCATTGCGTGCCATCCCACCGG
>ENA-OQBU01000308-OQBU01000308.1-human-gut-metagenome-genome-assembly--contig:-NODE-308-length-10894-cov-3.121947_pt1 | contig 10894 bp, 17 predicted proteins | sample MGYA00242492_ERZ504566 | MGnify/ENA primary metagenome ERZ504566 (study PRJEB26092, sample SAMD00036261) | human gut metagenome | host: Homo sapiens | study: EMG produced TPA metagenomics assembly of...
ATTCTTATAAAAAATAAACAAAAAATTCTTAACGAATTAGATCTGTTATCAATTAATAAATCGACGCTATTTCCGGAGATCGATTCAGTATCTGAATATATAAAAACAAATATATTGTATAGACACAAGGCAGGAAATTAACCTTGCCTTGTGTCTATATAAACAGAAAATCCGAAACTGTTACCGATGATAACAGTTTCGGATTATTCTTTACTGGTGGAGATGGCGGTAATCGAAACCGCGTCCGAATATACGCCTGCAACGCTTTCTACGCATATAGTTTGTCGCTGGGGGTTCCCCTCACGCTTCGCCGGCAAACAGACTGGGCGCTACGGTAGTTCCTAATTCCTGACGGGGGCCGGAACGCTCCTCCGTGCAAGTTCGCCACTAAACGACGCTCTCATCCCTGCCGTGGCCCTCAGAGCGAGAACGCTGGCTGCAATTAAGCAGCCAGAGCTACTGTTTTATGATTGTCAGTTCAATTTAAGGTGTTACTTTTTAAGCGGTGCAACTCCGCTATGCGCTTACGGTGCTTCTTTATACCCGTCGAAATCCTTTCATCCCCATTTTTATCTATATTTTGGTGCGGTTAGTCCCGCTGCCGATCCTTCAGTGCACGGTCAATGTCTCGCTGAGAGGCCTTTTTGGCAGCCACTGCCCGCTTATCATAGAGCTTTTTGCCCTTGCACAAGCCAATCTCCAATTTTGGCGCGGCCCTTGATAATATATAGCTGCAAGGGAATGACAGACAGCCCCTGCTGCTGGCTGTCTGCAGCCAGGCGGAGTATCTCTTTCTTATGCAGCAGCAGCCGCTTACGGCGCATAGGGTCCCCGGTTGAAAATATTGCCGTGGTCGTAAGGGGAAATATGCACCCCTACGGCGTACATTTGGCCCTCGTCAATGCTGCACCAGCTGTCTTTCAAATTCACTTTGCCCTGGCGAATGGACTTAATCTCCGTGCCGAAAAGCTCCAGCCCCGCCTCGTAGGTGTCCAGCACAAAATAGTCGTGGAACGCTTTTTTGTTGCGGGCAATCACTTGCTTTGCTTCTCCCAAAGCGCCCACTCCTTTCTGTTTTTGTTAAATCAGGCTGCGCCCCTCCAGGGCTCTGGACAGGGTGACCTCGTCGGCATACTCCAAATCTGCGCCTACCGGAACGCCGTAGGCCAGTCGGCTGACGGTAATGCCCATGGGCTTCAGCAGCCGGCTGATATACATAGCGGTGGCCTCGCCCTCTACGGTAGGATTGGTGGCCATAATAACCTCCTCCACCGTGCCGTCGTTCAGTCGCGCCAGCAGCTCCTTAATGCGGATCTGGTCCGGGCCGATATTGTCCATAGGCGAGATGGCGCCGTGGAGTACATGGTAAGTGCCGTTATACTCGTGGGTGCGCTCAATGGCGGCCACATCCCGCGGATCCTCTACCACGCAGACCACGCTTTTGTCCCGGGCCGGGGTTTTGCAGATGGGGCGAAAGCTCCTCCTCCGCCAGATTGCAGCAGATCTTGCACTGGTGGATCTTGGTATGAGCTTCGGTAATGGCGTCGGTAAAAGCCCGGGTTTCTTCGTCTGACAAACCCAGCACATAGAACGCCATGCGTTGGGCAGTCTTGTGACCGATGCCCTGCATACGCTCAAATTGGTCTACCAGATTTTGCAGTGCGGCTAAATTATATCGCATACCGCTTACCGATTAAAGGCCGGGAATGTTCAGCCCGCCGGTAACGGCAGACAGCTCTTTTTCCGAGTCCTCGTCGATCTTGCGCATGGCCTCGTTAATGGCTGCCAGCAGCATATCCTCCAGCATTTCCACATCCTCCGGGTCTACCACTTCCGGGTTGATGCCGATGGCTTTGATCTCGTGCTTGCCGTTGGCGGTCACTTCCACCATGCCGCCGCCGGAAGAGACCACATATTCTTTCTCCTCCAGTCGGCCTTTTTGGCCTCAATGTTCTCTTGCATCTTCTGGGCCTGGCGCAGCATGGACTGCATGTTTTGCGGTCCGCCGCCCATACCCTGGGGAAGTCTTGCTTTCATAGTATGCTCCTTTAATGTTCTTCGATTTGAATATGATTTTCTCGTGCTTTGCTCAGCAGGTCCTCTAACGGATCTCGCCGGGGCGCTTGCTCGGTGGATTTCTTCTTAAACAAGCCCAGCTTGTAGTTGTGGCCGGTGAGCTCGTGAAGAGCCGCGCGAATGGCCTTGGCGTGGGTGGAGATCTTGATGAACTCCTTGATGGTGGGATTGGGACTGTCAATCAGGAAAAACTCGCCCCGGGTGTAACCCTGGGAGCCACTGAGCACGCCAAACAGGGCAATGTCTGTGCGGTGTAGAATTTCCATCAAATCCGCCCACTGCATAAACAGTTTCTGCTCGCTGTCCGCTGCGGGGGCGGGGGAAGGTGCTGCGGCTGCCGGTTCCAGAGGGACAGGCGGTTCAGGCTGTACAGGCGCAGGCTCCGGAACAGGTGCAGATACAGGTTCCGCAGAAGTCGCAGATATAGGCTCCGGCTCCGGCGCGGGTGCTGCCGCTGCGGGCGTGGGCTGCGAGGTGGGTGGCACAGTCGGTTGTGCCGGTGCAGGGTGCGCCGCCGGAGCGGGGGACTGCACGGTCTTGACCGGTGCGGCAGGCACGCCGTTTTGCACCGCTCGCTCCAAAGCGGACAGGCGCTGGTTGATAGCGTCCGGGTCTGTCTCCAACTTGGGCTCGCACAGGCGAATAAAGGCCATCTCCATCTCAATCCGCGGGGTGGCGCCGCCCTTGATCTTTACCAAAGTAGACTGAAACAGGTCCAGCCCACGGAGGATTTGGGCCAGGGTAAACTGCCCGGCGCTCGCCTCAATATGCTTGTATTCGTCATCGGTGCAGATGATCAGCTCGCGGCTTTTCTTCACCGTTTTGACCATCATAAAGTTGCGGAAGTGATTGATCATCTCCACGCACAGCCGTTCCATATCGTAGCTGTTCTCATGGAGCTGCGCCAGCTCCTCCACAGCGGCGCTGCTGTCCCGGGCCAGTACGGCGTCAGACAGGCGATAGAGCGCCTCGCGCCCGGCCAAACCGGCCACTTCGCTGACCAGCTGGGCAGTGATCTGCTTGCTGCGCCCGGCGCATTGATCCAAAATGGACAGGCCGTCTCGCAGCGCACCGTCTGCAATGCGGGCGATCAGGGTGGCAGCATCCGGCGCCAGTTTCATGCCCTCCAGTCCGGCCACCTGCTGCAAGCGCACCGCCATAGTCTCCGGTTGAATACGCTTAAAGTCAAAGCGCTGGCACCGGCTGAGAATGGTGGCAGGCAGCTTGTGCACTTCTGTGGTGGCTAAGATAAAGATCACATGAGCAGGCGGCTCCTCCAGCGTCTTGAGCAGGGCATTGAATGCCCCGGTGGAGAGCATGTGCACCTCGTCGATAATGTAGACCCGGTACTTGCCGCGGGTGGGGGTGTAGTTGACCTCCTCCCGCAGGTCGCGGATATTGTCTACGCCGTTGTTGGAGGCGGCGTCGATCTCTACCACATCGTAGATGGTGCCGCTATCCAGCCCTTTACAGATCTCGCATGTGTTGCAAGGCTCGCCGTCCGCAGCGTTGGGGCAGTTCACCGCCTTGGCCAAGATTTTGGCGCAGGTGGTTTTGCCGGTGCCGCGGGAGCCGGTAAACAGATAGGCGTGGGAAATGCGACCCTCTTTGATCTCGTTTTTCAGCGTGGAGGTCACATGGTCCTGGCCGTACACATCGGCAAAGACCCGCGGGCGGTATTTACGATATAAAACCTGGTACATAGGGACCTCCTGAATAATGAAAAAGGCAGAGCCGCCATAGGGTATAATGTAACGTACAGACTGGTCTGCGGCGCACAGAAACATCCACTTATTGCTGCTCGGTTCCCCGCCTGACAAGGTTCGTAGCATCCCGTCGCACAGGGCCCATACGCTACATTATAAACTATGGGCAGTGCTCTGCCTTTTGTGCATTACAGTATAGCACAGATCTACTCTGAAATCAATACCTTTTCGATCGCGCCGTAATAAATGGCGTGAAAATCGTTTTGCGCATAGTTCTGCATAATGCCGGAGTCCAGGAACTGGGACGGCTCAAACGCACTGACCGCCACCTTGCGGCACACCAGCACCAGCTTGGCCTCCTCAAAGTAAGGGGCTTTTTCGTAGTAGCAGGGAGTCAGGCCGGTGGCCTCTACCTTGTTGATCTCCCGCCCGCTTTTGCTGCCGCACAGACGCAGGGCGTCCTTGTACTGCTCTGGGTAAAAACTCAGGGTAAAGTAGTTGTTCTCGTCCAAAAACTTCTTTGTATAGCGCTGGGGTCGAATATAAATGGTGGCCATATCCTTGCCCCACAGCTCGCCGATACCGCCCCAGCTGACGGTCATGGTGCCCAGCTCATCGCCGCGCCCGGCAGTGACCAGCGCCCATTCGTCAGCCAGCAGGTGGACCAGATTCTCTTTTACTTCGCGAATATCAATTTCTTTCATTGCCATAAAATTACACCTCATTTATATTATAGCATAAAGTCCGTTTTATGCAAGGGAAAGGCGGCGAAAAAGAAAAGCGGCGCTCCCATGAGCACCGCCGTCTTCTATGATTTTACAGCTTCAGCAGTTTTTGGCATTGTTGTAGAATACATCCTCCTGCTCCTTCTCCGTCAGGCCGCTGGTGAGCACCTTTGGATCTCCACCGAGGGGTGATGGGAAGGGAGAGTCGAATGCCGAACATAATGCGATCGGTGCCTACGGTTTTGTAGGCTCGGCAATCTTGCAGCCCATGGGCATACCGCTCATTTCCAGATACAGGTTGGGGTAGCGTTTGGCCATCTTAATGGAGGCGTCGATATACACCCCGTGTCCCGTGGCCCATGTGGATCATGGTTACCGGCACATCCGGGTATTGCTCAGCCAGCAGGGCAATGCTCCAAGGCAGAGAATAAGGCGGGTGGCCGCAGTGGATAAACACCGGGATCTTGTGCTCCCGGGCAAAGTCCATTACCGGATACACCACCGGGTCGTCGGCCACAAAGCTGTCAAACAGGGGCTGCATTTTAATGCCCATAAAGCCCTCGTCGCACACATAGTGGTGCAGCTTCTCCGGTACATTGTCCAGCAGGGGATTGACCCATACAAAGGGCACGATCTTGTCCGGGTATTTGTGAAACGCCTTGGCCACCGTGTCGTTGTCCCGGAAGGACGCGCCGGTGAGAAAGGTCTTTTCAATTTCGTACTCGTCCATTTGCTCCAGCAGCTTCTCTGCGGTAAAGGCCACACCGGCCCAGCCGCCAAAGGAACCGATATGAGAATGTGCGTCTATTTTTTCATGCCGCTTTGGCCTCCTTACCTGCGCCGCCGGCCATACGCTGCAATTTAGCGCCTGCGCCGCTCTTGGTTAAAATCACGACCAGTACACCGGCAACCGCAATGCCTACGGCGGTCTGGATGGCCAGCTCCGGCAGGGTGGTCAGTGCGTAGGTCTTGTCATACATCAGCACCTTTGCCAAGGTGTATGCGCCGATCTGGAACGCACCGCCAGCAACGGCACCTACGCCGTAGCCCAGCAGGCTGCGGTGCATGGCTTTCTCTGCGATCAGGCAGCAGATAGCCACAGTCAGGAACTTGATGATAAAGGTGGGAGCCATCCAGGCGGCATAGCCCAGAGCCAGATCAGCCAGGCAGGCGCCAGTCCGGCAGCGGGGGCTGCCTTTTTGCCGCCCAGCAGCCAGGCGGCCAGGAAGATCATCATATCGCCCAGGTGGGTGTAGCCGGTACCCAGGGGGATCTTGAAGGTGAATGTGAATACAAACACCAGTGCAGCCATCACGGCGGTAAAGGTGATGTAACGGACATTGACTTTTTTAGACTGTTGCATACAAAGTCTCCTTTTCTTTTAAGATGTGTCTATTTTACGACCAGGGTGTCCTCTTTTCAATATACAAAATACAGAAAAATTCCGTGTACAGTTGGAGCGGGGTTGACATTGGCTGCCCGGTGTGCTACCATACCCGGACAAACGGATGTTATGTATAATATAGTAATAAATAAAAGGAGACGCGGATATGGAGCAAAAGAACGCCCTGTTTGAGCAAATGCCGGTGCGTAAGGCTTTCTTTAAGCTGGCGCTGCCGGTGGTGCTGAGTATGGTGGTGTCGCTGGTGTACAATATGGTCGATACCTATTTATCGCCAAAACCGGCAATGCCCACCTGGTGGCAGGTGTGGCGCTGGGTTCGCCGGTGTTTACCCTGATGATCGCCGTGGGCGATATTTTCGGCCTGGGTGGCAGTTCCTTTATCTCCCGCTTGTTTGGCCAAAAGCGGGACCAGGACGGCAAGCGGCTGAGCGTGTTTTGCTTTTATGGTGCGTTGTTTACCGGCGTGGGCATTACGGCGCTGCTGTTGCTTTTGCGCACGCCGCTGCTGACGGTGCTGGGCGCCCAGGCAGACACGGTGCAGTACGCTAGGGATTATTATACCTGGATCGCCGTCGCGCGCGTTATCATTTGTCCTTTACTCCCTGCAATCAGCTGCGCACGGAGGGGTTTGCCAATGCGTCTATGATCGGCTCCATTTTAGGTGCGGTGGTGAATATTGTACTGGACCCGGTGCTGATTTTCGGCTGCAAGCTGGGAGCTGCCGGTGCGGCTATTGCCACGGTGATCGGCTATGTGTTTACGGATTTGTACTATGTGTGGTTCCTGCTGCGGCGCAGCCGTCATTTGTCTGTGGATATTCGGCTGCTGCGGGTGAGTTGGCAGGAGGTGGGCCAGGTGTTTGCCATCGGTATTCCGGCTTCCATTACCAATATTGCCCAGAGCTTTTGTGTGCTGATCACCAACCGGTTTTTGGTACCTTACGGTACAGACAAGGTGGCAGCCATGGGCATTGCGCTGAAGGTGAGTATGATCGCCGTACTGGTGCTCATCGGCTTTGCTTTTGGCGTGCAGCCGCTGGTCGGTTACAATTATGGCGCCCAGAATTATCGGCGGCTGCGCCAGGTGCTGCGCTTCTCTTACCAGTTTACGATTGGACTGGGTCTGGTGCTAACTGTGATTGTCTTTGCAGCTGCGCCGCTGCTGATTCGCCTGTTTATGCAGGACGGCAGCGTGTACGACCTGGGGGTTGCCATGCTGCGGCGGTTGTTGCTGGGCACCGCATTTTATGCCTTTACCCTGGTGACCACCTGCGTTTTCCAGGCCACCGGCAAGGCGGTGGGTGCCTTCGTGCTGTCCATCAGCGGTCAGGGCGTGATCTACGGTCTTGTCATTTGGGCACTGAGCAGCATTTGGGGCTATGATGGAGTGATTGTTACTCAACCGGTGGCAGATGTGCTCACTTGTCTGCTGGCAGTGGTGCTGTATTTCACCTCCCTTCATCGGGTCATTCGCAAAGGCGTGGCGGAACAAAATCAACTGTAAATCGTGTATTTACATTTTGTTAATAATTTATTAACAAAAACAGACAAAAAATAGACATCGTTCCTATGGTAAAGTTAAAGTATCGTATTGTACGAGGGCGAATTGGTCTTTGTATGCCTGTCGCTGCATAAATTTTGCTGTGCAGGATAGGCTGCCTTTGGGAGAGGGTAGCGGCGTGCCGCTGTGGACCGATGAGCCATAGGAAAGGGGTATTTTTTATGGATTTGAAACACATTATTGATCAAAAAGACCACTATGCGGACTACATGGTGGATGAGATCACCCACATTTGCCGGGATTTTGAAAAGCGCGAGCCCGGCTCTAAGGGTGAGCAACAGGCCTGTGAATACATGGCCCAGGTGCTGAAGAAAGACTGCGGCTGCCAGCGGGCAGATGTGGAGTCCTTTAAGGAGAACCCCGGCTCGTTCTTTGGTTGGATTTACTTTACCATCACCTTTGTGTTGGCGGCCATTGCTTGCTTTTTCTTCTGCCCACTGTTGTCTGCGGTGCTGATTGTTGTGGGTTTGTTCATTGTATTTATGCAGTTTGGTCTGTACAAAAAGCTGATTGACGGCTGCTTCCCGGAAAAGACCGGCCATAAATGTAACGGCTGTGAAGCAGTGCACCGGCGAAGTGAAGCGCCGCATTTTCTTTAACGGTCACCCGGACGCGGCCTGGGAGTGGCCGGTGAACTACAAGCTGGGCGGCGTTGGCTTTGAGGGCCACGCCATCATCTGCGGCGTAGGTGCTGTGTACTATTTGGTGCTGTCCATTATGTATATGGCAAAGAACGGTCTGACCTTCTCTGCCATTGATCCCCATTCCGGCCTGTTTAAGGCGGCTATGTGGGGGTTGCTGTTTGTGCCGTTCTTAGTGGGACTGTACTGGATGTGGAACAAGAACCGCGTTGTAGACGGCGCCAACGATAACCTGTCCGGCTGCTATATGGGCATTGCTGTGATGAAGGCGTTGCAGGACGCCGGTATTACCCTGGAGAACACGGAAGTGGGCGTGATCCTGTCCGGCTCCGAGGAGGCCGGTCTGCGGGGCGCTAAGGCATGGTGTGAGCAGCACAAGGGCGAGTTTGACGATGTGCCCACCTTCATTTTCTCTTACGACACCATTCACGACCCCAAGTTCCTGATGACCAATTATCGGGATCTGAACGGCACCGTGAAGGCAGATAAAGATGTGTCCGACCTGTTTATGGAGGCAGCCGCCGCCATTAATGTGCCTTGTAAGAAGGGCTGGGTGCCCCCGCTGGGCGGCGCTACCGACTCTGCGGCCTTTGCCCAGGCCGGGTTCCGTGCCACCGGCGTAACCGGTCTGAACCACAAGCTGGAGGACTATTACCACACCCGCCGGGACACCTACGACAATATGAACAAAGAGGGTCTGGCCGGCTGCTTTGCCGTCAGCGTAAAGGCGCTGGAGATGTTTGATAACGGTGCCAAGCAGTAAGTCTATACATACTATATAAGAGAGAACGCCTGTTCCGTTTGGTGCAGGCGTTTCCTTTTTTCTTTGTCAAAGTTCATTCTTGACAAGGGCAAATTGAATTTGCTAAAACAAGCACCATCGAGTAGCAAAAAAGCGTAAGTCCGGATCGGACTTGCGCTTTTTTTGTTTGCCGATTTTGGCAAAGGAGGTAATGATTTATGCCAAAAACAAAAGGACAGGGTTTGGTGTTTGGAATTTTGATGTCGTAACCATGGCCTACGGAATGGAAGTGTATAATGTAGCGCTGAAAAGCGGCGTTTTGCAGCCGGACCGGTAAGTCGGGGCTTGTTGCGGCTGATTTTTGCGAAAAAGAGCTTTGAATAAGGTGATAGGCTGTATATGAATGCAACCGCAGAGTGATCAACGGGCGAAAATTGCCGCCCCTACGATTCTATAGACCAATAAAAGCAACAAAAACCGGTCGGGACCTGATGGTCTCGGCCGGTTTGTGATTTAGGTGTTATTCCTGGGTGGGCTTTTCTTTACCCGGGGCGCCGCAGCACTTTTTGTACTTCTTGCCGCTGCCGCAGGGGCAGGGATCGTTGGGGCCTACCTTCTTGCCCTTACGCACGGTGGTGTGGGTGGCGGTATCGTCCCCACCGGCAGAGGTGGCAGTGACCTTAGCCACGGCCTTGCGCTCTACATCTTCCCGGCGACGGGGCACCAGGGTCAGCAGCATGCGCACGGTGTTCTCCCGAATGGCGGCGGTCATCTCGTCAAACATATCATAGCTCTGCAAACGGAATTCCACCACCGGGTCACGCTGGGCGTAAGCCCGCAGGTGAATGCCCTGCTTCAGGTCGTCCATGGCGTCAATGTGGTCCATCCACAGCACATCTACATTGCGCAGCAGCACCATGCGCTGGAACTCTGTGAACATCTCGTCGCCGATCAGCTCCCGCTTTTCTTCCAGCCGCTTCAGACCCCGCTGGGTCAAGGTATTCACCACATCGTCCACGGTCAGCTCATCCACATTCTGGAAATCCTCGTCGGTGGTGAGCCAGCCCTTGTACTTCTCTTTCAGTCCGGCGATATTCCAGTCTGCCTGGGTCTCGCCGGAGCAGTAGTTGCCCACATTCTCGGCAATGTTGGTTTCCAGCATACCGCGGATCTTCTCCGTCAGGTCAATGCCGTCCAGCACCTGGTCGCGCTGCTTGTAGATCAGCTCACGCTGGCGGTTCATTACATCGTCGTACTGCAAGGTGTTCTTACGAATACCAAAGTTGCGGCCCTCTACCTTCTTTTGGGAGGACTCTACGGTGCGGGAGATCATCTTGGACTCAATGGGCATGTCCTCATCGTCGGTGAGCCGGCTCATCATGGCCTGCATACGCTCGCCGCCAAAGAGACGCATCAAATCGTCCTCCAAGGACAGGTAGAACTGGCTCTCACCGGGATCGCCCTGACGGCCGGAACGGCCGCGCAGCTGGTTGTCAATACGGCGGGAGTCGTGGCGCTCGGTGCCCAGAATGTACAGGCCGCCGGCTTCACGCACTTTGTCCGCTTCTTCCTGAATTTCTTCTTTATACTTCTTTCCAGATCCTGGAAAGTCTTGCGGGCGTTCAGAATCTCCTGATTGTCAGTTTCGGCAAAGCCGGTAGCCTCTGCAATCAGCTCATCGCTGAACTGCATCCGCTTCATCTCTGCCTTGGCCAGGAACTCGGCGTTACCGCCCAGCATAATATCCGTACCACGACCGGCCATATTGGTGGAGATGGTCACCGCGCCGAATTTACCGGCCTGGGCAATAATCTCTGCCTCACGCTCGTGGTTCTTGGCGTTAAGCACATTGTGCTGGATATGCTCTTTCTTCAGCAGCTTGGACAGCTGCTCGCTCTTCTCAATGCTAATGGTACCCACCAGCACCGGCTGGCCCTTTTCGTGGCAGCCTTGATCTGCTTGATTACGGCACGGAACTTGCCCGCCCTCGGTCTGGAAGATCGACATCCGATGGTCCCAGCACGGATCAGCGGGTTTGTT
>ENA-OQBU01000311-OQBU01000311.1-human-gut-metagenome-genome-assembly--contig:-NODE-311-length-10858-cov-1.868698_pt1 | contig 10858 bp, 13 predicted proteins | sample MGYA00242492_ERZ504566 | MGnify/ENA primary metagenome ERZ504566 (study PRJEB26092, sample SAMD00036261) | human gut metagenome | host: Homo sapiens | study: EMG produced TPA metagenomics assembly of...
AAAATCCTGTTTTTCAACAATGATATGTGGGCGCTTTTTCCATGGAGTATAGGGGAGTCGAACCCCTGGCCTCAACAATGCGAATGTTGCGCGCTCCCAACTGCGCTAATGCCCCGTAGCTATCTCGCTTTGGTAGTATAGCATAGCGTATATGGGAAAGTCAAGAGAATTTTTACAAAAAATGCAAAAACACAGATTTTTCTCTTTTGCATAGAATGAGATAGGTTCGTAGGAGGGGTGACAGTGGCGAGTATCAGCCTTTGTATGATCGTGCGGGACGAGGAAGCAGTGCTGGGGCGCTGTTTGGAGAGTGTGGCGCCGGCGGTAGATGAGATCATTCTTGTAGACACCGGCAGTGTGGACGGCACCAAGGCGGTGGCGGCTGCCTATACCGATCGAATTTTTGTCTTTGCCTGGTAGATGATTTGCAGTCGGCACGCAATGCGTCCTTTGTCCAAAGCGACAGGGGATTATATTCTGTGGCTGGATGCAGACGATGTGCTGTTGCCGGAGGATCTGGATGCGTTGTTGTGTCTGAAAAATCGGCTGGACCAATCCCCGGCGGATGTGGTGATGATGCGCTACAATACCGGCTTTGACAGTCGTGGCAATCCCACTTTTTTCTTTGATCGAGAGCGGTTGGTGCGCCGTGCGGCGGGACCGGTTTGGCACGGTCGGGTACACGAATATATTCAGTGCCCGGGCACCAGAATTACAGTAAATATTGCCGTGACGCATCGATCAATCAAGACAGCGTACACCACCCGAAACCTACGAATCTATGAAAAGATGGCGGCGGCAGGGGAGTCGTTTACGCCCCGAGATCGATTCTACTACGGGCGGGAGTTATACTACCATCGGCAGTTTGACCGTGCGGTACAGGAATTGCAGGCGTTTTTGCGCCCGGCGACGGCTGGCTGCCGGATCAGTTGGAGGCCTGCAAGTATCTGAGTGCAGCCCTGCACGTCCAAGGGGATCGGAAGGGTGCGTTTGCTGCATTGTGCCGGAGCCTTTGTCTTGGGGGCACCTCGGGCGGACCTGGTATGCGGTTGCGGTGATCTGTTACTGGAACAAGGGGATTATCCGGCGGCGATTTGTTGGTACAGGTGGGCGCTGGAACTGCCCCGGGACCTGCATAGCGGCTTTGTAAACACGGATGACACCGGGTACTTGCCGTACCTGCGGCTTTGCGTTTGTTATGATCGTATGGGTGATTACGCAGCGGCTGCCCGCTGCAATGCCCAAGCCGCAGCGTACCGACCCGATGATGCCGCCGTGCAGCAGAACGCAGCCTATTTTGCCGCATTGCAGCACCCTGCCGACCCGTCGTCTACTGGAGAGAATAAGGAGCAAAATCGATGAATACAACCATTTATAAAAATCAACCTTGCTGCGACGCTTGCTGCAAGCCTGCCTGTTCCTGCTGTCCCACCGTTGTTGGGCCTACCGGTCCAACAGGGCCTACCGGTCCCACCGGCCCCACAGGTCCGGGTGTTGGCGCTACCGGCCCTACCGGTCCTATGGGTCCGTACGGGTGCTACCGGTGCGGCCGGGCAGCAACGGACAAATGGGTCCCACCGGTCCCACCAGCGCACCGGGTAGCAACGGCCAAATGGGTCCCACCGGTCCAACAGGTGCAACCGGAGCTGCTGGATTGCAGGCGCAACCGGACCTACCGGTGCCACGGGTGCTACCGGCGCAACAGGCCCTGCCGGTACAGCAGGCGTAACAGGACCTACCGGTGCCACAGGTGCTATCGGCGCAACAGGTCCTGCCGGTACAGCGGGTGCAACAGGTGCTACCGGTGCAGCAGGGCCTACCGGACCTACGGGTGCTACCGGCGCAACAGGTTCTACCGGACCTACGGGTGCCACGGGTGCTACCGGAACGGTGCTGCCCGGCGAATTGGTGACCAATGGCACTATGGAGCAGTTCACCAATACCGTTCCCACCGGCTGGACGGTGAACAACGAGGCTTTGGCTGGGCAGGCTACCGCCGCCGGTCAGGTGCACAGCGGTTTATCAGCGGTGCAACTGGCATCAGGTGCGCAAATGCGCCAGACGCTCGCAGCTGCCCCAGGCAGCTATTACCGGCTTTCCTTTTATGCCCAAGGGGTAGGGAATCAACCGGCAGTGACTGGCAGGATCATCTTTACAGACGCAGCCGGCGGCGAATCAAATGCGGCTGATGTGTCGGTGCGTTCTCAGGATATGGTTAAGACGGCGCCGAATTTTGGTTATTATCAGGTAATCAGTACTGTGGTGCCGGAGAATGTGACCACAGTGACGGTCTATCTGGAAGCAACCGGCGGCACGGATGACAGCGTAATTCTGGACGATGTATCTCTGACCGTGGTTTAACTGCGGGGGCTCGGTGTGCCTAGGCGCACCGGGCTTTTTTTATTGCCAAAAAAAGCAAAAAAGTCTACTCCAAATGGTCCGCGGTCAAATCGGCAAAAACGAAATAAACGAAGGCAGTAGGAGACTGCTGCCTGTTTGTAAATCGGCTGCAATTTTTCGCCACAAGGCCATCGGCATAACCTTGGCCTTAATTTTGTAAAAAATATTGCAATTTTTCTTTGTATTTTGCGAATCATCTGTTATAATAAGCACATTCCAAGGAGAGGATGTGGAGTAATGGGCGGATATTTTGCCGCAGTATCCAAAGAAGATTGCGTATTTGATTTGTTTTTCGGGGTGGACTACCACTCCCACCTGGGCACACGCCGGGGCGGAATGGCGGTGTATGACCCGGAAACCGGTTTTGACAAAGCCATACATAATATTGAAAACGCGCCATCCGTACGAAGTTCACCAAGGAGTCTCAGGAGATGCACGGCACCATGGGCATCGGCTGTATTTCCGATTTTGAGGCACAGCCCATACTGGTGCGTTCCCACCACGGCACCTTTGCCATTACAACGGTAGGGAAGATTAATAATGCAGACGCTATTGTGGATGAGATTATCGGGACGAACGCTCATTTCTTTGAAATGCACAATGGCGAGATCAATCCCACGGAACTGGTGGCAGCGCTGATTGACCAAAAAGAAAAATTTTGTAGAGGGTATTCGCTACGCCCAAGATGTGATCGACGGCTCTATGAGTATGCTGCTTTTGACCCCCAAAGGGGTGTATGCTGCCCGGGACAAGCTGGGGCGCACACCCATTGTGCTGGGCAAAAAGCCGGATGGTTACTGTGCCAGCTTTGAAAGCTTTGCCTATTTGAACTTGGGCTATACCGATGACAGAGAACTTGGCCCCGGCGAGATCGTGGTGCTAACCCCGGACGGTGTGCAGCAGTTGGTTGCACCGGGCAAAAAATGAAAATTTGCACCTTCCTATGGGTGTATTACGGTTATCCGTCCTCGTCCTATCAAGGGATCAGCGTGGAAAAATGCGTTACCACTGCGGCGAGCTGTTGGCAGGCCGAGACAACGCCAAGCCGGACATTGTGGCTGGTGTGCCGGACTCCGGCATTGCCCACGCCATCGGCTATGCTAACGCCTCCGGCATTCCGTTTCTCGTCCATTTGTTAAGTACACGCCTACCTGGCCCGCTCTTTTATGCCACCCAACCAGACCAAGCGAAACCTGATCGCTAAGATGAAGTTGATTCCGGTGCACGATTTGATTGAGGGCAAGAGCCTGCTGCTGATTGACGACTCCATTGTTCGCGGCACACAGCTGCGGGAGACCACGGAGTTTTTGTACGCCAGCGGCGCAAAAGAAGTGCATATCCGGCCGCGTGCCCGCCGTTACTGTTTGGTTGTAAGTACCTGAATTTTTCCCCGTTCCACCTCAGAGATGGACTGATCACTCGTCGTGTGATCCAGGAACTGGAGGGCGGCGATCCGACAAAGGAAGTGCTGGCAGAATATGCCGACCCGGACAGCGAAAAAATACGCAGCATGGTGGAAAAAATCGGCGAAAAGCTGCACTTTACCAGCTTGCGCTATCATCGACTGGACGATATGATCGCTTCCGTAGGTATTCCTGCAGATCAGCTTTGCACCTACTGCTGGAACGGCAAAGAATAAATCGTGCAAAAGAAAAAGAACAGTTATCCTTGCGGATAGCTGTTCTTTTTTGCTATTGAAATAGATGCTATTTATAGATTTATATCAATAACCGGTTACTCTGCTTTCATGTTCGCAAAGCACTCGCTGCAATAAACCGGACGGTCTTCCCGCGGCTCAAAGGGAACCTTGCAGGCTGCGCCGCAGTTGGCGCAAACAGCGTCGTGCATTTCGCGGGGACCGCGAGCGGCGGCTTTTCTTGCGCTACGGCAAGCTTTGCAGCGCTGGGGCTCATTGACAAATCCCTTTTCAGCATAGAACTCCTGTTCACCGGCTGTAAAGACGAATTCGTTCCCACAATCTTTGCAGACTAATGTTTTGTCTTCGTACATTGGACCTTAACTACCTCTCATAAGATTTATTCAAAAAGAAGCGTCAACTTCTTACGAATACGCTGTAATGCGTTGTCTACCGCCTTTGGGCTTTTGTTCAGTCGGGAGGCAATATCCGCATATCGAAAACCGCTGATGTGCAGGCGCAACACCTCATTTTCCATAGGGGACAACTGCTGCTCCAGCGCACGGCTCAGGCGAGCCACACTCTCTGCGGCCAAAAAAAATCGTCCTCCGCGCTGACGGCTGTACCGGCATGATCCAGATAGTCCTCCAAGGAAACCATATTATCCGTGGGAACATCTTTGCGCCGACTGAATTTTTCGCAGCGCGGTTTGTATTGCATTTTCAATACAAGTGCCGGCAAAAGTGCGAAAAGCGGCGCCTCGTTTCGGTTGGTATGCACGCAGGGCGGCCAGCAGACCGATCATGCCCTCCTGGACCAGATCGTCCTTCTCCAGCGGAGAGTGAATGTACTTCATGGCAATCATCTCCACAGTGGGGCGCATGGGCGTGGACCAGTGCATTTATGGCTTCTCCGCTGCCGCTTTGAGCGGCGGAAACCAGCGATTCAATATCTGTTTTTTTTGTTGCTGACATAATTTTCCTGCCTTATGATTGATTATACAACGGTTATTGGTCATAGTCAACAATTTTTCATTCTGCAAGAAAAAAATTTATTATTTAACTTGGATAATAATGTGCAAAACACACAAAATGGTGATTAATTAAAAATGCTTATACATTAAAGCGGAACAGCACTACATCGCCGTCCTGCATCACATAGTCCTTGCCCTCACTGCGGACCAAGCCTTTCTCTTTTGGCAGCCGTCATACCGCCGCAGGCACCAGATCGTCAAAGGAAACCACCTCGGCGCGAATGAAGCCCCGCTCAAAGTCTGTGTGGATCTTGCCGGCAGCCTGCGGCGCTTGGTGCCTTTTTTGATGGTCCAGGCACGCACTTCCGGCTTACCGGCGGTCAGGTAGGAAATCAGACCCAAAAGGGAATAACTCTTCTTGATCAGCCGATCCAGCCCGCTTTTTTCCAGCCCCATATCACTTAGAAACATGGCCTTTTCGTCTTCGTCCAGTTGGGCGATCTCTGCTTCCATTTCTGCGCAGATGGGCAGTGTTTCCGCACCCTCTGTGGCAGCAATCTCCTCCACCGCTTTGTAGAACGGATTGCTCTCAATCCCGGCGTTAAAGTCGTCCTCGCCCATATTGCAGGCATAGATCACCGGTTTGATGGTCAGGAGGGATACTTCTTTCAGGTACTCTTGTTCATCCTCACTGATCTCCACGCTGCGGGCGGTTTTGCCTTCTTCCATCTCCGCAGCCAGTCGCTCCAGAAACGCCACTTCCGGCGCCAGAGTCTTGTCGCCCTTCATGGCTTTTTTACGGCTGTCGATTCGTCGATTCAGAATATCCAGATCCGAGAGGATCAGCTCCAAATTGATGGTCTCAATGTCCCTTGCCGGATCCACAGAGCCGTCCACATGTGTGATGTCGTCATTCTCAAAGCAGCGCACGACATGGATAATGGCGTCTACCTCCCGGATATGGGAGAGGAATTTGTTGCCCAGACCCTCGCCCTTGGACGCACCCTTGACCAGCCCTGCAATGTCCACAAACTCAATGGTGGCCGGCGTGAATTTGTCCGGGTGATACATTTCTGCCAGCTTGTCCAGCCGTTCGTCCGGCACGCTGACCATACCCACATTCGGCTCTATTGTGCAAAAGGGGTAGTTGGCGCTTTGGGCGCCTGCGTTTGTAATGGCGTTAAAAAGTGTACTTTTGCCAACGTTTGGCAAACCTACGATACCAAGTTTCATTCTTTTAGCTCCGATGTCTGAATTACACATTTTTAGTGCGAATATAAGTATATACCAATGCCGCTGTTTTTACAAGGATAAATTTTTTCTTGACATAGTATCGCAAATATCCTAAAATATATATTAAATTTTTGTGACAGGAGAGGAATTTAATGGAACTCAATGGCTCTCAGATCGTTCTTGAAGTCTTGAAAGAACAGGGCGTAGATACCATCTTTGGTTATCCCGGCGGTACGATCCTGAATATTTTTGACGAGCTTTATAAATATGGCGACACCTTTAAGCATATTTTAACTGCCCATGAGCAGGGCGCGTCCCACGCGGCAGACGGTTATGCCCGCGCTACTGGCAAGGTGGGCGTGTGCTTTGCCACCTCCGGCCCCGGCTCCACCAATCTGGTGACCGGTATTGCCACGGCCTATATGGACTCTGTGCCGGTGGTTGCCATTACATGCAACTATGCCACCTCCGGCTTGGGGCGAGACAGTTTCCAGGAGGTAGATATTTGCGGTATTACCATGCCCATCACCAAGCATAACTTCCAGGTGAAGTCTGTGGAGGAGTTGGCGCCCACGCTGCGCCGGGCGTTCCGCATTGCCCAGACCGGGCGCAAAGGTCCTGTTCTGGTTGATATTCCCAAGGATATAACTTCTGCCACCTGTGCTTATGTGGCGGAACCGAAAGTGGAGATTGAGCCGTTTAAGATGCCCAAGCAGTCTTGCATAGATCGGGCGCTGGAATTGCTGAGAAACGCCAAGAAACCGCTGATTTATGTTGGTGGCGGCGCCATTCTCTCCAAAGTGGGTGAAGATCTGATTACTTTTGCCGAGAAACTGGACGCACCGGTGGTGTCCTCTCTTATGGGGCTGGGTGCATTTCCGTACGGCCACCCGCTGCACGTGGGTCTGATCGGTATGCACGGCCACTTTGAGGCCAATAAGGCGGCGCATGACTGCGATGTGCTCATCACTTGCGGCGCGCGTTTCTCTGATCGTGTGGCCGGCAACCGCAAGAAGTTTGCGCCTAACGCAGAGATCTTACATATTGACATTGACGCAGCGGAGATGGACAAAAACATCTTTTCCAACTACCACCTGCGTGGCGACTTGGCAGAAATTCTGCCTCTGCTGACTCGTAATGTGGAGCAGATGGATCACAGCGACTGGAAAGCGGAGATTGAGGCCAGCCGGCATCCCTTTAAGCAGTTGCAGATCGGGGATTATGTAAATCCCCAGGTCTTAATTGAAAAATTGATGAAGACCCCGGACGACACCATTGTGGTCACCGATGTGGGTCAGCACCAGCTGTGGGCGGCACAGTTCTATAAGTACACCCGACCCCGCACCCTGCTGACCTCCGGCGGACTGGGCACCATGGGCTATTCCATGGGCGCTGCCTTTGGCGCGGCTATGGGCTGCCCGGATCAAACCGTGGTGATGTTTGCCGGTGACGGCGGTTTCCACATGAACCTGTCTGAGCTGGCCACCATGGCGTCCTACAATATCCCGGTTAAGATGTTCATTATGAACAACACTGTGCTGGGTATGGTGCGCCAGTGGCAAAAGCTGTTTTATGACAATCGCTTTTCCGATACAGATCCCCACCGTGTTACGGATTTTGTGAAGGTGGCAGAAGCCTTTGGCGTAAAGGGGCTGCGTATCCATACCAATGATGATATTGACGCTGTGCTGGCAGAGGCGCTGGCTTATCCCGGTCCGGTGTTGGTGGACTGCCGTATTTCGCCGGACAGCAATGTGTTGCCGATGATTCCGCCCGGCGGCGCACACACGGACATTATCGAGCAGTTTAACTGATTGGAGGCAAGGAAGATGAAAGAGAAATTGGTTTTATCTGTTCTTGTGGATAACGAGAGCGGCGTGCTGCAACGGGTGGCCAGCCTGTTCTCCCGCCGTGCATACAACATCTCCTCGCTGACGGTGAGTGAGACGGAGGACCCAAACTTTTCCCGTATGACCATTGAGACCAACACGGAGCCGGAGAATTTTCGCCAGATCAAAGCGCCAGCTGTTAAAGCTGGAGATCGTGGAGAAGTATCTGAGCTGACGCCGGACAATTCCGTGTCCTCTGAGTTGCTGCTGGTGAAGGTACACGCCCAGGGCATTCCGGAGAAGAAACGCCCTTTTGGCATTCACGCCGGTTACGCGCTCGTGTGCTGGATATTTCTGCCGAGACGGTGACCCTGGAGTTCACCGGTGCGGGGGGAGATGCTGGACGCCTTTATTCAGCAACTGGAGCAACGCTTTAGCATTGTGGAAATGGCGCGTACCGGCGTGACCTCGCTGGAGCGCGGCGCCGGATCCTTTACGGACGATATTTAAGGACGGTGACGATCATGGGAATGACAATGACGCAAAAGATCCTGGCGGCGCACGCCGGTTTGGATCATGTGGTAGCCGGTCAATTGATTGAGGCCAAGCTGGATATGGTACTTGGCAACGATGTGACCTCTCCGGTTGCCATCAATGAGATGAACAAATTTGGCAAGGACGGCGTGTTTGATAAGACCCGCATTGCCCTTGTAATGGATCACTTTACGCCCAACAAGGACATTCAGTCCGCCCAGAACTGCAAGCAGGTGCGCACTTTTGCCCGCGCCCACGGCATTACCCACTATTTTGATGTGGGCAATATGGGGATTGAACATGCGTTGCTGCCGGAGCAGGGGATTGTGGCCTGCGGTGACTGCGTGATCGGCGCAGACAGCCACACCTGTACTTACGGCGCACTGGGTGCGTTCTCCACCGGCGTAGGCTCCACGGATATGGCTGCCGGTATGGTTACCGGTAAGGCTTGGTTTAAGGTCCCCTCCGCCATTAAGGTTGAGATCACCGGCAAAAAAGCACCCTTTATCAGCGGGAAAGATGTGGTACTGCACTTGATCGGTGAGATCGGTGTGGACGGCGCCCTCTACCAGTCTTTGGAATTTACCGGCGATGGTATTGCGGAGCTTTCTATGGACGATCGGCTGTGCATCAGCAATATGGCCATTGAGTGCGGCGCCAAAAACGGAATTTTCCCGGTAGATGATGTGACCTTGCAGTATGTGAATGGCCGCGCAGAGCGGGAATATACGATTTTTGAGGCAGACCCGGACGCAGAATACACCCGCACGGTAAAAATTGATTTGAGCACCTTAAAGCCCACCGTGGCATTTCCGCATCTGCCGGAGAATACCCATACTATTGATCAGGTGGACAGTGAAAAGATCGCGATTGACCAGGTGGTGATTGGCTCCTGCACCAATGGCAGAATGGAAGATATGCGCGCTGCTGCTGCAATTTTGAAAGGTCGCAAGGTGGCGCAGGATGTGCGCGTGATCGTGATCCCGGCCACCCAGCGCATTTATTTGCAGTGCATTGAGGAGGGTCTGACCCAGATCTTTATTGAGGCCGGTGCAGTCGTGTCTACACCTACCTGCGGCCCCTGCCTTGGCGGTCACATGGGTATTTTGGCTGCCGGTGAGCGGGCGGTCTCTACCTCAAACCGAACTTTGTGGGCCGTATGGGTCACACGGAGTCTGAGATTTATTTGGCCTCTCCCGCTGTGGCTGCCGCCTCTGCGGTCAAGGGCTATATTGCGACCCGGCTACGGTATAAGGAGGTCACGGTATGATAGCAAAAGGTAAGGTACATAAGTTCGGCGACAATGTGGACACGGATGTAATCATTCCTGCCCGCTACCTGAACAAAAGTGACGAGGCCTGGCTGGCTTCTCATTGTATGGAAGATATTGACAAGGATTTTGTAAATAAGGTGCAGCCCGGTGACATCATGGTGGCCAAGGCGAACTTTGGTTGCGGCTCCTCTCGTGAACACGCACCCATTGCCATTAAGGCCAGCGGTATCAGCTGCGTGATTGCCTCCACCTTTGCTCGTATTTTTTACCGCAATGCCATTAATATCGGCCTTGCGATCTTAGAGTGCGACCAGGCTGCCAATGAGATCAACCAGGGCGATGAAGTGCAGGTGGATTTTGACAGCGGCGTGATTACGGACCTGACCACCGGCAAGGTGTATCAGGCCCAGCCGTTTCCGCCGTTCATTCAGAACATTATCAAAAACGGCGGTTTGATGAAGTCCATTGGTTAATGATTGCAGCAAAGGGTTTAGTGATGAAGCAGTTTGTTTTGAACGAAGATAATTTAAGAAAAGGCTGGAGCGGTGCGTCGGAATTTTGGTTCTCCCGTCAGGATATGCAGGTGCACAGCATGGCGGAGTTGGCGGATTTGGATCACCCGGAGGATACCGGCACATCGGCGTATCTGCTGTCTTTGGGTTATATTCCGTACTTTTATGTGACGGACGGCGAAGTGATGCGCGCGTTTGTTCAGTCTATCGGCAATGCCAAGATCAAGGCTGTGTTTGATCAACGCGGATGATGCCGTGGTTGAGACTTTTTGGAAATATTTTAATGCCTATAAGGAATTTTCCGAGAAGTTTGACGCATTTCAGACCGAGTATGTGCGCAAAAAGGCTGCGGATTGGTGCTATGAAAACAGCATTGACTACACCTTGGTACAAAGAATTAACAAAACAGCAAAACGCCGAACAGTTCCAAACTGCCGGGCGTCTTAATGTTAAATTTAGATATACGAG
>ENA-OQBU01000313-OQBU01000313.1-human-gut-metagenome-genome-assembly--contig:-NODE-313-length-10787-cov-2.368574_pt1 | contig 10787 bp, 14 predicted proteins | sample MGYA00242492_ERZ504566 | MGnify/ENA primary metagenome ERZ504566 (study PRJEB26092, sample SAMD00036261) | human gut metagenome | host: Homo sapiens | study: EMG produced TPA metagenomics assembly of...
GCCAGTGGAATACCGCCGAACGCGCTCGCCGTAAATGTTTGGAACGTCTTCTGCCTCTGCTGGAAACAGAATACAACGTGGACACGCTTGTGCTTGAACGGCGCGAGATTTCACAGGACAGGAACGATATCCGTTTCATCGATGGATTGAGAAGCCGCAGATTTATCGGGCCAATTCGTGTCGAACTCTGTGCAGGGGAGACTGATGCAAGGCTATGGCTCCCTGATCAGCTGCTAGGAGCGTACGGTGATGCCCAGGCCGGTACTGGAAGATACGATGAATTCCTCGGCCATGTTCGAACAGTGTTCATCGACAGTGATTGATGTCCTAAAACCGTGTATACTTCATGGTAAGCCAACCCCGCTGGGGAAATGGAAGTGAGAGCCGGACGCCCCGAGTATCTTGGGGGCCGGCTCTTGCGTTTCGGTCCACTGATGGTCCGGAATTTTGCATACTCTGGTTCAGTTTTCCGGCCTGACACGCCATCGAACAAGCGTTCGAATTTGGTCGTGTGTTCGGGTATCCTTGGGACAGATTTGGCGCGCGCATGACCGTGCGCGCGGGAACGGTGAGATGGAAGGTGGGGTGTGGCTGTGGCGGCAATGCAGACTGGCGCAAGGCGCGCAACAAGCGCAACGGGCGCGAAAACCGGCAAGGGCAAGAACGGTGAGGTCATCGTCGAAAAGGTGATGACCAGCGACTCCTTCCTGAGCCGGGAGATCAAAAAGGCGCCGCTGATCGAACACGATGGTTCGCTGGTAGCTGATATCTCGCACATCCCGAACGATCTCAAGATCACGATTCAGGGTGCGCGCGAACACAACCTCAAGAATGTCGACCTGGCGATTCCGCGCAATCGCATGGTCGTGTTCACAGGCCTGTCCGGTTCGGGCAAATCCTCGCTCGCGTTTGACACCCTGTTCGCCGAAGGCCAGCGACGCTACGTCGAATCCCTATCCGCCTACGCCCGCCAGTTCCTGGGTCAGATGGACAAGCCCGACGTTGACTTCATCGAGGGCCTGAGCCCGGCCGTCTCCATCGACCAGAAGACCACCAACCGCAACCCGCGTTCTACCGTCGGCACCATCACCGAAATCTACGATTACCTGCGACTGCTCTTCGCCCGCACCGGCATCCCTCACTGCCCTGAATGCGGCGACGCCCGTCGCTCCCAGACCCCGCAGCAGATCGTCGACACGCTGCTCGGCTACCCCGGAGCGCACGCGATTCCAGATTCTCGCGCCCGTGGTCAAAGGGCCGCAAAGGGCGAGTTCGTGGATATGATCGAGCTGCTGCGCTCCCGACGGCTACGCCCGCGCGCTCATCGACGGCGAGATGACGCAGCTGTCCGACGACATCAAACTCACCAAGCAGAAGAAGCACACCATCGAGGTCGTGGTCGACCGACTCGTGGTCAAGGACGGCATCCGCCAACGCCTGACCGACTCGGTGGAAACCGCCCTCAAGCTCGCCAACGGCAGCATCGTCATCGACTTCGTGGACGAGGAGGAAGGCAGCCCGGCCCGCCGCCAGCCGTTCTCCGAACACCGCAGCTGCCCGAACGGGCACACGCTCGAACTCGACGAGGTCGAGCCGCGCACCTTCTCCTTCAACGCCCCCTACGGTGCCTGCCCCGCCTGCACCGGTCTCGGCTTCAAACTGGAAATCGACCCGGACCTCATCATCTCCGACCCGGACAAGTCACTGGCCGACGGCGTCATCGAACCGTGGAGCGGCACCAAGATGACCTCCCAGTACTACGGCCGCATCCTCGAAGGTCTGGCCAAGGAAATGGGCTTCTCCATGAAGACCCCTTGGAAGGGCCTGCCGGACGACGTCAAGCACGACATCCTCTACGGCCACGACTTCAAGGTCAACGTCTCCTACCGCAATCGCTGGGGACGCCTGCGCGAATACTCCACCGGCTTCGAAGGCGTGATCCGCACGCTCATGCGACGCCACGACGAAACCGATTCGCAGTCCATGCGCGAATACTACGAGTCGTACATGCGCGAAGTGCCCTGCCAGGTCTGCCACGGACGCCGTCTGAAGCCCGAAGTGCTCGCTGTCACTGTGGACGGAAAATCCATCTTCGACGTGTGCGACATGCCCGTCGTACGCGAACTCGCCTGGATCAACGGCCTGAAACTCGAAGGCTCGGCACAGCTGATCGCCGGCGAAGTGCTCAAGGAGATCAAGGCCCGACTCGGCTTCCTGAACGACGTCGGCCTCGACTACCTGACCCTCTCGCGCGCGCCGCCACCCTGTCCGGCGGAGAAGCGCAGCGCATCCGACTCGCCACGCAGATCGGCTCCGGTCTGGTCGGCGTCATGTACGTGCTCGACGAGCCGTCCATCGGCCTGCACCAGCGTGACAACGAACGCCTCATCGAAACCCTGCACCACCTGCGCGATCTCGGCAACACGCTGATTGTCGTCGAGCACGACGAGGACACGATACGCCGCGCCGACTGGGTGGTCGACATCGGCCCCGGCGCCGGCGAACACGGCGGCGAAGTCATCTACTCCGGCCCCGCCAAGCACCTCATAGAAGCCAAGCGCTCCATCACCGGCGACTACATCGCCCACCGGCGAGAGATCGCCGTGCCCGCCAAGCGCCGCAAGATCCACAAGACCCAGGTGCTCAAAGTCGTGGGTGCCCGCGAGAACAACCTCAAGAACATCGACGTGAGCTTCCCGCTCGGCGTGCTCACCGTGGTCACCGGCGTCTCCGGCTCCGGCAAATCCTCGCTGGTCAACACGATCCTCTACCCGGTGCTCGCCGACAAGCTCAACGGTGCACGCATCGTACCCGGCCGCCACACGCGCGTGGAAGGGCGAGTGGACCGAGGTCGGCGCAAGGTGATCCACGTCGACCAGAACCCGATCGGCCGCACGCCGCGATCCAACCCCGCCACCTACACCGGTGTGTGGGACAAGATCCGCACCCTTTTTCGCCAAGACTCCCGAAGCCCAGGTGCGCGGCTACGGCCCCGGCCGCTTCAGTTTCAACGTCAAAGGCGGCCGATGCGAGGCCTGCCACGGCGACGGCACGCTGAAGATCGAAATGAACTTCCTGCCCGACGTCTACGTGGACTGCGAGGTCTGCCACGGCAAACGATACAACCGCGAGACCCTTGAAGTCACGTACAACGGCAAGACCGTGGCCGACATCCTCAACATGCCCATCGAGGAGCCGCCGACTTCTTCAAGGCGTACACCGGCATCTCCCGATACCTGAAGACCCTCGTGGACGTCGGCCTCGGCTACATCCGACTCGGCCAGCCCGCACCCACCCTGTCCGGCGGCGAATCGCAGCGCGTCAAGCTTGCCACCGAGCTGCAGCGCCGATCCGACGGCAAAACCGTGTACATCCTCGACGAGCCGACCACCGGCCTGCACTTCGAAGACGTGAACAAGCTGCTCAAGGTGCTGCAGTCCCTGGTGGACAAGGGCAATACGGTCATCGTCATCGAACATAATCTGGATGTGATCAAGGAGGCCGACTGGCTGATCGATCTCGGTCCGGAGGGTGGCGACGGAGGCGGCACCATCGTCACGCAGGGCACGCCCGAACAGGTTGCCGAATGCGAAGCCTCATGGACCGGCAAGTTCCTGAAACCCATGCTTTAGCCTTCCATTGCAGCTGACCTCGGGTGGGTTGGGGTGTGTGTTGCTGGACATGCTCCGGGCCGCTCAGGTCAAGTCTTTACGGTCCAGCACACACACCCCCAACCCACCCAATCCCCTGATGATTGGTTTTGCTTAATAGCGAGGAGGATTATGACGAACGATATTGAGCGGCATAGTCCGGATGAGTGGCGGAAGACTGCGGCGGCGTAATGTCGGAAGCATAGCTGTGGGTGCCGGGGAAACGACGGCGAAGGTGAATGCGAATGGGGCACCTTTGCTGGGGGATTCTCGCGACCTGTTCCGACCCAAGACCTCGGATATTCCCGCCAAACCCGGGTGTGTACAAATGGCGCGACGGGGGAAGGGCGCGTCATTTATGTGGGCAAGGCAAAGAACCTGCGCAACAGGCTCACCAATTATTTCCAGCCGCTGTATCTGCTGCATCCGCGCACGCAGACCATGGTGCTGACCGCACGCAGCCTGGAGTGGACGGTCGTCGCCACCGAACTGGAATCACTGACGTTGGAATACACGTGGATCAAGGAATTCGACCCACGGTTCAACGTGCAGTTCCGCGACGACAAGACCTATCCGTATCTCGCGGTCAGCACGGGGGAGCGAATTCCGCGCGTGTGGGTCACGCGGTCGCGCAAACGGCGGGATACCCGGTATTTCGGCCCCTATGCCAAAGTGTGGGAATTGCGGCACAGTCTTGACCGGTTGCTGCGCACGTTCCCGGTACGCACCTGCACCACCAACGTGTTCCATAAGGCGCAACTGACCGGACGGCCATGCCTGTTCGCTTCCATCGGCAAATGCTCCGCACCCTGCGTGAACCGCATTGAAGCGGACGAACACCGGAGGCTGTGCGAACAGCTGGTCGGCGTGATGACCGGACGACTCGGACGGCCATACATCGCCCAGTTGACCCGCGACATGAAAGAGGCCAGCGCCGAACTCGAATTCGAGAAAGCCGCCCCGACTGCGCGACCAGATCCAAATGCTGGAAACCGTGGTGCAACAGAACGCCGTCGTCTTCGACCAGGATGTGGACGCGGACGTGTTCGGCTTCGCCAGCGACGAGCTCGAAGCTCCGTGCACGCTTTTTATGTGCGCGCCGGCTCGATTCGCGGCGAACGCAACTGGAGCGTCGAACGAGTTGAGGACATCGATGACGCCGACTTGATGGCCGACCTTCTGGTGCAGGTGTATTCGGACGCCGCCGGGGACAATCACCCCCAGTCGGCCGCGACCATCTCCACTAATCGCGAGGCCATCGGCTCCACGCAAACCATCACGGCCACGGACGCTGTGGCACGCGCCAGGCCACCCGAGAACGCAACACCCGTCAGGAGACCACCGGGGCGCGCGGACCTGCTGGCACCCATCGCACCGGTACCGCGCGAAATCATCGTGCCCGTCGAACCGGCCCGCCGTGAGGAACTCGAAGGCTGGCTGACCAATCTGCGCGGGGGAGCGGTGACCATCCGTGTGGCCTCGCGAGGCGACAAGAAGCAGCTTATGGACCGCGCCAACGAGAACGCCAGCCAAGCACTGCAACGCAGCAAGATGAGCCGCATCTCCGACATGGGCGCACGCACCCAGGCCATGAACGATGTGGCCAAGGCATTGGGACTCGCGGAAGCCCCGCTGCGCATCGAATGCTACGACATTTCGAACACTGTGGCGGTGCCTTCCAGGTGGCCTCCATGGTGGTGTTCGAAGACGCGATCGCCAAGAAATCCGAATACCGACGCTTCGCCATCCGAGGCAAGGACGGCAAGCGCGGTGATGATCTGTCCGCGCTTTACGAGACGCTCACCCGCCGCTTCAAGCACGGCAACATCGCCGGCGACTCCGGCGAAAGCATCGACGCGGAACAGCGTGTGGCCTCGGCCGCCGGCAAGATGACCACTGCCGTGGCGGCGGAGACAATCGCTGCGAACGGTAACGACAATGGTGAGGGCGGTTCCGACATCAGTGGCAAGGGGCACGCGGTGCCGGTCGGAGTGCAGAACGATGCGCGGGAGTCCCCGCCCGACATCGTCCAGCAGAACACAAACCGGCATCACTTTGCCTACAAGCCGAACCTGGTGGTGGTCGATGGCGGCAAGCCGCAGGTCATGGCCGCCGCCAAGGCGCTTGAGGACTGTGGCGTGAACGACGTGGCCGTCTGCGGACTGGCCAAACGCTTGGAAGAGGTGTGGGTGCCGGACGACGACTATCCGATCATCCTCAAACGCCAGTCCGAAGGCATGTATCTGCTGCAGCGTGTACGCGACGAATCCCACCGCTTCGCCATCACCTACCACCGCCAGCAGCGGCGCAAAGGCGCCCTGCGCAGCGCGCTCGACGAGATTCCCGGCATCGGCGAAAGCTACCAGAAGCGGCTGCTCAACCACTTCGGCTCGGTCAAAGCCATGCGCGAAGCCAGTGTCGAGGACTTCGAGAAGGTCAAAGGCATCGGCCACGCCAAAGCCGAAGCGCTGTACAACGCGCTGCACGAGCAGTGAGCCGGCCCGGTCCAGCAGCCCAGAGTAAATTTTCGGTTGCGGGGCCTGTGGTTGACATATTCGAAGCAAAGTGTCGGCTAGCATGGGAACAGACATCAAGGAGGGGATATGGCCAATCATCGTTGCGCTGTACTCGGCAAACCCGTCGCACACTCATTGTCACCCGTGCTTCACAACGCGGCCTACCGTTCGCTGAAACTCGACGATTGGCTGTACGACAAGCACGAGGTGGGGGAAGACGACCTCGACGCTTTCCTCAAAGGCCTTGACTCGACGTGGGCTGGCCTGAGCCTGACCATGCCGTTGAAGAAGACCATCCAACCGTACGGTGTTCCGGAAAATTTGTGGGCCAAGGAACTGAAGGTGGCGAATACCGCGGTATTCGACTGGAGCGTGGCTGCCGATGATCCCGCTTTGGCCGAACGGCAAGCCGGGGCATCAAGCTATACAACACCGATGTCATCGGCATCCAACTCGCCTTCGACCATGCCAATCGCGAACTCGGCGAACACCACACCGCGTCGAGAAGCGGCACCGCGCTGATCATCGGCAATGGCAACACCGCCACTTCGGCGTTGGCCGCATGCTGCATGATGCCCGAAATCGGCCATATCGTCGTCGCCGCCCGCCACCCCGGAAAAACACCGGGCTTAAACCAGTGGCCGAAAAGTTCGTCAACGTGCATAACCCGTACAACGAAATCGAATTAGGCGACGATCAGGCCCTGCTCGAGGCAGCCCGCAACGCCACCTATGTCATCAACACGATTCCCGGACACGCGGCCGACAACGTCGCGGATGCCCTCGCCGATGCCGGAACCGAGCCATTCTCCGGACTGCTGTTGGACGTGATCTACGATCCACGCCCCACCAAGCTCATGGAAGCCTGGCGCGCTCATGGCGGTCACGCCATCGGCGGCGAAGAAATGCTGCTGTACCAAGCTCTCGTACAGGTATTGCTGATGACCGGTATCTGGGATGACGACCCGCCCAGCGATGCCGACCAGCGTCTGCAGGACACCACCACCGAAGACGACCAGCTGGAGATCGCGATGCGCAAAGCTCTTGAGGAGGCGCTGTAATGAATCAACAGACAACGAACCGCGATACCGGCGAGGCGGCCGCCGCGAATGCGCCGGCGAATTCCGCGACATCCACATCGACTCCGGACAACCAGCCGACCCCGCTTGATGCCTTCGAAGTGCTGCTCATCACCGGTATGTCCGGCGCAGGCCGCTCTCATGCCGCTGACTGCGTGGAAGACATGGGATGGTATGTGGTCGACAACCTGCCTCCCAAACTGCTTATCCCGCTTGTCGACATGATGACCACCTCCGGTTCCGGATCGGAGTCAGGCGTCCACAAGCTTGCCGCCGTCATCGACGTGCGCTCCAGCTATTTCGACGAGCTGGCCGCCGTGCTCGGCCATCTGGATGATCTCGGCGTCAAAACCCGTATTCTGTTCCTCGACGCCAGCAACGAGGTGCTCATCAAGCGCTACGAATCCGTGCGCCGCCCGCACCCGCTGCAGCACGGCAACCGACTGATCGACGGCATCCTTGAGGAACGTCACCTGCTGGAAGACCTCAAGGAACGAGCCGACTGGGTCATCGACACCAGCTCCCTGAGCATCCACCAGCTGTCCACCAAACTCTACGAGGCGATGCTCGGCTCCGGCCCCACCACCGTGGCAGTACACATCTTCAGCTTCGGCTTCAAATACGGTATGCCCATCGACGCCGATTTCGTGGCCGACGTGCGTTTTCTGCCCAACCCGTTCTGGGTGCCCAGCCTGCGCGAGCTTACCGGGCACGACAAGCCGGTCGCCGACTACGTGCTTTCCAGCAAGGGAGCCAAGGAATTTCTCGACGCTTATGAGAAAGCTATCGAGATTGCGTTGGAAGGATACGCCCAGGAAGACAAGCACTACGTAACCATCGCCGTCGGCTGCACCGGTGGTCAGCACCGGTCGGTGGCGATGAGCGAAGAGCTGGCTCGCCGCTTACGCGCACATGGGCTCAACGTAACCGTTTCCGCGAGAGAACAGCACAAGCGTCACTCATCGTAAGCAGGCGTCGAGCGGTCATCGGGCAAGCGTTCGGTGACCACACTGCGAGAAAGCAGAGCCCATAATACGTATCAAACGGGTTCGCTTGTCCACCAGATTAGGTATCACAGAAAGCCGATGGCTTCCGACCGTGTGACAGCAGATAACGGCACGAAGCGCCTGAAGCATTGAGAAGAACGGGACTGTAGGAGGTAGATCTTGGCTCTTCTGGACGATGTCAAAAGCGAGTTGGCAGCCTTTGAAGGCGATTCGCCAGCCGCGATCAAGGCCCAAGCTGCGGCCATGATCCGTTTTGGCGGCGGTCTTCGACCGGTACAGAATACATACGTTATCCAAGCCGTATTCACCTCGCTTGACGTTGCAGAATGGCTGAAGAACACGTTGAGGAACACGTTCGGGCACGAAGCCGAGGTCAATCACCTCACACGTCAGACCCCGAACGGCCCTGTCGAGACCTATGTGGTGCTCGTCACCCGCAACGTAGTGGCCTTGGCTTTGCAGACCGGACTGGTCGACCGCCGCAAGCAGCAGTCCGTGGACTGCCGTCTGAAGTGGTCAACGGATCCATCGCCCCAAATCAAAGCGGCATGGCGCGGCGCCTTCATGGCCCGTGGCTTCCTGTCCGATCCCGGTAAGGCCAGCTTCCTGGAAATCGCTTGCCCCACGGAAGAGGCCGCCATGGCCCTGTGTGGCGTGGCCCGTCGTCTAGGCATCCAGGCCAAGCATCGCACGCTGCGTAGCTCCGAGCGCGTGACACTCAAGGATCCCGACGCCATCGAACGCATGCTCAAGCTCATGGGCGCCACCCGTTCGGCCCGCGAATGGACCGGCAAGCGCTCCGACGGCGAGGCCCGCGGCAAGGCCAACCGTCTGGCCAACTTCGATGACGCCAATATGCGCCGTTCCGCCAAGGCCGCCGCCGAAGCCAGCGAAAAAGTGCAGCATGCTTTCGAAGTACTCGGCGATAACATTCCGGACAACCTCCGTCAGGCCGGCCAGCTGCGCATCGATCACGTGGACAAGAGCCTCGAGGAGCTCGGCAAGATCGCTGAACCGCAAATCACCAAGGATGCGATTGCCGGCCGAATTCGCCGACTGCTTCAACTTGCCGAGAAGACGGAGAAGGCTCGCGCAGCCGAAGGCAAGTAACCCGACAATCCGATTTGCCGTGCCTATTCGGCAAAACGCGACAACGATGTGACAAAACACCGCATTCAGTCAGTAGACGAATGCGGTGTTTTGTTCCGGAATGCCTGTAATATGCAAAGTGGCAAAAATTGGCCACTTTTGACGTGCGATTCGTCAAGGAAAGGATATTCATGAAGACACTCAAGGACCTTGGAGATCTCAAGGGCAAGCGCGTTCTGGTTCGCGCTGATTTCAATGTTCCGCTGGACGGCACCACCATCACCGATGACGGTCGAATCAAGGCTGCTCTGCCGACCATCAAGACCCTGCGCGAAGAAGGCGCCAAGGTCATCCTCATGGCCCACCTTGGCCGCCCGAAAGGCAAGGTCGTTCCTGAGCTGAGCCTGGCCCCGGTTGCCGCCCGCCTCGGCGAGCTGCTCGGCACCAACGTGCCGCTGGCCAAGGACACCTACGGCGAGGACGCTCAGGCCAAGGTCGCCGCCATGAACGATGGCGACGTTGTGCTGCTTGAGAACGTTCGTTTCAACCCGGAGGAGACCTCTAAGGACGCCGACGAACGCGCCGCTTACGCCAAGAAGATCGCCGCCCTCGGCGAGGCCTTCGTTTCCGATGGCTTCGGCGTGGTCCACCGCGCTCAGGGCTCCAACTACGCGTTGCCGCCGATCTGTCGGCGCCGCAGGCTGCTGGTCGAGAAGGAAGTCAAGGCCCTGTCCAAGCCACCGAGAACCCGGAGCGTCCGTTCACCGTGGTGCTCGGCGGTTCCAAGGTCTCCGACAAGCTCGGCGTCATCGAGAACCTGCTCGACAAGGCCAACCGTCTGGTCATCGGCGGCGGCATGGTGTTCACCTTCCTCAAGGCCAAGGGCTACGAGGTCGGCACCTCCCTGCTTGAAGAGGACCAGCTTGAGAAGGTCAAGGGCTACATCGAGACCGCCGAGAAGAACGGCGTTGAGCTCGTGCTGCCGACCGACGTCGTCGTGAAACGCCGGCTTCCCGGCCGGTGACACCCCGGTTGCTCCGGAAGTCGTTGCCGCCGACGCCATCCCGGCCGACAAGATGGGTCTGGACATCGGCCCGGAGTCCCAGAAGCTCTTCCACGACAAGATCGTCGACTCCAAGACCGTCGTGTGGAACGGCCCGATGGGCGTGTTCGAGGTTCCTGAGTTCGCCGCCGGCACCAAGGCCGTGGCCCAGGGTCTGGTCGACGCTACCGCAGCTGGTGCGTTCACCATCGTCGGTGGCGGCGACTCCGCCTCCGCCGTGCGCAACCTCGGCTTCCCGGAGGAGGGCTTCTCCCACATCTCCACCGGTGGTGGCGCTTCCCTCGAGTTCCTCGAAGGCAAGGAGCTCCCTGGCCTGAAGGTGCTTGAGTAATCCATTTTCTAGCTCCCCTCCTTGAGGGGAGCGTACGTTTTTTTAGTTAAGGA
>ENA-OQBU01000314-OQBU01000314.1-human-gut-metagenome-genome-assembly--contig:-NODE-314-length-10729-cov-2.371628_pt1 | contig 10729 bp, 14 predicted proteins | sample MGYA00242492_ERZ504566 | MGnify/ENA primary metagenome ERZ504566 (study PRJEB26092, sample SAMD00036261) | human gut metagenome | host: Homo sapiens | study: EMG produced TPA metagenomics assembly of...
GATTTTTGCATGGATCGGCCTTACAGAGAGGGGCCGATGATGCAGTCTGTGCGGCGCTACGATGTGCAAAGCGGTATGGCTGTGTTTGACAGCTATCCAAAACTCATGGATCTATATAATTTTATTGACTACGACAGCCAGGATTTGAAAGCTGGTATGTAGATCTGAGCCATCGTATTCGCCACGGCGGCGCCAAGGCGCTGACCTTGCGTATGGACGGCATGATCCTGGCCAGCGGTATATTATCATCCGTAACGGATAAGGGCGCAGTGCTCACCGCCGTGCGAACCCAGCCGGAATTCCGCCGCATGGGCTACGGCTCTATGCTGGTGCGGCGGCTGGTGGCAGACTGCAAGGGCACTGTATACTTAATGCGTGAGCCAGGGCGCAATGAACAGTTTTACCTGCAAAACGGATTTATCAATCAAGGATTATGGAGACAATATCAATGACCCCCTTTTTCAATTGGACCCGAGAATCGAGTCCGCGTCTGCCGCTGCGTTGCAGCAGGTAGCGCCACGATTTACGGAGATTGACGAGATAACGGAATACAATCAGCTGAAGGTGCTGCGGGCCTTTTATGGACAACGGCATCAGTGAGCGGCACTTTGGCAGCAGCACCGGCTACGGTTATGGCGACGAGGGTCGGGAGACCCTGGACAAAGTATGGGCGCAGGTGTTCGGCACGGAGGACGCGCTGGTGCGCCACAATTTTACCTGCGGCACCCACACCCTGGCTGTGGCGCTGTTTGGTGTGCTGCGCCCGGGGGACAAAATGCTGTGCGTCAGCGGTATGCCCTATGACACGCTACACAGCGTGATCGGGCTTACCGGTGAAAATATGGGGTCGCTGAAGGACTATGGCATTGCTTTTGACTGCGTGCCGCTGAAAGAGGAACATTTGGACTATGAAGCCATTGCCAAAGCGGTGGACGATACGGTGACCATGGTGTATATCCAGCGCAGCCGCGGGTATGAGTTGCGTGCCAGTCTCTCTTTAGAGGAGACGCAAAAGGTGACAGAGATTGCCAAAGAGAAGAACCCCAACTGCATTGTGATGGTAGACAACTGTTACTGTGAATTTGTCAATAAGCAAGAGCCCACCCAGGTGGGGGCAGATCTGATTGCCGGGTCGCTGATCAACGCCGGCGGCGGTATGGCCCGCACCGGCGGTTACATAGCCGGGCGCCACGATTTGGTAGAAAAGTGCGCCTATCGGTTGACCACCCCCGGACTGGGGCGGGAAGTGGGCGCCACACTGGGAATGAATCGGGAGCTGTATATGGGCCTGTTCTATGCGCCCCATACCGTAGGCGAGGCGCTGAAATCCGCTGTGTATATTGCGGCGCTGTACCAGTCCTTTGGCTACGATGTGACCCCCAAGTGGGATGAACCCCGGCAGGACATTGTGCAGTGTCTGGGACTTGAAACCCGGACAGTCTGGTTGCATTTTGCCAGGGGGTACAAAGCGGTAGTCCGATTGACAGCTTTGTGCTGCCGGAGCCGTGGGATATGCCCGGCTATGACAGCCAGGTGGTGATGGCCGCCGGTGCGTTTACGCTGGGTTCGTCTATCGAACTGTCGGCAGACGCCCCAATTCGGCCGCCGTATTACGCTTGGATCCAAGGCGGTCTGCAATTCCATTCCGCCAAGATCTGTGCGGAACTGGCAGCCCAGCAAATGCAAAACAAAGGACTCTTAAAGCATGACAAATTTTAACGGAATTACCCCAAAAGCCATTGAGCTGCTCAGCGAAACCGCTTTAACGATTCTAAGGCATTTTATGAAGAACATAAGGAAGAATTAAAACAGCTGGCCACGATCCCATGCGGCAAATTGTGCTGGATCTGGCGGAGATGATGACACAGCTGGACGATAAAATGTACACGGATCCTGTGTACACTGTTTCTCGCATTCGCAGAGACACCCGTCGCTCCAAAAGCAAGATGATGTATCGGGAGAACCTGTGGCTCATGCTCCGGCGACACAAGAAGCAGTACCCATGCGCACCGTTTTTTGTTTCGGTAGTTTTCGCCGGTGTGCTACACCATGGGTCTGGGCTTCTTTGTGCAAAAGCCCGCCCAGTTTGACGAACTGCGCAAGGTGATTTTGGCCCACCCGCGCAAGTGGACGCATGCAGTCAAACAGGCAGAAGACGCAGGTATGCACTTTGGCTGCTATAACAGCTACAAAAAAGACCGGGTGCGGATGCACCCAAGGCGCTGCAGCCCTATTTGAATGCAAAGGACATGTCGTTCTCTTATACCGGGTGGAACTTGGAGCACATTGGCTCGACTGCGCTGATCGACGAGTTAAAAGCCGGATTTGCCGCGGCATTTCCGTTATATAAAATCTTTATAGAAGCATACGAAAATATGCTGTCGGAGGGATTGATCGATGATGAATAAAAAAGAATTTTAGTTCACCTGAAAAGCGGCACAGATGTGCGCGGTACGGCGGTAGAAACGGCGGAGCACGGTGTGCAGCTGACAGATGAAACGGTGAAGAAGATCTGTGTGGGTTTCTATAAGTGGTACTGCCGTAAGGAGCAGGTAGATACCTTTGGCATTGCCGTAGGGCAGGACTGTCGCATTTCTTCCCCCCGTATTGCAGCGGCGGCTATGACGGCCTTTTGTGCCTGCGGGTGCAGGGTATTTGACTGCGGACTGGCAACGACCCCCTCTATGTTTATGAGTATTGTAGAAAATGAGCCGGTGCAAACGGCGCTGGAGATCACCGCGTCCCATCATCCCTTTGACCGAAACGGGCTGAAATTCTTTACTTCCGGCGGCGGTCTGGAAGGGGAGAATGTAAGCGCCATTTTGGAGCTGGCTTATGACGCGGAAGTGCCGGCAGGTACCGACAATGCACCTGTGATGCTGCCCTTTATGAACGATTATGCCGCCCTTTTGCGCCGGCAGATTGTGGACGGCGTGCAAAATGGTGACCGCCCGCTGGAGGGTCTGCACATTGTGGTGGATGCCGGTAACGGTGTCGGCGGATTTTACGCCGATCAGGTGCTGGCGCCGTTGGGTGCCGATGTAAGCGGCAGTCAATTTCTGGAGCCGGACGGCATGTTTCCCAATCATATTCCAAACCCGGAGAATAAAGGCGCTATTGATGCCGCCTCCAAAATGGTGCTGGACAGCAGCGCTGACCTGGGTCTGATATTTGATACGGATGTGGACCGTATGGGCTGCATTGGCGCCACCGGGCAGGAGATCAACCGTAACACGCTGGTTGCCTTGGCGGCGGCCATTGTGCTGGAGGATCACCCGGGCACCACAGTGGTGACCGACAGCCTGACCTCCGACGGTCTGCGCACCTTTATTGAGCAGAACCTGGGGGGCAAGCAGCTGCGCTATCGTCGCGGCTATAAGAATGTAATCGACAAGAGTATTGAACTGAACAATAGCGGCGTAGACTCAGCTCTTGCTATTGAGACCAGCGGCCATGCAGCACTAAAGGATAATTATTTTCTGGACGATGGCGCCTATTTGGCAACGAAGATTGTCATTAAGGCAGCCAAACTGCGCCGAGAGGGAAAGACCATTGAGGACCTGACGGCCAATCTGCACCGCCCGGCAGAGAGTGTGGAGATCCGTGTGCCCATTCTCTTAGAGGACTTTCACGACTATGGGGAAGATGTGATGGCACAACTGGCTGCATTCGCGGCCGACCATGAGAATTGGAGCGTGGAGCCGGAGAATTATGAGGGTGTGCGCATCAACATACCCGGCGGCTGGTTTTTGCTGCGCCTGTCTGTGCACGATCCGATCTTGCCCTTGAACATTGAGAACGATGTGGCGGGTACTGCCGCAAAGGTTGCCGATGAGATTTCGCAATTCCTGACCCGCTTTGATAAGCTGGATCTTTCCGGCTTCAAAAATAAAAGGAGACCTGTATGCTGCAACTTGTTTTTGGCAGATCCGGGTATGGCAAAACCGAATATATAAGAAATCGCATTGCAGACAAGATTGACCGGGGAGAAACACAGGTGCTTCTCATCACACCGGAGCAGTACTCATTTATCAGCGAGTACAGTCTGCTGGAGCAACTGGGGGAGGCACGAGCGCACGCCGTTCGATGTCTCTCCTTTTCGCGCCTTTGTGATGAATGCGACCGTTTGTACGGCGCCGACGGCAGAAAACCGCTGACCAAGGGCGGCAAGGCCATTTTGATGAAAACGGCCATTGACCAAGTGCGCCCGGATCTGGAGTTGTTTGAGAAGAAAGGCAGTTCTGCGGCCTTTGTGCAGTCCATGACCGGCATTTATGACGAGATGAAGTCCTGCAATCTGTCCGGTGCGGCGGTATATGCGGCGGCGGACGATCTGGATACGGATATTCTGCGGTGCAAAATGCGGGACTTTTCGCGTATTATGACCGCGTATGAGGCGTTGCTTGGAGACCGTTTTGCGGATCCGGCGAACCGACTGACTCGCTTGTATGACCAAATCAAGGATCAAAACTACTTTGCCGGTCAAACCGTGTTTTTAGACGGATTTAATGGCTTTGTAGCCCAGGAATATAAGATTTTGGAGCGGATTATTGCTGAGGCCAAGGCGGTTTATATTGCACTGGACAGCGACTCCTTTGGTACCGGAGACGGCTACGACCTGTTTGCCTATGTGAATGAGACGGCAGGCATTTTGCAGCGCATTGCCGATAAAGCGGGCGTGCCCACCAACGCGTTGCAGCTCAGCGAAAACTGCCGCACGGATTATGCGGATCTGCGCCGGGGTAGAGCAGTATATTTTTGACCGACCAAGCGCCGGAGACGGGAGATTCCATCGGAGCACATTCGCCTGTATGCAGCTTCTACCGTGACGGATGCCTGTAATGATTTGGCCTTACAGATAAAGGGTTTGCTGCGCTGTGGCTACCGTGCCGGGGAAATTGCTGTAACCATGCGTGACCGGGAAAAATAATGCACCTGTGCTGGCGTCAGCTTTTGAAAAATACGGCGTGCCTTACTATGCAGACCAGCGGCAGCCGGTGACCGCCCAGCCGATCTTGGTCTTTCCTATGTATCTGATGCGATCTGTGATCTACGGCTGGCGTAGCGACGATCTGTTCAGTCTGATCAAAACCGGTCTGACCGATGTGTCCGACAGCCCGGATCTGCATCGTACGGAAAATTATGTGTATACCTGGGGCATCAATGGTGCTGCCTGGAAGCAACCATTTGACAAGTCGCCCAAGGGCTTTGCCGGTGTGCTTAGTGACAGCGACCGGGTGCAGTTGGAACGGATCAACGCCCTGCGGCAAAGCTTGATGGAGCCGCTCTTGGCGTTCCAAAAGAAAGTGCACGGCGCCACACCGCGGCAGATCAGCACCGCTTTGTTTGAGGCCATAAAAGCCTACCATGCGGATAAGCATTTACAACAGCTGGCGGCAGGGCTTGCGCAGGACGGCGCGTCTGCGCTGGCAGAGGAGCAGGGGCGCACTTGGGATGTGCTGATGCGCATTTTGGACCAGCTGGCAACAGTGCTGCCGGAGAAGCCCATGGCGTTGAAGGATTATTGTGCCCTCTATGCGTTGGTGACCCATACGGAGGACCTGGGCGAGATCCCAATGGGGCTTGACAATGTGCAGGTGGGCCAGGCGGATCGTATGCGGTTCAATAATCTGCGGGCGCTGTTTATTCTGGGCGCCAACGAAGGGGAATTTCCCCAAACGGTCACCAGTGGCGGCCTGCTCAGCGACAATGAGCGCAAGCAACTGGCGGCGCATGATTTAAGCTGTATTCCTTTGGCGAAATTTTGAATTTACAGGAGAGGTATTTTGCCTATAAGGCGGTGAGCGCCCCTCGGGAGCGGCTGTTTGTTACCTATACCGCTACCGGGCGGGCAGACGCACCGTCGGCCATTGTCACCGGCATACAGGCGCTGTTCCCGAATCTGACCGTAGAAAAATGGAACCCGGCAAACGGCCTGAATCTGGTCGATACACCGCAAAATGCCTTTGAACTGATGTCCGGCCTTTATGATAGCACGGATCCTTTCTTCGTGGCGCTGCGTGCTTATTTCAGCGACGAGCCGCAGTATGCGGCGGTACAGGCGCTGGCGGAGAACCGTACACCGATGATCAAAGATACTGCCACTGCACGCAAACTGTTTGGCAAGGATATGGTGTTGTCCGCCTCCCGCATTGAGGATTATTACAACTGCCCCTATCGTTATTTCTGCAAGTTTGGGCTGGGGGCACAGCCTCGCCAAAAAGGCGGAGATCAATCCTATGGAGCGGGGCACGGCTGATCCACTATGTGCTGGAAAAACTGCTGTCTGAGGTGGGCACCAAGCAACTGCCCGACTATGACAGAAAGCAGATTACTGCGCTGGTGGACGGCTATATTGAACAGTATTTTAAGGAGGAGATGGGCGATCCGTCGGATATGCCTTCCCGCTTTCCGCTACAACTTCCGCCGCCTGTCCAAAATGCTGGTGGATGTGGTGTGCCGTTTGGCAGGGGAGTTTGCCGAGAGCGATTTTGAGGCCAAGGCCTTTGAACTGCCCATTGATGTGGACGGAGCGGTGCATTCCAAGGTGATCCCGCTCCAGGATGGCGGCAGCCTGCGCATTCGCGGATCTGTGGATCGAGTGGATGTATTGGAGCAGGACGGTCAGCAGTTCGTCCGCGTGGTGGACTACAAGTCCGGCGCAAGGCCTTTCGTCTGGCAGATATTGTTAACGGGCTGAACCTGCAAATGTTCTTATATTTGTTTAATGTATGCGCCGACGGCAGCAATCCTTATGCGGGTGTGCCTGCCGGGGTACTGTATATGCACGCTGCCCGCAGTGTGATGACAGTGGAGACGAAAAGCAGCGCGGAAAAGGATATTGCCGGTCAGGAGGACAAGGCGTCGGTATGAACGGCATAGTGATTACCAACCGGATTGCGACATTCCGGCGGCCTGGAGCACGATCTGGCGGGCAAGTACATTCCTGTACGGCTGAAAAAAGCGGCGTGGGCGGCTCCCTTGCCAGCTTAGAACAGCTGGGGCTGCTTCAGCGCAAGATCGAAGCGCTGGTGGCGGATATGGGCAACGCCCTGCAAAACGGTCAAATCGGCCAGCACCCGGTACAGGCTAAGGACCATGACAAAACCTGCGAATACTGCGATTTTGCCTCGGTCTGCGCGTTCAAAAAGAGCGTAACCCCGCGTACCTATGATGACCAAACAGACAGCGCCGTGCTGGCAGAACTGGAAAGGAGGGGAGAGCCATGCCTAAGTGGACAGATGCCCAGCAGGATGCCATTGACGCCCGGGGCGGCAATATCTTAGTGAGCGCCGCTGCCGGCAGCGGCAAAACGGCTGTGCTCATTGAGCGGGTCAGCAAGTGTATTACCGACCCGGGGCACCCGGTAGACATTGACCGGCTGCTGATCGTTACCTTTACCAATGCGGCTGCGGCAGAAATGCGGTCTCGTCTCTCCGTACGGCTGCGCCAAATTTTGGCGGCAGATCCTGGGAATGCCAACGCTAAGCGCCAGCTGTCCCTGCTCAGCGGTGCGGATATTTGCACCATAGACGCATTTTGCCTAAAGCTGGTGCGTGAGAACTTTTTTTTCCCTGAATCTTGCGGCGGACTTCCGCCTGCTGGACGAGAATGAAAATGACCGTCTGTTTGAAGAAGCCATTGATACCGTGCTAACGGAATCTACGAAGAGGCCGATCCGGACTTTCTCCATCTGACTGAGGCGTTCACAACTCCGGACAAGGACAGGGATCTGTTTGGGCTGATTAAAGAACTGATGCGGTTTATGAATGCCCAAGCCTTTCCCTTTGACTGGTTAGAGCAAGCTGTGGCCGCTTACGATCCGGCAGTGCCGCTGATGGATTCGCCTTGGTATCCTGCGCTAATGCGCCAGGTGGAGGAAATGCTGGAGACTGCCGCTGCCCTTGTGAAACAGTCGGCAGGGCAACTGCCTCCTGAACCGGCCTACGATAAATATGCAGAGATGCTTGCCGATGATCGGCAACTGATTGCTCACTTACAAAGTCTGCTGCACAGCGGCTGGGACGCTTTTATGAAGCAGGGCTTCCCGGTTGCGTTCACCAATATGCCACGGGTGCGTAAGGATATCGACCCGGAGGTCAAGGCGGCTTTAGCTGCCAATCGTGATATCTATAAAACGATTATTACCAAGGATATTAAAACTTTTTTGGTGTCTGACAGTGCCGATTACGCCCAGGATACCGCCGATTTGTACCCAATCTACCGGGCGCTGCTCCGTGTTGTGCAGGCGGTGGAGCACCTGGTGCGAGAGAAAAGGACGAACTGGGAGGTTACGCATTCTCAGACATTGAGCATTTTGCTATTGATCTATTGATGGAAAAAGCCGCAGACGGTACGGTGCAGGCAACGGCCCTGGGCCGCCAGTTGCAAGGGCGCTATGCGGAGATTTTGGTGGATGAGTATCAGGACACCAACGAGGCGCAGGATCGGCTTTTTGCCTTTCTATCTAACGGCGGCAACCGCTTCATGGTGGGCGATGTGAAGCAGAGCATTTACCGCTTTCGTCTGGCCATGCCCCAGATCTTTATGGCAAAGAAAGACAGCTACACCCCGTACAATCGGCTGCACCCGGCGTTCCCGGCATCCATTACGCTGGATAAAAACTTCCGCAGTCGCGCGGTGTGTGCGCTTATGTGAACCAAGTATTCTCTTTGTTTATGACCCGCAGGGTGGGGGAGTTAGACTACACCCAAAGCGAGTATTTGAACCCCTTTGACAGTACGCCCCCGGACTCTGTGACCCACGCAGCACTGCATATTTTAGACGCTGCTACCGGCAAGGATCATGTGATGGACGAACCCATGGCGGTAGCGCGCCTGATCGCAAAGAAGGTGCAAAGCGGCGAGACCGTGCAGGACGGCGACAGTCGCCGACCGCTGCGGTATGGAGATTTTGCCATCTTAATGCGCAGCATGCGCGCCCACGCCGGAGATTATGCCCAGGCACTGCAAGATCTGCATATTCCGGTGGTCTGCGACAACGCCACCGGCTTGTTTGAGAATGGCGAAATTCGTCTACTGCTTTCTTATTTGCAGGTGATTGACAACCCAATGCAGGATATTCCGCTTTTGGCGGTACTGTCCTCTCCCGTTTACGGCGCTACGGCAGATGAGCTGGCAGAGATCAAGCTGACTGCCGGTCACGGTCGGTTTTATTCCGCCGTGTTCCACCCGGACAACAGCAGCCGTCCTTGCTGCGCTGCGCTGCAAAAGGATCTGTCTTTTTACAAAAAGCTGGCGGTGACCATGCCGGTTGAGGCGTTTATTCGCCGCCTGATTCGGGACAAGAGTCTGTTTGCGTATATTCGCGCCTTGGGCGACGGCCAGCAGCGGCAGGAGAATGTGGAGACATTTCTTTCCATTGCCGGGCGTTTCGACCAAAACGGCGGACTGGGACTGGCGGCGTTCTTGCGCTATGTGGACAGTATGATCCGCGGCGACGGCAAAACGGACAGCGCTCCGGTGATCGTTACAGACGAGAACGCAGTCAAAATTATGAGTGTGCACCACTCCAAGGGGCTGGAATTCCCGGTGTGCATTTTGGCAGGCGCCGGGCGCAAGTACAATATGCAGGATCTGACCGGCAAAATGCTGCTGCACCCGCAGCTGGGACTGGCAACCAAGTGCCACCAGGAGGAGGGATATTTTGATTATCCAACCCTGCCGCTGGAAGTGGTCAAGCGAGAGAGCCGCCTGGCTGCTATGAGTGAGAATTTGCGCGTGCTGTATGTGGCCATGACGCGCGCCAAAAAGTCAGTTTATCTCTTTTGCCAGCGTGCGTAGCTTGGAAAGCCGAGTCAAGACTCTGGCTGCCTATATGCAGCAGGGCAAGCCCTTGCCTCATTTGTGCTCCAAATTGCTGTACGATAGCGATTTTCTCTTGATGTCGGCGCTGTGCCACCCGGACGGCGGCGCCCTTCGAGAGATGGCGACGGTGGAGGTGCCGGTGCACCCGGCAGACTTTGCCCTGCAAGTGGTGTTCCACACCCCGGAGACGGAAGCGCCGATGCAGACGGCAGAAAGGGAAACGGCGGCGGATCCGCGCATCGTTGAGCAGATCCGAGAAAAGCTGGATTATACTTATCCTTATGCGGCACTGTCCAAAGTCAGTGGCAAGCGCAACGCTTCCGCACTGGATGAGGCTGTGTTTACCGGTGCGTATGTTGCTCGGTCCGTGCCGGCCTTTTTGCAGCCGGACGGCCTGTCTCCGGCCGAGAAGGGTACAGCCATGCACACCTTTATGCAGTATTGCGACTACGCCGCCGCGCGTGCAGATTTAGAGCAGGAGATCGCCCGAGTGCAAAGTGCCGGGTATCTGCGACCGGAGGAGGCGCACACCTTGGATCGGCAAAAACTGACCGCTTTCTTTACCGGCCCATTTGGTGCCCGGGTATTCGGCGCCAAGGCGGTTTACCGAGAGCTGAAAGTGGCGTCATTCCTGCCGGTGCGCGCACTGGAACAGGTGGACGCAGACGATCCGGTCTTTGTACAGGGCATTGCGGACTGTGTGTTTGAGGAGCCGGAGGGCTTGGTGCTGCTGGACTATAAAACCGACCGGGGTGAAAACGGAAGAAGAACTGACTGGCGCGCTACCGGCAGCAGCTGATGTTTTACAAAACCGTCGGTGTCTCGCACCTGCAAAAGCCCGGTGACACGCGGTGTATTTGTATTCGTTTTGTTTGTCCAAGCCCTGCGAATATAAATAAATT
>ENA-OQBU01000315-OQBU01000315.1-human-gut-metagenome-genome-assembly--contig:-NODE-315-length-10602-cov-2.351504_pt1 | contig 10602 bp, 16 predicted proteins | sample MGYA00242492_ERZ504566 | MGnify/ENA primary metagenome ERZ504566 (study PRJEB26092, sample SAMD00036261) | human gut metagenome | host: Homo sapiens | study: EMG produced TPA metagenomics assembly of...
CAAACTGCAAAAAAAAAGAGGCGAATATGTATTTTTATACATATCCGCCATAGGTTTGGCTGTTTATCAAAGAATTCTTGGTTAAAATTACAGGCTGTTCTGCAGTTTGGCAGCGGTCAGCGTGTTCTCCAGCAGCATGGAGATGGTCATGGGACCCACACCGCCGGGCACCGGGGTAATGGCGCCACACACCTGGGAAACGCCGTCAAATCCACATCGCCGCACAGCTTGCCGTTCTCATCCCTGTCCATACCCACATCAATAACCACCGCGCCGGGCTTCACCATATCTGCTGTAACGAACTTAGGGCGACCCACTGCCGCCACCAACACATCCGCCTGCCTGGTCAGCTCTGCCAAATTCTGTGTCTTGGAATGGGCAATGGTTACTGTGGCATTCTCATGCAGCAGCAGCATAGCCATTGGCTTGCCCACAATGTTGCTGCGCCCCAGCACCACCGCCCGCTTGCCGGTCAGGTCCGTGCCGGTGGAATGGATCAGTTCCATCACCCCGGCAGGGGTGCAGGGCAAAAAACGGTAGTCGCCAATCATAATAGCACCCACATTCTCCGGGTGGAAGGCATCTACATCCTTGGCCGGGTCAATGCGTGCGATCACCTCTTTGTCGCTTAGTTGCGGCGGCAAAGGCAGCTGGCAAAGGATGCCGTTTATCTCCTTTTTCCCGTTCAATTCATCTACCAGTGCATTCAGCTGCGCCTGAGTGGTGTCTGCGGGCAGCGTGTATTTTTCACTGTAAAAGCCCACCTCGGCGCAAGCTTTTTCCTTGTTGCGCACATACACCTGGGATGCCGGATCCTCGCCTACCAAGATAACTGCCAGCCCCGGGGTCACGCCCTGTTCTTTTAATGCAAGGGTCTCCTGTGCCACCCGCGCCCGCACGGCGCGCGACACGGCCTTGCCGTCAATGATCTGTGCCATTTTTCTCCTCGTTTACTCCTTTATTCTTTGTTTTGCTGCGCTTGGCCGCCTGGGCAGCACGGCGCTCCTCCTTGGTGGGGCGGGGTGGCAGCTCCTCTACCGGCACCACCCGCAGGCGCTGGGGCAGACGGCCCTGCTTCTTCTTCACCATCACCACAATAAAGTATACCAGTGCCACAACGGCAATCACCGCCGACAGCACCTGGCTGACCCGAATACTGGTGGAGCCGATATACAGACTGTCTGTACGCATACCCTCCACTACCATACGCTCCACGCCGTACCAACGCCGTATAGCAAAAAAAATCTCGCCCTTAAAGCTGCGGTGTTTATGCACAATGTAATTGAGTATCAGAAAGCCCAATAAACACCACAGGCTTTCATACAGGAAAGTGGGGTGCACCGGCACCTCCGGGTCCACGGTCACGCCCTTAGCAGCCAGATCCGCAGAGGAGGCGGCCAGCGTATCTCTGATCTTTACGCTCCACATTCTAAAGAGCGCCGTGTCTGTATTGGTGCCAAAGGCTCCTGGTTAAAGAAATTGCCCCACCGGCCGATGCCCTGGCCAATAAGCAAGCCTAACGCACCCAGGTCCAGCAAATTGCGAAAGTCGATCTTGCCCACCTTGCAGCCGATGGCGGCGCCGATCAGCGCGCCGATAACACCGCCGTAAATGGCAAGCCCGCCGTTCCAAATTTGCACGATCTCTGCCGGGTGGGCACTGTAATAGCCCCACTCAAAAATCACATAATATGCCCGAGCGCAAACGATACCGAAGACCGTACCCCAAATGAGCACATCCGTCATCCCGTCCAGGCTCATACGCCATTTGTACGCCATACGGCCGCCGTACAGTACCGCCAGCATAAAGCCAAAGGCGATGATAATACCGTAAAAATGAATATCATAACTGCCGATGGTGAACGCCACGGAGGGCAAGTCAAAGTCGATCCCCAGCCCGGGGAAGTACACGCGGGTAAAATTACTCATGCTGATCCTCCTCTGCCTTTACAACGGACAGGGCGCTGTACTGCGGGTTCATTACCTGCTGCAAGCGCGCCTCAATCTTCTCCTTGGTAATGGCCTTGTAGCGATTCGTCACATCAAAGATGGAAAAGCCGTTAAAGTGGGCATCTATCATACCGTTGGCCACACTGTCGATATCGTTATAGGACATCACTTCCCGACCATAGGACTTGCGCAGGGCTGCCTGGTACAGATCCTCCGGAATCCCCTCCCTGCGCAGGCGTTCTGCCTCTGCCTGAATGGCGGCCGCCACCTGCCGGGGGTCCGGTGCTCTCGCCGTCAAAGATAATGGCTTCATACCCGTGGCCGTGAAAATACTCCGTAGAGAATTCGCCGCTGATCAGTCCTCGGTCAAACAAGTCTTTATAGAGAGGCGAGGAGTCACCGGCCATGATCTCCAGCAGCAGATTGGTAAGAATAATGGTCTCTATGTCCTGCTCCGGCTTGGTGCAGGCTTCTTTATAGCCAAAGGAGAACACCGGAATGGAGGTAGCCAAATGGCACGCCTGATAGTCCTGCACGATCTCTCGCGGTTCCGGCAGGAACGCCCGCTCTACCGTCACATCAGCTGTCGGCTTTAAGCACCGATCACAGACGGCCAGCACCTGCTCCGGTGTCACATTGCCCACCACCGCCAGTGCCATATTGTGCAGGTTATAAAAAAGTATTGTAGCAGTCATACAGCAGCTTGTCCGTAATGTGGGAGATGGACTCCACCGTACCGGCAATATCAATGCGCACCGGGTGGTTCTTATACAGGCACCGCAACAGGTTAAAGGTGCTCATCCAGCCGGGTACATCATAGTACATGGTGATCTCCTGGCCGATAATCCCCCTGCTCTTTTTCCACCGTTTGAGGCGTAAAGTACGGGTGCTGCACAAAGTCCAGCAAAATCTCCAACGACTGGTCAAAGCGGTCGCTGCACTGGAACAGATAGCAAGTCTTGTCAAAGGAAGTATACGCATTGGCAGACGCACCGGTGGCCGCAAAGCGCTGAAAAGCGTCCAGCTCTTCGGACTCAAACAGCTTGTGCTCCAAAAAGTGTGCAATTCCTTCCGGTACCTGGGTGTATTCGGCAGCGTCCGAGCGCTTAAAGCGATTGTCAATGGAGCCATACTTGGTACCGATCACCGCATAAGCAGAGCGGTAATGGGCCTTAGGCATCACAAATATTTTCAGCCCCGTGGGGTGGTCGATCTCATAATAGCGTTCGTCCAAAATGGAAGAAACTTGTTCTTTCACTGTGCCTGCACCTCCTCTTTCTCTGCCACTAAGCGGTAAACGGTATCCAGCGACAACCGACCGGCACATTCTTGTAACTGCTCCACGGTCACGCTCCGGGTCTCCTCCGCCACCTGGGCAGGGGTACGGAAGACATCGTCCAACAGCCGGGCGGCATACCAGTTTTCCAGGCCGTTGGGGGTGTCTGCCACGCCGTCCAGCGCGTCGATCATGGCAATGCGGGAGCTTTCCAGCTCGGCTTTGCAGTCACCATCCCGAATCATCTCCAGCTGATGCAGGATCTCGGCCACAGCCTTGTCCATATTCTCCTCCTCACAGCCGCACTGAATAAAGATGTGGCTGTTTTGGCGGGCAAAGCGAGCAGAACAGTAGTAACAAAGGCTCATCTTCTCCCGCACATTCATAAAGAGTTTGGAGTACGGGCCGCCGCCGAACACATCGCAAAAGCTGCGCATAGCCGGTGCCAACGGATCACCCGGGCGCATATCCACACGAAAGCCCAGCACCAGCTTACCTTGACGAATTTTTTCACTCTCCCGCACATCTTTCACCTGTTCGCACCGGGCCACAAAATGGGGAGTGGGCATGGGCTGATACGCCCGCTCCACGCCCTCTAACCGACGGCGAAGCGCCGCACAGGCCGCCTCCGGATCCGTGCTGCCGACCACAGTTACCAACATTTTGCTCTCTCGCAGCATGCGGTGCCAGGCGGCGGTTACGCTCTCCGGCGTGGCAGCCAACAAAGTCTCTTTGGTGCCTTTGGGATTAATCCGGTACGGATCGCCGGCAAACATAATCTGCTGCATTTGCATGACCGCGTACAGGCGTTTTTCGTTTTCCTCGGCAGCCAGCTTCTCCAGCAGCACCCGACGCTCCGTCTCAATATCCGCCGGTGAGAACAGGCCGTCCTCCCCCAAAAGCGGGTCAAACAGCAGATTCATCAGCAGCTCCAGTCCCGCCTCGGCAATCTTCTCGTCATCCAAGGCAAAGCGATCGTCCAGTGTGGTGATGCCCATCTTCAAAATTTGGCAGCCGCCGGATTTGTTGGCGGTGACGCTGATGGCCGCACCGTAGAGCTTGTCCAACTGCAAGTGCAGCGCACGCATATCCGGATAGGCCTTGCCCTTACGGCTGACCGCTGAGATGGCCAGCGCATAGTTCGCCGCCATCTGCTCCTCCATGGGCACTGCCAAGTGAATGGCCAGTTCATTGGTCTTAAACCGCCCGGCAGGCACAGCCAAAAGCTCTACCCCGGGGGCTATCTTCTTTTGTACATAATCTGTCAAAATGAAACTTCCTTTCATTGTGAGATGTTACACAAACGGATTATAACATATTTTACCCTATTTTTCCAACCCTTATCAAAACAAAAGATAAAGCAGAGCCAAAAGCAGCGCCTGATCTGCGCCTTCGCGTCCTAAAAGCAGAAGCAGCATTAAGATTACGGCGTTGTCATCCCCTTCGTTCTCCGATGCCGGTTCCTCCGGGTTTGGCGCAGCGGGGATGCTTTTTCCTTGCCGGGCGGCGGTGCCGTCTGACGGTCGTTATGCCCTTGCGGCGGTTCCTCCCGGGGCAGATACGACCCGGCACGAGCATGCATACGGCGCACCCGCTCCTTGGCTTCATTGATCTGATCCTCACTAAACGCCGGCACTAAAACAACTCCTCCAGCATAGGCAGCACCTCAAACAGACGCAGGATCTGCATGGCCTGGTCCGCCTTGTTTTGGCTCTTGGGACTTAAATGGGGCTTCAGCGCTCGGATCAGATCCACATTTTTTATTGCTGCTGCGGTTCATACGGTCAAAAATGGACTTGGCTTTCATCATCATTTCAAAGTCCGCCTTGCCAAAGTTCAGCCCCTCCAGCCCGGACAGCAGATTTTGCATATTCTGGGCACCGGCCACCGTGTCTGTCAGCTGCTGCACGGCGCTGTTGGCGCTCCCCGGCTTAGGCTGGGGCGTAGGCTGTGCACCGGGAGGGGACGCCGCACCGGGCGCACTTCCCTGCCCGCCGTCGCCTAAGATGGACGCGGCCACGCCCCGCAGCATTTCCATATCCTGCGGGGTCAAATTGGCAATGATCTGGTTAATATCGTCCATATTACCGCTTCCCGCCTAACTTCTCCATCAGTGCCTTGGCCTGGGGAGAATTGAGCATTTGCTGCAATCGTTCCTTGTCATTCAGTACTGCCTCTAATTTGGCCTTGGTGTCCGGGTCCAGGTTTTGCTGCAAATAGGCCTGCTGCTGTCCGGCTTTGGCCGCCGCTTGGAATGCCGCCGGGTCAAATCCTTTTTTCTGTTTCTCGGGTCCTGCATAAAACGCACTCCTCTTTTATCTGCAAAGCCGCTTGCCGTGGGCACGCAGATATGTTATACTCAGTACATAGTATGCAGAAAGGCGGGGATTATGAATGCGCTTACTGGTCACCTCGGACTCTCACCGAGCCGCTGGCAATCTGCTGGACATTGTGGAGCTGCACCTGGAGGACAGCGATGTGCTGCTCTTTCTCGGAGACGGCGAGAATGATTTGGAAAATGTGCGTATGTTGTACCCCCGGTTGCATATTTTGCAAGTGGCCGGGAATTGCGATTGGGGCAGCGACCTGCCCGCCTGGGGCACAGCCAAACTGGGCGGAAAAACGGTGCTTTATACCCACGGCCACCCGTTCCATGTAAAGTTTGGTCTGGCAGAGCTGGAGCAGGCTGCCCGGGAGGCCCACGCAGACATTTGCCTGTTTGGTCACACCCATCAGCAGATGACCGACTACCGGGACGGCTTATATCTAATGAACCCCGGCGCAGTGGCAGAGGGCTGCTACGGTATGGTAGACATTACCCCCGGCGGCATTATGCTGCTGCCCTGCCGGTTATAAACACGATTTTCAAAGAAAAGAGGCAGAACCTATGACTTATTGCGAACATTGCGGCCAACCTTTGCACCCGGCACCGCAGAATGCCCGGTGTGCCATACCCCCAACTTCCAGGACTGCACCGCACAGCAGAACGCCCAATCCCAAAGCGCGCCCTACGGTCAGCAGGCGTACAGCCAGCCCCAGGGCGACCCTTACGGTCAACAGGCATACAGCCAGCCGCAGGGCGACACTTACGGCCAGCAAAATTACAACCACGGTCAAACGAACTATGGTGAGCAGGCATATAACGCTGGCTACAACAACTGGGGCAACCCTTACCAGCCCCCCTACGGCGTGCCGGTGAACGAAGCCCAGTACCGCCAAATGACAGAGAAGGCGGACAACGCCTACATACTGGCCATGATCGGTCTGATCTTAGGAATCCTCATGGGTCCGCTGTTCGGCTGGATCATGGGCGGCATTGCTCTGTCCAACGGCCGCCAGGCGTATGAGATCACCGGCAGTGAAAAAGCGCGCAGCGCCACAAACATTGCCAAGTGGGCCATTGGCGTGTCCACTGCTATCTTTGCCGTTGCCCTGATCGTGTGTATCTTGATGTTTACTGTATTTTCCGCCACCGTGCTTGGCGGTCTGTACTGATGGACCAGGCGCAGCAGATTAAAAAGCGGTTGGCAGAACTGCAAAATCGAGGCACATTTGGCGGCTACACGGTTTATACGGATTTTTTAGGTCTGGAAGAGCAAAGTCTGCTGGCAGGGGTGACCGGCCCCCGGTCGGTGCCCGCCTACGGCGGATTTGACGGTGCCGAGCGGGTGATGGCAGCCTTTGGCCCGGCGCGGAGCCGGAAGACTACCCCATCACTTGCCTGCATATTGCGCCCAAGCAGGAAAAATTTGCCGAAGAGTTGACCCACCGGGATTACCTGGGCACCTTAATGGGCTTAGGGCTGGAGCGGCGGGTGCTGGGCGACATTCTCCCCTGCGGCAAAGGGGCATATCTCTTTTGCACCGCAGGCATGGCGGAGTATATTGAGACCCAACTGCACCGGGTGCGCCACACAGAGGTGACCTGCACCCGGGCGGACCACCTGCCCCCGCACCTGCTGCCCCAACCGGAAGACAGAGAAGTGATCGTGCCCTCTCTGCGGCTGGATGTGCTGGTGGGCGCAGTATACAATCTCTCCCGCAGCAGCGCGGACAAATTCTTTTTACAGCAAAAGGTATTTGTCAACGGACGGTGCATAGAGAACCGTGCCCACACCGTACAGCCGGGGGACAAAATTTTCCGTGCGGGGCCACGGCCGATTTACCGCCGGTGCGCCTCTGCGCCGCACCAAAAAAAAGACCGGCTGGTGGTGCCGGTAGAAGTGTATTAAATCAAACCCATAGCAAAAGGAGCAGTACCTGCAAGTACCGCTCCTTCTTCTTTTACGCTATTGGTGCCTTGTAGTCTGCCGGGTAGGCGTTTTGGGTTCTTCTCCGGCGGATAATAAGGTGTCATTTGCACCTGTTCTTCTCCATTCCAAAAAGGTTTTTGGTAGTAGGACACCGGTTGGCAGTCAAAGCTGCGTCCGGGGCGCACAGTAATGCGGGGTAAAACCCCGCTGGGCGCCGTAATTCTTTATGCCAATATAAGCGAGATAGTCCACGGACAGACCGTAGGTCAACCGTATACCCTTGTAAGTGACGGACAAATTGTTCAAATGGTCGTGGCCGCAGAATGTGCCCCGGGGTGCTGCCCACCTGCTGCAAGGTGTCAAACACATGATCCGGGTGCAAACTGGGGAACAGGCCGCCCTTTTCGCCGATGCCGCCGTAGTGCACCTGCACTTCACCGGTGTCTTTATAGCCGTTTTCTTTATAAGCCTCCCAGGCGGTCTTGTACTGAGCAATGGGAATGTGAAAGAACATCAGGCTCTTTGGCATCGGCGCACCCAACGCCCGGTTGTGGGCGGTCAAGGCTTCCACCTCGCCCCTGTACCAGTCCATTTGATTCTTGTGCATACCGTCATACTTCCACATAAAGCCCAGATAGTCGCCGTCCACATAGCTGCCGGTATCGGTAAAAAACAGCGCCTGGGTCACGGCGCCACGACGGTTCTCCACCGCCACGGTATAGTTGCCCACGCCGTCCACGCCCTCCGGCCCGGAGCGGAACAGGCAGTAGGACTTGCTGCCGGCTTTGGCGAACTTCTGTTCTTGATAATATTTGCCGATATAGCGGCGGTTGTACACCGCGTAGGACTCTGTATCGTGGTTGCCCAGCACCGGCGCCAGTACACGCCCAGGTTCTGCATCACCCGACCAAAACAGACGAGCGGCGGTTTTGTTGTTAAATGTGCCGGACTGGAACGGCACCGGGGTAGGCAATGTCGCCGGTCACAGCCACCAGGTCCGGCTGCTCGACGGTGACCATACGCACCACGCAGTCAATGGCCCGCCGGTCTTTGAAGAAGCTCATCCAGCCGCCGCCAATATGCACATCCGTCAGCTGCATAACACGAAAATCCCCATCTGTGGTGAACACCCAACGGCCATCCAGCGGTTGGGGCTGCAACTGATTTTTATACTGTACCGGCGCAATGCCCGCCACATACCGCAGCTGTAAAAGCGCCAAGATGCCGTTGACCAGCACGGTGAGCAGTACCACAGCCGCCACCACGCCGAGAAGGATCCAAAATACCAAAGGAATAACCTCGCTTTACTCTACAAAATGATGATAAATATAACTGAGCACACCCGCATCGGAAGTGCACGCCACAGCGTTTGCCGCCTGCTTAAGTTCGTCACAGGCGTTGGCTACCGCCAGCCCGGTGCCGGCGAGAGGATCATGGACAGATCGTTGCGGCTGTCGCCCACGGCGATCACCTGCTCCGGGGCAAGCCCCAGATGCTCCGCCAGTTTTTGCAGGGCGCTGCCCTTGTCCACCCCGCGGCGCAGGATCTCCAAAATTGCTCTGCATAGAATAGGTGCAGAGCAGCTCCGGGAACAGTTCCGCCGCCCGATCTATAAATGCCCGGCGTTCATCGTCCAGGTGGAAGAAGATATTGAACATCTCCGTTTTTTCCTCCCCCGGCCAGTAGCGCCTCCAAGTCTGTGCAGCACCCGGCTCGCCGCCATCACCGGGTGATAGATCGGCTCAATGCGGTAGTAGTCGTAGGCGCCGGATCCAGCTTATCCGCCGGGGCATACGGCCGCCCGCCGTAGAACACCTCGATCATGGTATCGTACTGCCGTAGCAGGTGCAGCACCGCCAGTGCCTTTTCCCGGCTGTAATAGCTGGAAAAGAGGGCCTCCCCTGCCGCATTCACCGCCGCAGCGCCATCGCCGTACACCGCATAGGGCACCAGCGGGTTAAACCGCAGTTCTGCGGGCATTTCGTAAAAGGTGCGCCCGGTTACCGCCGCAGCGGTCACGCCCGCTGCCGATAGCTGTTCCAGCGCGCAGAAGTTGGCCGGGGCAATTTTGCCGTCACTGCCAATGAGTGTATCGTCTAAATCAAAAGCCACCAATTTGGGTCTTGTCATAACAGTCTGTTCTCCTTACCGGTTTTGCACCAGTATATTCCAAATAGAGAGAAAGAGCAAGCGCCGGGGTGACGGCGCCTGCTCCCAAGAGGGTGCCCGGTACAGAACAAAACAAAATCCGGTGATCGACGGGGAAGTCAGACCAAACAAAAAATGCACCGAGCAGGGGTATATCTAAAAAGGGCGCTGCCCTCTTTAGCCGTTAGGCAGCCGCACCGGCGGGGGTATCTGCACGCTCCGGCAGCGGCTCCACCTTTGCTTTCTTTTTGCGGTGGATGACAAAGCGGTTCAGCGGATAAGTCCACAGGGTGGGTACGGTCATCACCAGCAGTTTGGTGAGCAGGGTGATAAACACGCTGTCCCAGTGGTGATTGGTGACGATGGTGCCCAGGTACGCACCGAACCAGGTGTTAAAGGCGATGGTGCACACCACCATAATAGTATAGAGAATGGTAGACAGTACCGGATTGGCGTCTGCCTGGAAAGTGAGTTTGCGGTTCATAATGTATGCCGCCGCATAGCCGATAACGGCGCTGATGGCGTAGGAGTACATATAACCCTTATACTGAATCCCCAGGAAGTGCAGCACCGCATTGTCCGTAACCGGGGTGGTGTTCATACTCTTAAAGACTACATATTGCAAAAAGGCGAATACCGCCAACTCCAGCACCGAGGTGCTGGCTCCGGTAAACGTAAACTTGATAAACTTCCAAATTTCTGCGTGTTTCTTAGTAAAAGCGACCCATTTTTCTTTCATTACAATAACCTTCGCCTTTCTCGCTTTCGGGTGTTTGTCGTTGTCTTTTTGTTTCTGCTGTCAGCATACGCCGTCCGCCCATCGACTGCAAGGTACTTTACAGAAACTAACTTGCAAATGACACAAAATAAAAAATAACTGACCCCACCTTCACCAAACTTTGACAGATTCTTAATACCACCGGACCAGACCCAAACCGGATTGCAAAGCTACACAACCCTGTGGTAAAACTGGCGGA
>ENA-OQBU01000316-OQBU01000316.1-human-gut-metagenome-genome-assembly--contig:-NODE-316-length-10593-cov-2.367189_pt1 | contig 10593 bp, 18 predicted proteins | sample MGYA00242492_ERZ504566 | MGnify/ENA primary metagenome ERZ504566 (study PRJEB26092, sample SAMD00036261) | human gut metagenome | host: Homo sapiens | study: EMG produced TPA metagenomics assembly of...
GGTTAGAACGACGGAGGCTGCTGGAAGAATAAAGGCCGTCGGCTGATCTTGCCGGTGGACCAGTACGAGGCGGTACTGTCCAAGCGCCGGATGTGATCACTTATGTGGAGCACGGCGTGTGCGACATTGGCATTGTAGGCAAAGACACCATTGTGGAGCACGGCAGTGCATTCTATGAGTGCTGGATTTGAATATCGGCCGTTGCGCCTTTGCCCTGGCGACCAAGAAGGGCACGGATTTCTTCAGCGGCTACAAGCGCAAAACCGTGGCCAGCAAATACCCTAAGGTGGCTAAAGAATTCTTTAAGTCCAAGGGTATGGATGTGGATGTGATCAAGATCGAGGGCAGCGTGGAACTGGCGCCGCTCCTGGGCTTGGCAGACGGCATTGTGGATATTGTGGAGACCGGCTCTACCTTAAAGGAGAACGGTCTGGAAGTGGTAGAAAAGATCATGCCCATTTCTGCGCGGGTGATCGTGAATATGGCTTCTATGAGCTGCGCAAGGACGAGATTGAGGCGTTCCTGCATGATATTGAACTGGCAGCACAAGTGGGTTGAAAGAGGGTAGAATAATGAAAATCACAAAAGCAAACGGCGTGGTCGAATACCAGCTTTTGGCGCAGCTGAAACAGCGGGCAGGGGAGACGGATCCCAAGATCACCGAGGCGGTGACCACCATTATCAATGGTGTAAAAGAGGGCGGCGACGAGGGCTGTGCGGGGAGTACACCGTGCGGTTTGACGGCAGCGTGCCTAAAAAAATCGAATTTGACAAGGACGAGATCCATGCCTTTTTAGATCAGGTAGACCCGGCCTTTAAGGATGCTGTGGTGAAAGCGCAGCAAAATATCTATGACTTCCATCAGCGCCAGGCCCAGCAAAGCTGGATGACCACCAAGGAAAGCGGCGTCATTATGGGTCAGCGTATTCGCGGGCTGAAGCGTGTAGGCATTTATGTGCCCGGTGGCACGGCGGCGTATCCCTCCTCTGTGCTGATGAACGCCGTTCCCGCCAAGATCGCCGGTGTACAGGAAATCATTATGGTGACCCCGCCCGGCAAGGACGGGCAATCCCAATCCCAATATTATGGCGGCGGCCGCGGTGGCCGGCGTGGATAAGGTATTCTTAGTAGGCGGCGCCCAGGCGGTGGCTGCTTTGGCCTACGGTACCCAGCGAATCCCCAAGGTAGATAAAATCGTCGGTCCAGGCAATATCTTTGTGGCCACGGCCAAAAAAAGCTGCTGTACGGCGTGGTGGATATTGATATGGTGGCAGGCCCCAGCGAAATTCTCATTGTGGCGGACTCTACGGCGGATGCCTCCTTCTTGGCGGCAGACCTGATGAGCCAGGCGGAGCACGATATGCGGGCTTCTGCCATTTTGCTAACCACTTCCGAGTCTTTGGCTAAGAACACGCTGCGGGAGATTGACCGGCAGATCAAGACCTTGGTGCGTCAGGAGATCATTCAAAAATCCTTTGACGACTATGGTGAAATCATTGTGTGCGACAATTTGCGCCAGGCGCTGGATTTTGCGAACGAATTGGCGCCGGAGCACTTGGAATTGTGCGTGGCTGAGCCGCTGAAATATATCGGTATGGTGGATAACGCCGGTTCTGTATTTCTGGGCAATTGGTCCCCGGAGCCCTTGGGCGATTATTACGCAGGCCCCAATCATGTGCTGCCCACCAGCGGTACGGCTCGGTTCTTTTTCGCCCCTATCGGTAGATAGCTTTGTGAAGAAGTCATCCTTTATTTATTACACCCCGGAAGAGCTGAAAAAGGCCAAGGACGATATTATGCTTTTGGCAGAGACGGAGGGCTTGACCGCCCACGCCAACTCTATAAAAGTTCGGTTTGAATAAGAGGTACGGTTTATGCGAACGGCAACGGTAGAACGAAATACGAAAGAGACCCAAATTGCGGCCACCCTGTGTTTGGACGGCGGGGAAGTGGCCGTGTCCACCGGCAACGGCTTCTTTGATCACATGCTTACCGCCTTTGCGGTGCATGGCGGCTTTGGGCTGCAACTGACGGTGCAGGGAGACCTGGAGGTAGACACCCATCATACGGTAGAAGATACCGGTATTGTGCTGGGGCAGGCACTGCGCCGGGCGCTGGGCGACTTTGGCGGCATTGCCCGGTACGGCAGTTTTGCGGTGCCGATGGACGAGAGCCTGGCACGGTGCGATCTGGATTTGTCCAATCGGCCGTTTTTGGTGTTCCGCGCCACATTCCAGCAGGAACGGTGCGGCGATTATGAAACCTGCGTAACAGAGGAATTTTGGCGCGCTTTTGCGATGAACGCCGGGATCACTCTGCATATTGATGTGCCTTACGGCACCAACGCCCACCACCAAATTGAGGCGGTCTTTAAGGCTGTTGGTCACGCCCTGCACGGAGCGGTACAGCCCACCGGCGGTGCGGTACTGTCTACCAAGGGCGTATTATAAACAAAATTAGAGAGGGTAACGACTTATGATTATTTTTCCCGCCATTGATATTATGGACGGTAAGCCGGTGCGGCTGCTGCGGGGCAATTTTGCCACCGCAGAGCAGGTGGCAGAGGATGTACTGACGACTGCCAAGCAGTTTGCCCGGGTGGGCTGCACCTGGGTGCACATGGTGGATCTGGACGGCTCCCTGCAAAAGAAGCCGGTAAACGCAGACCCTATTTTGCAGGTGGTGGAGCACACCCCGCTGAAAGTGGAAGTGGGCGGCGGTATTCGCACTATGGAGGATATTGCGTTCTACCTGGATCGGGGCGTGGATCGGGTCATTCTCGGCTCCGTTGCCCTTAAAAATCCGGAGCTGGTGCAGCAGGCGGTAGACGCCTATGGGGATAAGATCGCCGTAGGGATCGACGCCAAGCACGGTATGGTGGCCACCGAGGGCTGGACCGAGGACTCCAAAATGGACTTTATCGACCTGGCAAAGGCCATGGAGAAGATGGGCGTTGCCACCATTATCTATACGGATATTGGTCGGGACGGTACCCTCAGCGGCCCGGATGTGCAAGGGCTGGATCGACTGAACAAAGCGGTGGGCTGCAATGTGATCGCCAGCGGCGGCGTTACCACCATTACGGATATTTTAGTGATGAAAGATAAAAAAAATGTATGGCACCATTTGCGGCAAGTGCATTTATAAAAAGACGCTGGATTTGCGGGAAGCGGTAGGTATTTGCAAATGACAGAAGATTTGGAGCAGTATTTTGCCAAGGGTGAGTTGATCCCTGCGGTGGTGCAGGAGGCCTCTACCGGCCAGGTGCTGATGCTGGCTTATATGAATAAGGAATCCTTAAAGCGCACCCTGGAGAGCGGCTACACTTGGTTTTGGTCCCGCTCCCGGCAGGAGCTTTGGAACAAAGGTGCCACCAGCGGCCACCTGCAAAAGGTGGTGGCCATGTACAGCGACTGCGATAACGACACCCTGTTGGTGCAAGTGGAGCAGACCGGCGCCGCGTGCCACACCGGGCACCACAGCTGTTTTTATACCAAGATGGAGGGCAATTTCAATGACTGCGATTGAGCGTGAATATCAGGTGATTCTGGATCGTCGGGCGGATCGGCAGGAGGGGTCTTATACCTGCTACCTGTTTGACCAGGGCATCGACAAAATTTTGAAGAAGTGGGCGAGGAATGTACCGAGATGGTCATTGCCGCCAAGAATAACGATAAGGACGAGACGGTGTATGAGATCACGGATCTGATCTACCACACCCTTGTAATGATGGCCAATCAAGGCATTACCCCGGCGGACATTCAGGCGGAGCTGGACAAGCGCGCCGAAAAAGCCGGCAATCTGAAAAAATTCCACCAGGTGGATAAGAATACATAATGCTGCATAAAAAAATGGGTGATCCGGCAGGCAGACAAAGAGGCTGCCTCTGCCATTAGCGAACAATTCAATATCGACCCGTTTTTGGCATTTTTGCTGGTGTCTCGCGGACTGACGGACGACCTGGCGGTGCAGGAATTCCTCCACCCCGGTCAGGCGCTATGCGCTCCGGAGGGCTTTGCGGATATGGAGGCGGCTGCTGCCAGACTGCAACAGGCGCTGGACAGCGGCGAAAGAATATGCGTGTACGGAGATTATGACTGTGACGGTGTGACCGCCACAGCTTTGCTATACTCTTTTTTAGAGGCCATGGGCGGCAATGTGATCTACTATATCCCGGATCGGGAGACAGAGGCTACGGCCTAAACAAAGGCGCCATTGACACCCTGGCCGCCAAAGGCACCGGCCTGATTGTCACGGTGGATAACGGTATTTCGTCTGTGGACGAGGCAGAGTATATCTATCGGCTGGGTATGCAGCTGGTGGTGACTGACCACCACCAGGTAGGAGAGCAGCTGCCCCGCGCAGAGGCCGTGGTGAACCCCCACAGAACGGACAATCAGCTGCCCTTTACGGATTTTTGCGGGGTGGGCGTGGCCTTTAAGCTGGCTTGCTGTTTGTATGACGGTGAGCCGGCGGAATTGTTGGAACAGTTCGGTGACTTGGTTGCCATCGGCACTGTGGGTGATCTGGTTCCCTTGGTAGGGGAGAACCGGGCGCTTGTGCAGGCCGGTTTGCGAACCCTGCAAGAGGAACCGCGTCCCGGCGTATATGCCTTGTTACAGGCAGCCGGAGCCGGAGAAGAGCTGAGCGGCACCGATGTGGCCTTTAAGCTATGCCCACGCATTAACGCAGCCGGGCGAATGGATAGTGCCCTGCGGGCGCTGGAGTTGCTGCTGGCGGAGGATGAAGAAACGGCTGCGGCGCGCGCCCGTCAGCTGTGCGACGATACGCCCTGCGGCAAGAGCTGGAACATAAATCATAGATGATATTACTGCCAAGTTGGCTGCGGATCCGGCACCCTTGCGCCAGCGTGTACTGGTGGTGGCCGGGGAGGATTACCACCCGGGGGTCATCGGTATTGTGGCTTCCCACTTGGTAGAGCGCTACGGCAAACCCACTGTGGTGCTGGATATGAAGGCGGACGGCACCGCCTGCGGCTCCGCCCGGAGCATTGAGGGCTTTGACCTGTACCGGGCAGTGGCGGCATGCAGCCAGGTGCTCACCCGCTTTGGCGGTCACCCCATGGCTGCGGGTATGGGCTTGGCAGCGGCAGATATTCCTGTTTTTGCCCGGGCCATCAACGCTTATGCTGAAAAGGAATATCCTCGTATGCCGGCTTTGCAGCTGCATCTGGACTGCAAGCTGTCCCCGGCGTACTTGACCTTAGATTTGGCGGAGAATTTGCAGCTGCTGGAGCCTTGTGGCACAGACAACCTGGCGGCGCTGTTTGGTCTGTTTCACTTGCAGCTGGTGTCTGTCAGCCCCTTGGGGGCAGAGGGCAAGCACTTGCGTCTGGAGGCGGAGAAAAAGGGTCGCCGTCTGCGAATTGTGCAGTTTGGGGTGAAGCCCGAGGACTTCCCCTATGTGCCCGGTGATTTTATCGACTGCGCGGTACAGATTTCTAAAATCCCTATAAGGGCAAAGTCTATCTTTCTGTGCGGGCGGCAGATGTGCGCCGCAGCGGCACGGACGATGACCGGTATTATAACGAGCTTTACGATTACAGAGCCTTTTTGCAAAACGGTACCCACCAATACCCGGTGTACCCGGATCGGCAGGTTTGCGCCGCGGTATATCGGTTCTTAAAAGAGCCGGGGCGGTTGGGATTTTGGCACCGAGGAGCTGTATTTTGCCCTGCAAAAAGGGGCAACCTACGGACAGGTGCTCGTGGCGCTGAAAGCCCTGCACCAGGCGGGATTGATTCGCCGTGGTAAAAGCCAAATTCGCCTGGCACAGCCTGCGGGCAAGGTGGATTTGGAAGCCACGCCCATTTTGCGAAAACTGAGAGAGGGTGCAAGCCTTGGAGAATAAAAAACAATACCCCCCGGTGCCGGCAGCGGCAGAGCTGCCCCCGGAACAGACGGCGGACCATAAGCCTATGACGATGGGTTTGCGCCGTTCTTTGCGGAAATTCAAAAGAAACCCCAGTATGACAGCGCCCGGATCGAAAAGGCCTATTCCTTGGCCCGCTCTGCCCACGAAGGGCAGTTCCGCCGTTCCGGGGAGCCGTATATTATGCACCCGGTGGCGGTGGCGAAAATCCTGTTTGACCTGGGCATGGACAATGAGTGTATTATCGGCGCGCTGCTCCACGATGTGGTAGAAGATACGCCCTATGACATTGACTATATCTCCCGCGAGTTTGGCCCGGAGGTGGCGCTGTTGGTGGACGGCGTGACCAAGCTGGGTCAGATCCCCCTGTCTACCCGGGAGGAAGTGCAGGCGGAGAACATTCGCAAAATGTTTATGGCCATGAACCGGGATGTGCGGGTGATTATCATTAAGCTGGCGGACCGGCTGCACAATATGCGCACCGCCAAGTTTTGGCCCCCGTATAAGCAGCGGGAGAAGAGCCTGGAAACTCTGGAAATTTATGCTCCCATTGCCCATCGGTTAGGTATTCGTGCCATTAAAGAGGAATTAGAGGATCTGGCGATTTTTTACCTGGATCCTATTGCTTATAAGGAAATTGAGCAGAACCTGCGCTTAAAGCAGGTGGAGGGCGAGCGCTTCTTAGCGGATATTAAGGCGCAAATCCGCGCCAAGTTAGAGCCGATCATGAAGAATGTCCAGATCACCTCCCGGGTAAAGTCCGTCCACGGAATCTTCCGCAAGGTGTATATCAAGGGCGAAGGATTTTGAACAAATCTTTGACATTTACGCCGTGCGCATTATTCGTGGACTCTATGATCGACTGCTACAATGCCTTGGGTATTGTGCACGATATGTTTACGCCCCTGCCCGGTCGGTTTAAGGACTATATCTCTACCCCCAAGCCCAATATGTATCAATCCCTGCACACCACAGTGCTTGGCCCCGGCGGCATTCCCTTTGAAATTCAGATTCGCACCTGGGATATGCACCGCACGGCAGAGTACGGTATCGCTGCCCACTGGAAGTATAAGCATGGGCAAAGGCGGCAAGGACTCCATCGACAATCGGTTGGAGTGGATTCATAAAATGCTGGAGACCGGTGAGGCGTCTACCAACGCTGAGGATCTGGTGCGCAACATTAAGGGCGACCTGTCCTCGGATGAGATCTTTGTGTTTACCCCCAATGGGGACATTAAGACTTTGCCCAGCGGCGCCACGGTGATCGACTTTGCCTACGCCATTCACTCGGCAGTAGGCAATCGCATGACCGGCGCCAAGGTCAACGGCAAGATCGTACCTATTACCTATAACTGAAACCGGCGAGATCTGCGAGGTGCTTACCAGCAATCAGCCGGGCAAAGGCCCGTCCAGGGACTGGCTGAAAAGTGGTGACCACCGGCGAAGCCCGGTCCAAAATTCGCTCTTGGTTCAAGAAAGAGCGGCGGGACGAGAATATCGTCCAGGGCAAGGCTGAGGTGGATCGAGAGCTGCGGCGGAACTTTATCCGCCTGGACGGCGAGCAGTACGATGCCTTTTTGCAGCGGATCGCCGAGCGCCAGCACTGCGCTTCCGTGGAGGATTTCTACGCCACCGTGGGCTATGGCGGGCTGGTCATCAGCCGTATGATGCCCGGTATCAAGGACGAATATAACCGCAACTGGCGCCAGGCGGAGGAATCTACCCAACCGGCAAAAGCGCCGGAGCGGCCCCGCAAATCCGGCGGCAGCAGCGGCGGTGTAATCGTGGAGGGGATCGACAACTGCCTGATCAATATGGCCCGTTGCTGTGCGCCGGTGCCCGGTGAGGAGATCATCGGCTTTATCACCCGGGGGCACGGGCTGACTATTCATCGGCGGGATTGTGTGAATGTGCCGCGAGATTTGGCAGAGTGCCCGGAACCGGAGCGCTGGGTCAAGGCTCGGTGGGACGATTCTGTGCAGGTGGAGACCATGTCTACCTTGGAGGTCTATGCCATTGACCGTGACGGGCTGGTGCTGGATATTGCCAACGCCATGTCCAAGGCCCATGTGAAGATTCAGTCTATTAATGCCAGACCCATTAACGAAGGCAACTGCCTGACCACCCTGACCTTGTCGGTAAACAGCCGGGAGCACCTGGAAAATGTGGTCAAGATTTTGAAGAAGATACCCAGTGTGTATCATATTGAGCGAGGTGCAGGACGATGATTACCGTTTTACAGCGTGTGCAGCACGCCAAAGTGGAAATAGACGGCAAGACCGTGGGCGCCACCGAACATGGGCTGTTGATTCTCCTGGGCGTGGCCGAAGGGGATACTCGAGCAGAGGCAGACAAGCTGGTAAAAAAATATCCAACTTGCGGATCTTTTGGAAGATGAAAACGGCAAGATGAACCTGTCGCTCTTAGACATTGGCGGCGGGGTGCTGGTGGTGAGCCAGGTTTACCCTGTGTGCGGACTGCGCCCACGGGCGGCGTCCCAGCTTTACCCGTTCCGCCCCGCCGGCACAGGCCAACGAACTGTACGAATACTTTACCCGGGCACTGGGGGAGCAGGGCGTGTCCCATATTGAAACCGGTGTGTTTGGCGCCGATATGGCGGTGACACTCTTAAACGACGGCCCGGTGACCATTATACTTGACACAAAGGACTTAAAATAATGCAGATCAAATCAGCCACCTTTGGCCAGTTGCAGAACAACTGCTACCTGGTTACGGACGAAGCCAGCGGCCGCAGTGCCCTGGTGGATTGCACGGAATACAGCGACAAGATGAAAGATTTTATCGGCGACGCCAAGCTGGATTATATTCTGCTGACCCACGGCCATTTTGACCACATCGGCGGCGTAGCGGCGGTAAAGGCTGCCACCGGCGCCAAGGTCGTCATCAGCGCCGAGGATGCCCCGATGCTCACTTCTTCTCGCAAGTCGCTGGCGGCGTTTTCGTTCCTCTCTCAGGCGCCGGCGCAGGCGGACATTTTGGTGCAGGACGGCGATACCGTCACCTTGGGCAACACGGCCTTTACCGTGCTGGCCACGCCCGGTCACACCCCCGGCGGTGTGTGCTATATTGCCGGGGACTGTATCTTTAGCGGCGACACGCTGTTTTTCTGCTCTTGCGGGCGCACGGATTTTCCCGGCGGCAACAGTAGAGAAATTATGGATAGCCTGCAAAAACTGGCGGCCCTGCCCGGGGACTACACCGTCTATCCCGGCCACGATCGCTTTTCCACCCTAAATTTTGAACGGCAACATAACCCGTATATGAAGAAATTATGATTTATGCGTCATTAACCACCCTTATGAATTTGATATGAAGAACCTGTGCATCACCTTCTTCCCCCATGAGAAGATCCGTTTGGAGGGGGAGGAGGACCCGGTGGTGGTCACCACCCGTCGGGAGACGGACGGGTCCTTTTTTGTGTCTGCCAAGGTATACGATGTGTACCGGGAGACAACAGCCAAGCCGAAACCGGCGGACGAGGAGCACCTGGTGCTGTCCGTTACTCTTTATCGGCTGCTTAGCGGTATATTAGGCTTTGCGCCCCCTTGGGGTGTGCTGTACGGCGTGCGCCCGGCTAAATTGATGCACCGGCTGTGCGCCCAAATGGGGGACGATGCGGCGGTTGCACACTTCCAGACTGCCTTTTTGACCCAAAAAAGCAAGGCGGAGTTGGCACATGAGGTGATGCTCCATGAGAACCGCTCCATTGCTCGCTCCGGGCCAAAGTCGTTTTCTCTGTATGTGTCTATTCCGTTTTGCCCCACCCGGTGCGCTTACTGCTCTTTTGTGTCTCATTCGATTGAAAAGACCCACAAGCTGATGACCCCTTATGTGGATCTGTTGTTGCGGGAACTGGAAGAGACCTCCAAGTACGCCAAAGAATTGGGGTTGGAGCTGGCCACCGTGTATTTCGGCGGCGGCACGCCTACCACATTATCGGCGCAGGATTTAGGCCGTATTTTCAGCACCATTGAACAGAATTTTGACCTTTCGCACCTGATGGAATACACAGTGGAGGCCGGTCGACCGGACACGGTCACCCGGGAGCGGCTGGAGGTCATTCGAGCCGCCGGCGTGCAGCGGATCAGCATTAACCCCCAGAGCTTTAACGACAAGGTGCTGGAGGCCATTGGTCGCCGCCATACGGCGCAGCAAACGCTGGACGCCTTTGCGCTGGCGCGGGATTGCGGCTTTGACCATATCAATATGGACTTTATCGCCGGGTTGCCGGAGGACGATCTGCCGTCTTTTCAGCGCAGTATTCAAACGGCGCTGGACTTGCAGGCAGAGTCCATCACCGTGCACACCTTGGCTCTGAAAACCTCTGCCTATATGGTTACAAGAGAACAGACCTTTGATTTGAAAGATCGGCTCACTGTGTCCAATATGGTGGACTACGCCGGGCAGACCCTTCACGCGCCGGGTACTATCCCTACTACATGTACCGGCAGAGCAAATCTCTGGGCAATTTGGAGAATGTAGGCTGGTGCAAGCCGGGGTTATGATTGTCTCTATAATGTGTATATGATGGACGAGACCCACACGGTTTTGGCAGTTGGCGCCGGTGCGGTGACCAAGCTGCGAGCCAAAACAGCGGCATGATCGAGCGGATTATAATTATAAATAACCCTATCGAGTACATTCGGGATTTTGACACCCGTGATTGGAGCGTCGAAAAAC
>ENA-OQBU01000317-OQBU01000317.1-human-gut-metagenome-genome-assembly--contig:-NODE-317-length-10585-cov-8.524288_pt1 | contig 10585 bp, 7 predicted proteins | sample MGYA00242492_ERZ504566 | MGnify/ENA primary metagenome ERZ504566 (study PRJEB26092, sample SAMD00036261) | human gut metagenome | host: Homo sapiens | study: EMG produced TPA metagenomics assembly of...
AAAAAAATCGGAACAGCGAAAATGGCAATCGACTGGAATAAAACCGACTGTGTCCAGTAGGCGTCAGAGGGATTGAAAACATTCAAAGGAACATGCAACATGACTACAGCGAAGCATGACATAATATTCAATACGTTCAACATAGATTAAAATGCTTTCTTTTCATCTTATTTTCTGCCATGCAAAGCCTCTATTCGACGTCAGGAATGGGATTCAAATCTTCTTGTGAGACTTAATCATAATCAACGAAAAAGACCAATACAGAATATATAGTAAATAACATGTCCAAGAATCTGAACCCTTCCGTCGCAGTGCTCTTGCCTTGCTACAACGAGGAAGTCACCATCGGCAAGGTGGTACATGACTTCAAGTCAGCGCTGCCGAACGCCGATATCTATGTATATGACAACAACTCCACCGACCGCACTGCAGAAATCGCAGCCAGCGAGGGCGCGATTGTCCGCAAGGAGCCACGGCAGGGTAAGGGCAATGTGATCCGCGCCATGTTCGAAGACATCGATGCCGACGTGTACATCATGTCCGACGGAGACGATACCTACCCCGCCGACGCCGCACCCGCTATGGTGGACAAAATCCTCGAAGGCTACGACATGGTGATCGGAGATCGTCTGAGTTCCACGTACTTCCAAGAGAACAAGCGCCCGTTCCACAACTTCGGCAACCGTCTGGTTCGCGGCTCGATCAATGGCCTATTCCATGCCAATGTCACCGACATCATGACCGGTTACCGTGCCTTCTCGTTCACCTTCGTCAAGACCTACCCCGTGCTGTCGCGCGGTTTCGAGGTCGAGACCGAAATGACCATCCACTCACTGAACAACAACCTGCGTCTGTACGAAACGCCAATCCAGTATCGCGATCGCCCGGAAGGCTCCGTCAGCAAGCTTGATACCGTCGGCGACGGCATCAAGGTGATGTCAACCATCTTCCGCATGATTCGTGAGTACAAGCCACTGCCGTTCTTCGGCGGAATCGGCTGCATCCTTAGCATCATTGGCATCGTACTGTGCGGCATGGTGACGGTGGACTTCTGGAACACCGGTGTGGTGGCGCGGTTCCCCACCCTCATTGGCGCGGTCATGCTCGTCATCGCCGGACTGTTGTTATTCGCGACGGGTATCATTCTCGACGTCATGGCCAAGAACGACCGCAAAGCGTTCATCGTCGAAGCGAACAGCTTCGCCATGCAGAGACGACAGCGTAACCACTAAAAGTCAATCGGACTATTATGAGAAAGGCGATGGGAAAATCCCATCGCCTTTCTGTTTCTATTCCTTGTTCACACTTTTATACGCAACGTAGTTTGTCTTAAACTCACCCACGATTCTCCAAGCACGATCCCAAACCCGTTCAAAGAGTCTGCCCTTATGCCTGTCCACAGTGCGCCAGAATAAGAATTGCCTTACAAAATCCAGCATTATCGCTGCAGCAACAATTCCGATGACCACTACCAACGCAATACCGATCGCATAACGCGAACGGTAAATACCCCCTAAAGTGATATAACGCCACAATATTTCGTCACGAAAATAATGCTGCTCAGTAATCAAATAGACGGCAAAAGCAGATTGCGCGCAACGATTCACAATCCGACTTGAGAAGTGTAAAACGCGTAAATAAGACAAAAACACCAAAAGATATAGCAAGAATCGGTAACGCCCACTCTTTTTGCACAGGATTAATATAGTTCAGTATCCGGTCAGGATTCATATTCCAAATCCGCCAAACAACCGAAAGCAAAAGATTCCAGCCAAAAATAATCAGGCCACCAACAACCATTAGCAGTATCGCACATTTTATTGCTAATCGGAGCCATATACCATATGTAATACGTGAAAAGAATCGTAACATAAACAAAACCAATCACATTGATGTATATGTCCAGAGATGCACCTGCACCAGATTGAGTATGCCCCACCAGTCCCAGCAGCACAATACAGAATTTTTTTATGAATTTGCCTTCCCATTTTTCGCAAACCCACAAGAAGAATGGCAGTAACAAAAGAAGTATCACATAACTTGTGGCATACCACCACTCATTTCTCGTAATAGGAAAAATAGCATCAAGCCAGACATCAGCATCAACCGATTTGGGATTATCGACATACTGCATGGCCAATCCGACGAAACTCCAAAACAGCAGTTCACGTTCCAAAAGCCAAATCCGCCGACATGACTTTTTCACTGTTTGTTCTCTATCAACCAAGAACCATAATGAAATCAGAAGGAATAGGGTGATTCCTATCTTGCCAAATGATGAGAGGCACATCTGAAAAAACAATCTACGCACCGAAATTGGCTCATTGAAAAGCGGATAGCCAGAATGTACAACCAAATGATGCGCAGTAATCAACGTCACCGCGATGATACGCAAGAGTTCAATCCCCGATTGGCGGGGAGCTTTCTTATTGATTGTCACTTCTTCTCTCAGTCCACCCATCGTTGGGCATTCGAGCCGTTTGTTTGGTACAGCCGCACATTAGCGCCATTGGCGGAAGAACCGCCTGAAACATCCAGCACCTTGTTCCCCAGCGCCGATTGGAAGGTATAGGAGCCATCCGCGTTCTTTACGGCGATCCACTTCTGCGCATACGTGCCGTTTGACGTGTATTGCTGTACGTTGGCACCGTTCGCGTCACTGCCACCATAAACATCCAGCACCTTGCCGGAGTTCACGCTAGTCAATATGACATAGCCATTAGCATCGTGCATTACTCTCCATTTCTGAGCATTCGTGCCATTGCCAGCCCAAAGCTGCACGTTAGCGCAGTCCGAACGGGATGCACCATATACATCCATCTTCATGCTCGTCTTCAGTTTCGAAGCAAAAGTATATGTACCATCAGGCAAATCCTGTCTGCGCATCGCTGCTTGCTCATTCAACCGTTCACGCATAGTCTTAGGCTTTGCGATCACCCACTGCTGGGCAGCTGTACCATTTGGCGCATACAGCTGCAATGCAACAGACGACGCATAATTCGCCCCCGGCACATCAATGGCCTTATTCGCATTTACCGAAATCAATGAGATCTTCCCGCTGCCATAGTCGCGAACAGTCCACTGTTGAGCAACAGTGTTATTACTACCGTATTGCTGCAGCACTGCGCCATTAGACGTCGAACCACCATATACATCCAACACTTTACCGGAATTTACATTGGCAATCCCATATGTCCCATTTCCGATTTTCCGGAAACGGAACCTTTGCGCATTCGTCCCATTAGCCGCATACAGCTGAATCCTGGTCCCATTTGCCATAGAGGCACTTGGCACATCAAATACAAGATTGGCGTTACCAGCAGATTTGATTATCACTGCCGTATCCACTGGTACAGTAACTCCGCTGCAGGAAACAACAAACAACTGAGAAGCAGTGCCATTGGGTGTATAGAGACGGATCGCCGCACCATTAGCGGTATTGCCTCCGCTCAAGTCCAATACCCAGTTACCTAATGCGGATTGCAAATAATAGCCGGCACCCGAATCACGGATGAACCAACGCTGGGCGTTTGTACCATTCGCTGAATACTGCTGCACCACCGCATTATTACCAGCAGCGCCATTGCGAACATCCAAGGCCTTACCAGAATTCACATTAATAATCACATAGCTGCCATCAGACTGTTTAGTGAAAGTAAACTGCTGAGCTTTGGAGCCATTGCCGGAGTACAACTGAATAGCCGTGGAATCCGTTCCACTAGCTCCCGGAATGTCAACACTAGAAGCCACTTTGGAACGTACATTGATGTAATAATCCCCATTAGGAATGCTCACAGCACTCATCTTGCGCACATCAATAGAAGCCGAATTTTGCGCGTAAGTCTTATTCCCAAAAGCATTCATATCCACACTGCCGCTGATGCCGTTGATCTGGCCGGAGCTGGTGTATTGCCAGCCACGATCGTTAGTGCCAAACGCCGTGAATTCCATCTGCGGACCATATTGCGCCACCCAGCGTGTCTTCGCATAGATGTTCGCATTGTTCAACGGCCCCTGCAAGTAGCTCGTGTAGGAGTACACGCCGAGATTCTGGTAACCGCCTGACTGCAACGCGCCATACCAAGCATTGACTATGCCGTTATACACGTTCGGATTGGTCGGCGGCGTGTGCCCGGTCCACGTCCAACTCTCAAGGTCGTAGTACACGGGGTATTTCAAGTCGTTCGGGCTCACGCCAAACTGGCGGAGCTTGGACACCACATCGTTGCCCTCCTGCCTGGAACCGCTCGCATCCTCCGCATACGAGTACCAGTAGATGCCGAACGGAATGCCCAACCGCTTGCATTCGTTAATGTTGCGTTGCGCTTTGGCATCGGCGTCATTGCCCCATCCAAAGCCAAGACGGATGATCGCGCCTTCCACGCCGTCGGCTTTGGCCTTGGCCCAGTCGATATCCCCCTGCCATGAAGAGACGTCGATCACGCCTTTGGCCTGCTGGACGAACAGGTTGTTTCTATAGTCGAAGAAGGCTTTCGTATTGTTGTAGGTTCCCCAATGCGCGCCGTAATCGTTGCCATCGAATTTGGCAAGCTTCACGGTGGCTCCGTTTTTTGAGGACGATTGCTCCACGGATTGTTTCACAGATTGTTCCACGGCATCTTTCACATCCAAGGCACTCACCGGAATGAATGATTCACCATCCGTTTTGGCCAGTGGATCAGGTTGCTGCGATTGCGTACCGACCAGCTGAGCGTCCGTCACGGTTTCGCCGGTCTCAATGTTCTGTACATCACCTTCCGGCGTAACCGCAAGGTTCTCCGAAACCACAGTGGAATCGTCCGAAATGTTTTCGCTTACCGTTTCCGGCAGCGTCGCGTACGGATTGTCCGGCATGCTGTTTGACGAATTCTGCGCATCATCCACAGTTGCGGCAAAAGAACTTGGCGTATCCTCAATCGCAATATCCTGCATGGCGTAAGCCGGCACCACGGCAACGGAAACCGTCATTGCAACCACGGAAGCGGTGGTCGCAATCTTCATCAAGCTTTTCGGCGATATCATCGTCAGCCTCTCTCACAAAACGCATTTTCACTCGTTGACGCAATTGCACACGCAAAACTTAAGTGTATTCTGAGATGTCCCCACTTAAAATAAAGCAGCTGGATTCCGGGCCAAACTTCACATTTACCGAATATGCCACAACATGAAGTGCTGGCATTCGGAAGTGGAACGGGTAACATACCTTATGTATTGTCATTTGGGAACAGAGGACCTTGTCGGACCACCTCCAATAGACAACATCAAAACGGTATCGCGGACTCCTGGAGGGAAGCATGGCACGGCACGAAAAGCAGCCGGACAAAGCTGACGGTCAAACAAATAGCGTCCGTAAGCCCCGAACGTTCAGCAGTACCGCGACCGTCGGGACCAGCAAATCCAACAATTCCGTCAATGCCACCAATCGTGACGAAAAGCTTAGAACAAAAGCACCGGGGACTTCCTACCGAACGGCTCCCGAAGATCCGTTCCAAATCGCCATATCGCAAGGCGTGCAAGATGGCGACACTTGGGTACATAACCATGTCAAGAACTTGATTCGCCGTTCCATCATCGTAGCCGTTATCGTCGTTGCGGTATGCATTGTGGTCTTCGGCGTCATGGGCGTGAGAACATCGCAGAAAATGCGCGAACTGAATGCCATTAACGACTGCAGAGACGCGGTTGCCGCCATGAACGCTTCATATTCCAAGGATTTCCAGCTCAAGGGAAAGATTGTCGACGCATTTTCCAGCATGGATTCCTCATATGATCTGGAAAAGCTCAGCACCTTGTATCAGGAAGAAGTCAAATCGCCGAAGGCGCTTGACTGCAAAGCCGACCCGTCCGGGACCACCAGCAAGGCCAACACCGAACGAGCCGCATATGACAAACAGGCCAGAACCTTCGAGCGGGCGTTGACAAAGAACGAGGCAAATCAGAATTGAATACGAAACGATTGGCAAGAACGGCGCTTGCCGTTATCGTAACCGTAGGAATAGTCGTTGCCATCATCGTCGGGTGCGGCCCCAAATGGGGCAACGGAACGGCAACCGGTAAAACCGGATCGCAATCCACCGCCACCGCCCATACTGCGGCCACTGTTGATGTGCAGCTGCCCTCATACTACATGGACAATATGGTGTTCCAGCGCGATCAGCCAATCGTAGTCAAAGGCAACGTCAGCTCCACGGAAAGCAACCCCATCGACGTTTCGAAACTGTCAGCGACACTTACGCAAGGCAAAACCTCCGAGAGCGTCAAGGCAAAGGTAGCGAAAAACGGCAGTTTCACCTGCACGCTGAGCGCGCAAAAGGCAAGTCTCAATCCGTATTCGCTGCAAGTGCAGTACGCCGGCAAAACCGTGCTGAAACTGGCCAAAGTGTATGTGGGAGACGTCTTCGTAGCCGCTGGCCAGTCGAATATGGAACTCAACTATGTGCAGTATTACGAAAACGCTACTTACAATTTTGGCAATGGACTAATCACGACAGGCGATTTGCCGAAACCGCTCGTAGATGACAACGTGAAATTTGTCATCGCAAATCATGATGTTGAAGACACTGATTTTCCACTGTCCGCTGTTAATCAGAGCGCCGATGCATGGCTGACTGCAGATTCCACGAATTCACTGCACCTCAGCTATCTGGCTCAGCAATTCGCCATGCAGTTACGCGCCAAGCACCCCAATGTGCCAATTGGCATCATCCAGACCGCGTGGGGTGGCACGCCTATTCGCCGGCATGTACAAGGCGGCGATATTTATGCGAACCATATCGCGCCGTTGAAGGGATTCCATGTGGCGGGCGTGCTGTGGTACCAAGGGTGCAGCGATGCCAATAATTACGGAACTGCTTTGCAATACGAATCGCAAATGACCACGCTCATCAACCAGTACCGTAACGTGTTCGGACGCAAGGACCTGCCGTTCCTGTACGTACAGCTCGCGCGCTGGCCAAACTACCAGTACACGCAAAACGTGCGAGAAGCGCAACGGACTACGCTCGGCAACACCAACCTGCACGATTCGTCGAACGTGGCGATGACGGTTTCCCTTGACACCGATAAAGGCACATCCGCGCTGATCCATCCGCTCGGCAAAGATATTCTCGGGGCGCGCATGGCCGCGCAATATCTCGCCATGGAAGACGGCACCACCGTACCCAACGGACCGCTTATCGAACATGCCCGGCACACTGCGAACGGCGCAATCGCCTTGTCTTTCCGGAACGGCACCGCAAGCAGGCTGAAAGCCATGCAACCTAACTATTCGAAAACCGCGAGCGCAATCGCACCAAACTATAAGAGCGCTCCGAAAGCGACCCCGTTAAGCGGTATCAGCAATATCGCCGCTCCCACCACTACGGCATTGCAGGGGTTTGAGGTCGCCAATTATTCCGGTCAATGGCAGGCGGCCAATGCCACTATCAGGGGCAATCAGGTGTTGCTCACCGCAGCCGATGGTTCAATACTGAACGATCTCAACGCCATGAGCCAGGTACGTTACCTGTTCAGTGGCAATCCGAAGTGCGCGAGCATGCTGTACAACGACTTTAATCTGCCGGCTAGCCCATTCATCACTATTGTTGAGTGATCTTTGTTGGGGGCCGCCGCTAGATAAACCAATACGGGCGGGATAAGTACGGGCGGTCTGAGCCGTTGCTTGGCCTGCTTGGTCATGTTTTGAGCAGGCTGTTCCGGCTTCTGGTTTGGATTCTGGTTTCCCGCTTAAACTATGAAGACTGCTGCAGCATCACAGAAACTAGACAAATGTCATTTTTCCACCGGTTTATTTAGGCACATTCCCCTCCTACTATGGCATACGGAACGAACGCGAGCGCACAATCACAGATCGAATGCAAACGTGCGCAGGAGAGGAACCACCATGAGGAATCGTATTGCAGCAGCTGCAGCGGCGGGAATATTAACCATCGGCATGGCCGCCTTGCCTTCCGCGGCTTCGGCCAGTGAAGTCGCACCGTCTACGGACGGATTGGCCGGCAGCACCGCCATCAGCGGGCAGATCGACCAGGATATGGCCGTGTGCACCGATCAGGCGTGCGAGGCCGTGCAGCACTTGAACAAGACGAATCAGCAGATCAAGTCGGATATGGAAACCGCCAAGCAGCACGCCGAGCAGCTGCATCAGAACGCGCACGAGGACGCCGACGCGCTTCGCCAGTACGGCGAGCAGGCCTGGAAGAACTACCAGGAGGACCGCGAGGATATAAAGAATGCGATTGACGGCGCGGTCAAGCGCGGTCAGGAGCGTCACGACGCTCTGCATCAGGATATGCAGGACACGCAGGCCCACCTCAACCAGATGCATGCCGATATGAAGGAGACCCACGACGAACTCAAGACGAGGCATGACGCGTTCGCGGCGAGCAGCCACCAGTGGCATCAGTCGTTCATCGCGGCGTTGAAGGACGCGAACTCCAAGACGGGTCAGCAGGGCGGCTCATCCGTTGCTACCGGCACGCATGGCATCACGGCTGGAACGAATGCCGGTACGACCGTTACTGGAGCCAACGGCACCACTGGCACTGTGCGCACGGCTGCCGACACTGGCACGAATGGTGCCGCAACTGGATCCGTCGCAGCGTCCGGCGATCAAACCGCCGCATCCACCGGCGCGCTGACCAAGTCGGAATATGGGCAGCTTGCACAAACCGGCATCGGCATTTCCCTTGCCTGCGCAGCCATTCTGCTGCTTGCCGGCCTTGCCTACGCCATGAAGACGTTCGTGCAGTATAAGCGCGAAACCAGCGAAGACTGAGCCGGCTCGCTGCCGGACAGCGTTTGCTTCATCGACTCATGAAAAACGGTCTCGAATATATCGGGACCGTTTTTTCATGCGCGTTTTTCGTATGTGCTTTTCATCTGCTATACGCATTGTTGCGATTCAATTGGAATGACGTAGTATAGCGACGTACAATGCAGCGCGAAGCGCGCGTACCGTGCGTGAACCGCGTGTATGTCCAGTATTCCCACTGATTGCCGTTCTGATCAGTCCACTGGTCAATTCGCATAATGGGGAGCACTGCTGGCGATTCGCGGCGACGGCGTATCGCCATTCCCCGCCGTCCGTCCGGCACTACCCGCGCTCCCCACATCGCCGGCCTTTTCAGCATTGCCGATGTTGGTTCTACGCAACGACCCCGCGGCCAACGAGCGGATGGATCGCCTGCGCTGCGCCTGTTCCGTCTGCGAAGCGGACTGAATTGCGGGAAAAGCGCCCGTTACGGGACGAATACGACCGGTTGCGGTCGGAATAAAGCTTGGTGGCAAAACCTGCGTTGTGATGGCGCTTATGGATGCCATCTGCGGCTGCTGCGTATTATCAGGACCATCCGCAGCATCTTTTTCTTTCACGGTTTGCGATTCTTCCGCACGATTCGCGTCATCATTCGCATCCTCGCCCGTTTGCAAGGCAGACCCAGCTTCGCTCTGCTTTTCTTGTTTTTCCTGCTTTTCCTGCGGAGCGGCCTGCACATCACTCTGCAATACGATTGGCGATGAATTCGAACGGCGTCGGGCAAGCGCCGCCAGAGAGTCACGAGTATCAGCATCGCGTTGGTCAGTCTGCTGGCTGCCGGCAGCCGTCTTGTCAACCATCGTCGTGCTTCTTTCTCTCAACGTCACGATTTCGAGCGTAACGTAGCGCAGCGCAAAAGTGCGCGTAAAACGACGATGTACGCAACTCCCCCACCGAATCGCAATCAAATATCGACATATGAGGGCAAACAATCCCATTATTGAGACCACAGACTGGCACCAATAAGCCGCAGCATGGCAATCAGAGACTTTCCTGGATGCCGGCCCGTACACGCGAGACTTGCGATACGGGACGATTCAAAAACCGAGGCCAACGAAAGAAGCATTCGGAGGGAATCTGGAAGGAACCGGAAAACGGAGTGGAAAAGAAGGAACCCCAGAAACCGAATGATTCCAACGGTTTCCGGGGTTCCAATCCGGGCGGAGAATACGAGATTCGAACTCGTGAGGCTGTTACACCAACACGCTTTCCAAGCGTGCGCCATAGACCACTAGGCGAATTCTCCAATTATGCAACGCTTCCAGTGTCTATCCGTTAAGCGCAACTTGACTAGAATACAACAGGAGCAGCAAAAAGCCAAATCGGCGTGTCGCACTGCTGGTTTGCAGAGTTGGGCATACGTGTCAAGGTTGTGCAACAGGTATGAGCGATCGGCTGCCTTTACTACGGATACTTCTTATTTCGCACACTGTAGATGCTATATTGCCGCCGATGGAATCCAATAGGCAACGGGGATTCGGTAAGCATGGGGAAAAGATACGAAAAAAAGGGTTCCCGGAGCATATCCGGTGGGAATTCCAGGGAGCATGAAAATGGGCCTCCCGGGGAGCCAAAGGCATCGACCGGGGAGGCCCGATACGTGGTGAAGCGGCGGCGTGCTACTCTCCCACACCCTCTCGAGTGCAGTACCATCGCCGCGCCTGGCCTTAGCTACCGGGTTCGGAAGTGGGACCGGGCGGTCTCACCAGGCCTGATGACCACCGCCAAATCTAAACGGCCAACGGGCCAAGGAAACCAAAGGAAATACCA
>ENA-OQBU01000318-OQBU01000318.1-human-gut-metagenome-genome-assembly--contig:-NODE-318-length-10560-cov-5.510112_pt1 | contig 10560 bp, 13 predicted proteins | sample MGYA00242492_ERZ504566 | MGnify/ENA primary metagenome ERZ504566 (study PRJEB26092, sample SAMD00036261) | human gut metagenome | host: Homo sapiens | study: EMG produced TPA metagenomics assembly of...
GTTGCTGTACTGCTGAATCAGGCTCTTGAGGCCCCACTCGGTCAGGAAGCGATCGTAGGTCTCGGCCTCGCCGTCGCGTCGAGCTTCTCGTTCTCGCGCAGCGTCAGGATGACATCGGTGCCGTGCTCGGCGCGCTCGCCGTCTTCGATGGTGTAACCCTCAAGACCATCAGACTCCCACACGTGAGCGGTGTCCTCGCCATAGGCGCGGCTGACAACCTTTACGTGGCTGGCAACCATAAAGGCAGAGTAGAAGCCCACGCCAAACTGGCCGATGATGTCGACATCGGAGCCCTGTTGCTCGGCGTTCTCGGTCTTAAACTCCTCGGAGCCGGAATGGGCGATGGTGCCCAGATTGCGCTCGAGCTCCTCGGCGGTCATGCCAATGCCGTTATCCGAGATGGTAATGGTGCGGGCGTCTTTATCAAAAGAGACGCGAATAGCCAGGTCGCCCTGGTCGAGCTTGACACTCGGGTCCTGCAGGCTCTTAAAGTTGAGCTTGTCGACGGCGTCGCTCGCGTGGAGATAAGCTCGCGCAGGAAGATTTCCTTATTGGTGTAGATGGAGTTGATCATGAGGTCGAGCAGTTTTTGCTCTCGGTCTTAAATTGACGCATGTGCAGTCCTTTCGCGCTACCCCCGTCCGCAAAAACGGCCCAGTTGCCCGAGCCGCATCGCAGACCTGCTATGTCCAGACTTAGATTTATAACCCATTAGCGCGCATATATACATACGGAATCGAAAAACTGTATGTCCAAACGCTCTGATGCGCCAATTGCCAAGGGGTGTCCCCGACTGCCGGCAGGAAAGGAACGTCCCTATCTGCCATCTACGCGCTTGGCCATCCAAACATGGGGCTGGCCCTCGTCTTCGTAGTCCACCGGGGCAATCTGCGCGTAACCCGCCTTGGCATAGAGCGGCAGCACGTATTCCTGCGCGTGCAGCTTAATGAGCTTGGCGCCGGCATCACGCGCGCACGTATCACTGGCCTCGACAATCTTGCTCGCCAGACCACGACGACGCATAGCCGGCAGCACGGCGACGCGCCCCATAATGTAGGTCTCCCCCGCTGCGACGTCTTCGTCCAAGTCGCACGCCGGCGACACCGGAGCCTCTGCGTCAGCCGCGCGCTCAAGCTCTTCGGGAAACACGCGCGAGCAACCGGCAAGCTCGCCGTCTACATAGAGCGTCACATGAATGCAGTTCGGGTCCTCGTCGATAGCGTCGAACTCATTCTCGTAGCCCCGCTCGTCCATAAAAACGACGCGGCGCACCAACGCCGCATCATCAAAGCATCCCGTCTAAGTTGGATATCCATGGCTGCCCTTTCATTCAACGCGAACGTAGGGACAGATTTTAGCGAAAATGAGCTCCGCGCACGCTAAACTTCGCGCGAGCCTTCGCCAGGCAGTCGTAATGACCCACATTATGGGCATCGCTCGCGATGAAGCTGTACAGGTTCTGATCGAACAGGCGCTGGGCCGGCTTTTTCTCGCGACCAAAGCGACCACCGGCAATAAAGTCCGCCGAAGCCTGCAGCTTGCAGCCCATATCGACCAGGCGTTCCGCCACGCTTACATCCTTTTGAACCGCACGATAGCGCTCAGGATGAGCGATGATCACCTGGTAGCCACGGCACTGCAAATCGTAAATCGTGTTCTCGTATTCTCTAAACGCATACGCATCGGCATGCGTCGAAAGCTCGAGCAGAAACTCGTTGGTCCCATCGAAATGCAAGTGCTCCGCGGCATCGATACCAAGTTCAACGAGCTTTCGATGGTTGACCTCGAAGCCCATCTGGAGCGGAAAACCGTCAGCGTTATCGCGCAGCAGCTCAAAGGCATCCCACATCTTGTCGTAATCAAAATAGGGATCACGGCAGTGAGGAGTGCAAACGATTCTGGTTACACCGGCCCGCTTGGCAGCCTCGAGCATCGCCAAGCTCTCATCGAGATCGGCGGCGCGTCGTCTACACCCGGCAAGATATGGCAATGAATGTCACGCATAGGTCGGCCCTAATCAACTAAACGTTTGCTCGGTTGGTGAAGATGCCCTTTTTGGAAGTGCCCTGACCGTCGGAGCCCTTCTTAACCTTCTTACCGTCCTTGGTGTAGTAAGAATAGTAGTACTCGCTGGTCTCGGTCTCACAGTAATTCATGACGGTACCGATGAGCTTGACCTTCTCGGACTTCTTAAGCTGACCGATGGCGTTGAGCGCCTCTTCGCGCTTGGTAAAGTTCTCGCGCACCACGAACAGCGCGCCGTCGGTCAGGCTGGCAATCTCGGCAGCATCGATGAAGGTGCCAACCGGGGGAGCATCGAAGATGACGTACTGGAACTTAGCAGACAGTGCCTTGACCAACTTGGAAAAGCGGTGAGAGACGATGATGTCGGCAGGATTGGGAATATGCGGCTCGGCATCGAGGAAGTAGAAGTTCTTCTGACCCGTCTCGACAATTGCCTGGTCAATGGAGATCTGCTCGGAAAGGACCGCATAGAGTCCACCGCGGGAGCGGACGCCAAGCATATCGGCAAGGGACCTGCGGCGCATATCGCACTCGACCAGGAGCACGGACTTGCCGCTCGTGGCGATTGCCTGAGCAAGGTTAATGGAAACCGTAGACTTGCCCTCGTTGGGAATCGAGGACGTGACGGTAATGGTGCGAATGGGGTCGTCCACGCTCGCAAAGCGGATGTTGGCCAGAAGGGTCTTGGCGGCATTCTGTACAACGAGCTTATCGGTGTTCTTTGCCTTAGCCATGCCTATTTACCACCTTTCATAGCCGGAATTCGGCCAACAACGGGAATGCCCAGGAGCTCTTCTGCCTCTTCGGCACCGCGGATGCGGGTATTGAGCATGTCTGCCAAAACGACATAGGCAACTGCGATAAAGATGCCCGCGAGGAACGCGACAGCAACGTACAGCATACGCTTGGGACCGCTGGGGGCTTCGGGGGTCTTAGCCTCGTCGATAACGTTGATGCTCTGGGCAGCGCCGACGTCTGAGCGACCGTACTCACCGAGCTAGCTATGGCCTTTGCGACCTTAGCCGTCTCCTTGGCATCGGTGCCGGTAACCGAAAGCGTAATGACACGCGTGGTGGTCTCGGAGGAAACAGACACTTTGTAGTCATCCAGATCGGTGAGGCCCAGTTCATTGGCGGCGCCGCTCTTAACGCTATCGCTATCCAGCAGCGTGGCGATATCGTTGGAAAGCATCTGGCTCGCCGAGAGATCGTTGTAGCTCATCTGACCGCTATCGTCGGTCTTGGCGAGAATGTACATGCTCGTCGTCGCGGTATAGGTGTTGTCCATCGCAACGAAGGACACGATGCCCATGGCGATCGCGCAGACCACCGGAAGGGTGATGACCAGCTTGAGGTGCTTTTTGAGCAGCTGGAACAGTTCGAGAAGGGTCATGCAGCTTGCCTTTCATTTCCCCAGTTCGGATTGACAAAACTGTCCGTATGTTATCGCATCTTTTTACCGAGACCAAACTCTATACATAAGAAACAGGCTCTCCTGTAAAAATGACGGAAGCAATCGTAAAATTGCACAACAACGCCGCACCCGAAAGTCAAATGCGGCGTCTGCATCAATATCTATGTTGTGTCGCTATGCGAATGGCTCGTCCTGCTGTATGGGAAACGCCACCGTAATGGTGGTTCCCACGCCCAACTCGCTCGATAGATCGAGCGTGGCGTGATGATACAGGGCCGCATGCTTGACAATGGCAAGCCCCAGGCCGGTTCCGCCGCGTGCTTGGATCTACTCTTATCCACGCGATAGAACCGCTCAAATACCTTGCCCTGTTCTTCAGGCGCGATACCGATTCCCGTGTCGGCGACCGCGAGGAACGGATGGCCTTCGTCGTTGGTGCCGCACTGCAGCGTAACCGTACCGCCGGGTCGATTGTAGCGGATGGCGTTGCTTGCCAGATTGTAGATGAGCTCGTCAATCAAGCGCGACACGCCTTCGATGACCACAGGCTTGGTCTCATGACTTATCGTCACATTCGCCTGACGGGCGACCTGTTCAAGACGCTGCTCAACCGTGTAGATGGCACGCGAGAGCTCAATAGGCTCCGTGGACCCAATGGGCACCGCCTCGCCCTCAGTTGCACGCTCGGCCTCGTCCAAGTTAGACAGCGTAAGGATATCGTTGACAAGCGCTGCCAAGCGGCCCGCCTCACGATAGATGCGACCGCCAAAGTTGCGCAGGTCATCCTCGCCCTCAACCATGCCGTTTGCGATGAGCTCGGCATAGCCCGAAATCGCCGTAAGCGGCGTCTTGAGCTCATGAGTGATATTCGCCGTGAACTCGCGGCGCATACGGTCGTTGTCCGCTAGCACCGCCATTTGGCGCTTGAGTTCCTGGCGCTGCGACTCGATACGCTCAAGCATGGGGACCATCTCGGCATAGGCGTGCTCATAGCTACGGCGCGGGTGGTCCAAATCCACCTCTTGCAACGGCGCGATGATGGCACGGGACTCGCGGCGCGCCATGAAAAACGAGAGTACCGCACCCGCTGCTGCGATAAGCAGCATCGGCGCCACCATCGACAGCAAAATCGCCGCAACGCCAGGCTGGGCCTGCGCCAAGCGGACAACCTGGCCGTTATCAAGGGCGACGGCGCGATACAGCATAATCTCGCCGAGCGTAGAGCTTGCGCGCTCCGCGGAACCCGAACCACTCTCAAAGGCCTCGATGACCTCGGGGCGATCGCCATGGTTGGGCAGTGTGGAAGGCGACGCCTCGTTGTCGTAGGCAACCGATCCATCCTTGTTAATCAGCGTGATGCGTAAGTCCTCGCGATCGAGGCTACGCAAGAACGGGATGGGCTCCTGCTGCTCGTCGAGGGCGGCAGCAATGAGCTCGGTTTCCTGCGCCAGATTGGCACTCGTGGCATCCGCCAAGGTGTTTTGCACAAAGAACGCACCAAGCACCGTAAACGCCACGATAACCGCCATGGCGCAAACAAAGATCGTCACAAAAACGCGGTGCGATAGCGTTTGTTTTCCCTGGGGGGCGAAGACCACGGGTTACTCCTCCGATGCGGTGGACGCGGTGTCGTCACCTTCGGCACCATCACCGGCAGAAGGCTCAGCCAAGCGGTAGCCCACGCCGCGCACGGTCTCGATGGCGCTGGCATGCTCGCCCAGTTTTTGGCGAAGCGTCTGCACGTGCACGTCAACGGTGCGCGAACCGCCGTCGAAGTCCCAGCCCCACACGCTCTGCAGCAACGACTCGCGGGTAAAGACCACGCCGGGCTTGCGCATGAGATACTCAAGCAGGTCGAACTCGCGCAGGGTGAGCTTAAGCGGCTCGCCGGCAACGGTCACCTCGCGATGGCTGGTCGAGAGCACGATGTCGCCCACACTGAGCACATCGCTCGCCTGCTTGACCATGCCGCCGCGACGCAGCAGTGCGCGGCAACGGCTCGCAAGCTCCATGAGCGAAAACGGCTTAGTCAGGTAATCGTCGGCACCGCCATCGAGCGCCATCACCTTGTCGAGCTCGGTGTCCTTGGCAGTAAGCATCATGATGGGCACCGTCGCCGTCAGGCGGTCGGCGCGCAGGCGACGCATAATCGCCAAACCATCGGTATCGGGCAGCATGATGTCGAGCAGGACGGCATCGGGTACCCGTCGCGCCACGGCGGCCTTAAACTCGCCGTCGCACGAAAAGCCCTCGGCCTCGATTCCCTGCTTGCGCAGCGCATAGACCGTCAAATCCCTGATGTTGTCATCGTCCTCGACGTAGTAGATCATGTTGAACCCCTTTGCGGCCGGCATGACCGCATCTTAACCCTAAAGGTACCTTTACGAGATGGTATCAGCCAAAACGTCCCGTCAAATAATCCGCTGTGCGCGGGTCGTCGGATTTTGAAGAGCTGAGCGGCGGGCGCGTGTTCCACTAACTCACCCAGCAAGAAAAACGCGACCGAGTCCGAAATACGCGCCGCCTGCTGCATATTGTGCGTAACGACCACCAACGTGCAGGTCTCCTTGAGCCCGCAGGCAAGCTGCTCCACCACCAGCGTCGACACGGGATCGAGGGCGCTCGTGGGCTCATCCATCAGCAGGATGTCGGGTTGCACGGCAAGCGCGCGGGCGATGCACAGGCGCTGCTGCTGCCCGCCCGAAAGGCCCAGCCCCGACTCCTTGAGCTTGTCCTTGACCTCATCCCACAGAGCGGCTCGACGAAGGGAATCCTCGACCAGCTCATCCAGCACGGCGCGATCGCGCACGCCCATGCCACGGGGGCCGTACGCGACGTTGTCGTAAATACTCATGGGAAACGGGTTAGGGCGCTGGAACACCATGCCCACGCGCTGGCGCAGACGGCAGATATCATAATCGTCCATGATATCCTGGCCATCGAGCGCGATCTTGCCCTCGATGCGGCAGTCCTTGATGCCGTCGTTCATGCGGTTAAAGCAACGCAGCAGTGTCGACTTACCGCAGCCCGAAGGACCGATAAACGAGGTGATCTGCTTGTCGCGGATCTTGATGGACACGTCCTTGAGTGCGCGGTGGTCGCCATAGAACACATCGAGGCCCTCGACGTCGATGCGCGTCGGCGAGGCGGCAAGGTCCTGCGCCGTGGGGCGCGTCGCGTCTCCGACTTCGCGCTCGTGCGCAGCCTCGGCTCGCGCCTCCATTAGCTCCTCGAGCTCCGTGGGCTCCATAGCCACACCAGCCGTCATACCGCATACCTCCACGTCGATATCAATTCAGCAGTATCGATAGTAGGAATCGCGGCTCATACGCACGTGAGCACATTGTCAAGTGTTTGTAAGGGCACGCTGGCTATGCCGCCGGCAACTCGATGGTAAATATCGTGTGCTCGGGTGTCGATTCGCACGCAATGGTGCCGCTGTGCGCCGCAACGATCTCCTTGGCGATGGCAAGGCCAAGCCCGGCGCCGCCGCGATTGGTCGCGCGCGCCGCATCCAGGCGATAGAACTTCTCAAAGATCACCTTGAGCTTAGCCGCCGGAATCGGATCACCCTGATTGATAAAGCGAATTCGCACTCCACCGTCATCTTGGTGCCCAGTCTCAATCGTGATGGTCGATCCTTCGTAGCTATAGGCGATGGCGTTTTTCATGATGTTGTTGAACACGCGAGCCATCTTGTCGCCATCTACGAGCACCGTCAGGTCCTCGCGCACATCAACTTGGACATCTTTTGTGCTGCTCGTTGAGAATGGGATAAAACTCATCGGCCACCTGTGCCAGCAGCAATCCCAGGTCGACGTAGCCGCGCGTGAGCACAATATCGTGGAAGTTAAAGCGCGTGATATCAAAGAACTCCTCAATAAGCGCGTCGAGTCGGTGCGCCTTGTCGAGCGCCACGCCCGTAAAGTGCGCGCGCTGCTCAACCGGCAGGTCGGGCGCCTCCTGCAACAGCGAGAGGTAGCCCACCACGCTGGCAAGCGGCGTGCGCAAGTCATGCGCCAAGTATGTGACCAAGTCGTCCTTGCGATGCGACTCGTCGCGTAGGGCTTGCTGCACCTTACGCTCGCGATCGCGCGCGCGGTTGAGCGCACCCTCGACCTCCAGGAAGTCTCCGTCGATGTTGTCCCAGGCGTCAGGATGATCGATCAGGCGGTCCTGGATACGGGCCGCAAGCACGCGATCGGCATGCTGTTCTCCTTGCTCGTAGCCTTGGTAATACAGCGCTCGGCCGCAAAAGAACAAGACGCACACGGCAAGCGCCAGGACAAAGCCAAGCATGTTGAATACAAAGCCGGCATCGAACAGCACCGGTCCCTTAATGCCACCGAGTGCCACGGTGCCAATCGCCAGCGTCATGACCCACGCGGCACCGCCGATTACCACGCAACGACGCACGATTTCAAAGCGATCGATCAGCAAGAAGCCGATGAGTAGCACCGCCAAGATACCGGCGATGTTATCAATGCCGATTAGCAGCAGACTCAGCAAAAAGAGCAGCACCGTCGCAAGCGCGCGGTTATCGACGACCGCCCTCACGTATTCAAAGAGCCGATCGGGCACCTCGAACGCCTGTCTATCGTCTTTTGTCATATCAAGATCCTCACAAGCGAACAGCGTTATTCGATGATGTAGCCGACGCCCCAGACGTTTTTGATAAAAACGCGGCTTCTGAGCGTCGTCACCAATCTTTTTCGCGCAGGTGACGAATGTGCACCATCACCGTATTGTTGGAGCCGGGCATAAAGTCCTCGTTCCACACCGCGCGGAACAGGTCCTCCACGGGCACTACGCTGCCGCGATGCTCGGCCAGATACAGCAAGATGGAATACTCGATGGGCGTGAGGCGCACCGGCGCACCGTCCACCGTCACGGAGCGAGCGTCACGGTTGATCTCGAGGCCGTCGAGCTGGAGGGTCGGCAACTCGGTCGCCTGCGCGCGGCTACCGTAGCTGGTGTAGCGACGCAACTGAGCATGAACGCGCGCGATGAGCTCCAGCGGGCGGAACGGCTTGACCACGTAATCGTCCGCGCCAAGCGAAAGGCCTTCGATCTTATCCTGCTGGGCATCGCGTGCCGTCAACATAATTACGGGATAGGTATGGCTGGCACGGATGGTACGCAGCAGCTCAAAACCATCGATATCGGGCAGCATGACATCCAGCAACGCCAGATCAAACTCCTGCTCCAAAATTGCCTTGGCCGCATCGGCCCCGCTATAGGCAATCTGAACATCAAAGCCCTCTTTTGTAAGGTAGATACCAACCAGGTCGGCGATGGCCTTCTCGTCATCAACTACCAAAATGCGCTCGTTCATGCGTACTCCTCTCGCGCTCCATTATGCCCGAGGGGGCGCCCGTCACACACAACAAGCGTGGGTGATTAAGTCGGCCTTAAGCACCCTTGTGCCCGTTCGGGCGCGGATGTGGGCCGCGCACGCACGCGATGATCGCCGATGCCGGCAAACGATATACTCTAGTTCCAGAAGAGACCATCCCGTCGAAAGCGAAATCTGTGAAGTCCCTCACCTCTTTTACAAAGCGCTCAGCCCAGCTTGCCGCCGGCTTTGTCTGCGCTATCGCCCTTGCCGCTGGCGTGCCCACCGTCGCCGGCGCCCAAGTGCTCACGACCGACAATGTCTGTGGCAAAACCGCCGATGCGCGCGGCATCACGGCCGAAAATCTACCCGATATCGATGCGACCAATGCCTTCGTCATGGGCAAAGACGGCACCGTCTACTATGGGCGCGGCGCCGATGAGCAGGTCAAAATCGCCTCGATCACCAAGGTCACGACCGCAATCCTAACCGTTGAGAATTGCAAGATGGACGAGAAGGTCACGGTGAGCAACGCCGCAGCCACCGTGGGTAATTCGACCGCCGGCTTGCTCGAAGGCGACGAGCTTACCGTGGAGCAGGCGCTGCGCGGCCTGATGATTCCCTCGGGCAACGACGCCGCCATCGTGCTCGCCGAATATGTGGGCAAGAAGATCGACCCTAAGACCAAAGACGCCGAGGCCACATTTGCGAAGGCCATGAACGAGCGCGCTAAGAAGCTCGGCTGCACCGGCACGGTCTTTGAGAACCCACACGGTCTGGACTTTGATGAGTGGGCTGGCGATATGCACTCAACCGCACACGACGTAGCGCTGATGATGCAGGAGGCCATGAAAAACGACACGATCCGCGAGGTCGTAGCGAGCGAGGATTCCTGGATCGAGGTCACGGGCGCGACGGCACCGACCATTCGCATTCCATGGACACGCATAACCTATTGCTGGGCCAAGATGGCAACATCGGTGGCAAGACCGGCACTACCGACGATGCAGGCTATTGCTTTACGGGTGCCTACAACCGCGATGGCGACGAGATCTACACCGTCGTTTTGAACTCCACCACCACCGACCAGCGCTTTACCGATACCGCAACCCTTGCCAATTGGTACTACGGTCACAAGGTGACGGTCGCGATCGCCAACACGCAGGAAAAGACCGCCAACGGCAACCCGCTTATGGCGCGCATTGGTCAAACCGACTGGACGGATAAGACGATCGACGCCACACTCGCCGATCCTACGGCGCAAGCGACCGTGTTTTCCCTTGCCGGCGAGGTGACCGAAAAGGTTAGCTACGACGATCTTTCGGGCGCGGTGCATGTGGGCGACAAGGTGGGCAGCATTACGCTCAAGCAGGACGGCACCAAGATCGCCGTCATGGATTTGGTTGCCGACGAGGAAGGCTCGGGGCCGAATCCCATTGAGTGGCTACTCGTGAAGCTCGACCGCCTGGGCCGCCGCATCGACAACCGCCCACTCACGGCAGAAAGCGAGACCGTCGCCAAGGCGCCCGAGGTGTAAGGTCGAAGAACAATATACTCGCTGAAAGGAGGCGTCCGAAAGGATGCCTCCTTTTTTTGAGGGTTCGAATCCCCAGCCGCCATTCTTGATAATAAAAGGCTCTGTTAGACCAAGATTGACATAAAAAACGATGTCACCGCGAGGCGGTACCCTTCAATTAACGTCGAAGGAGCGCCCATGGATGCAGACGACCTGGTCATCACCCTCAAGAAGAGCCTGGCGAAGCTCAGCAGGACCGAGCGCCGTAAAG
>ENA-OQBU01000319-OQBU01000319.1-human-gut-metagenome-genome-assembly--contig:-NODE-319-length-10534-cov-2.346690_pt1 | contig 10534 bp, 9 predicted proteins | sample MGYA00242492_ERZ504566 | MGnify/ENA primary metagenome ERZ504566 (study PRJEB26092, sample SAMD00036261) | human gut metagenome | host: Homo sapiens | study: EMG produced TPA metagenomics assembly of...
TGCATTTCAAAACGATTGCGCACGCGCCAGTTGGTGCATACAAAATCACCTTTTTATCCAGCGGCAAGCCTAATTTGGCGCTTGATTTGTTTCACCTTTTCCGCATCCGTATGGTAAAGCACATCCCGTGCGCGGATATCCGGTCTTTAATATTTCCCGGTGAAAGTCGAAACACTGTACCGCCTTGTCCTCCATGAATTTTCCTTGCACAATCAGATAATTCCAGCGGTGATTTTTCTCAATATACTGTTGGCGGCTGGCCTGGCTTGGAAAATCAGCAACCACATCCAGTCCAAGCGTTTTCAACGGCGTGCCGTGCATTGTTTGAATTTCAATTTGCCCGTTCGCGTTTTACATATGCTGTTTCAAAGTTCACATTATTGACGAAATACTTACTGGTTGCCAAATAATAGTAGTACTCCTGGGAACCTCTACGCACACGCTTAGCATGTCCCGGCACCGGTGTGCGTGCGTCCTTGAGGGACCAAATGCACTCATACTCCGGATAGTTCTTATCAATATACTCATACAGGTGCTGGGGATTGCAGCTATACTTAGAGCCCCACATAGACTCAAAAAGAATGCGGCGGGGGTGAATTTTCTTCGTTCTAAACTGGGGGTACTTCTCGTAAATCAGCGCATTGCGCTTTTGGAGAGTGTTCTCCTCTTCCCGCCAAAGCTGCACCGCACGTAAGCGCACATAGCCTTCCATATAGCGGTACACGTCCACCTGTAGAGTCTCAAAATGAAACTTGTGATTAAAATACTTGGGGCTGTAGATCAAATCTCGCACCACACTATCGTTCGGCAAAGTGTATTCCACATAGACCTCACGATAGCTTTGGTACAGATCCTTGGTGATCTGCGGATCGCCAAAGTGCGCAGAAAAACTGCACTTCAACTCGTTCCCTTCTGTATGGCACGCCGCATGGGCCAAAACCACCTTACGCTCTGCGATTGGATCATCCACGCACAGCACCGCTCGAGTAGCAGAGGCCACCGCCGTATCGTCCCCGACCGTTACCGTCTGCAAATGCAGCTGCTTGCCCTCCTTGCGCACTTTCTTCGCTATGGTGATATGGGAATAGAAACTCACCCGCAGGGTATGGGTACGGTTGGCACGAAAAATGCCCACACAGTCTTTGCAGTCAAGCGGCACAATCTTGGCCTGGCGCCACAACAGCTTGGCCCGGCGACCGTCCGGCTTTTCCAAATAGAAATGATAATTGTCCTCTGCCGCGAAGGCACCGGGTTCCAGCGTAAACCGGCAATTCCCGTCCGGCTGTGCCTCTAAGCGGTTGCCGTCCTCGTCCTGGGCCCACAAAGCCGTTGCCGACTGCTCCAGCGTAAAGGACAACCGCCCGTTCTCGTACTGAAAATCCTGCAAGAAATTATCTTCCGTCTGCAGGAACAAGCGCAACTCGTGGCGGGGAAAGAACTTCATCGCTGCCCGATCGTTCCCAATCAGCAGAGTATGGTGATTATATTTATTATAAAGATTACCGGCCGCACCGGACAGGATCAGCGAACCGGTGGTCAGGCGATTTTGGTATTCCACTAGAAGCACATTCCACCCGGCAACGCCCGACACTTGCAGCGCCAGGTCAGGCTGCACAGAGATCTTAAATCCGGTGCCGTCGTAGTTATACTCGCTTTTTTCGCCGGTTTTGCTGTTAAAGACTGTGCCGCGATTGTGGGTCAACTCCGGTACCGCTACCGGCTCTGTGGGCAGCGCCAACCGGGCGCAGTACTTGGATTGTACAAAAAGGCCTTCACTGACTGCTGGGTGCTGTCGCTGATATTCACCCGTGGAATATAAATATGGGCCAAAATCTCAATGGCCGTCTTGGACACAGTAATATTATCAATAAACTTGCGGGGGCCGACCGTGGTCAACTCCTTGGTCACCTGCTGCTCCGGCGCACCAAACAGTGTCTCCGGCACCTGGGCAAAGAACTGGCCGTCCCGCTCCGTCAGCGGTGCCTGGTAATAGTCCCGCTGATATTCCAGCAGCCGAATCAAACCGTCCAGATCCATTTGGCGCACCAGCACATATTTTTGCCGATTGAGGGCAGAAATGTGGGCATACGCCTCCTCGCTGACAGCCTGATCCAGGTAAGCATTGATGGTCTCCAGCATTTGCAACGCCTGATCCCGATCCAATGATCGACAAATATTTACGAAGATCATCAGGTCGATCTCCAGTGCCTTGGTTTGACGGGTCAGATCCAGCACCTGATTGTCCACATGCTCTGCAAAGAACCGATCCACCATTTGCATCACGGTAATGCGGTCTAATAAGTTTGCCATACTGGTGGTGTTTTGGGTGATGGATTTGGAAGCACCGTCCCGCACCCGCCACAGGTAGCCAACGCTGCGCATCACAGACACCCGATTGGCCACACAATGCATGGGAATGGTTACCGGAATATCCTCATACAAGATCCGCTCTGGGAACTGGAAATGGTGCTTCAGCCAAAAGCTGCGCAAAATCAGCTTATTCCAGGAAGTGGTATCATAAATCAGGCTGTGATCTTCGCTGATATGTGTACACTCTGCAATGGAGTCAAAGGTGCGCTTGTGCAGAGGCGAGTCAAACATCTTGGTAGAATCAAAGCGAGCCACATTGCAAATGGTCAGTTCACTGCCGTTGCGCTGGGCCAGGTCAAACATCGTCTGGTACGCGTCCGGGGTAACCATATCGTCCGAGTCCAAAAAGGTAATGTACTTGCCGGTGGCAAAGGTCGCGCCCACATTCCGTGCCCGACCCAGGCCGCCGTTCTCCTGGCAATGGTAATGAAAAATAAGAATACGTTTGGGCATAAACGCTTTGCGATCTCGCTGCTGCCGTCCTGGGAGCCATCGTCGATCAGAATTACTTCCAAATTATCCTTAGTCTGTTCCACCACAGAGTCCAAACACGCCTCCAGGTACTCCTCCACATTATAAATCGGAATAATTACGCTAATATCCGGTGCCGTATGTTCCATTCTTTTCTCCTTTTCACAGTCAAGTTGATACTGTCATTTATATACGATATTTATAAACTTGTAAAGCCGGAATTATTACAGCAAATCGGCCCGTATGCAAAAGCATACCGGCCGATTCTTCTTAATATCCGTTTTGTTTCAAGAATTTGTAGATTCGTTGGCTGTTGTGGTGGTCACGGAACATAAAATACTGCTTGGCCATTTTGCGGTACTTGAGCTTCATCTCAAAGCCCGCTGCCGCGTAGCTGTCCAGGCAGGGCACCAGGTCCTCCACCTGTGTAAACCGGTCACCGGGCAGTTGGGTGGTCATATCCAAATACGAGCCGTGCACCTGGTTATACAGGCCATAGTCAAACTGGTAATACACCACCGGCTTATTTTGGTACAGCACATCCCAGCACACACTGGAATAGTCCGTCACCAGCAGCTTGCAGCGCATCATCAGTTCATTCAGTGGCTGCTGTCCAAAAGGAATACAGGTAACCCGGGGACTGATCTTGTCCTTAAAATTATTCATATACCCGGCAAATTTGGGGTGCAGATAAAACACCAGACGGGGTATGATTGCGCCGGAGCATCTCGTCCAGCGCCGGGTCCGTCAACAAAGCGGAATAATTTTTGTAGTAATCGCTTTGCAAGAAGGTCTCGTTATCTACTTCTTCCAGCCAAGAGCGCCAAGTGGGCATCATCAGGATAAAGGGATCGTCCGGTGTGGACTTGTCCTTCAGCACATCCCAGCGGGCAAAGCCGGTAATGGGCACATTCTCCGGTTCGTAGTCAAACTCCCGCACCACAATATCGTGCTCCGGCCGGGGAGCAGGTAACAAAGTAGGTCATGGGGCTGCTGCCATTTTTGCCAAACAGCTGGTCCACCCGCTTCATAGCGGTAACGCCATGCTGCAAAAACAGCTCTTCCTTTTGCTTAATGGCTCGGCGCACAATACTGGCTTAGAGCGCCATACATACAGATGCGAGGTAGAATCGGAAGAAATGCAAATCTTCATAGACAGGCTCAGCAGCATGTGCTTGAGACTCATAAAGGGCACCACCTGGCGGCCGTAACCGGCCACATTCTTGTAGTCCGGCTCCCGAGGGTCCATAATATAATAGATATGCCGCCGCTCCTTCTCCGGCAAGTGCTCCATACAGTATTTGAAGAAATAGTAGCTGTTGTCCTGGGCGGTCTTACAGAACTTCTCATACACCACCCAGTTCTTTTGCCGCTGCCAAAGAGGACGGAACAACATATACAGTGTATAGGCAGTAATCTCCCGCAGGCGCACCGCCGCCGTGTCGTACTCGCACAAGGGGCGATAACAGTAGCACAACTGGCCGCCCTTTCTGTAGTAGGGGAACAAAATATGGGTATCGTCCACCAACGCCTGGCAGTTGGTAAAGAACAGCTGCCACCGCTGCAAAGGCTTGGCAGACACGATCTTCACCGGATACACGGCGCCAAACTGGCGGATCTGCACATAAGCGTCCCAATACAGCTCCTTCAGCGGCAAGTGCGCGCCCAGCTGCAGATCCAGACGCACTGCACTGCCGCTGCGGCGGCGCTTGACCCGTGTGTCAAACGGCACGGCGATCTCTTCCGTCTTGGAACGGAACTGCAACACGCCGCCCACCACCTGGTCCGGTTCGATTCCCTTAAGCGCCAGGTGCATGGTGCACCGGTGGTCCTTGCAATGCAGCCGTTGCAAGGCCGCGCCCCGCTGCAGCCGGTTCATTGCCAGGTCCGGTGTGGTCAGCCAAACGGTTAGGCACCGTGGGGCATTTTTCTTATTCTCCAAGAACGGCAACAGCACGAGAGGCTGGGGCTGCCGCTCCACAGAAAAACGGCCAAAGCCGCCTGCCGATCCGGCAGCAGTCCATTCTCCGCCGCACGGCGAAAGGCCGGGGAAAAATAGTCTTTAGAAACCCCGTAGGTACTTTGATCCACGCCGTAGTAATACGCGCCTTGTTCCAAGCATTGCTTTCACCTGCGCCCGGCGGCGCTTTTGGGGATCGTCAAAGGTCAAGAGTACCCGGCGACCGGTTTTGCCACTGCGAGCGATCAACGCCGGTACACACCCTCTGCGGATATACAGCTGCACATCCTCGACCACTGTACGCAAATCATACCGCGCGCAGGTGGCAACGCCCTCCGGTGCGTCCCACACCGCCAGCACGCAGCCTTTTTGATTCAGCACCGCCTGCTGCAAAACGGTATAATCGGCCGAAATGGCGCCATACTGCAACTGCACCACGCCGTCCCGAACAGTGCACTGCTCCAGGGGCACACGCACGGCTTTTTCCAAGTCTGTCGTGTAACCGGGTGCAAACACACTGCCGTGACGCCGATACTTGCCGTCGATCTTCAAGTTGGGGAAGATCCGCTGCTGATCCCGCCGCAGCAGCCGCTCTTGCACCCGCCGCACGCCAAGAGACGCCAGCAGCGCCTCAATATAGGTGCGCGGCACGGTCATGGTGGTGATCACATAAGGAAACGCATCATTAAACTGATCGTGGAGCACCGGGCTCAAATCCCCTTTGAACCACTTTTTCTCCATCAGAACCAGCGTGTGATCGTCTGCCTTTTTCGCCAAAGTGCGCAAATCAGACAGTTGGGTAATCGGCTGGGGGTACAGCACCCGCCAGGTTTTCTCTTTATTCTTGCCGTAGTCGATCACTTCCAGATCGCCGGGGTCGCCGGTAAACGCCAGCTTTAACAGCTTTCGCTTACATCCGGGCTGTCGTACTTAGAGAATGTATGATAATACTCCGTATCGCTGTAATCATCTTGCAAGCAAGCGCCACTGCGCAGGCACTCCACCAGTTCGTCCGTCTTGTAGATCTGGCGAAACGGCAGGGAGCGCACATCCATATACAAACCACGGTCTGCCAAATAGGTATCGTAGTCATACATAAACAGGATAATGGGCTTCTTGGTTAAGGAGAAGTCAAAGAACACACTGGAATAATCTGTAATCAGTGCATCTGCGCAATTCAAAAACTCGTAGTTGCTAACCTCTGTAGGAAACGGCAGAATATGCTGATACGCATCCAACTGCACCGCCCCGTGCAAAATCGGATGAAAATTCACATACAGCACCTGGTCGTCCTTTAAGCCGCTGTCCACCTGCTTCATAATTTTTTGACCTGTGCCGCATATTCCAGCACATCCACACTGTGGTTGCTCTGGCCCCGCCAGGTGGGCATATAGGCATAAACGGTCTTGTCCTCCAGCCCCAGCTGCCGGCGCAGGGCAACGCCCTTCTCCGGCTCCATAAACACCTTGTTGCGGGGGTAACCGGCCATCACCACCTTGCCGGTATACAACGGCTCCAAATTGTAATCCCGTAGGATCACATCCCGGGTAAAAGCGTTGGGCTGGGTCAGGTAGTCCGCTTGCAGAAAATTGTGCTGCACATTATACATGGACTCAATGCCCATGCGCATTTGCTTACCCAGGGTCTTCAGCGGGGTGCCGTGCCAGGTCTGCATATACACCTGCCCGGGTCGCTTAATGAAATAAATGGGCAGCGATGCATTGGAAAAATGTGCGTGGGCGCAAGGCCAAAATGCGGGTGTAGCGGAAAGTGGTCACATCCACCAGCTCCACTTGCAATCCCGCCGCGTCCACAAAGGCTTGGTGCTTCTTTTTATCCTCTGTGGCATAGAACACCCGGTACTGCCCCGGGTAAAGCCGTGCGATCTCTTGAGCCAGCACCAGCCCGGAGTCGGACACCGTTTGGCCGTGGAAGGACTCGATGAGCACCCACTTGGGACGCAGACGGCAGTATTTGAAAGAAGCCGTAATAAAACTTGCGCTTGGGGGTCTTGCTGACCAAACGACACAGCCGCTTCTTGATCGCTTTAGTTTTTTCGAATTCCAGCCATAATTTCTCCTGTTTCTACCACTTCTAAAAGCCACAAAACCCCGCCGAAATCGACAGGGCATATAATCAAGTCTGTTATTTTTTTGGTCCCCGACCGGGGGCGCCATCCGGCTCGTCCGGCAGCTGATCTACGCCACCCACCGCCTCTTGCAGGCCCAGGTCCTCTTTGATCTGAGAAGTGGAAATACCCGGTGTGCGACTCAAAACACCAGCTCACAGTAGTCCTTCAAATAATCGAACTTGTCGCTGCCTTTCCAGTCGCCGCCCATGACCACTGTATCAATATGGTATTCCTGCACATCGTGGATCTTTTGCTCCCAGCTGTTCTCCGGGATCACCAGATCCACATAGCGAATGGCCTCCAGCATCTTCTTGCGGGTCTCATAGGTGTGGTAAGCCTTTTTGCCCTTTTCGGCATTAAATTCATCTGTAGAAAGCGCCACCACCAGGTAATCGCCCATAGCCTTTGCCCGCTGCAGCAGCCGAATATGACCGTAATGGAGCAGATCAAAGGTGCCGTATGTTAAAATCCGTTTCATCTGATTTCTCCTGTCTTTTCTAAAAAAACAATCTTTTTTTTATTATTAAACCACATTTGCACCGTCTCTGTCAAGCACCACACGCTCCACCACACGCTGTGCGGCGTGGCCGTCGTCCAAATAATTAAAAGCGGGCGTGAAAGCGGCATACTTCTCCGCATACCGGGACTTGTCCGCCTCTACGGCGTGCAGCGCCTGGTGTAGATCCGCCTGCGTTTCCACAATCGGGCCTGGCAAAAACAATCCAAAATCAATATAAATCCGCGAATTTCACCTGCATAACTGGCCAGATCGTACATATAAAATAGCATAGGCCGGTGCAAATTCGCATAGTCAAAAAACAACAGAGCTGTAATCGGTAATGAGCACATCTGCCACCACATACAGCCGGTTAATATCCGTCACGCCGCAGGCGTCGTATACGAAGCCCTTGATACTTCTTAAAATACAAAAAGAATTGGCCACCAAATAGTGGGCACGGAACAAGATCACATAATCGTCACCGAATTCCCGGCGCAGGGCGTCAAAATCCATGTGGGTGCGGTACACATAGCCCAATTTGGCATCATGCTGATTGTCCCGCCATGTGGGAGCATAGAGAATGACTTTTTTATCTATCGGCAGTCCCAATTCCCTTTTGATTTGCGCCTCATCCTCCGGCGTATGGTTAATCAAAAAGTCATTGCGAGGATAGCCCGCCTCCAGCACCGTGTCCGCCTTGCCCACCGCCTGCAAATTCCAGGCGGAAATGAACTTCTCCGCCGCAAAGGCAGAGGGTGCCAAAATATACTTAAACTTCTCTGCATCCACCTTGTATTTTTGGCGAATCTCCTCTTTGGAATTCATGGCATTGTCAGAAATGGAAATATCGTATCCTAAGCGCTTTAGGGGCGTACCGTGCCAAAGCTGCACATACACCTGGTCGTCCTTGGGATAAATATGGTCTGCAATCCGATAGTTAAAGAACCAATACTTTGCCCGGGCGCAAGCTTCCTCATAAGCCGGGGTGTTTACGGTAACCATATAAGTATTGGGGTGATCCAGCACATACGTGAATTTCTTCGGTTCCCGAAAAGCCCACACAAAAGTGTAATCCGCAAAGCGAGGATCGCTGCACATATATTCATAAATGGCCTTGGGGCTGTCGCTGTACCCCCTGCCGTCAAAGGTAGAAAAAAGCACCACCTTGGGATCCGTTGCAATATGTGCCGTGCGCTTTTGGTAACCGCCCATACGCTCATCCAGCAAAATTCGACGGCTGGCCTTGCGAAAAACATCGCTGCGCTTGGCCACGTCAATGGCCACTTTTTGATTTTTTTGAACGCTTCTGCACGCCAATCACGCTTATGGGGCGCATACAGCAGTTCTAAATTGTCCGTGTTATACCAAGCCATGGCTTCCTCTTCACTTTTCACAGAGTCTATATACAATATTATAAATAGATAGCGGATAATGTCAATATTCTTTCTGAAAAAGGCAAATCCTGCGCCGGCGAATATAGACAAATTATGCAGTTTATGCTACTATAAAGAGCAGAGATTTTTTGCAACTTCCACATAGGCGGAGAAAAATATGACCAAACCCACTGTTACAATTGAACGCTGTCAACAGATCGGCCATCAGCTGAATCTGCAAGTGACCCTCACCTGTCCGGTGCCTCCGGTGTACCCCAAACTCAGCGTTGTCTTTACCTGCGGCGAACGCACCCGGATCATTCCCATGGCATTTACCGACAGAGACGGCACCACGCTGCGCGCCCAAAAACCGTGGAACTGGCCTATGTATTTTACGAGCCGCCGGTGGGGCAGCCCATGGGCATCACTTTTCTTTATACCGACGGCGTCCACGGCTATCAGCCGGTGGAACCGGACCAACCGTACCAAGTGACCTGTCCGCCCCGCCGGGCGCTGCGCCACTTTATCCGCAGCAGCAAAAAAGAGAAGTTGAAGCAGTTGGCGGGGGCTTGCTTCTCGCTGCTGGCTCTGCCCTATCGACACTGCAAGGTGGGGCCTAAGCAAGTGACGTTCCTTTCCAACCGCTCCGATCGATTGTCCGGCAATATTAAATCCGTCTTTTTGGAGATGACCAAGGTACCGGGCGTGGAGATCACCGTCCTGTGCCACAAGGGCAACCTGCTTCACAGCCTGCCGGTGCTGCGCCAATTTCTGCGCCTGTATGCCACGTCGCAGGTGGTGTTTGTAGACGACTATTATCACCTGCTGTCTTATGTAAAGAAAAAACCGGAGGTGCAGCTGGTGCAATTGTGGCACGCCTGCGGTGCCTTTAAGACCTTTGGCTACTCCCGCCAGGGTGAGCAGGCACTGCCCCAAGGCTCGCCCAATCACCGGCAGTACGACTACGCTATTGTCAGCTCTCAACAGGTGTGCCCCTGCTATGCAGAAGGCTTTGGCATTGATTTGCAAAAGGTATTACCCCTGGGCTCACCTCGGTGCGACCGCTTTGCCGATGACCGATACAAGGCGGCCTTTACCAAGCGCTTTTATGCAGAAAATCCTCAATTAGCAGACAAAAAGATCGTGTTGTTCGCGCCCACCTTTCGAGGCGGCGGTCAAGGCAACTGCTACTATCCGCTGGAGAAATTCCGCCCGGACGATCTGCTGGATGCCCTGCCGGAGGACACGGTGCTGGCAACGAAAAATGCACCCTTATCTAACCGAACGCCCCACCTGCCAAAGGGCAGAGCACGCCAACCGATTTATTGATTTGACAGATCGGTACGATGTGAACGACCTGCTGTTTGTCAGCAGCGTACTCATCACCGACTATTCCAGCGTGGTGTACGAGGCGTCTATTTTGAACCTACCCCATGTTGTTCTATGCCTTCGATTTAGGAAGCTATTGCAAGGAGCGGGACTTTTTACTGCGACTACGCCTCCTTTGTGCCCCGGGCGCATTGTGCGCACCATGGAGGAACTGACCCACGCTCTGCAAACGGAGGATTACCAGCAAGAGAAAGTGGCGCCCTTCTACACCCGCAATTTTGACGATACCGCCGGAAAAGCCACCCAAAATGTGGTGCACTTTGCCAAAGAACTGCTGCATATTCCCACGGATCACCTACCCCTATAAATTCCCAGTAACGGAGACTGTTCATGTTTAACTG
>ENA-OQBU01000320-OQBU01000320.1-human-gut-metagenome-genome-assembly--contig:-NODE-320-length-10491-cov-4.023254_pt1 | contig 10491 bp, 14 predicted proteins | sample MGYA00242492_ERZ504566 | MGnify/ENA primary metagenome ERZ504566 (study PRJEB26092, sample SAMD00036261) | human gut metagenome | host: Homo sapiens | study: EMG produced TPA metagenomics assembly of...
TTCGACCGGTTTTGCCGAATCAACTGTCATGCGTCTATTGCAATTCTCCCCGATCGCGTCCCTGCCGACGCTGACGCGTGGAAGGACCTGATATGACGGACCCAGATCTGGAAGTCACAAGGATAAGAAGATTCGGAACGATAATTCGGAACAATCAGCGGAAGTTCAGAATATCAACTGAACCAAAATGGTTCAGTTGATATTTCCCGTCGTGAGCTTTCCGCTCCGGCCGGTGCGTGTCATCCGCCGACCCTTCCCCGTGTTTCCCTGTCCGATTGCCGACTGTCGATTATCGCGTTCGCCCGGCGGCCGGCCGCGTGGAATGTATTGCATCCTACGTTGCGTGGACTGGAGGGCGTTTTATGGCGGATGGGAAAGCGGGAACGGTCTGGTGAAGGGCGTCACGGTGTGCGGTGTCGTGATTCCCATGATCCTGATCGCACCCATCGTCCTGCTCATGAGCTTCAGCACCATCCTCGTGGCCATGGTCCAGGCCCAGTACGGCACGACGTGCGGCAGTACGACGTCCTCATCCAATACGACGACCTCATGGGTCGAATGGGCGAAGAACATCGCCGCGGACGACTCGCATGGCTACAGTCAGCCACGGCGTAACGGCAATCCGGACTACGATTGCTCGTCCTTGGTCTACTACGCGTTGAAACAGGCCGGCCTCGATGTCGGCTCTTCCGCGTTCAGCACGGCCAACGAGGGCACGGTCCTGGAGAAAGCCGGTTTCGAACGGCATGACTGGACCAAGGTCTCGGACCTGCAGTCCGGCGACATCGTGTGGAGGTCGAGCCATACGGAGATCTACGTGGGCGACGGCAAGTTCGTGGGCGCGCATCACGACGAGAACGGTGGCATCGCCGGTCCGAAGGCCGGCGACCAGACCGGCGACGAGATCAGCGTCGACTCGTACGCGGTGGGCTACACGGCCTACTACCGGTACAAGGGCGCGATGAACGTCGAGACCGCCGGCGGGAAGGTCACGTCCGCGCAGGCCGTGTCCGGCAAAACGAAGGACGACGGTTGGGACGGCATGAGTCGACCGCCGCGAAAACGAAATGGTTCAACGGTCTCGCCGGCCCCGGCGACGCGTGCGCCACGTATCCCGAAGGCCAATGCACGTGGGGCGCGTGCGTCCGCGCCTACCATCTGGGTTGGAAGCATGTGGGCAAGTATTGGGGCAATGGCCAGAATTGGGCCGCTTCCGCCAGAAGCGAAGGCTACGGGACCACGACCGACGCGCGTTCCGGGAGCGATCGTGAGTTTCCCGGCCGGCATCGAGGGCGCCGACGCCACTTACGGGCATGTCGCGGTCGTGGAGACCGTGGACACGGCCAAGGGAACCATCCTCATCAGCGAGATGAACGTGAAGGGGCCCGTATACTCGTCCCGCACCCTGCCCATCAAGGGCGGCGCGGTCTACATCCTTCCCAAGGATTCCATCAGCGGGGCCGGTGGCGGCAGCGTCGGCACGGACCAGTGCGTCACGGGAGACGATTCCACTTCGGACGTGTCCGGAGACAAGGCGTCCGTGGAAGCGGCGAAGAAGATCGCGAAACGCAGGCTCAAGGATTACGGATGGGAGGACGGCCAGTTCGACTGTCTCGACAAACTGTGGACGCGTGAATCCGGATGGCGGTGGGACGCGGAGAACCCGTCGTCCGGCGCGTACGGCATCCCGCAATCGTTGCCGGGCGGCAAGATGGCGTCCGCGGGCCAGGATTGGAAGACGAACGCGGCCACGCAGATCAAATGGGGATTGGGGTACATCCAGCAACGCTACCAGTCGCCGTGCGGCGCGTGGGCCCATTCAGAAACGACCGGCTGGTACTGACCGGTCCAAAAAGGGAAAAACGGAGGAACACATGGACATGATTCTCGCGGACAGCGAGTTGAAGGGATTGAGGCCCGACCCGGCATGGGACGTCGCGGGCGTGCGTGACATGGTCGGCGGCGTCATCGCCGTCGCCCTCGTATTGTGCGTCGGCGTGATCATCCTGGGTTGCGTCAGTCTCATTCCGGGCCTGATATCCAACAATCAGATGGAACGCGCGTTCAGTTGGAAGCGATTGCTCGCCGCGATGCTCGTCCCGTTCGTGATCGGCGCGGCCGTGAGCGGTTGGAGTTGGAGTTGCAACCTGTTCGGCTCCAACGGCTTGCAGTCGAACCGGTCGTACACGCAGGCGTCCGGCAGCGGCAAAACCGATCTGAAGGACAAGAGGGGCAAGGGCGACGACGGTCTGACCGGCCTGGTCAAACAGTTGGGCGACGATATCGTCTCCGGTATCGGCGACAGCGTGAAAAGCGCCGTGAGAACCGGAGTGCGCGACGCGTTGAAGGGATTGGACTTCGTTACCGGCAAGGACGGCAAGGGCAACATATTCCAGAGGCCGGCAACGGCATCAAGGACGGTGCGGCCAGCCTGTGGAAGTGGATCACTGGTGAATAGTGGAATAGCGTCCCTGTCCGATTAGCCGATTATCGGTTCCGTTCCGTCGTCGTGGTCGTGGAATCCTTTGAAAGGAGTGTGCGATATGCTACACAATCTCGCGGCGCCAGCCGCAGCAACAATCGTGTCCGTTGCGACCGGTCTGAACGACGGCGACCTGAGCAATCTGAAGGTAAGTCCGAATTTTTCATTCTTTCCTTTTATGGATCTGGTCTCCAACATGGTCGGTGGCCTGTGGGCGTTGAGCCTGTACATCGCCGTCGGCGCGTGGATCTGCGCGGCGATCGCGTGGATCGCCGGCCGTGTGATCCATTCCGGTCCGATGCAGCAGTATTCCGGCACGGTGTTCATCTGGTGCGCTTTGGCGACGATGATCCTGGGCAGCGCCATGGCTATCGTGAAGTTCTTCGCGACGCAGGCGCTGTTCTGACCGATGTCTCCTGACACACCCCTGTTCACCGCCGTGGCCGGGCCTGTCCCGTCCACGGCTTTTCTCTTCTAGGAGGCGAATGGCATGTCGTTGATAGTCCAGACGGTCTTCGCGAATCTCATCGACTGGCTGTTCAAACCGGTCGACAACCTCTGCTCGCAACTGTTGACCGGCGCGTTCGGCGGTCTGGTCGGCAGCATGAGCAACGACGAGTGGAACGTGGCGATCACCGCGGCGAACCGTATAGGCTGGATCATGGGCTTCGTGAACATGGCGTTGTGCATCATAGGCGCGTTGCAGGCCGCCGCGAAAGGCAGTGTCGCCGACGTGATCAAAAGCTTCGCCCTGGCCGTGCTCGCCTGGCCGTTGACCGCGGTGTGCATCAGCGTGATGATCACCATGGACGGCATCGTCGGCCAGATCACGAACCGTATCCTCACCGTCCCCTTGGCCGGCGTGGGCACGTCCGACCCGTTCGGCGACAGCGTCGTGTCGAATCTTGTCGGCACGATCGTGAAGCTCACCGCCGGTTTCGATCTGATCATCCGCATCGTCGTGTATCTCGTGTTCTTCCTCGCGGTGCTGGCCTTGGCCGGCATGCTCGCCGCACGTGACATCAGCCTGATCCTGCTCGCCTGCGTCGCTCCCCTGCCGGTCATGATGACCGGGTGGAAGGTCACGCGTCCCGCCGCGGCGAAATGGGCGCAGGCCGTGGTCGGCGTGCTCCTGTCCGCGCCGTTGAGCGCGCTGGTCATCATGGTGGGGTCCGGCATCTGCTATGTCGCGAAGAACAATCCGCATTACGCGGAATCGTTCTTCCCCGCGCTGATGGGCATCGCGACGATCATCATGGCGTGCTTCAGTCCGAAGCTCATCATGCCTGCGGTCAGTTTCATTGGCACGAACGTGGCCGCCGACATGCAGGAGCGTGGCGGCAAGGTCGGTCCGAACGCGATCAAGGCAGCGGTGCAGGTCACCGCGGGTGTCGTCCAGGCCGCCACCGCCGGTGCGACGGGTGGTATCGGCAAGGCCGTGAACTCGGGTGCGGAAGCCGTGCTCGGCGCCGCGCAGGGCAGGCCCGCCGACGTGGGAGGAGCGTTGGGCGGCCTGTTCAGCAACAAGAACGAAGGCGAGGATTCCGACTCGTCCACCGGTTCGAAAGATGGTGGGAAAGGCCAGTCGCAGGCCGGCGACTATGATTCCCTGTCTTCCGCCGCACAACCGTCCGACGCTTCCGGAACCTCCGTACCGACGGCGTCGGACGGCATGGACCGTTCCGGTTCGAGCCAGACCTTGGACGCCGCGTCCTCCGACACGGGCGACGGCCCGTCCGGATCCGAGTCGGGACCGGCCGCCACGCCTCCGCCTCCGACTCCGTCCGCTTCTTCGTCCGCGCCCGTCGTGCAGGGAGCTCCGGGCGGCCGTGGCGGCGATGCGCATGCCGATGGCGGCCAGGGCGGTCAAGGCGCGGACGGCGGGCAGGGCGGCCAAGGCGCCGATGGTGGTATGGGAGCCGATGGCGGCCGGGGCGGTTCCGGCGCGTCCGGTGGTTCCGGCGGCCGTGGCGGCGATGGCGGTATGGGAGGTTCCGGAAGCTCCGGAGTGTCGAACCCGTATCAGGGAGTCAATGGCGCGCCGTCCGGTCCGACCGTCGGCTGACGGGAGTCCCGTTATCGCCACGTGTCCGCGTGGACGTCATGCCGGAGGGGATCCGCCCATCGGGTCGGAAGACCCGGGCGGGTTCCCTCCGTTTGTTTTTCCGACTGATTCTGATGGAGGCCATCAATGCCCAGTAATTCCGATACCGGCGGTGGGAAGGTGCCCGCCGCATCGTTCAGCCGACTGTCCGCCACGCGCGTGATTCTCGGCCTCGACAGGGCGCAGCTCATCGTCTGCGTCATAGGACTTGTCATCCTCGTGTCCGGCGCGGCGATGGGCTTGAACGTGCCGGTCATGATATTGGGCGCGCTCGTTCTCGCGTATGGCGTGCCCCGCATCCAGGGATTGAGCCTCGTGTCATGGACGTGGATTTGGCTGCACTGGCATTCCCGGTTGAAGGATGGTACGAACCGTTGGGCGTATTCGCCGCTCGCGTCCGGCCGCCCGTTGGGAGTGCTCGGCCTGTACGGGCATGTCGAGGACCGGTCGCAGACCATCGAAGGCCAAGGCGTCGAAGTGGTCGGCACGCCGTTCCAGGGAGCCTGCTACCTGTGGGATCCGGACAAGCGTCAGGCCACGGCCGTGCTGACCGCGAACGTGGAGGAATGGATCTTCTCCCCGGACAGCCGGAAGGCGGGCAGGGCCATGGCGTTGAACACGATGCTCAAGGAACTGTCCGAAACGGATGGTTTCACCGAATTGAAGGAGACGAGCTTCGTGCTTCCGGGCCACACTCCCCCGGAACCCGACTACCTGAAATCGGAGGGGACGCCCCAGTGGGCGCGCGACGACCTCGCCGACCTGTGGCATCTGCCCGACATCCTCACCCCATTGCAGAACATGAACTACATCAGCGTGTCCGCGAACGCGGACCGGCTGCCCCGTGTCGTGAGGAAGGACCGGTCCGAACGCGCCGCGGTCGGCATCGCCATGGGCGATCTGATCCGTCTGACCGTCGCCCCCGCCCTGTTGGACTGCGGAGCCCGCCAGAACACGATCCACTGGTGTTCCGTGGACGACCTGCGTTATCTGATCCGCACCGTCGCGGACCCGGAGCATGCGGCCGACCGTCCACCGGTCAACAGGGACGATCCGACCGTGACCTGGTGCGAGGAGGCCAAGGAACACGACTACATCACGTTGGACTCGTGCGTTGCGCGCACGTATTGGATCTACCAGTGGCCGGACTTCGACGTGGAGGCCGGTTGGATCCGCGAACTCGTCACGGAACGACGCATGATGGCGTTCTGCCATATCTGGCGTCCGTTGACGATGGAACAGTCCGAGGCGGAACTACGCAACCGCAAGAGCAGCATGCGCCAGCGCAGCAAACTCCAGGACCAGCGTGAGAAAAGCCGTGACGAACGCCGTGAGGAGAAGGAGCAGCGGCTACGCGAATTGGAACAGGAGGCCAACTGGCCGGACACCGACCATCAGGGATACGTCACCCTGTTCGCCTCCAGTCTGCCGGAATTGGACGTGTTCGACCGGGACATGCAGAACAAGGCCAAGAACTGGCATATGAAACTCAATCCGATGAAGGGCCAGCAGCGTGCCGCGTTGACCACGGTCCTGCCACTCGGCATCTGAACGGGAAGGAAGCGGAGGGAATGACCGGCATGGCATGGCATCGTTCAGGACACGACGGCGCGGTACATCCATTCGGGTGTAATGCCGCCACCGTCATCATGCGCGCCCGTTCCTTTAACCGTCCCCTGTCCGACGGCGCGGGGCATCCACTTGGGTTGCGCGACTATATGGAACGCCCGGCAGACATCGGGCACGACACCGTCGACGGGGAAACAGCAGGTGATGGCATTGTCGTCGTCCGTGACCTCGATGCACAGGCGACCTGCGGTGGAAGGACGTCGTAGCCGACTTTCTCGTTCATGTGTCGGGCGGCATCGTTCGTTGGAATGCTCAGGACCAGGCAAGCGTCGTGTTGTGCGGCCCACAGGTCGCAATACCGTTTGATTTTCAATCCGAGGCCTTCACGCCTGTGCTTGGGGATGACGGCGATCCCTTGGATCATGCAGCGGCTTCGTTCGAAGGCCTGCGCTGCCTTGTCCGCTCCCAACGACACGAGGGCCTGGGCGTCCTGACTGTCTGGCATGACGAACGCGCCTCCTATGAGGCGGTCCTTGGCCCACGCCCCTATAAGCGTCGGCCTGTACAGGTCATCCGGGTTGGGCAACGGCTTTGGCAGGGATTCGTCCCAGCCATGTTCGATCTGTTCGGCGAGCGGGTTCCAGACCATGTCTGTCTGCATCTGGTCCGCCGTTGGGACAATCCCCAGCCGGGATCGGCGTTCGTTCCTCTTGGCCGGGAACAGTGAGGATATTCTTGACGCCTGCGACGAAACCCATGGTCCAAGCATTCCACGCGTCATCGATATCGACAAAGAATGACTGCCGACATTCAGCGTTCGATCGTATTCAATAACAGGTTCCGTTCACGTGGGTTCGTTGAAATGACAACAATCACAGAAAGACAAGCGCATGTGCAAGGCCACGCTCGTCGTGAAAGACGACAACAAGGCCGGCCTGTTCGACACGGACGGTCTGCCTGTGGGAAAGGGAAAGTGACATGAAGGACTGCAATCCGGTGGACGCGGCCGAATGCCCGCACTGTTCCACCGTGTTCCAGGTGCGGACGTCGACACGGACGGCGCGGGATATGTCATATGGGACGGGTGCGAGACGGTGCCCGTGTTCTGTCCGCTGTGCGGAGGACGGATAGGCGGGAGATGATCTGCCGGCTATCGCATGTCGCCCATCGCATCCTCGCAGGCATTGACGGCGTCGAACCATCCTTCCAGAGACGCGTAATGGTCCATGGCTTCCTTGGACACGTTCCGTATCCTCGCCGCGTCGATGGTCTGGCCGGACGTGGTCACGATCCGCAGCATGTTCGTCCGGTCGAGTCTTCCATTGTCGCCGGTCATGTAGAACACGAGTCGGGAATTCCCCGGCTCCAATGCCGCAAGACCGGTTCCGACCGTCGGTTTCACTGTCTTGTCGTATCGGCCGTCCTCCGTGAAGGATGGCATGCACAACGTCATGGGATTTCCGGACTCGCCATCGCGTTTGACCGCGATGATGCTGCCGGACGTCCTTCCCGTGTTCGACAGCACGATCGCGCCGATCTGCGTCCGGTTCCGTCACTGGACATGCTGCTGGCGTAATAATCCTCGTCGAACCAAGAGAACACGGGACCGGATTGTTGGAACTGCCGTGCGGATTCCTGGTACGATTCGTTGGCCTGTTTGATCTGCACGTATGTGGCTCCGAATCCGGTGAGGGTGAGGATGAGCGAAAGGATGGACAGCAGGACGCCGAACTCACCACTGTGGCTGGCTATCTTCTTCGAGAGATCGCATTTGAACAGTGTCTCTTTCGACTGGTCCCACATGCCGTCATTCGAGCGGCCGATGCGGTACAGCCATTCCTTTTCCGTCAGTTTCCTGGCGTCCTTCCTCTCTTCGGCGGTCAACGTGGGATCGTACCTGGCGTTCTTTCTTTTTCTCTTCTTTTTTATTCATAAACCGATACTGTAATCCGAAAGGAAACGATTGCAATGAGCATGTTCCATCAGTTCCATGAGCTTTGGGTGGCCGCGGGGCCTTTTTAGCGTCCTCGGTTCTGTCCTCGTGGCTCTTATTGTGCTGCTTTTCGCCTGGTTGGCTTTAAAGGATTGTCCGTTCGGTTGGGTCGAGGCCCGTGCGCGTGCGGGACGCGGGTTCGTCAACGTGTCCCACCGGTTCGAATCCGAGTGGTCGGCCGTGGACGTGTTGTCCTATCGTGTCCATCGGGGGAAACTCATCGTGCATTACCGTGTGACGAACCGGTCCGACGAGTTTTGTGGTTTCGGCGCCAACCAGTTCCGCGCCTTCCAGCATGGCATCGCCATCGACCGGTCAGGACCCGAGGCCGATTATCTGCGGGGTTGGGAACGGAATGTGACGTTGCTTCCCGGCGCCAGTGTGACGTTGAACCAGATGTTCCTCCTATGTGACAAGTCGCCGGTCACCGTGGTGGCGAATTATTGCGAGGATTCGGATGGCGGACCGTTCGTCCTGCCAGTCTCCAAACGTGAAGGCTGATAAATGATGAAGGACGGGAGTATGAAAAATCGTGAGACGTCCGATGGAAATGGAACCTCATGGAATGCTTCGGATGGTGAGAACGCCTATTATGCGCGTGTTCTTGCCGAGGTTGAGCGTTTGCAACCGGTCGGGGCCGGTGACGGGATACTGGTATTGAATCTCATGTATCCCTGTTTCGAGACTGGAGCCCGGATCGGCATGGGCCTGTCGGTGCGTTCCGGCAAAGACGTGTTTCCCGTGGGATCGTGGAAGGTCGGCCGACCGTATACGAATCGGCATATCCACTGTCCGGTACGTACGGCTGGCCGTAGGGTTTCCCGTTGCGGTCTTCCTTTGGTGGCTCCTTTTGGCATGCTTGATGGGATCACGGGATTGATATGGACCGTGACGGTGGACTTCCCGTATGCTGACGGTTCGGATCGGCCTGTGCGTAGGAGCCTCATATTCGACCGGCAACTTCGTGTCATGCTTTCGCCGGAACGACCACATGGCAGTCTGATGGCGGAATGGTCGTGTATGGGACAACCGGATCTCACGTTGAAAGTGAACGGAATCAAACGGGCCTTGTCTCAGATTGTCGAAATCGATGGATGCGCCGGCATGCCGGGCGTGTTCGTTTGCCGATCCGAGGGATGAACGACGGGAATGGAAAAAGGGGAACGGTCCGCGACTTGGAATCGTCACGAACCGTTCCCCTTCCGTATTACGCGGCCTGCAGGCGGTGCTCTTCGTGATGCGCGCGAGCATCCTGGATGATGAGGGCCTTCAGATACTTGCTTTTGTTGTTGAAACCATCACGTATCGCCGCATGTTCTATATAGGAGCTCCATGAGGCCGGGACGCGGAAGCGTTCCTGCACGCTCTTCTCTCGTTTCTCGTCGGCTGTTGGCCGACCCGGTCCGGCCAGCGCGGCAAGAATCGCAGTGGCGTCGGAGTCCTCGGCCATGAGCGAGGTCATCAGCTCGGACGCTGATCACCCGTGAGCTGCGCGGCTGGAGCCGTAGCGGGGGCGGGCTCGTTCTCGGTCCGGCCATTCGTTCGTAGATGTCGGTCATTTTCTTTGCCTCCATTTTATCCAGTAGGTACGCCATTTGTCGGTCAGATGCTCGACGTGGAACACGAGCATGTCACGTCCCTGCGGTCGGGCGAGCACTTCTATCAGGTCACGTCCCACGCGCCGGGATGACGTAGGCCATATGACCGCAGGGCCACCATGGTTGCCGGATGTTCCGGGCGGGATGGCCGGGTCGGCTGGGTCGATGAGCGCGATCCATTCCGGATGCGCCATGGCCTTGCGTATCCCGTCCTCGTCGAGTCGGTCCTCCTTGAAGTGCTTGTAGGCCGATTTGGGGTCGAAGATGATCATGGAATTAATTGTACCACAATTGTTTGGCTGTGATTACGCTGTTTTCCTATCGCGGGCCGTCGTCTTGCCATTGGCTATCCGTCCCCTGCAGCCTCAGGATGGTTGGCGGGGATGGACTGGAACGCTTCGGGAGCTGTGCTCTATTGGCGACAATCTCCGGTGACGCGCGTGAAAAAGCGGAATGATTCCTAAAAGACAAGGAGCTGGATCATGACAGAGGATGTCGACAAGGTGGAGCGTGCGCGTCTGGCGCGCAAGGCGATCATCGACCATATGGATTGCGACGACTGCACGGAGGATTACGTGTTCCTTCTGCAGCAGGGTGGCCGTGAGTTCGGCATGGGATTGACCACGGTGCTTTCCATGCTCGCGTTCGCCGAACATGAGGGCGCGGTGCCACCCCTCTCGACGGAATGGTGGATAAAAGTCAGCAGGAGGTACCAGTGAGTTTGGTCCTGACCGATGATAGGCGA
>ENA-OQBU01000321-OQBU01000321.1-human-gut-metagenome-genome-assembly--contig:-NODE-321-length-10484-cov-8.596891_pt1 | contig 10484 bp, 10 predicted proteins | sample MGYA00242492_ERZ504566 | MGnify/ENA primary metagenome ERZ504566 (study PRJEB26092, sample SAMD00036261) | human gut metagenome | host: Homo sapiens | study: EMG produced TPA metagenomics assembly of...
GCCGCGCGATTCTGGCGGATGAACCGACTGGCAGCCTGGATCCGGAAATGACTGATGAGGTGATTGATCTTTTGCGGCATGCCGCTCATCAACTCGGTAAATGTGTCATTGTGGTGACGCATTCCAAACGTGTCGCCGATTCCGCCGATGCCGTTTACACCCTCAGACATAAGAAGCTAGCCAAGGCATAGCACTCTCGCACAGACCACGTCTTCCGTCATGGCCGGCAAGAACCGCGCCAATGCCCCTTCCGCCATCGTCCTCGGCTGCGAAACGGGTGTCGGGATTGCGTCGTGGATCGGTGACGTTTTTGGGACTCGTCGCCGATCCACGACGCCCATGCCGACCCCCGTCCTGATTCGCACTCGCCCCGATCGGACCACACGCCCGTCCGGCATCGACAGAAGTAAGAACGGCCGGGACATGCCCCGGAAAGAAACGAACCCGCCTCATCGAAAAGGAACCAAAAATGACCGCACGACACATCGACGCCACGGACAAGACGGACGGAAGCCATGTCGTCAAGATCCTATGGAACGAAAACGACGGCGAACGGGAACTGACCGTCCGCATGCCGGCAGCCGGAACGGACGCCACGGACCGCGTGGACGTGGACCTCCTGCCCGTCCCGGAAGAGGATCCCGCCACGACGATGGACGATGCCGTCGCGGCGTTGGAGGGATTCCTCGGCAACAACAAGTACATCCACATCGATGGGGACGACGTCAGAAGCGTCTGCGCCGGCGCCCTGACCACGGTCATCCGCGTGGAAAGCGGGTCGTCGACGGGCATCGTGGAGGCGCTCGACGGACGGTTCCATGATTCGAGCGTCGCGTCCGACGAGGTCACGGGAGCGATAATCGCCATCGAAGGTCCGAAGAGCCTCCAACTGTCCGACGCCACGGCGATCGTCGGCGGCGTGCAGAAGCGCCTCACCGACAAGGTCGAGATCATATGGGGCCTGAATTTCACCGACGAGGACGTCCTGCGCGCCACCGTACTGCTCGCAATACAACAGAAATAAAGAACACGACGGGTTTGCATGCAGGAAAATCAAACATCATCGGAATGCCTGTTGCACTTACAAGTACGAGTCCCATGCTAACCGCTGGTTTCCATGTCACCGGGGCGTCTTTTATCCGTTTATCCGCGTCAACACGACCCGCACGGTCAGGCAATTCGGGTCGGACTCCCTGTGGTTTCGCTGAAGAAAACCGGGGGTGCTACCCAATCAGCTGTTGTGGGATTTGCGCCAGATGAGATACGAGTAAACATACATGGCTGCGACCGAGCCAATCGCAAGCACCATAATCACTGCCAGAATCCAGGTTTCAGGCAATATACCTCCTAAAAATCCCAGCACAATCAGGCTAACGCCCACCACCATGAAACAGGCTCCGCCGAAACGGTGGGTGCGGCGCCAGTTGTCGGGGTCGTCGAGCGCCCATGGCGTTTTGATGCCGAGCGTGTAGTTTTGCCGCACACGAGGTAGATAATTACCCATGCCGATGAAGAACGCGCCGATCGCCCCGGACACGATGACGTTGACCGCGCCCTTGCCAGGAAGGAGGTTCCAGACGGTGAGTTCCCCAAGCCAGCTGATGGCGCACATGAATACCGTGAACGAGATCACGAATCCTTGGTAGAATCCGCCGAACTTGGCATATGCGGCACCTTTCGGATCAATGCGCGGCACCACATAGAACAGTGCGAGAAACGTCAATGGAAGCGCACCCAGAACGGATGCCATCCAACGTGGCCCCCATCCATTCACACCGCCGTCAGCACCCCAATGCATGGGAATGCGCTCAGGTAGCCCCGGCATGGCGGCAAGATGCGCCACGACGTTCAGCACGCAAAGCAGCATGAGAACGACCCATACACGGGCCGGAATACCGGTCGAGGCTTTGGTTGTCTCGGGTTTTTCCTGCTTTTGCATTGTCAGACCTTTCATTGCCTGTCTTCCGGATCGTCCGCGAAGCCCATGAACCATCCGACCAAGTCCTGCATAACTGTGGTATTGAGGCTGTACACGATGTTCTGCCCATGTCGTTCGTCCGTTACGAGACCAGCGTTCCTAAGAGTCGCCAGATGGTGACTGAGCGATGGCTTGCTGATGTCGAAATGCTCCGCGAGCTCCCCCGCGGTCATATCCCCCGCACGCAGCAGCTCGAGGATACGACGCCGCGTGGGGTCGGCGAGTGCCTTGAATCCTTCTCCTGCCATCATCGCTCTCTTTCCAGTATCGGATTGCGATATTCATCCTACCAGATATTTAGACGTTTGTCTAAATATCTAAAATACGGAAGTCTGAAAACGTCATGGAAACCGGAATCTCGTTTTTTCGGAGCAACGCTGATGTCAAGGAACGGCGCCTTCCAGTAGACTCGGCAATAATCCCACGCCATAGGCGGCAACATGGGCGGAACCGCGCAAGACAAGGAGGTCCCGAATGGAATACATTCGAATTACCAGGGACAACATCGATGCAGAGCACGTCTGCTGCGCCATGTCCGACAAACAGGCCCTTGCGAAAAAGGAGTGGCTCAAACGTCGATTCGACGAAGGATTGATCTTCTACCGCAGCGTAGAACGCGGAAAATGCTTCATCGAATATATCCCCGCGGAGAACGCGTGGGTTCCTATCCAAGCGGATGGGTATCTTTACATCGACTGTCTATGGGTCGCCGGCTCCATGAAAGGGCACGGATATTCCAACGACCTGTTACGGGGGTGCGTGAGGGATGCGAAGGAGCAGGGGCGGAAGGGATTGTGTATTTTGTCTGCCGAAGGACGCAAGCGCGAATTCCTCTCCGACGCGAAATACCTTGCGCACAAGGGTTTCATGGTTGCGGACACGTCATCATGCGGAATCATGCTCATGTACCTGCCGTTCGGTTCGGACACGGAGCCTCCGCAATTCAAAGAATGCGCCAAATATCCCACGGCGGATGGTGATGGATTCGTTCTCTATTACACGGACCAGTGTCCGTTCACCCACTACTGGGTGCCACGCGTGGAAGCGGTGGCGGAAGAGCACAGCATTCCATTAAAAACCATTCACATCATCAGCCGTGAGCAGGCCCAGAATACGCCAGCTCCGGTCACGACCTACGCGCTGTTCAAGGACGGCGAGTTCCTGACTCAAGGCATCCAGTCCGACAAGAAGTTCCTGAAGCTCGCAGGCGTACAGGTCTGATGCCGGCCTGACGTTTTTTTAAGATGCGGGGGCATCATGACGTTCCGCACGCATTACCATTCGAACAAGTCGGATCGGCCCGTACGGCATGGCGGAAACACCCCCACCCGCGCAACCGTCAGCGTGCAATGCAGCGAAAAGCATAAAGAAAACGGGTTCCGAATGAACCGGAACCCGTATAACGTAAAACCTCGAAATATCTGAAGTGTCAGAAGTATCCGAGTTTCCTAGAAAATCAGGCGAACAGGAAGCCTTGGCCGTGATGTTCCGGATACGTGTCGAACAGTTCGGCAACGGAACCGTCTTCGAACACGGCGCGGATGGCACTTGCCAGCAACGGCGCGATCGACAGAACAGTCAGACCGTCCCAACGCTTTTCTTCCGGAATCGGCACGGTATCGGTGAGCACGACCTCGCGTGCCCCGCAGTTCTTCAGTCGGTCCACGGCCGGGCCGGACAGCACGCCATGCGTGGCGACGACGGTCACCGACTTGGCTCCGGCATCCTTAAGCACGTTGCATGCGCCGGCGATGGTGCCCGCGGTGTCAATCAGGTCGTCGACAAGCACGCAGTCCTTGCCTGCGACGTCGCCGACCACACGGTTGGCGACCGCCTGGTTCGGGCGGGTGATGTCGCGGGTCTTGTGCACGAAGGCGAGCGGACCGCCGCCGAGGCGCTGCGCCCACTGTTCGGCAACACGGATACGACCGGCGTCCGGGGAGACGACGGCGACGTTGTCAAGTTGGTTGGAGAAACGGTCACGGATGTAATCGACCAGCACCGGCATGGCGATGAGATGATCGACCGGGCCGTCAAAGAAGCCTTGTGACTGCGCCGCATGCAGATCGACGCTCATGATGCGGTCGGCGCCTGCGGTCTTGAGCAGGTCAAACACCAGACGGCAGGAGATGGGCTCGCGGCCGCGGTGCTTCTTATCCTGGCGGGAATAGCCCAGCAGCGGGCAGACCGCGGTGATGGAACGCGCGGAAGCACGCTTCAACGCATCAATCATGATGAGCTGTTCCATGATGGCCTGGTTGACCGGATTGGAATGGCTCTGCAGTACGAACACGTCCGCGCCACGCACGGACTCGGTGTAGCGCACGTACATTTCGCCGTTCGCAAAATCGTATGCTGTGGTTTCCAGAACATCAATGCCGAGCTGTTCGGCGACTTCCGCCGCCAGCTTCGGGTGTGCTCTGCCTGTGACAAGGATAAGGTTCTTATCCGGCTTTCCTTCAAGGATTGCGCTCACCGTGTCTCCAAACGTCTGTTCTAGCGAAGTGGATGTGACCCATACTAACCGGCCGCGCAGACCTCACCGACCCCGTGTGTTCGGGGGGGCCATGCGGACGGCCCCATCCATCTTCTATCGGTATAGGCCGTGTTTGCCGATGTATTGCACCACGCCATCGGGTACGAGATACCAGACGGGTTCGCCATGTTCGGCGCGGCGACGCACATCCGTGGAGGAAATCGCCAAAGCGGGAATCTCCAGCGTATCCACCTTGCCTTCAGGTAATTTCACGCCGTCCGGCGAGGAATAGCCGGGACGTGTCACGGCCACGAAATGCGCCAGCTCCCACATCTTGTTGGCGTCCTTCCATTGCATGATCTCCGCCACGGCGTCGGCGCCGGTGATGAAGAACAGTTCCGCATCGGGATACTGGGCGCGGATGTCACGCAGGGTGTCGATGGTGTAGGTGACGCCGGGACGGTCGATGTCCACGCGCGACACGGTGAATTTCGGGTTCGACGCGGTGGCGATGACCGTCATAAGGTACCGGTCCTCCGCATTGGTGACTTTCTTGTCCAACTTGAACACCGGCCGTCCGGTCGGCACGAAGATCACCTCGTCGAGGTCGTACACCCAGGACACTTCGGAGGCTGCGACCAAATGGCCGTTATGGATCGGATCGAAAGTGCCGCCCATGATGCCGATGCGCAACCGGTTGTGCCAGTTGCCTCGTGCGGACCTGCGTCCGGTGGTCACGGCTGATTGCGGCCGGTCTACGGATAGTTCCGACATGCGTCGTTCCGGCTCGACCACGTAGCTGACGGTCAGTTCGGGATCGGCCTCCGCAGATTCCGGCCGCATGCGTTTTGGTCCGGTCATGCGGACGCTCCGCTCTTTTGCGCGCCATCGGCCTGCTGTTCGGCCTGTTTCTCGGCCTGCTGCTCTTTGTCCGCGTCGGCGGTTTCCTGCTCGATGCTGTCCGCGGTCGGTGAGGCGTTGTCGGGATCGATCTTGTCCATATCCTCATCCCACTCGTCCTGCACCACACGTCGAATCTCGGCGAATGTCGGCAGCGGGAAATCCGGCTGGTATATACTGCGGATTCCGGCAACGCGCTCGGTGACACGAATCAGCGTGTCGGTCATGCCGACGATGTCATGGTCTCGTTCCATCGCGCTGAACTTGGCGATGTGCTGTTCCATGACCCGCATCTGCTCGTCGATATCGTCAAGCTGGGCGGCATCGGGAGTGATGACGTCCGAAGCGTCGGTTTCGGGCCAGCCGATCAGCACCGCGTCGGCGTATTCGAGCGAGGCGCGTTCGTCCGCTGACGCGATACCGTCTTCGACCTGCACAAGGAACACATACCGCACGATGCTCAATCGTTCGGACGCAATCGCAATCTGAGCATTGGGTCGGTCAAGTCCGCGTTCCATGGGTTCTTGTTGTCCTGCATGGTGTGCTGCATATTGTCCTGCATGACTTCGTCGCTCATTCTCTCACCTGTCCTGTTCCGTAGCCAATCCATTTGGTCGTGGTCATCTCGCGCAGCCCCATCGGACCGCGCGCATGCATCTTCTGTGTGGAGATGCCAAGTTCCGCGCCGAATCCGAACACGCCGCCATCGGTGAAACGTGTGGAGGCGTTGACCATCACCACCGCCGAGTCGATGCGGGCGGTGAATTCCTCGATGGCCGAATAAGTCTTCGGCGATGATGGATTCGGTGTGCCCGGTGGAGTGGCGGTTGATATGCGCGATGGCCTCGTCAAGCGAGTCGACCACCTTGATGCCGATTTTGAGTGCCAGATATTCGGTGTCCCAATCCTCGTCGGTGGCATGCACGAGTTGCGCATTTGCGATTCCGGCATGTTCGATGATGCCATACGCGCGTTCGTCGGCATGCATTTCGACTCCCGCTGCGGCGAGCGCTGCCGCGGCTTTCGGCAGGAAGCTTTCGGCGATGTCTTTGTGGACGAGGAGTTTTTCGGTGGCGTTGCATACGCCGACGCGTTGGGTTTTGGCGTTGATGAGGATGGGGATGGCTTTGTCGGGGTTGCCGGTGCGGTCGACGTAGATGTGCACGTTGCCGGCTCCGGTTTCGATGACGGGGACTTTGGAGTTGCGTACCACGGCTTGGATGAGTCCCGCTCCCCCGCGTGGGATGAGCACGTCGATGTGGCCGCGTGCTTCCATCATGGCGGTGGCGCCGTCGCGTCCGTATTGGTCTACGGTGGCGATCATGTTGTGGTCGTATCCGTGTTTGGTGAGTACGTCGGCGATGACGGCGAGTGTTGCCGCGTTGGTGTGTTCGGCCGCGTGTCCGCCGCGCAGCAGGACGGCGTTGCCGGATTTGATGCATAGGGAGGCCACGTCGACGGTGACGTTGGGACGTGCTTCGTAGATCATGCCGAGCACTCCGATGGGGACGCGTACCTGCTGCAGACGTAGGCCGTTTTCCAGATGGTATCCGCGTACGATTTCGCCGATGGGGTCTGGTAGGGATGCCACGTGGCGTACGCCTTGCGCGGCGGCGGTGATGCGCTGCTGGTCGAATTTGAGTCGGTCGAGTTTGCCGGCGTCCATGCCGTCGGTTTCGGCTTGGTTCATGTCGAGCGTGTTGGCTGCGGCGATGTCGTCCGCATGCTGGTCGAGTGCGTCGGCGATGGCGTTGAGCAGTTGGTTTTTGGCTTCGGTGTTTGCCTGGGCAAGTTGCGATTGCGCGGTGCGGGCTGCGTCGCCCATGGCGCATACTGCTTCGAACACGTCGGCGTTCATGGCGGTGCCTTGGTTCTGTGGATTCGTCATAGTCTCTTAGAATAGCGCGAAATCACGCCTCGCTGGGCAATGACGGCCATTTTCGGGTCGTTGGTTGCGCGGCGGGACGCGATTTCGTCAGTCGAGGCTGGTGATCAGTGGATTTGGTCGAGTCCCGGGTAAAGCGGGAAGTCTTCGGCAAGCTTGTCGACGCGCGCCTTGAGCGCGTCGACGTCGGCGTCCTGTCCTGCGGCGAGAGCGGTGCCGATGATGTCGGCGACTTCCTCGTATTCCTTGGGTCCGAAGCCGCGGGTGGCGAGTGCGCTGGTGCCGATGCGCAGGCCGGAGGCCACGGATGCGGGGCGTGGGTCGAACGGGACGGTGTTGCGGTTGATGGTGATGCCGCATTGTGCGAGCAGGTCTTCGCCTTGTTTGCCGTCCATTTCGCTGTTGCGTAGGTCGACCATGACCAGGTGCACGTCGGTGCCGCCGGTCAGGACGCTGATGCCGTTGTTTTTGACGTCGTCGGCCATGAGGCGTTCGGCAAGGATCTTGGCGCCGTCGAGGGTGCGTTGCATGCGGTCTTTGAATTCCGGGGTGGCGGCGACTTTGAAGGCGACGGCCTTGCCGGCGATGACGTGCATGAGCGGGCCGCCTTGCTGGCCGGGGAATACGGCGGAGTTGAGTTTCTTGGCGTATTCCTGCTTGGCGAGGATGAAGCCGGAGCGTGGGCCGCCGAGGGTTTTGTGCGCGGTGGAGGATACGACGTCGGCGTATGGGACGGGGCTTGGATGCAGTCCGGCGGCTACGAGGCCGGCGAAGTGGGCCATGTCCACCCAGAATTTGGCGCCGACCTCGTCGGCGATCTCCTTCATGGCTTTGAAGTCTTCGATGCGCGGGTAGGCGCTCCATCCGCCGATGATCATGGCGGGATGGGTTTCGAGCGCACGCTGGCGGATGATTTCCGGGTCGATGCGGAAGGTTTCGGGATTCACGCCGTAGGCTTCGGCGTGGTAGAAGCGGCCGGAGAAGTTGATTTTCATGCCATGGGTGAGGTGGCCGCCGTGGTCGAGGGCGAGGCCAAGGACCGTGTCGCCGGGTTTGACGAGCGCCTGGTAGACGGCTGCGTTGGCCTGTGCGCCGGAGTGCGGCTGTACGTTGGCGTATTCGGCGCCGAATAGGCTTTTGGCGCGTTCGCGGGCGATGGTTTCGATTTTGTCCACCTGCTCGCAGCCGCCATAGTAGCGGCGTCCCGGATAGCTTCGGCGTATTTGTTGGTCAGTACGGAGCCTTGTGCCTGTAGGACGGCGCGTGGCACGAAATTCTCGGATGCGATCATTTCGAGTCCGTTTTGCTGCCTAGATAGTTCGGCGTCGAGGATTTCGGCGATTTCCGGATCCGCTTCGGCGATGGGCGCGTTGAACATGTCGTTCGGTGTTTGCGCAAGAGGTGATGCAGTCATGAAGCCCTCCTTGACTTCGGAATGATCATCCGCTGTACCGCGGGTTACAGAGCAGTGTACGTGTGAAAACGATCGGAGGAAACCGGGTTTCGAAACATGTGGGAAATATGGCACCGCCTGCGCGCGAAGACATGGACGGCACGATCGCGGTGCCACGTGGAAAAGCAGGACCTTCCGTCGGCAATCGTATGGGGTCGGCGTCCCATTCCACGGACGCGAGGCGACGTTCTTCCCACCTGTGCCGGTACACTGAGAAGCACGTTTGACGTAATCTGTCCGTTCTATTGCTAAGGAAATCAAGTGACCACGTTCCACAGCACACGCAGCACCACCGATTCGCTTACCTCCAAGCAGGCCATCCGCAAGGGCATCGCCGATGATGGCGGCCTGTTCGTGACCGACTCCTTGGGTGAGACCCATGTGGATATCGCTTCCTTGGCCGGCAAGTCCTACCAGCAGATCGCGTTCGATGTGCTGTCCGTGCTGCTGCCGGACTACACCGAGGCCGAGCTCAAGGAGTGCATCGACGAGGCGTACGGCCCGCAGTGGTCCGACGAGAAGATCACTCCGGTCAAGCCGCTCGGCGATGACTATGTGATGGAACTGTTCAACGGTCCGACTTCCGCGTTCAAGGATGTGGCGCTGCAGATTCTGCCGCGTTTCATGGCGCGCACCACTCCGGCGGATGGCGACGCGGATGAGAAGATCATGATCGTCACCGCCACGTCCGGCGACACCGGCAAGGCCGCGTTGGCTGGTTTCGCGGACGCCGCGGGCACCGGCATCACCGTGTTCTATCCGGAAGGCAAGGTCAGCCAGGTGCAGGAGCTGCAGATGACCACGCAGTCCGGCTCCAATGTGAACGTGTGCGCGGTCAAGGGCAATTTCGATGACGCGCAGTCCGCCGTCAAGCGCATCTTCGGCGACAAGGAGCTTGCCGAACGTCTCGCCGATGATTCGCATGTGGTGCTTTCCTCCGCGAATTCCATCAATGTGGGCCGTCTGGTGCCGCAGGTCGTCTATTACTTCTCCGCGTACGCGCAGCTGCTGGAACGCCAGGTCATCAATGTGGGCGACGAGGTCGAGTTCGTTGTGCCGACGGGTAATTTCGGCGACATCCTCGCCGGCTATTACGCGAAGCTGCTGGGCCTGCCGGTCAAGCATCTTGTGGTGGCGTCCGACAAGAACAACGTGCTGTTCGACTTCCTGACTTCCGGCACGTACAACCGTCAGCGTCCGTTCTTCCAGACCATTTCCCCGTCGATGGATATCCTCATCTCATCGAACCTGGAGCGCATGCTGTATTACATGTCCGACAAGGACACGCGCCTGATCTCCATGCTGATGAACGATCTGAGCCAGTGGGGCGCCTACGAGGTTCCCGAGCCGATGATGAAGAAGATTCGTTCCATCTTCGGCACCGGTTGGGCCGATGAGAACCAGGTGCGCGAGATGATCGCGGACTGCTGGAACAAGAACCATTACGTGATCGACCCGCACACCGCATGCGGCTACTACGTCATGCAGCAGATGCCGCGCGATCCGCTCACGCCGCGCGTGCTGCTGTCCACCGCCAGCCCGTACAAGTTCCCGCGCGTAGTCAACGAATCTCTGGGTCTTGACGCGTCCGGCACCGATTTCGAATGCATGGACGTGCTTGCCAAGGCCACCGGCACCACCGCTCCGGCCGCGCTGCGCGGTCTTGAGACCGCCGACGTGCGTTTCGACCATGTCGTTGACATCGACGGTATGGAAGGTTTTGTCGAGCAGGCCGCCAAAGCTCTGTAAAAACTCTGTAAGCGAAGCATACTTTCACATCGTTAAAGCCATC
>ENA-OQBU01000322-OQBU01000322.1-human-gut-metagenome-genome-assembly--contig:-NODE-322-length-10464-cov-2.963142_pt1 | contig 10464 bp, 13 predicted proteins | sample MGYA00242492_ERZ504566 | MGnify/ENA primary metagenome ERZ504566 (study PRJEB26092, sample SAMD00036261) | human gut metagenome | host: Homo sapiens | study: EMG produced TPA metagenomics assembly of...
GGGCCTGGGAACCCCATCAAAAGATGTGGAAAAGAGGTGTTCGGGCCACGGGTATTCCCATCGCCTCCACAATGCGCATGGTGATGTGTTCGTTGAATGCTTGGTGTGGAAGGGTCGGTATGCCGGGCTTGATGATATGAGTCGTCCGCGCGATTCCAGTGGTGGAGAACCATGATCCATTGCGGTTCCTCAGTGCGATCTTGCCCTGCTGTCCCGCGACCGACCAATGCTCGTCTACGCTTGCGGACTGGATGCCTGTGGGGGCGGCTGCGCGTAGTCGATTCGCGATCTGCGAATCGCTGATTGGAATAAGCGAATCGTCATCTATGGGCAAGTGCGGGTCGGCGGACAGCCGTAATGCGCCGGTGGCATCGAATCCGATGGCTTGCAACAGATCAAATGCGCTTGTCGATCGGGCATGATGCAATCGCATGGCTTCATCTCGGGCCTGAGGGGATTCCGGGACCAGGGCCTCAAGGAAATTCGCGGGATGTCGCCTGAATATTCGGCTGCGGTAATGGGCATGGGAAAGCGATATTGGTGTGGGTGATTGCGACCAACGATAGGAATCGTGATATTGGAAAATAATGCTGCCATCGTTTGTTCTTCGAAACTGGCCGATGGGTGTTTCGCCGGAGAAATGCAATTTGAGAGTGTTTTCGCTTCATGGTGTCACCATTCATAGAGTTCGGCGGGCTGCGGGGTTTTGCGGACATCCAGCGACAAGCCAAGCTCAGTCAGAGCGCTGAGAATGGTGGAGAATCCGGGATTGGGGACTCGGGCGTGTTCAAATTCGATCAGCCAGCGACGTGACACGCCCAGCCGTTGGGCCATGTCGGTCTGACTGATGCCCTGGCGTTGCCTTTCATCCTTGATAAGCCGCGCGTATTCGGCGATATCCATGACAATCATGTGCAAAATATATCACAGTATAGTAAAGTGTGCAATATTCTGCACATAGTTGGAAATGTGCAGAATATTGCACAACCGAGTCGATTGGTCGGTGCGGAATTGCCTATGGATCACTGGCAGGTGAATCACTGACAGGTACCAGTGGATGCCAGCACATGCCGCTCGTCAGCTGATGTCGCGCACGGAACCGCGTTCGATCAGTTCCGGCGGGATTACGGTTTTGACGCCGACCGGTATCTTCTCGCCTTCGCATTGACGGCGGACCATGGAGAAGGCGGTGGCGCCAATGTCGTCAAAGCGCAGCTTCATGGTCGTCAGGTTCAAGCGCGGAACCATATCGACCAGCGAATCATCGACGCCCACGATGCTGACATCCTCGGGCACGCGCTTGCCCGCTGACTGCAACCCGAGCATTGCGCCGTATGCCATTTGGTCGTTGGCGGCGTAGATGGCCGTGCAGTCGGGGTCGTGGGCCAACGCCACGCCGGCCTGGTAGCCTGAATCCGCGCACCAATCGCCGATGTACATGCTCGGTACGCGTGCTCCCATTTGTTCCAACGCTTCTCGCCAACCGCGGGCGCGGCTTTCGGCGGCGCGCGAGGTGGACGGTCCGGCAATGTGGTAGACGGTCTTGTGCCCCTTGCTCATCAGGTAATCGACGATAGCGGTCGAGCAGCCATACTGGTCGGCGTCAACGGTGGGGCAGTGGTCGGCGGCGGATTCGCAGATGAGCACGACTGGAAATTCTCGCGGAGGCTTGTATCCGACGAAATCGGAGATGCGTTCCTCCAGCACTACGATGACACCATCCACCGGCTGACGCTGCATGCGATCGATGGCGGCGGAAAGCGTGCGTTCCGCACCGTGGCGCATGGTCTGGATGGTGACTGAATAATCGTCATCGGCCGCGTTGGCCACAATAGAATCAAGGATGCGGCGTGCCGAACGTGGCGGTGTTGAACATCACCACGCCGATATCCTGGAAGCGGCCGTGCTTTAGGGCTCGGGCCGCATAATTCGGACGATACCCAAGGCGTTCCATTGCGGCTTCGACACGCTGGCGTGTTTCGGGTTTCACCGCATCGCTGCCATTCGCCACGCGGGACACTGTCTGTGGCGAAACGCCGGCGGCTTTCGCTATGTCTTGCATGGACACCTGTGTTGGCCTCGACATTTCACCCTCGCTTGACTCATTAATGTCGGTGTTTCGTTTGCAGCGCTTATCTTAGGGCCGCTTACGGTAACGATAACATCGTTGTCTTCGTGACCATTGTAGCAGAGTGACTGAGAAACCCTTAATTCAACACGGTACTCAACACGATTGGACAATGTTACAAATGGTGTTATGATGATAACGCAAACATTTTGGTCAACCTTCGAAGGAGAGGGGTTGGGAATGGCTTCAGCCGATATCGCAGCTGCGCCCGTGCATTCGGGCAAGGCTCGTGTGAATAAGCACAAGGCCGATTGGCGTGGATGGAAATTCATGTGGCCTTTTGCGGTGGTGTTCGTGTTCGTGTTCATCGTGCCGATCGTGTACGCCGTTTATATTTCGTTCTTCAAGAAGCAGATGATCGGCGGCACCAAGTTCGTCGGCTTCGAGAACTACGCGCGCCTGTTGGGTGATGGCCAGTTCTGGAGCAGTGTTGGTCGTGTGGCCCTGTTCACGTGCGTGCAGGTGCCGATCATGCTGTGCCTGTCGGCTTTGATGGCCCTGGCGTTGGATTCGATGAAGCTGCATGGCACGAGGTTCTTCCGTATCTCGACGTTCCTGCCGTACGCGGTGCCGGCGGTGGTGTCGACGTTGATCTGGGGTTTCGTGTATGGCGCGAAGTACGGCTGGTGGTTCGTTGAACGATTTCCTGGGCACGGACATCGACGTGCTCGCCCCCAGCGTGTTGTTGGCCAGTATCGGGAACATCGTGACGTGGGAGTTCACGGGCTACAACATGCTCATCTTCTACAGCTCGCTGTCGACCATCCCGCATTCCCTGTACGAGGCGGCCAGCATCGACGGCGCGTCGGAGTGGCAGATCGTGAAGAGCATCAAGCTTCCCGAATTGCGCGGCAGCCTGGCGATCACGGTGATCTTCAGCATCATCGGCTCGTTCCAGCTGTTCAACGAGCCGAGCATTTTGCAGAACATGGTTCCTGGTAATGCGATCACGACGTATTACACGCCGAACATGTACGCGTACAACCTGAGCTTCTCCGGCAACCAGTCGAACTACGCGGCCGCGTTGGCGATCGTGATGGCCGTGATCACCATGGCCATCGCCTACATCGTCCAGTTGAACAGCCTGAAGGAGCAGATGAAGTGACGACGACTACTGCTGTTCGTGTTGAGGAATCGATGATGATCGTGAAGGAGCGTATGTGATGAGTGCAGCAACGACTTCGGCCGCCGGTCGCCTGACCGACGGCGAGCTCAAGGCCCGGGAGAAGGCCGCCAGGAAGGCGGAGAAGGCCCGCCAGAAGAGGATCGCCGCCGACGAGGCCGCCGAACGCAAGCGCAGCGCGAAGGCCGGGTTCGCGAACGTGAACAACCCGAGGCGTTCCACGTTGTTGACCGTCCTGTGCGCGGTCTTCGCCGTGTACTGCCTGTTCCCGTTCGTCTACCTTTTGATCAACGCGACGAAGACGCAGGCCGACTTCACCAGTACGTTCGGCCTGGGCTTCGGCAAGACGTTCGCCCTGTTCGACAACATCGCGACGGTGTTCTCCTATCAGGACGGTATCTTCGCGCGCTGGCTGTTCAACACGATCCTGTACGTGGTGGTCGGCGCCGGCGGCGCGACCCTGCTGGCGATCATGGGCGGCTACGCTCTGGCCAAGTTCCGCTTCCCGGGGCGCAAAGCGGTGTTCGTGGTCATCATCGGCGCGATCAGCGTGCCGGGCATCGCTTTGGCGGTTCCCCAGTTCCTCCTGTTCGCCAAATTGGGCCTGACGAACACCCCGTGGGCCATGATCATCCCGTCGCTGATCAGCCCGTTCGGTTTGTACCTGATGTGGATCTTCAGCGAGCAGGCCGTGCCCCAGGAGCTGCTGGAGGCGGCGCGCGTGGACGGCGCGTCCGAGTTCCGCACGTTCTGGCAGATTTCCTTGCCCCTGTTGGCTCCGGGCATCGTGACGACGGCCCTGTTCACGATCGTGGCGACGTGGAACAACTACTCCTGCCGTTGATCATGCTCAAGGACGCGGACTGGTACCCGCTGACCATCGGCCTGAACCAGTGGAAGGACCAGGCGAGCACGGCCGGCGGCCAGGCGATCCAGAACCTGGTGATCACGGGCTCCCTGATCACGATCATCCCCTTGGTCATCGCGTTCTTGTGCCTGCAGAAGTACTGGCAGTCCGGTCTGGCCGCAGGCGCCGTCAAGGAGTGAGCGTACTTTGGCTCCCTTCTGGTGGAGGGAGCGAGATAAAGGCATAACCACTAACAGAAGGAGGCACCTATGCAGATATTCGCATTGTTGAGAATTGTGCAGGTGCCTCCTTGTGTGTCTGTGCAACGTGAGGAATTTATTCCCGTAGACGCAGATTATCGATAAAATTCAATAAAGGAACTGAATCATCATGGAACGTAAAGAGTTCAAGTGGCCGCAGCCTCTTGCGGGCAACGAGCCCCGCATCTGGTACGGCGGCGACTACAACCCCGACCAGTGGCCGGAGGAAGTCTGGGACGAAGACATCGAGCTTATGCAGCAGGCCGGCGTCAACCTCGTCTCCGTAGCCATCTTCTCCTGGGCCAAGCTTGAGCCCGAAGAAGGCGTGTACGACTTCGATTGGCTCGATCGCGTCATCGACAAGCTCGGCAAGGCCGGCATCGCCGTCGATCTCGCCTCCGGCACCGCATCCCCGCCGATGTGGATGACCCAGGCCCACCCGGAGATCCTCTGGGTCGACTACCGCGGCGCGTCTGCCAGCCCGGTGCCCGCCAGCACTGGCGCGCCACCAGCCCGGTCTTCCTTGACTACGCGCTCAACCTGTGCCGCAAGATGGCCGAGCACTACAAGGACAACCCCTATGTGGTCTCTTGGCATGTGAGCAACGAGTACGGCTGCCACAACCGCTTCGACTATTCCGAAGACGCCGAGCGCGCCTTCCAGAAGTGGTGCGAGAAGAAGTACGGCACCATCGACGCTGTCAACGACGCCTGGGGCACCGCCTTCTGGGCGCAGCGCATGAACAATTTCTCCGAGATCATCCCGCCGCGCTTCATCGGCGATGGCAACTTCATGAATCCGGGCAAACTGCTTGACTGGAAGCGCTTCAGCTCCGACGCCCTGCTCGACTTTTACAAGGCCGAGCGCGATGCCCTGCTCGAGATCGCCCCCAAGCCGCAGACCACCAACTTCATGGTCTCCGCCGGCGGTACCGGCATCGATTACGACAAGTGGGGTTACGACGTGGACTTCGTGTCCAACGATCACTACTTCACGCCTGGCGAAGCCCACTTCGACGAGCTGGCTTACTCGGCCTCCCTGTGCGACGGCATCGCCCGCAAGAATCCGTGGTTCCTCATGGAGCACTCCAGCTCCGCCGTCAATTGGCGCCCAATCAACTATCGCGTCGAACCCGGCGAATTGGTGCGCGACTCCCTGGCCCACTTGGCCATGGGCTCCGACGCATCTGCTACTTCCAGTGGCGCCAGTCCAAGGCCGGTGCCGAGAAGTGGCACTCTTCGATGGTTCCTCACGCGGGCCCGACTCCCAGATCTTCCGCGATGTGTGCGAGCTGGGTGCCGACCTCAACAAGCTTGCTGACGAGGGCCTGCTGAGCACCAAGCTGGTCAAGTCCAAGGTCGCCGTCGTCTTCGATTACGAGTCCCAGTGGGCTACGGAACACACCGCCACGCCTACTCAGGAGGTGCGCCATTGGACCGAGCCGCTCGCGTGGTTCCGCGCGCTGGCGGACAACGGTCTCACCGCCGACGTGGTGCCGGTTCGCGGCTCCTGGGACGAGTACGAAGCCGTCGTGCTGCCGAGCCTGACCATCCTGTCTGAAGAGACCACGCGCCGCGTGCGCGAGTATGTGGCGAACGGCGGCAAGCTGTTCGTGACCTACTACACCGGTCTGGTGGACGACAAGGATCACGTCTGGCTGGGTGGCTACCCCGGTTCCATCCGTGACGTGGTGGGCGTGCGCGTTGAGGAATTCGCCCCGATGGGAAACGACTTCCCCGGTGCCATGGACCACCTTGACTTGGACAACGGAACCGTGGCGCACGATTTCGCCGACGTGATCACTTCCGTGGCCGATACCGCTCACGTGGTCGCCTCCTTCAAGGCAGATAAGTGGACCGGTTTCGACGGCGCTCCCGCCATCACCGTCAACGACTTCGGCGACGGCAAGGCCGCATACGTTGGTGCCCGTCTCGGCCGTGAGGGCTTGGCCAAGAGCCTGCCCGCGCTGCTGGAGGAACTCGGCATCGAGACTTCGGCTGAGGACGATCGCGGTGAAGTGCTGCGCGTCGAGCGTGCGGACGAAACTGGCGAGAACCACTTCGTGTTCCTGTTCAACCGCACCCACGATGTTGCGGTCGTGGACGTGGAAGGTGAACCGTTGGTCGCCTCGCTGGCCCAGGTCAACGAGTCCGAGCGCACGGCCGCCATCCAGCCCAACGGCGTACTCGTCGTCAAGCTGTAAAACCGCGCATAGCGCCTAATTACTCAACGGCTCTCTTGCTGCTCATCGCAGCAGGGGAGTCGTTTTCGTATCTCCAGCAAGTCGGGTAGGGTGGTCACCGTGCGAGGCAAAACAGAGTGACGATGGCGGACGTGGCCCATGAGGCCGGTGTTTCGGTAGCCTCGGTGTCTAATTTTCTGAACAAACAGCCATATATGAGCGAGGCGATGGCCGCGCGTATTGCGGAAGCCATCGACCGGCTCGGATACAAAGTCAACTCGTCGGCCAGAAACCTGCGTTCCGGGCGTACCCGGTTGCTCAAGCTGGTCATTCCCGATCTGCGGCAGGTGTATTTCTCCGAACTCGCCGAGGATATTCTGGCCGAGGCCCGGCAACATGGCTACGGCGTCATCGTGGAATCCACCACCAACAATCGTGCCCGCGAGCTGGAAAGCATCGCATCGATGGGCACGCACAGCGCGGACGGGCTCATCTTAAGCCCTCTGATGATGACGGTTGACGATATCGCGGCTTTGGATGGCGATTACCCGCTCGTGCTGTTGGGTGAACGTTTGTTCGGCGTCAACGCGCCGCACGTGGTGATTCGCAATCGCGAAGGGGCCGCCGCCGCGACTTATCACCTGCTTGATGCCGGTTGCCGCCGCATCGCCGTAGTCGGTGCCGTGCCCCACCCCGAGCACGATTTCTCGTCGGGCTCCATCCGCACCCACGGATATCGTGAGGCGCTGGCCGCGCGCGACATCCCCTGTGATGACAGTCTGCTTATCGAAACCCAAGGCTGGGGGAGCGCCGACGGTTTGGCCGCGGTGGACACCATGCTGGAGAGTGGCCTGCAATTCGATGCCGTGTTCGCTTTGAATGACTTGCTGGCGTGGGGCGTGCTGCGTGAACTGCGCGAACGCGGCGTTGCCGTGCCGGATGATGTTCGCGTCATCGGCTTCGATGACGTGGAGGAATCGGCCTACATGGTGCCGTCTCTTTCCACCGTTAACCCCGGCAGGGAAGCCATCGCCCGACTGGCCGTCGAATCCATCATCCAACAGGTCGAATCCGGCAGTCGCGCTCCTGCCCAAACCATCGAGGCCCCCTATAGCCTCTCCCTGCGCGAGTCCTCGCCGGCGTTGGCCTGCGCCTGATGAATCCATGGTTCGAAATATCCGAAGTGAATGACAAGCCCGTCAATCGTATGGTGATTGACGGGCCCTGGTCGTATTGGACTTGACTGTACTTGGTACGGGCGTGACTCTCCGTCTTTTAGCCGTGGAATTCCACGCTGATCCAGGAGATGGCGGGAAGCGTTGCCGTGCAGGTGCCGGTGGCGTTCATCGCAATGTCGAGCGGTTGCGGCGTGACGGCTTCGGGCGCTTCGGCGGTGTTGGTGCGGTACGGATCGTCCTCATGCAACAGTTGCGCCTTGCCGAGCGCGAGCGTGCCGAGACCGGGCAGGCCGGGCAGCCCGGAAAGGTCGATGGTGAGCGTGTGTGGGGTGTTGGCGTCGCGGTTGACGGCAAGCAGCAGACCGGTGCGGGCCTGTTCATCCCACGTGACTACCGCGTCGATGGCCGGCACGTCGCCGTATGCCTCGGTATGGATGGTGGGGGAGCTGATGGCCGGAGCGTAGGCCTGGCCGCGCGCGTGAAGGGCGGCTTCGGCGAACGGGTAGAACGTGGTCTGCCGCCATGCCGGGCCGTGTTCCTCGGCCATGATGGGGGCGATGACGTTGACCAGCTGGGCGCGCGAGGCGGAACGCACGCGATCGCAGTGCTTGAGCAGGGTGATCATCAGGGAACCTTCGACCACCGCGTCGGCCGCGGTGTAGATGTCTTCCAGCAAATGTGGAGACTTGGGCCATGGCTCGTGGTGCAAACCCTGCGCGGCCTCCGCCTTCCACTGGTCTTCCTGCTCGTTCCACTTGTCCGAATACCATACGCCCCATTCGTCGAAGGACAGGGCGATGTCTTTGGTGCCGTTGTTGGCTTCTCGCGCCTGATCGGCCGCGTCCGAGACGGTGGCGATGAACTTGGTCATGTCTTCGGAAGAGGCCAGGAAGTCCTGCATGGAGGCGGCGGTCCGGGTTTATGGCCGCGGTCGAAGTAGTAGGCATGGCAGGAGACGAAGTCGAGATTCTCGTAAGCCTTGGTGAGCACGGTCTTCTCCCACGTGCCGAAGGTCGGCATATAGGCACCCGAGGAACCGCAGGCCACGAGTTCGAGACCGGACTCGGCGAGCTTCATGGCGTGGGCCACCTTATCCACCGCGCCGGCATATTCTTCCGGGCTCATGTGGCCCACCTGCCACGGGCCGTCCATTTCGTTGCCGATGCACCACATCTTGATATCCATCGGCTCCTCGATGCCGTTGGCCACGCGCTGATCCGCCCAAGCGGTGCCGGGCGCGCGTTGACATACTCGAGCTCGTCGAGCGCGGCTTTCAGCCCCCGGGTGCCCATGTTGACGGCAAGCATGATTTCGGTGCCGGCTTTCTGGCTCCAGCGGTAGAAGTCGTCGATGCCCATTTCATTGGTTTCGGTGCAATGCCAGGCCAGGTCGCGGCGCACGGGGCGATTCTCGCGTGGACCGATGCCGTCTTCCCAGTTGTAGTTGGATACGAAAATTGCCGCCGGGGTAGCGCACGCAGGTGACGCCCAGCTCCTTGACCAGGTCAAGCACGTCTTGGCGGAAGCCGTTTTTCGTCGGCGGTGGGATGGCTGGGCTCGTAGATGCCGCCGTAGACGCAGCGGCCAGATGTTCTACGAATGAGCCGAACAGACGCGGGGGAACGTCGGCTACCGGAGTGGCGTCGGCGTTGAGGGCGATGCTGGCGTCCGGCGTGGTTGCGTTGCCAGTTGTGGAGACGTTACTGGCCGTGGTGCCGGCGGCGGTCGGCGCCGGGCTGCTTTCCTGCTTGCCGGGATGGGTGGTTTCGGCGGAATACTGGCTGTTGTGAGTGGTCATGAGCGGGATGCATCTCCTTCGGTTTGCGGTTAGTCACCATGGTGCGACGTGTCGTGTTTGCGTAAACATAAAACATGTGGTACCGTTTCTTAAAACGATACAATACTTGGAACAAAAACGCCAAGTCCCGTCGTTTCCCATAACAAGGAAGGAAAGAACGATGAAGTTCGGCAAGAAGACGATTGCCCTGATTGGTGCTGTGGCCATGCTCTCCTCTGTAGCTGCCTGCGGTTCCACCTCTGCCGGGGATAGCGGAAGCACCGGCTCCTCTGATAAGAAGATCGAGCTGACCGTGTGGTCCTGGGATCCACACTGCCTCGTACGGTCAAGGGATTCGAGGCTAACGAACCGAACATTAAGGTGAAGGTGACCAATGCCGGCACCAACAAGGACGAGTACAACGCACTGTCCAACGCCATCGAGGCCGGCTCCGGTGCTCCGGACATCGCCCAGATCGAATACTACGCACTGCCCGAATACGTGATTCGCGGCCACCTCGAGAACCTCTCCGATCTCGGCGCCTCCGATTTCAAGGACTTCTACACCCCGGGCACGTGGTCCTCGGTGAGCATCAATGACGGCGTCTACGCCCTGCCGATGGATTCCGGCCCGATGGCCTGGTTCTACAACAAGGACGTCTTCGACAAGGCCGGCGTCGATCCGACCCAGGTGCGCACGTGGGACGACTTCTACGAGGCCGCCAAAGAAGATTCGCGCCGTGGACTCCTACATCACCTCCGATTCCGGTGACGCCGGCTTCTTCGACTCCATGACCTGGCTGGCCGGCGCGACCCCGTTCGAGACCTCCAAGGACGGCGAGACCGTGACCATCAACCTGACCGGTGACAAGAACGTCAAGACCTTCACCGACTTCTGGCAGAAGATGATCGACGAAGACTCATCGACACCAAGACCGTCGGCTGGACCGACGATTGGAACAAGGGTCTGG
>ENA-OQBU01000323-OQBU01000323.1-human-gut-metagenome-genome-assembly--contig:-NODE-323-length-10447-cov-1.747674_pt1 | contig 10447 bp, 21 predicted proteins | sample MGYA00242492_ERZ504566 | MGnify/ENA primary metagenome ERZ504566 (study PRJEB26092, sample SAMD00036261) | human gut metagenome | host: Homo sapiens | study: EMG produced TPA metagenomics assembly of...
ACCGACTGTCTCCCGGCCGCGTCGGTGAATGCGGGCGGCATGATACGCATCAGCGAACCGTTGCCGTTGTCCCATTCGCCATGGAGTCCATGTCCTCGGTGGAGTGCTTCTCGTACGGTGTTTCCGCAGTCGAACACGTTTCCGTCGATGGCATATTCGCCGTCATATAGCCAAGCGTTGAACCGGTGCTGCATGTCCTCGATGTCCACTTGCCAGTCGTTGCCGATCAGCGAATCCAGGGTGGCGAGCATCATGCTCGTGTCATCCGACCAAGTGCCGGCCGGCTGATTATGCGTGCCGTGTCCGATCATGTTTGCGCAGGCGAAAGAGTCCCGGTCTTGGAATTCGTATGGCACACCCAATGCATCGCCGACTGCCTGCCCGTAGACGGCCGCGCGAAAGCTGTTCGATGGTTTCTATCACTCGTAGCCTTCCGCCGGAGCGAGCAATGCCTGTCTAATCCGCAGGACACGCGATACCGTCTGAAGTCCGGGATTGGTATGTTCGGGTTGCCGAGAATGTTCAGCACGTCGTCGCCGGATAGTCTGGTCCGACCGGAGAAAACATTCTTCGTCTTGTCCCCCCTCCAACCGATTTGTTCGCCGACATCAGCCAGAAATAGGTGCTCACAGTCAGCACCTTCGCGCATGGCCTGGATCAGAAGACTGCTGTCAGCTCTCATTGTTTGCCGTTCTTTTCTTGCACAGGTCAAGCATGGGCTGCAAGTCAGGTTTCCCGCCTTCGCGTTCAATCCGCACAGCATGCGCGGCCATAGGCAGTAACCGTTCCAGATTCGAGTCCATGACTTTGCGGTTCAGGACACTGTCCCAGTTGGTGGTGATGCGTCGGAATGCGTTGTGGAATTGTTCGACTACGACGGATCGTTCGATGTCGGAACCGTATACGGGTTCCATGGTTTCCACCGTTCGACCGGATGCGATCTCGTAGTCTTTCGTCTGCCCGTCGAGCAGTCGGGCGAGTACCAGAGTGTTCTCCTCGAACTTGTCTGCCGGTAGGCCGAGTGCGCGCATACCGTTGGTGGCCCATTCGTGGTCCGTTTCCGGAAGTCTCCACGAGCAGCCGCCGCCGTTCAGATGGAACTCGTAGCCGTATACGTCCTTCAACGTTTTCGCCGCGATTTCGCGCGTATGGTCATGCTGGATCCGATGCCAGGCGCGTAATGCTTCGCAGAGCATCGCATAACAACCGTTCAACTCCAGCTGCTCATAGGTCATTGTCCTGCTCATTACGATTCCTTAACCGTTAATAGGATTCCATTGGATCCAACGAGACCGACTTTGTTGCCGTCCACAAGTATCCACCCCTTGACATACCTGTTGCCCTGCAGCCACGTGGCCTCGGTTCTATCTTCCGGCAGCTTCTTGGATGGGCATCCGCCGATATTTTCGCAACGCAGATGACTGACATTGACGTCCGTTCCGTCTTTTCCGTGAACGTCAAGTACTGTGGCTCCGTTCCGGTTGTAGTTGACAACCAAAGAGTCCAATTGCCCAGGCGGCGATGATGAGGCTTGTGATGCATGCTTGGCATTTTTCCCAACCTAAGCTATCGGTGAGGTCTCTGCAGCGAGCGAGTATCAGAAACATGACGGATACGGAGACGATTGCAATGACCAGAAACCACCCAGTATTCAGATGGAATTCCCTAGGCAGAGAATTCAACCAATCGGAATAGTCAACCATCATTGTCCTTTCCTGTATCCGCCGATATGTCGAATCGCATACAGAACCGCGACGCACAGCATGATTCCGCTGACCGGCAGACCGATGAACGGGGCATGCCCATGGGTCAGGTTGGATACGCTTTGCCTTCAGGCCGCTCGTTCAGCATGGAAGTCCTCCTCTTTTATCGGTTGTACTGAGATGATCGCGTCCACGTCGGCGTCCTTCAAATGGACTCGTACCGGTCGTCCGGTTTTGTTCGCTTGGATTTGCGCGTCATGCACGGTTTTCACGTCCGGCCAGGCTTCCATCAGTTCCTCGTTGCTTTCGCAGCCGTTGATGACCGGCACCCAGTCGGGATGCTGGTTCATGAGCGTGCTGGAGAGTATGGGGGCGGTCATGTCGTGCAGTTCGTTCATGGCGCTGTAGGCGGCGATGGTGAAGAACAGGCGTGATTCCACGCTATTGTCAGTGCCTTTTGCGGACTGGTCGATGAGGTCGGCGAACGCTTGTTTGAACTGTTCGCTGACCTTTTGAATCGCGTCGTATACGCTGCCGGCGTCATTCCAGTTGATGCTGGTGGAGCCCAATGCGGGCGGCGGGAATCTTTCGCTTGCGTCTTCGGTGATGTCGTCGTTGAACGTGAATCCGGATGGTATCTGGGCCATTTTTTCTCGCTCCGGTCAGGCGATGAGACTCAACAATTCCGCATCGTCGGGAGTCCCGTCGCTGAGGACACTGTCATACTGGGGTTCCCGGTTGGATGCGATGTCGAGTTCGGTGCGAGGCAGCTCGACATTCGGCCCGGTCTCGTTTTGCAGATACTTGTCTGCACCTTGTGGCTCGAAGATCCAATTTTTTGGCTGAGGTGGAAGTACTACGCCAGAAACGCGGCCGACAGTCCCGTTGACAAGTTTGAAGACGCCTTGGAATCGTCCGTTAACCGATTCCACGATCATACGGCCTTCGATGTTTTCGGGGAAATCCGGGGTTGCGTTCCTTATCCCGATGGTGCCGATGAACCGGCTTCCGTTCTCGAATGTGTGGGAGACGCGGTAGCGTTTGTTGTATGCCATGATGGTTCCTTTTGTTGATTGTTTTTTTTATGTGGACAGTTGTTGTGGATCGTGGATAACCGGTCAGAGTGGCGTAGGGAACGATTCTCCGGCTGAGAACTTCAACTGGCGGAGAGGCTTGCCCTTACGCCACTTGTTCCACGCCTTGATGGTCAATGCGGCGATGCGTACACGGTTGTCGCGGGTGGAACGGCCGGCCTTGTGAGGCTGAGCCATCAACGTGTTGCGCAGTATGAGGATCGGATCGTCGGCTTGCAGGTTCGCACCGCTGGCGAGGCTCATGAAGAACCTGTCGGCCGCATCCGTGTCGATGTGCGCGAACGTCCACCAAAGCGAGGCGAACATGCTGCTGGTCAGCATGTCCCCGGATTGGCTGCGGAACGCGCGTGATGCGGCGAGCACGTCCGCCAGTTGCGGGGTCTGGTCGATGAACGAGATAATCTCACCGCGCGTGGGTTTCAAATCGTTCTGAGCGGCGGCCTCCATGCCCAGCTGGTCGGCCAGATACACGGCGCGGGCCAGTGAGGCGAGCTGCGTGGAGTTCTTTTCTCCGCGCAAGGTGAGCACGTCGCCCAAGGTGCGGGTTTTCCGCTGTCCATGGTCTGCTGGGTTTCGTCTTCCAACCCTCGGATGACGAGCGTGGTCAACGGCTTGTCGGCGGCGATGACGGCGAGCAGACGATGCTGGCCGTCCAGCAGTCGCCCGTCTTTGCCGAATTTGATGGCCTCACCGTTGAACCGCCATTCGCCGTTGCGAATTTCGCGGGCGAACAAGTTGACGTTGTCTCGGCTGATACGCCGGTTGTTGACGTTTTCGCCGAGCATGGTTTTCGCTATTTCCGGGGTGATGGTTTCCACTTTGGCGGTGATTTTCGCGTCCATGATTGGGTTTCCTTTTTTCTTCTGTGGGTCAGATTCCGGTCGTATATTCCTGCGGCATGTCCTTGAACTTGCTGTTGCTTCCAAGGAAAGCAAGGTGGAAAGTCTCGGTCGGGCCGTTGCGATGCTTGGCCATGATGATGTCGGCCTCACCGGGCCTATCTTCCTTGTCATAGGCGTCGGGACGGTGTACGAGGAACACCACGTCGGCGTCCTGTTCGATGGAGCCGGATTCGCGTAGGTCACTCATTTGAGGTACTTTGTCGGCGCGCATTTCCACGTTGCGGTTCAGCTGGCTGAGGATCACGACCGGCACCTGCAGTTCCTTGGCCAACAGTTTGAACTGGCGGCTGAAGTCGCTTACCTCCTGCTGACGGTTCTTCGGTCATGCACCCACTGGACATGAGCTGCAGATAGTCGACGACCACGAGTTTCAGGTCTTTTGTCTCCTTCAACCTGCGGCATTTCGCTCGAATATCAGGGACCTTAAGATTCGCGGAATCATCGATATACAATGGCTTGTCCTTGAGCTTCTGCCAAAAACCGTTGACGGTTCGCCATCGTTCGTCGGTCATCTGAGACGGGTCGCGGAAAACATTCAACGGAATGTTCGTCTCGGCGGAGAACAGGCGTTGCGCGATTTCCTCACGGCTCATTTCCAGGCTGAAGACGACTGTGCATTGGTTGTCGTGAATGGCCGCATTCCGTGCGAAGTCCATTCCCAACGTGGACTTTCCCATGGCCGGGCGGTCCGGCGACGACGATCATCTGCCCTGGTTGCAGACCGTGGGTCACGTCATCGATGTCCCTGAATCCGGTGTGGACTCCTTCGGCGATTTCCCCCTTCTGAATCTTGTCGAGATGGTCAAGCATATCGGTGGAAACCGTATAGATGTCCTTGTAATCGGTACTGGAATCGTCCTCGCCGATATGGAACGCCTCGTCCAAGGCGTTGCCGATGATGCTGTCGGTGTCGGCATCGTTCGCATGACCCCATTTGCGCTATGCGGGTGCCGATGGCGATGATGTCGCGTCGTTTTCGCCGCGTCTTTGACCATGTCCGCGTAGATGCCGACATTCGACGTGGTCGGAGCATAATCGATGAGCTTGCCGACGTAGTTCAGCCTCCAACATGATCAAGCATTTTCCGCTCGGTCAATGTCATGCAAAGCAGTGTGGTGTCAACGTCGCCATGTTGATCGGACAGGTCGCAGATCAGACGATAAATCGTTTTGTTGTTCGGCTGGTAGAAGTCGTTTTCCGTGATTTCTGACGCGCCTCGTCAATGGCGGCACGGGATTGGAGCATCGCACCCAATACGGTGCGTTCCGCTTCATCCTTGTGTGGTAGTTCCTGGTTAAACGGATCGTTCATTGCTTGCTCGCCTCCTTATCCTCAGCCAGTCGGATTTTCTTCGCCTGCTGCTCGAGGTATTTGATTTCTTCCTCGATGCGCTTCAGACGTGACGTTTCGACTATCTACTGTGGATAATTCGTTCCGGGGTTTTCTTTCCACCGGGCGATACAGCGTTCGATGCGCTTGTACCCGATTACTTCGGGTCCTATCCCGTTGTCGCGGAAGATGTCGACGGGCCGGTCTCCCATGGCATAGCGTGCCGTCGCTTGCGTCCTGAAGGAGTTCGTGTAGTAGATTCGTCCGCCTTGCACTCTGCGCACGATTTCAGGCAGCGTACGAAGGTAATCGACGGTTTCCCGATCGAGCTTTTTCCCTGATGTCATTGCGTGTTAATCCTTTGGCGGTTCTGTTTGCAAGGAGAGGATTCGACGGTGATTCCAAGAGCTTTTCTTGTTCTTTGATTGTTGAGCGCGGCATACAGTTCTATGCGTTCGAGGCGTTGAATTCTCCTCTCGCGTTCATTTCCAGCATGCGCAGAATGGATTGGATGCGGAGCTGTTCTGAGAATTCATGCAGCCCCTGCGCCGTCGTCCCCCTCGGATTCCTGTGCCTCATGGCGTTCGGATGGATGGGCTGGCTGTTCTGATTTGAGACGCATGTTCAGGTATTCCATGGCCTCTTCCTCCGAGTCGAATTGACGGATCGCCACGGGCATGTGGCTCTCGCATTCGATGATTTCAAAGTGGGTTTGTTCTTCTGCCACTGATTGGTCCTTGATTGTGTTGTGCGATGGTTTCATCGATGAAGTCGCGTACGGAAATCAGGTCGCTGATGTCTGACACGGATGTTTTCGGAGTGTTCGCGTCGAGCTTTCCGCCCTGTGGTGTCACGTATGCGCTGAACCCGTTAAAGCTGGGAACCCTCAACAGGATCAGGGACCAGCGGCGATTGGCCCCGGGTATCTCCAGCCGGCATGATCCGTCGTCATTGTCGATGCGCAGCACCGTCATATCAGACCTTCATCTTGAGAATCCGGAACATGCTTGGCCTCGTTCGGTCGTGTTGCGTGACATATCTTCGGACGGTGCGCATGGCTTGTCTTTTGCTCTCGAAAGAAGGCATGAGACTCCGATGCCAGGCGGGCTTCCAACCGTCAACTGTATTTTTCTTGTATGAAAAAAATACTCATCGGTTTCCTTGTCGTTCTGAATTACGGTCTCTTATCGGCCCGCCATCGGCTGATATCCGTCGAGTTCTCGAAGCAGTTCCTCCTGCCAGTCCTTGTCATCAAGGGACTGCTTCTTCTCCTTTTCGAACCAGCAGGAAGAGCAGAGTCCGGTCTGTCTCTCATCTGCCGACAGGAGGGTTCCACATCCTCGGCAGAAGTGGTTCAGGATTTTCGTTCGGAACCGCATTTCATTTCCTTTCGCGCATCGTTGAAGGCTTTGAACGCTTCGTTGATGTACCGGTTCTGATCTCGTTTCGGGAGTTGCCCGAAGTCGAGAATCTGACGGCCACTACGACCTTCGACGAGCCGGTATAGGGCTTTCGCCGCGGCAAGAACCTCGGCGGTGGTGCCAAGATCCGCAGCGTCAACCGTTCTCTTGTGCAGTGGTCCAGGAATAGGCGGAGAGAGACGCAGTTGGTCGAAAATGTTGGTGACGGATTGCATTCTCTCCCCTCACAGTTCTTCATCATGGAATCGGAATGGAGCTTTCGAGGACAGATCCTTTGTCGTTGAATCGTTGACGTTTTCTCCCGTCTTGCCGATTAGCAGCGCAGGGCCGTTCATCCAACGCCCATCGGACTCGCGTATCTGCATGATCCAAAGCTCCTGACCGTTTTTCCACACGGTGTACAGGCCGTCTGACTTGTCCTCCCACAGTCCGGGGCGATCCGGAATTCGTGCGGGTGCCGGTCGCAAAGCATGGTCGAATGCGTCGTCATCAATCCGATAGGTGTTGGAGTCAATCAGGACTAGACAATGGCCGTCATCGGTGATTTCCTGTACTGGATATTTGTTCCCGTTCGTTTGCACGAAGACGTCTCTGGGTTGCACGCCGGTGATGTCTTCGATGATTTGTATTCGGGTTCGTCGGGGAGCAGCTTGATGCTGACGGGTGCTTTCTGCCGGGTGAGTTCCATGAATCCGTCATGGCCTTCGTGGAACAGTTCACCGATGTCGAAGCCGTTGACAGTGTATTGCCGGGCTCCGAGCGTGTGTCCGATTCCGGGAGTGAGTCGGAATTCGAGGATCATGTCGCCGCCGTATGCGGAGACTCGTACCCGTCGGTTTCTGAGCTGGGCGAATGTCATGTTTCGCCAGAAGCGTTTTGTCGTGTTCTTCCATTGGTTGTCGTTGTTTTCTTTCGATTTATGTGGACGTATTCAGTATAACAAGTAAAAGAGAATTAAGGGGAGGGGGTGAATCTTCGGAGTGTCGCGATATGCTGAACGCGTCCACATAAAAAAAACAAAAGATACACACCGAGAAAACAGCGGAACCCCCAACGCAATTACCTCAGGGCCACCACAAGCGATGCCGAAGACGGCGATTGCGGTTCCCCCAAAACGACAAAACGTAATCGGTTGATATCAAAAAACAGGAGCCAACATGACCTTCACGGCAGAACCGAACATCGGATCGCACCTCGTCGAAGCGACACCACCAAACCTCTTGGAACACATCGACGAACACGTCAAATTTCTCCGGGAATGCAAAATCACCTTCACAGGAAGCATCGGAAGAGGGGACATCCCGTACACGAAAAGCGCGATGACATTGCTCAACCAACATCGACGTGCTGATCGCCCGGCGAGGAAGCCGACAAGGAAGTCCTCCGATTCAACAGCGGGGACATGATGGGCATGATACCGCCAGCCACCAAGCACTATAGGCCCGACCTCGACCTCAGGACCCAGAGTCTCATGGACGGCGGATACACCGAAGCGATGATCAATTCAGACAGGCAGATGTGGGGCGGCTCGCCCATCTCATTCCCGAACGGCCCGCAGTGGAACAAATAAGAACCACGACCGGCGGGCATGCCGAGTGACGACCCCAACGCCTCCAGCCATGCCCGCCTTTTTTGACCAACTTGGACGGCGCGTCGGCCGTCGAATCCGGATGTGAATCGGTGTGAATCGGAGGTTGTTTTTTCTGATGGCGAGGCATAAGTCTCACGAGGAGGAACCATTGGGTTGGAGTGTCGGTGATTTCGCTTTGTCGGATCCGGGGTGTCGACTGTATATCGACATGGCCCGGAATGCGTATGGGAAACTCGACCCGAAACTGGTGTCCTGCAGAATTCATTACCGGCTGCAGTGTCTGAACCTCAGTCCCAGGAAGAAAGGCCAGTAGGTCTTCGGTTCGACGGTGTAAAACAAGCATCTGCCTTACTGGGTATGTTGGCATGTCGCGTATGAAAAACCGTAAAATTGTTGGTATCAACCGAAAAAAGCAAAAACAGGGGAAGAGTCGGGATGCTCAACAAAATACACAGGCTGAGAAGCGTCGGGATGGACAACGGCATAGCCACAGGATTCGGAATTCTTTACGTCGCGGAAGAGGCATACCCGCTCATCCCATACGTGCGCGGCAACGAACATCCGCTCGCATTCGGCAGGACGCCTCGACTCCTAAGCATCCTGTTCACGACATTCGTGAACACACAAAACGCGGATTACAACGGCAAGACCAGGACGCTGACCATCGGCAAGGACGTACGGCAAGTGGCCCGCAGAATGGGTATGCTGACGGGAGGCTGCGGCCGACAGAATACGGTCACCAGCATCATCGGCTATCAGGACATCACGTTCACTTCAAGGGACGGCAAAGAAATAAAACCGATCGAAGAGACGAACATCGTCCAAGGCGAAAGCTGGAACGAAAAAACCATTACCTTCACTTGGGAATACGTCCGATTGATGTCGCGCGAACCGAAGGAGATTCCTCTTTCCGCCGTCGTCGGAACCAGTGGCGGAAGCCTGTCCTTGGATCTGCTGGTGTTCGCGACGCTCTACTGTCCGGAGCAGAAGGAACTGTATATCAGTCGAAATAATCTATACAAGATCGTCCCCGGTACGAGCACGGAGACGGTGTCCACCAAGCACCTCACCGTCAGCCTCACAAAGCTCAACCAGATTCAGAAAATCTGGGTATTCTCGTTGACGAGGGCGGGCCTCGTGATCAGACCATACGGGATGCCGCCAAAGGCGGAGAACCGTGTGCAGCTCATCGCGGAATAATAAAAAACGGGTTGGATACGGATCCATGTTCGTGTCCAACCGTTCAAGCATCCCGAGATGCCGGCCGTCAGATTTTCAGCTTCTCAACCACACTGAGATCAACGCCGTCACCCCAGTGTTCAGCCACCGCATTGACATCCTTCATCGGCTCACCGGACGCGCGGCCGAAACCACGATCCGGTTCGGCGGCATTCAAAACAGCGAACAGAGTCTTGGACAGAGTCTTGTCTTCCATGAACGCGAAAGCAAGCCTCATCTTCAGGTCGGACGGTTGAGCGCCAGCCAGTTCCTTGACGAACTTGGAGAATTCGGCGACCCGCTTCCGCGTCTTGGTTTCCGTCAACACCTCAAGCAGAACCGGAGCGTCGGTCTTGCTGGTCTCGCACAGAATCTTGGCGATGTTCGCGGTACGGTCATCGGAAAGAACGTCGAGCATGTCCTTGATCTTCGCGTACGAGGCGGCTTCCAAATGAGGGAAGGACGAGTTTTTCTTCGCGGTCTTGCGCCGCGTGGTCTTGGCACCCTTGACGGAGGTTTCTTCCTCACGGTCGGGCGTGTCTCATCGACGGAATCCGTCTCTTCCGGCTGGACGTCAGGCTGAGAATCCTCGCCCGATGCCGACCAGTTCTCAGAATCGTCCGCTTGCCCGGCTTCGTTCACCGGCTTGGAATCGTCGACCGGCGCCGGGGCTGGGGTCGGGGTGCCGAAATTGTTGTTCCATGGAAAATCTGCCATCGTTAACTCCCTTCGTCAAGGCAGGACCGTTCGAGTGAACCGTCTTCAACGACTGTATCCGAGCAAACAACGAATAACCGAAAAAATATTGAAATTAACCGTTTTGACTTCGGCGCGGCGTCGCGCGGCCGCCGTTTCTCATGCAAACTAGCGGACCAGAAAAATCACGGACAAAAAACAAAAGAGCAGACAGGCAACCAAGAAAAGTCAGAAAAAAGAAGAGAAGAAAAATAAGAAAAAAGACAATCCGAGAACAAGAGAAAGAAGCCAACCCGCAACACATCACACAAACACCAAGACACCATTACCACATCACAGCAAGGGGTAAAACCAAGAGCAACGAACCAGCAACATTGCCAACAAAGCAACGAACCTACGGAACGAAAACAGCAACAAAGCAACGAACCCGCAACAACCCAATACATCAGCAAAGTCATCATCCTGAATGGTTAATTTCAACAAATATTCGGCA